>JACLAC010001606.1_pt1 | contig 19262 bp, 10 predicted proteins | sample 8027881 | NCBI WGS metagenome assembly JACLAC01 (sample SAMN15725517, study PRJNA655200) | protist metagenome | isolation source: fluorescence activated cell sorting (FACS) single amplified genomes of... | place: Spain: Blaines Bay Microbial Observatory, Mediterranean Sea | collected 2016-01-19 | reverse complement strand
TGGTATGTGAAAAAGAAAGAGAGAATATATATATATTAATATTTATGGTTAAAATCTAAGTGTTATATTCATACTTCTTCGTAATTAATTTTACTTCTCATGTTAAGTAATATTAATATAAAAGATATTTCTTTTTTTTTAAATGATGGTTAAAATCTAAGTTATAATATTTTTACACTTCTCGTGTTAAAGTAATATATGCTCAATACTCAATCGCAAGAATAATATCATATATTATGTTATCCTACTGTATGCATAGTATGCATATCATAAAGCTCTAATGCACCTCTGCAAACTAATACAAAATAAAAATATAAAATGAGATGTGTGTAATTACTGGTTTATAAAAAATCTAAAAGTTAAATAAATACGACACGCCGGTATAAAAATATAATTTTACTTCCCGTGAAAAAAATACGAAGTACTAGAGTACTTCGTACGTACTCTACATATGCATACGCTCAATATTCAAATCTCAGGGGAATACGACGTATCATACCAAGAAAAGGATTTACTCTATATTTATGCTATGATATCATATAATAAATCTTTTTTTATACGATCGTATAAAATGATTTGTATACTAAAAATACATATCATAAAATACATATGACGTACGTACGTACTTTTTTACATATCCCACACCCAAAAGGAAAAAGATATTTGTTGCACACACGCCGCCACGATACTTTTATCTCCGCCTTGCATATAATCGTCTCATTTTTTCTTCCCATGGAATATCATTTTTATCATCTATTTTATTCGGTGATTTTGTTGTATTCTTTTTGATGATTGCTTCTTTACCACTACTAGGCCATTTTTTTGGAATTGGAAATAATTTTTGTACAAACGAATAATTATTTATTCGAAAACCACATGCTTGTCGATGTATTATTAAATTTCTTCGTCGATCATCTACTTCTTTTCTCCAAAATTTATGTTTTTCAATATTTTCTTTTGTTGGGTTGTTTTCTTTTTCTATTAAATCACATTGGAGGAGAGCCCAATTAACTTTATCTTCAGAACCTTTCAATGCCATAGCTATTTCACCTAACAATTCGTGCTCCAACCCAGCAATCAGCGAGTCTGCAGATGCAACATCACCTCTAAGGCGATCCATATATTCAGATTCAACATTTTCATCTTTCATTTGTTCTGCCAATCTTCTAGCTTGTCGTTCCGTATAACTTAGTCCAACTTGATCAGAAGGTATTGATCCAAAATATTGTTGAGTAGTATAAATATTATTATTATTATGTACAGTTTGCATCCATGATAATTTGTTTTTTTTATGACGGGTTATAGTTTTAGCAATACTACATGTAATAGTTTTCCACATTGTTATATTATGTTTGTTCTCAATATGTATGTATTTATTATGATATCTGTTTATATACTTATGCATATCTTTCTTCTTATGTTTTAAATAAATGTACCATAATATGATATATTTTCAATGCACCAAAATGCCAGATAGAATGCATCACATTTTTTTTGGAATCACACCACACCATCACACCACCACATTTTGAGATGGCACATGCATCGTTGTTCTAGATCTACCTGATTCTACAGTACAGGACAGTAGCACAGTACTTTGATCGAATAAACGGCAAGTGCCAAGTACGGTGTAAGTGGTGGGGGTAATAGGGATAACATCAATATTATACATATACTAAGGATCATACTCATCAATTATTTTTTTTTGAAAAAACATGCCGGCCCAGCGGCCCAGCTGGGCCAGCCCAGCCAGCCAAGAAGAAAAAATCAACAAAAAAGAAAATCAAAAATAAATAATAATAATAATTTCAAATAATAAATGTTTATTTCGATTTATAAATCTGTAGTCTAGATATTATGTAAAAAGAAATAATAGCAAATGGTATAAGAATATAACAAATACGTAGTCATTCTATTATACGAAACATACATATATATATTATATATATCAGTATTCATAATCATCATCATGAAAATTAACAATATTTACTTTACTTTAATTGTACTTTTATTAACCGTATTGTCTTCAACAACCTTTGCAGCAAAAGACAACAAAGAATATTCACAAGATGAATCAACAAAAGCTTTTTTAACATGGTTTAAAGATATGGGTGGAAAAGCTACTGGTGTAACTGTTGGTATATCTGAAAGTATGGGGCGTGGAGTTTTTGCGACAGAAACATTAAAACAAGATGATCCTGTCTTATCTGTACCGCTTAGCATGTGCATGTGCCGTGATACTGCTTTACACGACAAATCAAAAAGAGTTCGGAAAGCATATAAAAGTTTAAGGGATGATGAAGATTTAGTAGCTTTATTTATTTTAAGAGAAATTTCAAAAGGTTCAAGGTCGACGTTTGAGCCATATCTAAAAGTTTTACCAAAACGTGTGCCATTGACCAGTTTTTTCAGTGAAAATGAACTAAATGCATTGCAGGATAAACGCAGAGTCTCGGATGCAAAGCGAAGAGCTAGACAATTAAGAAATAGGTTTAAAAAATTATCAAGACACGTTAAAGATCTTTTCAAAGATATTCCAGAAAAAAAAAGGCGTAACAAGTATAGTGATTATGCATGGGCAGTAGCAGTAGTAGGCAGTCGTGCATTGTCAATGTCAGGGACGAAATATTTAGTGCCATTTGCTGATATGTTTAACTATGCCCCTCATCATGAAGAACGCGAGGCTAATAACGGTGCTGAATTTTTAAGATACCACAAAGTGCAACGTGGTAATTTCAACGTTTTTGCTGACCGAGCATGTACTAGTGGAAATCAATTAGTGGAAGATTATGGTGACAATACAAATTCATTGTACATAAATCACCATGGCTTTGTTGTGGAGGAAAACCCATTTGATTGTGTTGAATTGGACATGCCAAAAATTAATCGTAAAGAAAAGTTGCGATACAAATTAGCTACCCGTATGCATTTGAATACCAGACCGCCTGTCTGCATCCAACCTGGCAAAAAACATTTGCCAAAAGTTTTAACAGATCATTTTAAAGCATTGGCATTTTCTGACGATTGGGTTGATAAATGTTTAAAATGGTTAGGAAAAGATAATACAAAGCAACCATCTGAGGAGGCATATAATAAATGCTTTTCAAAAGTGGATGCAAGCATATTAACACGTTCAAGGCGTTTATTTCATGATGCGCTGAAAACAAAGTTGAAGTCATATCCAACTACATATGATGAAGACAAATTATTGCTTGAATCATCTGGAAAATCAAATGGTGGTCTATTAAGTGTTAAATTAAATTATCATGAAATCATAGCTATCAAATATCGAATGGCACAAAAGCGATTGTTGTCCTTATTGATGGTGGAACATGGGGCCAAAGCACACACTGTTTCTAGTGGAGGTGAAGGGTCTTCTTCTGATGATGGCGTAGCCGGAAAGAATAAAAATAGCAATGCTGCTGAATTAGAACAACAAAAATCAGACGAAGCAAAGGCGAAAGCATTTAATGAATGGTTTGCAACGTTTAACGCTCCGGTTAATAAAATTGAAGCACGTGCTGTGCCTGGAATGCGCATTGGTACGATTACAACTGAACATGTGAAAGCAGAGGAGGTCTATCTTGCAGTTCCAGAAGATGCATTGATGGATTCGGATAGTGCGCAAAGATGTGACGCATTAGGCCCTATGTTTGATGATCTGAAGAAAAAGCATCCACGTGGTGATAAATTTCATGAGTTATTAATTCATTTAATTTATGAACGATTCGTACGTAATACAGATTCATTCTGGTGGCCTTATTTAAATGTCATACCATCGTTAAAGGAAATGCATGCGCCAGCTGTTTCGTTTACGGATTCTGAATTAGACGAATTAAGAGGATCGGAAATATTTGATGCAATTCAAGTTTACAAAGATAAAATTCGAAGAAAATACAAAGGCGTCAATAAGCACTTATTTTCAAAATATAAAAAAATATTGCCACCAGAAGTCTACACATATGATAATTATCGGTAAGTTTCTTTTATAACATCACTTATGATATTACATATATATATATAACAACACTTTCCAGGCAAATTGAATTGAAAAGTCTTTATATTTTTTTTTTCCAATAAAATATTTAAAGTTGTGAGATTTGCAAGACTAAATGACACATTCCGCTCAATTCCGAGGCATGCAATTAATATTGGTATTACATGCCATTGTAAGAAGGGGAAACAATTGATATATAGAATTTCTATCTTACATATAATATAGGCTGTATTATATCAGTATACTAATTTTTATAGAATAATCAAAGGTAACTAACAATATGTACTATACATATATAAAAAAGCTGGTCTCATGCTATATTAGATTCCAGAAGAATATGGTGGAATGGTGAAGGTCATTTGACACCAATGCTTGATTTAATTAATTGTATGGAAGGTCCAGATCCATCACGAGTACATTCAACTCGTTTGGATAATACTGGTAAAAATGCCATAACAAAAGCTCCATGGGAATTTAAAAAAGGTGAACAATTGTTTGAGCCATATGGTCAACCGAATCATATATACTTGATGTATCATGGTTTTATACTACAACAAAATTCTCACGATTGTGTGCGAATAAATTTTGAATTGCCATCAGATGATCCAAATTTTGATTCAAAAAGAAATGATATTTTACAAAATCGCATTCATCATTCAACGACATTGGAAGCATGTATAGCTGTTGGTAAAATACGGGGAAATGTGTTTGAATTTTTGCGCGTAGTACATGATGAACAAAGTAGGAAACGTTTATATACTATTTTGAATGAAAAACTGAAAGAAAAATTGGCAAAATATTTAACAAGTGTGGAGGAAGATGAAAAGTTATTGGATCAAGGTAAATTGGAAGATGGAACTTTGTTGAATTATCATTTAACAACTGCTATTAAATTTAGGATGAGTGAGAAGAAATTATTAAAAGAATTGATGGATTGGTCATTTAAAAAAAGTGGTGTGAAAATGGAATTGTAAAAAATAAATTTTTTACGAACGATTTTAGCAAAAAATCAGGAGGAAGGGAAGATGGAGAGAGGATATACGCGTAGCGTAATATTTTTTTATAAAAATATAAGAGAGAGATATTTTTTTATAAAATTCTACGAACGTTATATATTTTTAATTATAGGTAAATTTTTGGAAGGCTGGAAGGAGTTTTTAAATTTTAAATTTTATTGCATTTTTTCCACACGTAAATGAAATAATCCCGGTCTTTAAAATAAAAAATGTGTATGATTCGCATGATACATATAATATATATGATACGAAAAATAAAAAAAATAATTTATATTATTCGTATTATTTAATTTTAAACAAACCAGAATAAATTTTTAGCCACACTTCATTTCGGTCTATTCTGTAATAAGCTGCGCAAATACGCATCTGCCATTTCATTTGTTTGTATTGTTTCATTTATGCGTTTCTTTAAATGTTCATTTTCATTACGTTCAATTAATAACTTCTTTTGTAAAGATTTCACTTTCATCTCTAATTGATTAATTTTATCATTTTGTTTTGTTGTAATAGCAATTTGCTTTTCCATCTCGCGCTTTAATCTATTATATGCATTAGCATCTGAAACGTTTTTACGCATCCGCGTATTTTTTTTTCTTTTTGTGGAGGAAGATGTATTAGGACGAGACGATGATGATGAATTGCATGAGGCGGAAGATTTAGCTCTATATTCATTTCTGAACATATTATTATTATTATAATTATTATTTGACATTATTGTCGGGGCTGTAGTGACATTTCGTCGTCCAATTTGATGACGATACCCACGAAATTTATTTGGTAATTTGTTTTTTTTAGAATAAAAGCTTTTGAGTTCAGATGGCCTTGCTGGTTTGATCATATTTACTTCATATTCATCTTTTTCCAGTAATAATAATGTTTTTGATGGTGATTTTCTATATTGAATATTTAAATCATATTCTTTTTCTAATCGTTCTACATGTATATTTTTCATGTTTTCGAATTTGGTAAATTGTATTTGTTATATGACAATGGTAACTGATTCGCCGTACGACAATAATAAATTGTAGTAAGAACAAATAAAGAAGAATGTTTATATATTTCTATCTGCTAGGGATCTTTATAGAAGCATCTAACGCATCATACTATATATATATTATATATGTATAATATTATTTTGTGTGATGTTTTAACGTTTTTAACACGAAGAATTGTAACGATCATCCCCTTCCTTCATGATCAACTCAAAGCTAATGCTAATGCTATGGCCACTGTTTCATTATTAATATGGCTGGCGGCTGTAATAATATGTCCACGCTAAATTATCAGCCCGGCCAGCTGGGCCAGCTGGGCCAGCCGAGAGCTGTGAGGTGCCGATACATTCATCGCCCATATTTAAAAAAAGGGGGAAAAAAATATATATTGTAAACATATGAAATAATTGCATGTTGGAAGATATTGACAACAAAGACATAAACTATCCATCTTTATAACAAAGATTCAAAATATATCATGAAATTCATTGTATTATTATTAGCAACCATTGCATTAGTAATTGGTTTTGCAAATGCAGCAAATATACGTGCAAGTACTGGAAGCGAAGAAACACAACCAGAAGCAAAGGAACATGGTACTAAATATTCACCAGATTTATCTGCACATGAGATAGCCACCGAGCAAGAAGCAGAAGTTTTCTTCCAGAAACTAATTGGCAAGACAAGAAAAATCAAAGAAGGCACCAATGCAGCAAGAAAACAAAGCCATGACATGTGTGTAAAGGAAGTTGCAGCTACAAAAGCATGGATCAAAGAAGGTTTATCATATGAAGGCGAAGCAGATCGTAAAGCATCACAAGATAAATTAAAGGCAGCCCTTGAGGCACGTATTGCTGGTTTGAAAAAAGCATTAGCACGCTTGAAGAAATTACGCCGTCGTCTATATGATGTGATTGTACGTGTAAACAGTATTTTCAAGTCAAAATATCTAGAAAATGCGGAGTATATGAAAGGTGGGTTAAAAGCATTGCATACTGTTGGTGTAGTAACAGCAAAGGCACATAATCCAAGATTCAACCCTATCAAAAACTTTAAAAATTTCACTGCGGGTCAACTTTCACAAGCGAAAGCTGCATTGATCGAATTAAGAAATAGAAAATCTACTATCAGTCTTTCATTGAAACAAGCAAGGGCTATGGTAATGACTATTGCACAGCTGAAGCATAAAGCTGTTGTATTAGACCCATGCAAAAATCCTAATTGTGAAAAAATACGTGAAGAATCGTTCGAGTTATACGCTGTGTCTTTGAAATTAAATGCGCAGATGTTTGAAAACTTCGAATTAGAAAGAAAAGTATTGCGAGCATTTAGAATGGGATTAAAAGCTTTGATTCAAGATCGCATTTCAAAAATTAGTAGACTTAGTGCACAGTTAAAACGTGTTTTAGCAGCTATGGCGCGTGATGAAACTTTTAATGTAGGTCCGTTGGAAGAACATTTAAAGATCTTAAACAAGGCATGTCCACAACATGAAAAAAATGCTATTAAAGAAGCCAAAGCAGTAGATGAGTTATATCAAGTGGTTCAAGAAAACCACAGTCCTCCAAAAAAGAAATATCATGTCACTGATGATGCAACTGGTGCTAATGCAGAGACAGGTGCGGCAACAGGTGGCAATTAGAGTTGTTTGCGTGTATAATAAAACATACTCTTTATATATACATACGAATCTCGAATATATTTTAAAACTAATCGCCATCGACGTTATCATAATCCAGCTTTGCAACAACTGGAGCAGTATTTAATTGCGCTGCTTTCATTGGTGTAGAAAGCGAAAGTCTTTTTTTCAAAAACCTACTAACAGGGGAAACTTTTCGGTTTTTTTTTAATATCTTCGTAACTGATCTACGTTTCGGTTTTTTTGTAAATACCTGTTTTCCAGACTCAGTGACTTCCGTTTCCAAAACCCCACTACTATTGTTCGTATTTTCGCTTTCACGACTCATCTCAATTTCACCAGGTGTGGAGCTTACGTTTGAAACGTTTTTACCCGGGGTAGAATGGTACAGTTTGTCAATAACACGATGGTCTGGGTCTTCATGCTTTGCATTTTCATCAAAGACGCTATCATCTAGCATTTCATGCACCAGCTCTTCATTTGTTTTTTCTTCATGCAATTTCACTCCACGTTTGTCCAAGTTTTTAACAAGCCCTACTACATGTGCTCTTAAAACTTGCTTTAATTGTGGATAAAAAAGCATGATTTCATCTAAATTACGTTTTGTCAAGACAAATAAATTGCATCGTGTCAATGCGCTGATAGTAGCTGAACGTTTAGTATTTAATAATAATGACAATTCCCCAAAAAACGCACCTTCGCGAAGCACAATATATTGCTTGAGCTTCTTTCCATTCTTTCCTGTACCTCCAGTAATTTCAACGCACCCTTTTACTAAGAAATACATTTGTTGGCCATAACTCCCTTCTTTTATTATCATATCCCCACTTGAACAGACAGTAGGGTTCATAATGGACATTAAATTTGAAATGAATAATTTGTCATCTATACCTTGAAAAATTGGTATTTTCTGTATAATATCAGCATTTAAAAACATCACAACTTCACGTCTTAATTTTTCGGATAAATTGTTCAATAAGTTGCTTTCATCAAATGCACTTTTTCCTGTGGAGCGCAGCGTATGAATGATTGATGTGTTAGAGAGGATGTCCTTTTTATCCGGTTTAGGGGGGTAGTATTTACTTACTATACAAATATCTTTCATAGTATAAGCGTATCGATTTTTGCAGTTCCGGTGGTATCCTTTTTTCACGCAAATAATTATTAACGTTTTCCATTTTCTCTTTGTAACGCGCTGTGACAATATCTAAATGCTCAACTAACGTAGCCATGGAACCAACAATGTAACCAAATACAGTAGCTCCAATTAACATGGTCAATATAGACCACAAACGTTCTTCGTTTGATTTTGCAACAATATCTCCATATCCACAAGTCGTCATTGTTGCTAATGTCCAGTACATAGCTGCAATATACACTTTAAACGCAGCCGCCGAATCGACTGCAACTTGCTCCGGTAGCGGCATATCATGTTCAGCCCACCAAGATCCGTTATCTCGAACAGCTAAATCACTTTGTGAAATAAAATACCATAAACATGCCAGTATATGACCAACTAAAATAATCTGTAGCATCAGCTTAATAAATCGAATTAAAGCCGGTGGAATTTCTGCTATATCTTCTAAAACTGCGATGAATCGTGCTAATCTCATGAGTCTTGCTAGTTTCACCAGACGGACTAAACGGAGTACACGAAATAATTTTAAACTACGAAAGCCTGCACCTGTCCCTTCATACTGATCAACTATCCAATCTACTGGCAAACACGATATAAAATCAATTACAAACCAACTTCTAACATACTTTTTTGCAATATCAGAAGGAGAGGTATGAACAATGCCACTATTTCGATCAACGAAAGCTGTTCGAAAGCTTATAATAACATCTATAAAAAACATTACATCTATAAAATAATGCAACACGATAAAATTGATAGATAGTTGTATAGCAAAACATGTGAAATATGGTACAGAAATCACAGAGTAAATGATAAACAAAATAATGTACGAATCCCATGCCATTTTTGCTCTGCAAGTCGGGTGTAAAATATAACGTTTAAATAAATCAGAGTCTTCCTCTTCGATCAAAACATTGTCCAAATCGGAATCATTTGCATTTGCAGTTTCTAAATCCATAGAACTAGATCTTTTTCTTTGTATACTACTGTTATCAATATTGATGGTACTATCATTATCCTCGCTGCCTGGATTTACAGGTGTTATGGTAGTTTTCTGACGCAACGTACTCCGTGGTACACTGGAGATAAATTTACGAACTAGTTTTGGACCAGAAGAAAACAATTGTTCAAGCATGTTTTTACTACCATCTGGACTTCCACTATTACGCTTTAAATGTGTTGATTTATATCGCTTTTCTAAATATCTAATATGGCTAATTTCATCGTGTGTCAATATATCCCCTTTATACGACATCACTTCTTCTTTGTTCAAGATCACCGGTATGATTTTTGCATTTGGATTTTCATCACTTTGTTCTTCATATTTTTGTATCATGCAATATTCGACCCGAGAGTTTGAATGCGATTTATCATAATTTTTATAAATCAAGTTTTTTACATATTGTAATGTAATTTTATTAAAAATTGCAAACCGTTGTTCTGCCTCATCAATCAATTCATTCTCTATGGACTCATATCCTTCTTGTAATATTTCTAACAAATCATCTATTTTAATTGTAAACAAAATGCATGAACTGATGGCATAATATTCTGTTGGTTGTGGGCGACCTAAAAATATACTCATGGTTCCAAAATGTTCGCCACTGTGATGCACCGATGTTAACCGTAACTTTTCCTCTGAACCTTCAGGTATTGCTTTGGAGTTTTTGAAAACGCCACTTAATTTTCTAGTAATGCGTTTTAACCTTTCTGCGGTTGAGCTTCGTTCCAATGTGCGTCCACCTCCTGATTTTTCTTTTAGAGTTGATACCATGGTACTAAAACGTCTCGGTTTGTTCACAGGCGTATTTGACACTTTTGCTGCTTTTGAAACCTTCACGCCTTCGTTAAATATTTTCTCAAAACCAGTTAGTACTTGACTTTCTTGGATTGTCCTCGCTTTTTTTAGCGTTCTCTTTGCAACAATCATCCTTTCCTCTTCACCTATTTCCGCATCTTTCTCTATTTTTCCCCAATCTAATTTCGGCATGGTCCATAATGAAGCCACTGTTCCACGAATTAAAAAAAACAACTCCCTTCCAATATCATTTTGTACTGATAGAGTCTCACCCATGATTGCTTGAATAGGTTTTAATCGATGGAATAACATTGTTGTTAAGTTCATATCATGCTTGCAATACATTTTAAAAAAGTAGCTGCCATTTAATAATTGAGTAGCTTCTCGTCTAATTAATTTATGTCTCAACCCGGTGGATAAATTTGATAATATTGAATGTTCATCAAAGACAGATTTCCACTCATAAAAATATTCATAATATCGAATAACACGGCGTTGCAATGCCCATGGAATTTTTCGATCCATCATATAATTCTTCACGTCCCCCATTCGACGACGATATTGGGTACCCCTCGCATCAACAGATTCCATAATTGTTGCGATATTACCTATGATGAAACCGAAAACGGTTGAGCCCCCAATTGCAGCAATAATTGCAATGATACGCTCTGTAGTTGTTCTAGCAGATATATCCCCATAACCGACCCCTGTCAACGTAGCAATTGCCCAGTAGAGCGAGGATGTATACTTTGTCCAATAATCCCCGCCATTTGGATCTAACCCATAATTGACAATCCAATTATCTTCCTCCGCATTCCACCATGCAAAATAATACCAAAAACATCCAAGAAAATGACCTAAAGTCAATACTTTCAATAAAAGACGGAGTAAACGAAAGTAAGCTTCGTGTACATACTGTTGTTCTTCTAATCGTGATATGACTTGACCAAGTTTGAAACTTCTAGATATTTTTAAAAGACGAGTCAAGCGTACCATTCTAACGGTGCGGAGAGATTTAAGGCCTTTATTATTTGAATTTACTAAAATACCTTCAATGATATAATCAAATGGAACCGTTGAGACGATGTCGATAAAAAACCATCGTGATGTCACATAATGATCTGCTATTCTTCTAAGGTTTCGCTCATAGACAACTTTGGTCGTAGACTGAGCAATTTCATACGCTGTTAAAAAATTTAATATTATATCTAATGTGAAAAGGGCATCGCCAGCTATATCCATTGTTAACCAGACATTGTCATTTGGTACATCGAAACAAAGACGGTATGGGATAAAAATACATGTAAAAATAATTATCAAACAAATTGATGAATCCCATGCAATTTTCCTTGGTGACGCTGGGTGTACGATATACCATGGCCATTTCATATTTTTAAATACATTTTTTGCATGTTGCGTTTCATTTACTTTTGTATGTTTCTGTACTAATTTTTTGAAGATTTTCTTTTTATCTCTACTTTTTTGCCATGTAGATAATCGTGTCACATCATTTTTTTTGTTCTGTATTGCAGCAGATATGTTTGAAGATTGTCTTCTTGCCTCAGTACGTTTATTTACAGTAGCACGTTGAATCGCTAATAAAGTTGGTGATAATCGGGGTTTCGATTCTCCCTTTTGCACTGTATCATTCATTTGAAAATTATTGTTACCAGAACTTTTCATAAATGAATTATTTGTAGCTCTTGCACCTGCATTTATAGCATGATGCCTCATGACAATAATTTATAATAATAATATATTATTTTTTCTTCTCTCTCTCTATATATATATATATATATAAATATATATAAATATATGTATCTGTGTATGTGTATGGATATTTAGATGTAAATCGTATGAAATAGAAGTAAATCTATATTTATTTGTCGTTTATTTGTATTTATTGTTTTGTTCTTAATGTCTTTGGTAATATATATAGATATGTACTGTACTATTTCAATTATACATTATTAGTCTAAGCCAATAATTTCCATACTACAAAAAAATAAAATTTGGTGCTTTGTTGAAATAACAATAAAACCAGTAGATATGGTTTTTTTTTTGTTGTGAGAAGAAACCACACAACCCGGCTGGCCTATCTACATGTATACTCTACAGTATACTAATGACAAATGACAAAGTAACGTTTGCTGGTTTGCACTGCGTTTCACGTTTCACTGTTTCACTATAACGCACTAAAATTCTCATATTCACCGTTAGCGTAGCTTCATCTACTTTCTAGTTAGCATAATGTTTAGTGTACGTATTTTATGAGTATTTAATAGGCCTAATAATATTATGATAACCAGGCTTTACAAGCTAATACTGTACTGTAGTAGCTATAATAGCTAGACTAATACAAACATACGTGCATACCTATACTAATTAATGCCAGGAATGGTACACATCAATCTATCTGTTATCTACAACAAAATGTATATTACATAAAATAGATCATGCAAATATATATCAGAATATACATATATATATATTCATATTATTACAAATTCATTCTAAAATATAAAAATCAAGACTATAAAATAAGATCATATATTAACAATGGCAGCAAAAGGTGGTGGTAAATATGGTGGTACTTTAGGCGATGATGCAGTTTCGGCAATGAAGAATTGGGCAAGCAGATTATTAGCAGAAGAAAGCGCATCAAGAATGTGGTATAAAGATTGGGGATTTTTAGCGACGGGTGATCCAAATGATAGGCAAGGGGAAAACATTGATGGGCGTTTAGCCGCTGCAGAGAAAGAGCTTGCAATACTTGAAGCGAAAGCGAAAGCAGAAGGATGGAAACAAACCAGCTCTAGTGTATATGATACTGGTGTAAGTCCAGAGGCACATATCGCAGGTGTTTGGACAAAACGTCGATCTCAAAATGATCCAAATATACGTCCTACAAACCCATACTAATAAATAAAATGTAAATTATAAAGTATACAAGTGTGAAGCACTATAAGAAATGAAATGTAAAAAAAAGGAGAGAAAACATTTTCCCCCGAATATTTAATATATATTTATATTATGTGATATTGATTAAATACGACGTACGAAGTCGTATCATAATATAATATATCATACGTAACGGTTTATGCATTAATTGAACTTCGTACCGAACACTTCGTAAATAATTTTTATGTATGTGGATAGTACGCGGTACAAAATAAAATCGCTCTTTAATAAAAAATGTGCTAGACAAGATAAATTAGAAGCATTATTAATATTATAAATATATATATATATATGAGTAAGAGAAAAACACATATATATTAATACGAATAATAATATTCATTTTTTAGAGAAGAAAAAATATATTTTTATATACACTGATACACACACGATACACCCACTCTCAGTTATTAATCTTCTGCCTATGCTTCTTCATTATATTTTGTATTTTCATTGCAGACATATGTTCGTTTAAACAATCTAATGAAAGATCACGTACATGCAAAAGTATTTCTTTCTCTGATTCTGATTGTACAGTAAGTGTAGTACTATGATTTGTTGTATCATCGTCACCACCACCACCAGGCTTACTCTCCTCTTCAAGTTTCATCTCATTCAAAATATTTTGGGTAAAATTTAGAAATTTTTTCGTTGATGTAGATATAGCTAAATATAAAATTTCCTCAGCTGCAACAACTCCACCTAATGACTTGCTCTGTACAACTTTTGAATAAAGAGTTAGACATGTACCAATATCTACATCTTTAAAATAATATTCAACACCACCAGCACCATATTCATGAACCAAGGCATTTGTTACATCACTAAGAAAGCGTGGCACGTTTGTACCATCATCAACGCCCTCCCCCAATGTTTTACGACGTGGTGATCCAGGTACATGATTTTTTGTACTTTTCTGTGGTAATAACAACACTCCAAAAATAACTTCGAGTCTATCTGAAGACGATGGTAACAGGTTTAAACATTTCATACCAATCTCATCCAATGCTTCTCTCATAGTCGTGTACCATTTCCATTCTGTTGGACTTGTATCATTTGGTAATATATCAGATAAATTGCTAGGTAAACCATCTAAAAATAAACGGGACAAAGCAATATTACTAATAAATTGGATCATACATTCCGTCGTTATATTTTGTATTATTGAATCTATTTCCACAAATAAATGAAAACATATAATGGAATCTCGTAGTAATATAGATGGTCCTTGGTCTGAAAACTGAAAGATGTCATCGCCATTCTTTTGATCACTAACTACAATAAATGATTTACACGATCGTATACTTGTTTTTATAAAACGATTGATGGAAAATAAAATATCTGCAATATTTACGTGACTGGAAAAAATGTTTATGAGTTGTTCATTGAAATTATGATGTTTCTTTTTTAAAGATGTTAATAATGAATCAATTGCATCTTGTTTCTTTGGTATACTGTGAATTTGATGTTTAGAATGTTTAATGAAATTTGAAAAAATAGTTGTTAAATCCAATGGTTGCAAAGATGACTTTTCATTATTACCATTATTGTTGATGTTGTTCTTTGTCATATTCGTTGTTTTAATGTTATTATTATTATTAGTGGTAGTAGTAGTAGCTGTACTGTTCTTGTTACAGTTGGTGGATTTAAATTCGTCGACTTTATTGCCATCATTATCATTATTATTATCAATAATATTATTTCGAAGTGACTTTATTGTAACATCTTGTTCTTTCAATGTTTTTTCTGCGAGTTTTAATTTTGTTTCTAAAAATTTTACTTGATTTTCATTTTCGTCATAATCATTATTATTATTTGCATCGTACTTTCTCGATAATAGTTGCAATTGTTCTTTCAAGGCATTGCGTTCCTGAACCAATCTCTCTGTTCTTTCCCGATATTCTTCAGTATTTTTATTATATTTCATTTGAGATTTTGCAAATTCTGATTTTAAATTCAATAATCTTTGTGACAAATTTGTTGTAGAATGATGTGTTGAGATAGGCGAAACGCTTTTTGCCGTTGTTGCTTTCAATCTTACTAAAGCATTTTGGTAAAATTGGAGTTGTTCATCACTATTTGCTTTCATATCCTTTAATTTTTGATTCTCCATTTGCAAATTTTTATTAATAGATATTAATTTTTCTATCTCAGCCTCCAGATTGTTTTTAAGTTGCACATCAGCTGAAAATTGCTCTAATTGTAATATTTCTTTTTCCAATTTTCGATTTTCGCTTCGTTCATCAGCCATTATCTCTAACAATAGGTCACTTTCTTCTTTTACTTTGAAATGTCTTTTTGTTAAATCTATTACTTCTGCTTTCAACTGATCATTTTCTTTTTGTACTCGTTCCAATAGCATTAAGATTTGTGCGTTCTTATTGTTATTATTATTATTATTATTATTTGTAAACGAATTAGAATATTCTTCATGAGAGGTATTATTCATAACGCTTTTCATAGATGAATATGTTTTTGGGTAGCGATTTCCATTCGATGCTTTAACATTTTTTGCATGTTTTTTCCAATCTGTTAATCTCATCGTGTTTGTATCTTTATCTTCTAATTCTGTTTTATGTAGTATTATATATACATATATATATATATATATATATATAATATATCCTTTATTAATTTCATTAATATTATTCTTGTATTTTAAAATTATTATATAAGTACATGTACATTTGTATTACAGTATACAGCAGTATTAATTATAATCCGGAGGATAAAAAAATAATGATGTGCATCATGCTGATAGCTGATAGATCTATCATCTAAATTTTAATTTTTTAAACCCTTAAATTCTAGACTTAAACCCCGCCAACAAATAAAAAGAAGTAAGAAGGTGCAGTAATCTTAATCTAGGTGGTCCTATATCTAGACTTTTGCATTTTCAAGGTGTGGTGCAGCAACTAAATTACCAGGTATATTCGAAAAAAAAAATAATATAATAAATTATTATTGCACTATTATATTCACCAACAAAGCCAGAAAGGATGAAGCTGGTAAGATAATACATTACTAATGAGATTTGAGGTATAATTAGAATTATATGAAACGAAATACATTGCAAATTCACTATACGTAGTATATATATGGTGGTAGTATATATAAAGCCTTTTATTGTCTATTTCTAAATCTAGATTTAAAATGGTAAAATTACCTGATGATGCGGTAAGTATAAGATATATTAGGTCTATTTTTAATAAACGTTTGACGTATACGTTCTAACCCTTTCAATTATTATATCATCTTTCAAAAAGCCTTGGTATGATAAATTGGTTTTTGAAATATTTTCCAATCCTAGGTATTATTTTGGTTGGTTGGCTATAATTATGATACCTTTGGGAATTATTGCTATAATTGCTACGTTTATTTTAATTACAGACTCATTAGATGAAGGTAAAGCATCCTCCGGGGATAAAAAAAGATCGAAACATTCAAAAAAAGATAAATAACAAGATAATAATAGTGTTAAGTGCTTAATGTAGAAGACAGCAAAAATGTAAAAAAACTAATTTAATGCAATCATCATGTGTGTGTATTAAAATTTTCGTAATAATAATATTATTACTTCTTACGCTTCGTGTATACTCTATTTATTATCAACTGGCATTTCCATTGCACCATACAATGCTTCATGAAGTGATACATGTTTCGATACTTCTTCAAAATTTTCGATTTGGCACTTGATGTGAGATTTGTGTAAAATATTAAAAAGTATATGTGACCAAGTATCAGGCAATCCAGGCAAGCAATAAATACATTTGCCATTTTTAATAAACGGTTTTGCGCCCGCCCATGTGTTTGACACGCTTGTTACATCTAATATTGAAAAAGATGTCTTGCTAAATTTTATAAATGCTTTTCTCCATATATCTTTAACGACAATTGCAGATTCTTTATCGATTTTTTTATTGGCTTCACATTTTGATTTGATAATATGATGTTTTGGGGAAACGAAAAATATTACTTTAGAAATGGAAGTTTTATCAATCGTTGATAATATTCTTTCAACTTTACTTTCATATGCTTCATTATTATGTTTTAAATGACTTGATAAAATATTTGTACCGTCATCCTCAAATAATGGAAACGTTAATACTAACGTCTTCACGCGAGGAATAGTTTTTAACCAAGTCAATGGTTCAAAGTGTTTTAATCGATGATATTCCACTATTGCTTTGTCGTTATCATTACCTTTTCCAACTAATTTTTTCCATGAGTTTGCTAAATTTTTAATACGATGATCACCTAGAAAAATCAATGGTGAAGTGCAACCATTGTTGATCATTTCAAGAGCATGGCTAGGATTGAAACGTAACATCTTGCAATTATTCGGTACAAATCGATGTCTAGATCCTACAAGACTCTTCATAAAATTTGGTCGTTTGCTGCAACTATATGAATCTTTCGTATTGCTATTATTATATATTTTTGATTGGCCTAAAGGATCAATTTTTTCATACCATTTTTTCCAGTTGCAATTGAAATCTCGTCTAATCCATTTTCCAGTCATATGTCCAAGCTGGGGACTCGTACAGATATTATCATCATCTTGATCAATCAATGAATTCCCGCACAAATAGTCGCAAAATTCAGTACGAACAAACCCAATTCCCTTTTTTTTTAAACCTTTCCGACCTCTTCGTATTGGAGCTTTTCTTAAACTATTTTTCTTTTCAATAATGTTTAATGGAAGTGAATATACAATTGGTATAATATAATAATCAGCCAACAGCAAAAATAGACATAAAATAATTCTACAGTGTCTTTTATACTTATATTTATTTTTAATTATCTGCATATTGTGTTTCGTTATTTTCTATCATATGCAAAGGTCACATGTGTGAGAGAATTATGAAGCAATAGTAACAGGAAGACATATACATACATACATGGCATTACTATATGTAACAACAATTATTAAAAAAAAAAAAACTTTATTAAAAAATTCTTCTGCTTCTTATATATATATTATTGGTGGTATTATTATTAGTAGTACCATCAAGTATATTGTAATATAATAAAGCCAGAAAACATAATAGAAAAACAGTATTATTATTATTGTAAAAAGTAAAATGTATTATAAAAGGCACAAAGGGAAAGGCTGTCGTAAAAGTCTACAGTACAATAGGACCTAGATTAAGGCTGTCGGATCGTCCTATTTTAATTAATAGTCGTCTGTTGTTAATACTGTACCATTACTGGGATTCAGTACTACCACCAGGTACAGTAGGTATTACTATAGCACTATAATAGGCTAATGCTGTAGCTGTTGTTCTTTTGTTAAATTTTTAAATATACTTCTTCCTTAATAAAAAATGGTATAAATTTAAAAGCGAATAAAACACAACTAGTATATTCGTAACCGTAATGTATAAAAAAGTGTAATTTGCACATTTTATTCCAAGGAAAACCCAAAAAATACAAAACAAAATAGAAAAGGATAAAAAAAGGCAATAGTAAGAGATATAACAATTGTAAAATAGAAATCTATTATTTTTTTGATTTTTCATAGTGTCTGTAAAGAAAGAATAATAAGAAAATATGTCAACCACTACACCAATACAAACATTTCGATATGTAAACAAACCAGTTCAAGAAGCCGGTGTTGTGTACAGATATTTAGATAGGCCTTCAACACGTTTATCACATGGGCACGTTGCTAAGATTAATAAACCATATCATAGTCATCAACAATTGTTAATACATGATGAT
>JACLAC010026287.1_pt1 | contig 19266 bp, 12 predicted proteins | sample 8027881 | NCBI WGS metagenome assembly JACLAC01 (sample SAMN15725517, study PRJNA655200) | protist metagenome | isolation source: fluorescence activated cell sorting (FACS) single amplified genomes of... | place: Spain: Blaines Bay Microbial Observatory, Mediterranean Sea | collected 2016-01-19 | reverse complement strand
AAGCCTTGCAACATATACCAACAGGGGAATCGACTTCGAGGTAGGACGGAATTTCTCAGGATCGACAAAGCAATGGTCCGCAACGGTCACGGGTGCGAATCGCGCGCCGTAGCGTCCACGCAGACCCTCAGCGACATCTTCGTACCATGACATGACTCCATCGAGTGGCGCCCAACGAAAATATGCCGAGTAACTCGCACGCTGGGTTGCTCCGAGTTGGAGAACCGACTCACCTCCGCCGGCTGGGGAAAGCATTCGGCTGAGACGATAATCGTTCAAGTTGAGGGTTATCTGGCAGCGTTTACGGGACCTGCGCAATGGCAACAACCACAACAGGTGACGAGGCAGCGCCATTGCGATGTGCAGTACGTCAAATTTGCCCGACGTGGCGATGTCGCGTAACCCAGCTGCAATTGAGAAACGCTGCCGGGCCGGACCGCCAACCCGGTCCAAATCCAGGGCCAGCACTTGCTTGATGTCACTCACCGGTGTCGCGCTCGCAAGATGAGACAAGCTCTCAACATCGCTAATCAGCGTCGTATCACATCGTTTACCGAGGCGCCCGACAGCCCGACAAAGCTCAACGAAATAGCGTTCCGCCCCGCCACCACCGGTAATGTCGGGGACTCCCACTAAAACAACACCGACTTGCTTCGACCGCACTAACAGCACCTAATCCACAGCTGAGCTCGCTTCCGACAGAGCAAATTTACTGCGCAGGTGCGGGATATATTGGCGGATATGGGCGGTATTGACTTGCCGGCCGCTGTGAAATTTCGCGACCCATTCGCGCGATGCCACCGAATACTCCTTCAACCGGTCAGGACGACCAAGAAGCGCCGTCACTTGCTCGAGAACATCGCCCGTTGTCGCGCAGTTGACGACTGGCGGCGCCTTGCCGAAGAAAGCCTCGCACGCGGTAACGTCGAGCTTCGTGCAAACGCAACACCCTGCAGCCAATGCCTTGAAAGTTACGCCACCGAAGGCCCCAAGCTTGAACTGATCAACGACCAGCTCACTGGCTCGGGCTACGGTGAGCAACCGCCGCCCTGACATAGGGGGCTCCCAGCGCACAAACGAAGACAAACCAGCCTCGTCGAGCAATGCGCGGCTTTCGGGCACATTTCGCCCCCATTCACACATCACGAGGCCAACCTTGAGGCCCTGGGCATGCATCCTGATGAAGGCCTCGAGAAAGACATCATTACCCTTGTCGGCAAAACCTGTTCCCGCCACCCAGTCATGCCGCGTCGGATGAAGGAGCAAATGGTCGGCCTGGATATCCCCGAGCAGTTCCTTGCGTATGGATACCCAATCGCCTACGAGCGCATCATCCTCATCGAAAGGGTGGTTAATGAAAGTGACGCGCTCTCCGGCAAGCTCCCTGGCGTTGGGCATGCAATCAGAGTTCGTAACAAAGACGTGCGTAGCGTTTGCATAGGCGAACGCCGTCATACGGCCGCGCGTGGAGTCTTCATCGGGGATGTCGCGTAACGTACCGTGCTCAAATGCAAAGTAAGGCGTCTTCGTCATCATGGGCCACATCGGATCCGTCGAGTACGCCTGAATGATGTCGTATTCCGCGAAAAGGCGACTCCAGCGCGTCGCCATCAAGACGTATGGCAAGCACTCCTCATAGGTCAGATAATCGGAGCGATTCGGGAATCGTTCACGAAAATGCTCACACATCTCATGCGCTCGGTCGCGAAGCATGTCGCTCGTCAACGCTGAGGCTTCGAGCAACCTCACCTTGAACTCACGAAGCAAGAGGGATATCCGCCGAAGCACGATCCCCACAACATCCAACAACGCCATCGCTCTGTTGCGGGTCAGTGGAAGACCATCGGCCTGCCGACCGAACAACACTTGACGCGCCCTTTGCTCTACGAGAGCCGGCCTCATCAGCGCCCAAAAAACCCGCTTAGCAAGTTGTTTGCTACCCACGCAGACCAAATACAGCCGCGCGGCCGCCGTCGGAGGGACTGTGCAATTCAGCATCCCGAGGCGACCCCACAACCGAGTGCTAACCGAGTCATTTTGACGTGTCAGGGCGATAAGGTGACGTGCAGCCAACTCGAAAGGGCCCTGGGCAAACCATTTGGGCCGTTCGTACCCCTCCATCTCGAGGCGATACCACTTCGGCGCGAAATCGTCCCCGGGGGATCCGGTGAAATCGGCATCCTCCCATTCCGGACAGCCCATGATGTGGTAGTAGTCGTAACACAGCACGTCGGCTTCCAAACCAAGTTTGCGTTGGAGCTTCGCATTGTGAAATGCATTGTTCGCGATGTTGCCAATGTGCAGCACTCGTACGGGACGACCAAGGTAGGCTTTGATTTCCTCCAGCTCCGCGACAAGCGGATCTAATCCATGGTCACGCGACGAAATGGTCATCAGCGCTCTATTGCGTCCAAGATGCTCTGGATGCCCTCATCGAACGCGCGAAACCGACGAGTGTCGATCCGTGTTCGCAAGCGCGTGAGGTCGGGAACGAGCGACAACGGCGGCGTCTCGTCGGTGACCTCAAATGCTGCGCGCCGCCCGAGTCGTTTGGCGATGGTTAAAGCAGCCTCTCGCACGGTCAATGTCTGCTCCGCCCCAACGTTGAGCACTTCAGACCATCCTTCGGTCAGCGCAGCCATGAACACCCAAACCACGTCGTCGACGTGCATCGGATTGAAGCGCATGCCGCCAGTTGTCCCCGACAAAGTGACCGGCCGGCCGGTGGCAACACGTTCGATCAACGTAGGAACTAAGCGGCCCTGCTGCTGCGGACCGTACGGAAAGAACAGCCTCAGCGCAGAAACAGAGAGTTCGGACGCATACGGTCGGCACAAGATTTCCGCGGCGAGCTTGCTCGTTCCGTAGAGATCACCCGCAGCAGTCGGTCCCGACTCGTTAACCGGTTGGAGCGATGGGGCGTAGACACTCCCGGTCGAGGCCAGGACGAAGGTTTGTGCCCCTGACCCCACACCATGCTCGAGCAGCCGAGCGGTGGCGGCCACATTGACGTCAAACACGTCCGATGCCCCCGCCGGAAACTCTCGATAGCGCGCCGACTGCGCCAAATGAATAATGCCATCAAGCCTCCGGGGCAGGCGCGTACCAAAGTCAGCGGCCCGCAAATCAATCTGCAGCCACTCCACATCGAGCTCGGAATCACCGGGCCTCGACCCATACGCCGCCACAACTTCGTGGTGTTGCGCGAGCTCCCGAACCAGGTGTTGGCCGATGAAGCCCGCCGCGCCGGTCACCAGAACCCGCATATCAACTCGCTGGCTTCTGAAGCAGGACACAGATCCCGTTGGGGTTAGAGGGATTGAACCGGAACTGGATAGCGCCGAGCTCGGTAATCCAACCCGTCACCTCCTCCTCCGTGTGCTGCCAGGCGTGGTGAGGGTGATACCAATCGAAATTCACCATGTTGTTGGTCTCAAAATCGAACGCATCGTTCCAGAAACACTTGACGAAACTGTAGTAAACGAGTCGTTGCACATCGTGCGTACCTGCTGGGATCCCAAGCACATCCACGGGCTTATCGAGCGTGACCGTTGCGTTGATCCCGGACAACGCCTGGCCGAGCTCCGTCAGCGACTCGCACGCGGCATAACAATCTTCGGGCTCGAGCGCAGTAAACTGCGCTCGAATATGCTCGTCGGAGAAGCGGCGCATGGGCCCCATCTGGCGATACACGTAAAAGAAGAACTCACCTCCCGGGGCAAGTTTTCGGTAGAGCGCACGCACTGCATCTCGGGTGCTCGGCGTGTGATGTAGAACACCATCAGCGAAGATTAGGTCGAAACTCTCATCTGCGAACGGCAGGTCCATGAGGTCCGATTGGAGCACGTAACAGTTCGGCAAGTCCGCGGTGTTCTCGTGGCAGGTTAACGCCGCATCGGAGATGTCGACCGCGAAGACGGAACCTTCGCAATTCTCGGCGATGAATCGCGCGTTAAATCCAGAACCGGGGCCAACCTCAAGAATGCGTTCGCGAGTAGCGTAGAACGCCCGCAACTCGTCAACGGACCCAAGCCCTAGCTTCTCGCAGTACCAATCGAAGAGAAAGCGCTGGTGCGAAGCTTCCAGGCCGTAATTCTTGAAGCGCCGCCATTTGTCCGAGAACGTGGTGTTCGTCTGCTTCTGCCCGTCAAGGTCCCGACCATCGTCGTCTGCACTTTTTTGCCCCGAAGGCTCCGGAAGCTCATGAGCGCGCGCAAACGCACCCCAATCCTCGCGCAAGCTTCCGCGCAAAAGGCGAGGCACCCCCTCGATGATTGGGTACCACTCTCCTTTTTCCGAAGACAAGACCCCAGTGACTATCTCGTCGCCATCCCGCTCATAGACCGTGAGTGCCAGCTCCCCCTCATCAGGGAAGCCAGGAAGTAGGTGGTTGTCGAAAAGTGTCGATCGCATCGTGCTCCGTTCTCTATCAATCCCACGGCTGCAAGGTGTCATAGTCACCGAAATATTCCGGGTGGACGACCAACATCGTTCTGGTCGCGTCGGGCAAACATTGAATAAACGCCGTCAACTCCGCAAGCCGGAGGTCCCAATGGAAAGTGACGGGTTGATCTCGTCCACTGGCCACAACCCAGCTGTCGGGACCAACAAGCCAACACTGGAAATCGATGTCCCACCCGCAGATGGGATTCTCTGCCAGATAGGCTCGCATCCACGTGTCATCACGGATGTCTGCGCCCTTGGCCATGTTCAAGAACGCTGCAACTGCGTGCTGGTCAACTTCCGCCCGGGGCACAGCAAACGTGCCTTCATACTCCAGACCAAGCCGGCGCGGGGAAAGTCTCCCTAGCTTCAAGCGGGCGCCGTTTGGACCAACAACGGGACGATTCCACAACACAGACGATGCAAAGATCTCGTAATTCTCCGCTGGCTGAGCGGCAATCGAATTGTGCGCCACCGTGCCGCGGACAAGAGCGCCGTGCGAGCGCAGCCAAGACAGCTCTCGACGAACAACCGCCGCCGCGTCGAACCCGTACCGCATGAACATCCCAATGCTGTCGTTGTGCAACCCAATCTCGGCCCCACTCACAATGAGCTGCCGTAGCCAATGGGCGACTCGCGATTGACGAACGAGCAGATTTCCATGGACAACGCCGTAATATGGCGCGCTGTGGAGCAAGTAGAAGCTCCCACAGATCTTCCTCTGGGCAAGCATCCGCGCAAGTCGAACCGCAACGACCGGATCTGCGTCAATATCGTGGCGAATGGCCACTCGCGGACGAGTCGACTCCGTTCGTTGAGCCAACTCGTACATGGGTACGAGTTCGATGCGCTCGCAGGCAGCCATCGCGTCGATGCACCGCTTGTAGTAATCGGTCCCGTTCGAAAAAGGCGCATAGTTTTCCCGCACTTGCTCGAAGTAAGACTCGATGTCGGGACTCACCTCGGCATAGGGGGCGCCTAGAGAGGGAGCCAGCCCGCGTAAACGAGCCCGTGCCCCACGAAACTTACGGGCAATAGAACCGATCAATGCTGACTCCACCCCTGGGACTTGGCATCATGCAAGCCCTGCCTCAAAGAAACTCCTGGCACCATTGTTCGACGTTTAGCAGGGACCAAATCAAGAGACGGCGGTTCTCTCGACCTTCGAGATGATCGTTGATGAGCTCCAGCGCGCACGCTCGGTCGAGGTAGTTGTAGATCATGGCGTCATTGTCGACCAAACGATTGCGTACGTAGTCGATGCTATCGCCCTTAAACCAGCTCGCATCAGGCGCCGAAAAGCCCTGCTTCTCGCGTTCGATCACTTCGGTAGGGACATGGCGCGCCATCATTTTGCGTAGCAGCAACTTCCCGTCGCGAGTTTTCTGATAGTACTTCGCGGTTTTTGACGAGGGCTCGTTCTCGTTAATCCTCACGACCTCGCCGAGGTTCCCAAGCTTTAAATGCGTGGGGAGCCGCATCGCGAAGTCGACGAGGTCGTTGTCGAGGAAAGGAACCCGTGTTTCCAGCGAGTGCATCATGCTCACCTTGTCTTCCACGACCAACAAACCATGAAGGAAGGTCTTCGCCTCGAAATACAAGGAATGATTTATGTAGTCCTCGGGACGCGTGAGCGTGTTAGCGTGTTGCGAAAACACATTGCGGAATATCTCCCGCGTGTCTACATCCTTCACTTGTCCCCAGATAGGTTTGAACAGGTCCGGCATGCGGCGGTTAGGTACCAATCGCTGCCAATAGCGATAGTACTTGTCCACGTAGTGCTCGAAATCGTCGTTCACTACGGCACGGTAGTAACGCCATGGATATCCGCCGAATAACTCATCTCCGCCAGCGCCTGACAAAACGACCTTGACAAATTTGCTCGCGAGGTGGGCGGCGTATAGGTTCGGGTAGCACTGACCGACGCGCGGTTCCTCTAGATGGCGCGTCAACGCGGGCATTACACGTTCCATGTCGCCTGCCTTCAGCACCATTTCGTAATGCTCCGTGCTGAACAAATAGGACATGTACTCCGCTGTTTCACGCTCATCGAAGCTTAGCTCGAGGCCCGAGGCAGATCGTAGATCGAAGCCACATGTGAACGACTTGAAGTGCTCGAATTGGGCACTTGCAACAGCGGTGATGGATCCGGAATCCATGCCACCACTGAGATAACTACCTACCTCTACATCACTGACCAGCTGCCGACCTACTGCTTGTTCGAAAAGCCGATCGAGCTCCTCTAGATATTCCCCTTCTTCGAACGGTCGTTCCGGTTCCTCAAACGCATAATCCCAATACATCCGAGGTTTCGAGACACGCCCCCGACGTATATCAACTTCGACCCAGCTCCCGGCCGGGAGCAAGCGCACGTCTTCGAACAGCGTTCGATCGGTAAAGAAGTTCTGAAACGTGAAGTATTCCCGGAGCCCAGCTGGGTCGAGTCGGGCCTGGTAAGCACCGTGCGCAAGCAAGGCTTTTATTTCGGAGCCAAAAAGAAACGTGTTGCCGGCTTGCACGTAATAGAGCGGCTTGACACCAAATCGATCTCGCGCCAAATAAACTTTACCGGCCCGACGATCATAAGCAGCAAAGGCAAACATGCCATTGAGTCGCGGCAGGGCATCGACTCCCCACGCAGCGAAAGCTTGCAGGACCACTTCCGAGTCTGACCGCGAATTGAACCGAAAGCCCATAGCTTGGAGCTCAGCACGCAGCTCTTGAAAGTTGTAGACCTCTCCGTTGTAGGTCAGGAGGACTCGACCATCCTCCGTACACATGGGTTGTCGGCCCGCCGAAGACAAATCAATGATTGATAATCGGCGATGTCCCAGGCCGACGTTTTTGTCGATGTGCTGACCTTCACCATCGGGTCCACGATGAACGATGGCATCTGTCATCCGCGACAGCAACGCAGTCGACGCGGGAGCGCCATCAAAATTCACTATCCCTGCAACACCACACATACCAACAGACTCTCTACACGCGTGCCCGCCGGCGACGCTGGGCGACAGCCGCCTTATCTGCGGAACGCCATTCGATGACCCGCTGGAGCCCTTCCCTTAAAGGCACCTTTGCCGAAAAGCCGATCTCCGCTGCCGCCTTATCAGGCGACCCAATCCGGTTTCGTACCAACGTCGCTTGACTGCGCGGCGCGTAGTTGATCTCTTGGTTGCATCCCGTGAGTTGCACCAGTAGCTCCGCCAGCTCCTTGAGCGAGGTCCGATGCCCCGTACCGACGTTGTAGAAGCTGTCAGTCGTCTCCGAACGCATTGCACAGAGGTTGGCATGCGCACAATCCTCGACCGCAACGAAGTCGAACGCCTCACTTCCGTCGCCGAGAATGGTGGGCCCCTGCCCATTGTCGATGGCATCGAGCATCTTCATGATTACGGCGATATAGGCGCCTTGATAGTCTTGCCGGGGGCCATAAACATTCATATAGCGCAACCCAACATAGTCGAGCTGATAGCGGTAGTGGTATGCCCGTGCCATGGCCTCGCCACAGATTTTCGTCGCCCCGTAGAAGTTCTTGTTGTTGAACGGGTGATCCTCTGTCATCGGCTCTTCGACGGCATCTCCGTAAACGGATGCTGACGAGGAATAAACGAGCCGCTTGACGCCGTTACGCACGCAGCCCTCGAGGATATTAAACGTGCCGCGAATGTTCACGTCGAAGGCCGCGCCAGGAAAATCGTGACACTGAAGAAGCCACAACGCGGCGAAATGGAACACGCCATCAGCCCCCTTCAGGGCCGCATCGAGAATATCCGGCTGGGTAATGTCTCCGCCAATCTCGAACACCCGCACGCGAGGATCCGCTAAGGCGCCGCGTAGGTTCTCCTCCGTCCCGCGCGTCATGTTGTCATAGACGATGATCTCCGAAACGTCCTCGGCGAGCAGCTGGTCCACGGTATGGGAACCGATGAGACCGGCGCCACCAATCACAACAACCTTCTTTCCACGATAATCCACAGAGTCTACCGTTCCTTGTTCAATGGGCGCGCCGGAACACCGGCGACAGTCTCTCCAGGCCCGACGTCTCTCACCACGACGGCGCCCAAGCCCACTCGAGCACCAGCCCCGACGGTTACTTTGTCCCGCACGACGGCATGAGGGGCAAGCATCGCACCGGACCCAATAAGAGCGCTTCCTGCGACGCAGGCATGCGCCTTGACCATCGCGTGAGCACCTATGACAGCGTTGTGAGCAATGTACGCAAGGTTATCTATCTTGGCTCCAGTCCGGATTTTCGTGTGGCCAAGTGAGCCTCGATCGATTGTCACGTTCGCGCCTATCTCCACCTCATCTTCAATCTCGACGCCACCGAGCTGCGGAAACTTCTGTAGCACGCCCCTGGCGTCGGGCTCGTACCCGAAGCCATCCGACCCGATGACCGTCCCAGCGTGCACCGTGACTCGATTACCCAGAATAACGCCAGGGTACAGATGACAGTGCCCATGCACGACGCAACCGTCACCGATACGCGACGCGCCGACATAGGCGTGGGGCCCGATGAATACATCTCGCCCGAGCTCGCACGTCAGCGCAACAACCGCGCTGGGGTCGATGCCAACCGGGGGTGCCGGTTCAAAGAACTGAGCAAGAACACGGGCAAATGCGAGACGGGGATTTGCCACCGCAATGAGCACGGTCGAAAGATTGGGCTTAGAAGCCAACCCACGCAGCACCTCTAGCCGGCAGAGCACCACCGCCGCGCCGGAATCGCTCACACGAGCGGCTGCATCGCCATCGGTACAAAATGACAGCGTGCCTGGCGCGCGTGCCTCGTCCAGCGGACCGGGCCGCTGAATCTTCGTGTCCATTGAACCGCACGTTGCCTGCACATCGCGCCCTAACAGCTCGAGTAACATCCACGCCGAAACCGCGCATGCATCGTGTGGCGTCATTCCATCTCCCCATCTGGGAAGTTCACCGAAGCTTGAACATGTACCACCAACATCTACTAACGCGTGCCCGGCAGCTGGCGCCAAACCGTATTTTGGGCCACTGACATCGAACGGGGCACGCTACCTTAGCCGAGTCATCCGGGAGTAGGCCGAGCCGCTAGCCCTGGCCTGTTGACATCGCCCGTGTTCAAGACCTGAACACTATATCTAGTTGTTTCATGATCGACAATGCAACAAGTTATTGTGTCGCGCAAGATGTGGACGAATTTAACCGCCCTCTTGGACATCAACGAGTCAGGCATCTTACACTGTCACCGCCTGAGCGCCCCGTGCAGCAGCATTCCAGTTTGCGCGCGGAGCATCGCCACTCACTTCGTCGCGCCGTCGCATTGCCATGACTTGTCCTCCTGTAACCGTCGTAGCGGCGCGCGCGCTCTCATACTCCGGCACCACGTGGATGAACCTGGTACTGGGCTCGCACGCGAAAGCCTTCACGCTGGGTCCACCGGATATCGCATGGGGGTTAAGGCATAAGGGCTTCGAGGGCGCTAACCTCGTTTGGAAGGAAAAGGACACATTCTGGCGGGGCTTCGACAAGTATTGGGATAGGCAGTCTAATTTCCTGATTGCGTTAGCCCAGTACGCAAAGGTCACCCATCTGTTCATGGACGGCCCAAGTGCTGCCTTTAGCCAAGAGGTGCTGAGCGATCCGGGCCTACACGTTCTCCATCCGGTTTACGTACGTGACGGCCGCGCCATTTCTGCAAGTTATGCCCGTCGTAATCGTGATCGTGGTTACCTTGCCTCCATCCTCCCGGGTGGATGGATGTACAACTCGTTTAGGGCCTTGTCCCATAACTCGGGCGCCTCGCCCGCTCAAGTGATTCGGTACGAAGATAGTGTTGCTCGTCCTCTGGAGTTCCTGGAGAAAATGGGCCGCTACTTGAACCTCGAGTACACACCGGATGCGTTGCGATTCTGGGCCCACGACCATCACATTACCTCGGGAAACCAGGGCACCATCGCGACGTTGCGCCTCGCCAAAGGGCTCCCGATCGACCACTTTGAGTCTGAAACGTTCTACCGCGAACAGCTTGCTCGCATGGAGCGAGATCACCTTGCGGGCTTCATCGACGACCGCTGGGACGAGGAACTGAGTAGACTCGAACGCTTCTATTTCGACATCCTTTTAGGTGCCGACAATCAGGCACTCGGCTATGCGAGGGACCAGTTTAGCCCCGAAGAGGTCCGGGATTTGCTCGAAATGCATGGTCGCGAGGTGAGCGCGGGGCGAGCGCCCGAGGTACCGCGCCGACTTCTTCACCCCTACTTAGTCGAGCATGGATTGGCAAAACAAGGCGCAATGGCGCGCGTGAGTGAGCCGGCTCACCGCGCAATCCGCGGTGCGCACCGCCAAGCGAACCGCTTACGATCACTAGGTTGGACTGTGCTCCTTCGCGCCCGCGCCCTTCGTACGCGGCTCAAGGCGCGCACTGAAAAGGCAGCCTCTCCCAGCGCCATTCCGCCCTCGGGTGCATCTAGTGAGCCGATATATTTCGACGAACAGGATCCCGCCCGTCTGCGAGCGCTCACTGACTATAAGGTCCGCCCGTCACGTAAACCGTTAGACGTCATAAACCGGGAAATCAACCGCAACTTCTACCAGCTCTACGGCCCGGATTACCTTGCGGTGCCCGAGGTGCCCAAAGTCTGTGTCGATCCGTTGCTGCGCTACGACGCGCTATTGCGAGGGTTGCGGGACATTCCAAACCTACGGTTCGTAACCGCGCTTGAACTCTACCAGCATGATCCAACCGAACAGGGGCTCCTTTGTCACATTCGCCACGATGTCGACGGGGATCTAGTCAGTGCACGCGCGCAAGCGATACTCGAACACGAGCTCGGCATTAAATCCACCTATTACATCCTCCATACGGCTCCCTACTACGGCCTATGGAACGCGGATCGAAAACGTTTCGAGCGCAACGTTTCAGCGATCGGGGTCTATCAAGAAATCGAAAAGCTTGGCCACGAGGTAGGCCTTCACTCAGATCCGCTGTTTCTGTATCAAAATCACAACGTCGATGGGGTCGGTGCCTTACGCACCGAGCTTGAATGGCTCCGAAGCAACGGCCTCACCGTTGCCGGGACAGTCGCTCACAACAGCGTGACCACTTACGGCGCCGTGAACTACGCCGTCTTCAAGGGCCGCAATGTATCGTTCATCGCCCCCCCCGGACCTGCCGCCGTTGAGAAAGACGGGAAGTGGGCACCGTTGCAGGTGATTTCTGAACAGGAGCTCGGGCTGGACTACGAAGGCAACGATCTATTCTGGCAGACCCACACGCGAGTCGAGTACTACTGCCTGATGTCGCAAAACGAATGGTTTTACCAAGCGTTCGAAGGCGGTTCGATACTGCCAAAGAACCAAAGCGAACGCGCCGAAGAGTGGAAACCTCAGGAGACCGTGCTCGACGAGATCGTGCGCTTGAAAGGGCCGGTTCATCTCGTACTATCGGTCCACCCGATGCATTACGGATTACGCCCGTCCATTGAGGCATTTCCTGCCCTTCCCTCCGCCTCTTCCTCGAACCTGACGACCGCGGCGTGGCGGCTTTTCGCCCCGGGGCAATCGGTGTCGGTATCGGGCGGGACGACGCCCAGACGTCCGGAGTTCGACGCACACAATGTCGCAAACGATCTCGGTCAGCTCGACTTACCCACGGGAAGAATGCGAGGTCAGCACAAGCGAGTCCTGTTCCTGGGACGCGACATGCTCGCATGTCCGAGCATTCCTACAGCATCGAAAGTCAGCCAAGTCGTAGGCCGACTGCTTGCCCGGAGGCTTGGCACGGAGATTGTGTCCACGAGCGTCGCGCAATGCCCATCCACACCATCATTGCAGGTTGCCGGTTTGAAGCGAGCCCTCGAGAAGCTCGAACCGGATGCAGTCGTCTTATCGGTGGGCGCAGATGACATAATTGGCTGCACCCCAAACCTGTTTCGTGACGTAATGAACCTCGACGCCCACGAGGTCGGGCTCCTGTTCGACGCAGCCTGGAATGACGCCACATTGAACGAGGTCGACCTCTTGCTATCAGCCGGCCGACCCGCAGACCTAAGCACCTACCACGGAACTATAGCCAACGACTTTTTTCGGCCTGGGGAAGAGCTGTCCTCGAGCTTTACAGCGCTATGGAACGAAGCGAGTCAGCGGCTCAGGGCATGTATCCGCCATTTACAGCGCGAAAGCTGCCCCGTGCTCCTTCTCCTTGAGGAATGTGGCGAGAAGGGGGGACGATGGAAGGCAGCAACATCGTCCGACGAGCAGGTCGTGCTGGCGCGCTCGGCGGATACGCGCTTCGGTAACCTAGCCGAAGAGATGGGGGTAACATTCGTCAACCCCTACGAGTCATTCGCCACCACCAATTCGTTCGCGTCCAGCCACTGGACCTCGATCGACCGTTGGTCGCTGCATGGCCACTACCTTTGTGCACGGGTCCTCATGGATCCTTTGGCCGCCGTGTTGAGCGGCTCGTCTACCCGTCCGAACTAGTGAAGCGCACGAACGTTAACGGCCATCCGGGTGGCCATTCGACCGGGCATACCTTCTTTGTAGTCGCGTCGAGCCGGAGCGGCTCGACGTCGCTCGCCCGCATCCTCGATATGGCGGCGAATGGCTGCTGTGAGATCGAGCCCGCACCGAACTTGAATGAGGAAAGCCGTCTGGCTATGGACGGCCGGCTGCCTGCGACGACCTACGAAATCGTCGAGAACTTAGTGCTTCCACGCGTCGCAAGCGGACTGGCTGAGCACGAGATCTACGGAGAAAAAAGCGTTACGTACGCGCCCTTTATAAACGCTCTATATCACGTAACCGGCTGTCGGTTTGTCTACCAAACCCGAGACGGACGTGACGTGGTCAGGTCAATGGTTGATTGGCATACGGGCAAGTTTGGATCCATCTATCGCGAGGCCCGCAATCCCGGAAAGCTATCCGCCGAAGCCCTGCTCGCGGCGGCTGCACTTCCGGTGCATTTAGATACGTCTGACTTCTCACGGCCCCGACCTCAGCCGGGAGACTCGTTGTTTGCTGAGTGGACGGACCTACGGCGTTGGGAAATGTGCGCTTACTACTGGAGTCGGAAAAACGAGATCTACCTCGATGCGCTAGAGGCACTGCCGGACGAAGCGTACATCCGAATCGACTATACGACACCCACGGCAGATGACGTCCTGGAAGTCGCCAACTTTTTAGGATTGGGCGGTTTGCCTCGGAAGAACGTGCAGTCGGCGTTGGACTCGCGAATCAACTCATTGGCAGACCGAGGGAGCGAGACCGCCACTCCCGCGCTTGGCTGGCCCGATTGGAACAGCGGAGATCGGGACGCATTCGACCGAATCGCGGGCACGACAATGCGACGGCTCGGGTACTACAACGAGCACGCGACACGCTGGCAACCCCAAGGGTACGGGAGCTATTGGAAAACGCATGATGGCGGGTTGGCGTGGTACGAATGGATGTTCGAAGGCCGTCGGGCCGCTCATGACGATCTGCTTGAATGGATCGACGCCCACCCTGAGCTCATCTCTATCGCCGACCTTGGATGCGGCCTCGGTGTGGGTTATGCCGACCAACTTGCGGGGCGGGAATACTGCGGGTTCGACCTTAGTGCTCAGAACATCTACTGGTGCCAGCAGCACCGAACCAATCCGATGCACCGTTACGTGTGTAGCGACTTTATCGTTGAACCCACAGGGAAGTTCGACCTCGTCTTCTCCCAAGGCACGATAGACAATGGGTACGACATGGACGAGTACCTGCAAGCGGCGGTGTCTATGGCCCGGAAGTGGATCTACATCACCGCGTACCGCGGATGGTCCCCCCAACTCGATCAGCACCGTTACTCCTGGAATGCCGAGCACGGATGCTTCTACAACGACCTATCACCTTCGCGAGTTACACACCTGCTCGGCGCCCTCGGCTGCCAGGACATCGAGGTACGGGCATTGCCGACCGGCAACCGCGACATACCTAATGAGACCCGCATCATCGCGAGGGTACCATCGAGCTAGGCCATTACCGACGTGACGTCGCCACCCCGTCACCAACGCGCGACCAGTGCAAGACACCCAGACACAGGTGGTGCCTGATCACGCCATCAGTCCGTAGGCTTAGCTACCAACAGCACCTCGGAGAACGGATGGAGCGAGCGCCCTCGAATTGCCTCAGCGACAGCACCCCATCCTTCATACAATCTTTCCGACTCTCTGTATTCGGGCGCCATGGTGAAATCGAACTCCGCGAGCGCCCACGGATTGATGAAAGTGCCTAGCTCTCCGACGAGACGCAGGCCGGCCCGCTTCGCGAGGGCCCGGTGGTGCTCAAGCGTTCGGGTGCAGGAATTGGGCCCCGTCCACGGCGCGCGGCCCCCCGCCGTTGGGTAGTACTGGCAATTGATGACCGAGAAGCAAACGTGGCCATCCGGGGCACACAACCGCCGCAAGGCAGCCAGAAACTCGAGTTCAGCGTCATCTTCCAAAATGTGGACGATCACCCCGTTGGCAGCAACGCAACGTCGCGGTTCAAGCTCCGCTGCCAGCTGATTGGCGAAACCGTGGTGAACTTCGTGAAACGACTCACGCGCCTGCTCGATCACCTCACCATTAGGTTCGATACCCAAGAGCTTTAGGAACCCGAGTTCACGCCAGTTATCGGCCCACGATCCATGGGCACACCCGACGTCGAGAATCTCATGGGTCTGAATTTCAAACCGCCCAATCGCGTCACGCCAGGCCTCTAGTCGCTGCTGGTTGATGAAATCACCATAGCGCCCCCCGGTCTGGTACGTGTGGCTGATCCGTCCAAGGTTTCGTACATGCCCCGCATTGGCGTTGGGCGCGGCGGCTTCACCCTCGGATTTTCGGTTCGGGACAAACAGGTTGGCGATACGCATATCAGCTCTTTGGGTGAATTCGGTGACACATTAACTGCGATTCGAGCTCGCGGTCTGCGCCTTGAACCCAATTATATTCGGGTCAATCGATGCTGTTCTAGCACGCTACCCTGTCAGCAACGTAATCTCGTCGGTCTCGGTCCGCTCTTCTTTCGCCGAAGATGCACGCGCTCGCAGCGCGGGTCGCTGCCCGATATACCAGGCAAGATCGCCCAGTCCAAGCACCCCGCCTTCATCGAGGACAATTACGAGCTCGGCATGGTCGCCCAATGTCTCGTCAGTGCCATTGGTCACGAGAAAAACCAGCTTGTCAGACAGCATGTCCAAGAACGTTTTCTGACGTTCAGGCGGCCACCAGCCAAGAACGGCCTGATCGATAAATAAGTACGGCCGCTCGCTGAACAAACACGGGACTAGCAGAACCGCCCCACGCAAATCAGCGCTCAGATCCTGCCAGCCCGCGCGCGTGACTGGTGTATTGAACCCCTTCGGCAACGCGGCTAGCTCACTCCCGAGTCCCAAAGCATCGAATGCACGATCAAGGCGTTCGTGAGCCTGGGGCTGCGACAGATCACATAGATTTTCGAGTAAGCTCGCGTTATCGGGCCGGCGGCGCGACTGTACGAAATCAGCACCGCGGTAGAAGTTCGGTGCCGGTCGGATCGCGGCGCTAAGGGGCTCGGCAATTCGGTCGAATTGAAGACGCGATAGTGAAACGGGCGAGTGGAGAAGTACGACGGTGCCTGGCGAGAAACTAACCTCGCGTTCACTCTCGTCAAGCCCGGGCACCTCGACGGTAACGCTCAGTCGCTTAACAGCGTGATCGTCTCCCCCAATTTCCGCACTTCGGCGCCATTGCTTACAGTCTTCAAGAAACAGATAAAACTGCATCGCGTTCGGGTAGAACCGGTTCAGCGTAGTGAGGGAACTCAGCAATGACTTCAAGTGCGCCAACAAGTAGACAAGCGCAGTGACGTATGCAAGCAACGAACCCCACGGCAGGGCCTTTTCCATGGCGAACATCCCAAATACCGTGATCGCAAATCCAAACACTGCTGCCTGACACAGCGAAATCGCCAGTGTCATCTGAACATCAGCGAGCAGAAAACGATCGTAGGCATCAAGATATTTTCGAATCGCACCAATCGATGCGAATCGCTGCTCCTCGCCTCGCCACCGAACGGGCGGGAGCGAGGACGCATCGATCGTCTCAATGATTTGACTGACTTCGGCACCATAATCCGAAACCCTAGCGTCGAAGAACTCGCGCGCGTTTGAGGTGACCCGTGAACCGATCAAGTAGATGAGCGGTCCCACGACCAACCCCGCGGGCGCGAGCAGAAGCGTCATGTAAACGTCGATGTGCACAAGAATGCCGAAGGCAACCAGGCAATATATGCTCGGGCGACAACACCGGATGATCGTTTCAGCAGCAATCCCCATTTGCAGGGCGTTACGCATTATCTGGCGGCTGACTACGGCCGGGTTATATTCGAGGGCTGCGGTCGGTGTCTTCAACGCGCCTTGGAACGCAGATACCACTCGGGCGCTAAATATCGTGTAGGCATCTCGACCTATCGCCCGCGTGCGAACACTTGCATCATAGGTGGCCACTGCACCGAGAGCGTTGAGCAAAACGACGAGCCCACCGATAATCAATAGCGAGCCGAGACCCTCCTCGACGCGGAAGGAGATCAGCGGAATCGTTACGGGTGTCTCCGCTTGGATCGCATTCACGTAGAAGGCAATGCAAGCAATCATCGCCCCGACGGAACTCGCGCCAACGAAATCCGCTGCAATGATCCGCGCGACTCGCCGGCGGTTTCGCCTGAACACTGGCCCTTGGAGCCGCGCATAGTGCCTCGCGAAACTGAGCACCCGTGCGAGGTGCGGGTTACTCATTCCCGATCCGTGCGCAGTCCCAATATATCGGGAACAAGCACCAACTGAGCATCGACAAACCCGGTCAGCTTCTGGTAGGTGGCCGGTGCATCCTCGAGCACCGTTAGCACCCATACCTTGGCAACGGGCGCATCGACCGTACGGTTGACGATGGGGAAGTGGAGAAACGTCTCCAGCTTGGTGCTGGGATCGCAAACCGCGGCGATCGGGATACTGCGCTCGATGGCCCGGACCGCTGCAATTTCGGTCATCTCCGAAACGCCAAACAAACCCAGGGGGCCCTGGCAGCCCGCCAAAAGTCGGTCGTATGATTCGCTTGCCCGTCGGTAGAGGCGAAACGATTCCGACAAATACTCACCGGTCAGACGACTCTTCTCGGCAAACCCCTTTGGGGTCAGGTAGTAAGCGTACCGATTCGCCGGCGCTTGCTTCACCTTCACGAGGCCTTTGCGAACGCAGCGGCTGAGATACGAGTTCGTAAGCCCGAGTGCCACACCAATCTGGCTAGCAATACTGCGCTGAGTGATGTTGCTGCGCTCATTAATCGCCTCGAGAATCTCGAGGGTTAGTGCGTCTTCGCTGTAACGGCTGTTCATTACATGAACACTATATCCGCAGCCATTCACTGCATCAATGCAACGAGGTGAAACCTGGTACGGCCCAAGCCGCCAGCTTAAGGCCCGGTAGCGGCGTCGAATCCGTAGTCACGCGAACGCACCCGACCATCCACCACATAGAACAAGCGCACATGCAACGCTCGACCATCGCGCGGCAAACCCGTTTTCCTAAACGACATCGTCGAACCACCCAACGTGCCGCTCTTGCCTAAGTCAAACGAGCCAGCCGTCGAGCCAAACCACAGCGCATACACCGTTACCGGCGTCCCGTTACTAACCCACTCAAACGTCACCGACGTCGAACCCAGCTCCGTGCCCGGCGTGGGCGTCATCAACGCCGGGGCCGCCGGCGCCGGCGCCGTGTCCGTCGTGTACTCGTAGTCGACCGAGACCACTTCGTCGTGTTCAACGAACAACAGACGGACAAATAAGTCACGTCCGTCCCGAGGGAGCCCGGTCTTCTGGAAGGATCGGGCCGAGCTTGGCAGCGTTCCACTCTTGCCTAAATCGAACGCGCCCAGCGACGACCCGAACCACAGCGCATACGCGGTCGCGTCCGTCCCATTGGCCAACCAGGAAAACGTTACTGCACTCGACGTCAATTCAGTCCCTGGAACCGGCGCGCCTAGCGCAGGATTCGTGGAGACCAGCCGGGCGTCCTGTGAGAAACCGATGCCATCATCATCGACACCATTGGAGCTGTCCCGAACCCACCCCACGTCCTTAGCGAAAAACTGTTCGTGGTCGGTCGTGATGTCCGTCGAGATCGGGGCACCTGCGTTGTCAAAACCAAGGAGTCCAAACTCTCGCACACGGCGACGTACCTTCAGGGCCTCGAACGATCCCCGAGGCACCGTGAGCGCCACCAACCCATCCACCGTCACGGTGTTCTCATACGCAATGGTGATAGGCCCCAAGCCCGAAACGTCGATATCAAGCTGTCCCACTTGTTCAACGACCTGACCCGCTTGCGCCGGATTTGGCGCGATCAGCTTAGGAGGCCTATACGTAAAGCTCCCCATAAGGCCACTGACCCGATCACGAAAGGTCTCGCGGTGCACTCGAATCCCGTCTAAGTCGTTCGTTACGAAGACCGAGCCGGTGATGGAGCCTCCACTCGTCGATAGTTCCGTTGTGGCAACACCGTTCACGAGGGTGATTTCGGGCTCGATCCTTTTGATTAAGCGGAAACCACCATCGTCGAACACCCACCGAAAACCAGAGCTCATGGGCAGATAAGGCGTGGTATGGATCTCCGGCGGGTCTGCAAGCACGTCCGCAACGATCAGGTCCACGTTATTTGCTAGGTCAAGTTCCGGGACGTTGCCGGTCACCGTCGCAGAGGCGACAGCGTTGCCTGCAGATTCGGCGAGCACGCGAATAGTGACGGTATGCGTCTGGCCCCCGAGCAGCACACCCAGCTCGCAGATGACTAAA
>JACLAC010006860.1_pt1 | contig 19272 bp, 18 predicted proteins | sample 8027881 | NCBI WGS metagenome assembly JACLAC01 (sample SAMN15725517, study PRJNA655200) | protist metagenome | isolation source: fluorescence activated cell sorting (FACS) single amplified genomes of... | place: Spain: Blaines Bay Microbial Observatory, Mediterranean Sea | collected 2016-01-19 | reverse complement strand
AATTTTAAAGCGGATCAAATGAACCAGGCACTTCAGACGGTCCATTTTACCTCAAGCCAGCCAAGATATAACATGTTTGACCGAGAAATAGAGCGAGAAGACATAGATTTCTGTCAACAATTCGGTATCGGTATTCTTGCTCACAGTCCTTTAGCCAAAGGCCTACTGACTGGTAAATATAGTCCCGACTTTCAGTTTCCATCGGATGATGAGCGGTCTAATTATTACAGGTTTCAAGGAAAATTATTCAGCCAATATTTGGCAGCTGCGGACGAATTAAAGAAAATTGCTCATCAAAAAGGAGTTACTCTAGTGCAATTATCTATCGCATGGGCTCTCAGACTTCCAGCTATTTCATGTGTGTTGGTCGGAGCCAAAACTACCGATCAGGTGCGCGAGCAAGCGGTCGCCGCAACGATAGACTTATCAGATGATGAATTAAAAATGATAAGTCAGATTCTAGCTACAGCTCCAGAATCATAAAAATGTCTAGTTGTGTTTCAGCTTTGGCTATCTAAACCATTTGGAAGAACTAATGGTACCGTTTTATGACATTCGTGTAACCAAACAGTTAGCTTGGTACAAATTCTGAGTGTATGGGAACTAGCTAATATAAACACTCAGTATCATTGACCAGTGAGAGCAGATCGCATTAGTAATGAATGCCAGAGGAACTCAAATCCCCCAGCTAGCTGAGCAATACCATGTACGGCTGGTTGAGATGTTAAACACAGTCCAATAATGAGTTTTACAACTTCGGCTATTTCTTGGTACCGGACAACCTAAGGTGGTTTATGGTAAAGTAATTGGACTAGACGGCCACCCTAAAGCTGATGAATTGATCATTTTGACAGCCACAAAGTCACAAACGCTGTTATCTCAAACTGACCATCAAGGTTATTGGCAACTTAATTTGGGCAATATGAAAACAGACACTGGCGATCCTTACACTATTGAAGATGAGGCTCATCTTTCTGTTTTGGGAGAAAATACCGTCCACCGACAGATGATTGAAGATATGCCAATTCAACAACTGAAAACACTCTACTACCAACAAGATACAACTGGTCAAATAACTACTGCCTCAGGGCCTCAGCAAAGCGATTTGGGTCAAAATTACCCTAATCCTTTCAACCCCGAGACTTGGATCCCCTACTAACTTCATCAACGAGGCCAAGTCTTACTGGAAATATATGCTAGTGATGGCCAGCCAATTCGAAAAATCGACCTTGGTATTCAATCGGCCGGTTACTACGCTACCCGCGATCGTGCCGTCTACTGGGACGGACGAAATCAACAAGGTGAATTGGTGGCTAGTGGTGTTTACTTTTATCGCTTATCGACAGGTTCTATCGATGAGGTTCACAAAATGCTAGTACTCAAGTAGGGAGAGCTGAAAATGAGAACTATCTTCAAATTAATCATTTTGGTTTTGGTATTCCTAAGTTTGCAAACCTCTCTATTGGCTACCGTACAGTTTAGTGATATCACCGTTAGTAATCTAACCAGCTCTTCAGCTACCATTTCGTTCTTTTCGGATAACAGTGTATCAGCCAATATTAAATATGGTACAAATAATACTGCATTGACACTAGCTAGCCCCAGTACCAGTGCAAAATTTCATTCTTTTCAGTTGACTAATTTGGTATCAACTACGCTTTACTATTTTGAGATTACTTCTGGTGGAATTTCCTACCAGGATAATGGAGAGTTTTATTCTTTTCAGACCGTACAGGTCGCCATTGGTACACCTTATATTGCCTATGGAACAGTCGTCGATGTTGGAACCTCGGCCATTACTGGTGCTTATGTCAAGTTAGTAGCCCAGCAGAATGGAATTTCATCTTCTCCACTATCAGCTGTTACTGATAGTAATGGAAAATGGAATTTGAATTTGGGTAACCTAAAACTGGCTGATACCGGTGGCGTCATGAATTATAATGTTGGTCATTTGATTCAACTCTCCATTTTACAAACCGATAATAGTAAATTCACACAAGACTTCTCTGTGTCTGGATCTAGTCCGCAAGCTTTGGATCTAACGGTGGGCAGTAATAGCTATTTGTTACCAGCTGATGTCGATGTTAATAACTTATTTACCAAAGTAAATAGTTTGGCAGGCACTTCGTTCGATGCCTCAGCTCTTCAAACTGCCCTCAACGGAGCAACTAGCTTTCAAGATTTCGTTGAGATACTATTTGGCAATACCTCAGTAACCAATCTACAGCTCAGCCAAATCAAAGTGGCTATTTCTTGGGTAAAAGATGAAAATCAGTCATATCACTTACCTTTCACCGTCGAAGCTAGTAGTTTAGCAGTAGAATTGGGGATTTCTGAGTCGAATATTGAAATCGCCTTGAGTCAAGCTACAACCTTTACCGACTTTGCTACAGCTTTGTTTGGAACGACTCCTACCAGTCAACAGATAACCCAACTCAATCAAGCTATCCAAAATGCGACCCTAGTCGATATCACCATTGCAGCTAAGCTGCTTGGTTTTGATGCAAGCTTCGATACTCTATCGCTGAAGACAACTTTGTTGCAGAAAGCTTTGGACGTGCATACTGACAGTAGTGGGAATACTGACTATGACAAGGTCGCTCAAGATTTGGAGGGAATAACACGGAGTGAATTGAAGGAAAAGCTAGCCATCAGCCAAGCTGAATCAACTTTCACCGTTAGTCTCGTCCAAGGTTTAAATATAATTTCTTTGCCTAATCGTCCCGACACAAGCTTAACCGCTTTCAGCCTAGCCCAACAAATTAGTACCATTGACACTGATGTGAGTGTTAATTTTGTTATTCGTATCGACCCTACTAGCCAGCGGTTCAAGGCTTTCGTTCCATCCATTGATGGTTCGGCTAGCAGCCATAATTTTTCCATACAAGGAGGAAATGGCTATATTATCAATATTACAGATGCAGATTCGGGCAACAATCCGACAAGGCCTTTAGTATTCTCCGGCCGTATTTGGGTAGATGGATTAACTGCGCCATCCGCTGATCCAAGTGCAAACTGGGCCTTTGTTATCGATAGTCCGACTCAGTTACAGTTAGGCCATCGTCGACCTACCACCTATAAACTGCTAGAAAGTAGCCCGCAAGACCGTGCCACAACTGACAGGCAATCCTTAGAAATTCGTTGGCAAGGGACTGTTAATCAAATTGACCGGTTAAGGATAGCCTTGGTTGACCAGAATAGACAATCGGTGGTTAGTGCGGGAGATCAGTTACAATTGGAGATCTTTGATCAACAAGGTCAATTACTAGCTTTCTCGGACATGAGTATTACTGAGAAAGAGACTAAGAATGGTCTAATTCAGGTTGATTTGCGTTTAAACCCTATTCCTACTGCTACCCGACTGCTTCCCAACTATCCTAATCCTTTTAACCCCGAAACCTGGATTCCTTTCCAGTTACACCAAACCTCGGTCGTTACTATACAAATCTACAATTCCGATGGAGGCCAGGTCCAACAGCTAGAGTTAGGACAACTTCCAGCTGGTCTGTATCACACTACGGATCGAGCTGCTTACTGGAATGGTCAAAATCAAATTGGCGAACAAGTAGCCAGTGGCATTTACTTTTACCAGCTGAACCTAGATGATTATCGGCAGACCCGGAAAATGGTAATCTTAAAGTAATCCGATCGTAGACGACCGAGTCAGATATGCTTGTTAGATAATTGAGATTAGGCAAAATCTCATCAATATATGCAAAATGGAAAAGACAGAACGAAATTTTCGACTAACTCCAAGTGAAATTGAACGATGGAACCAAAATGGTTATCTAGTTCGACGGGATGTCTTTAGTCCTGAAGAAAATAATCATCTCTATCAAGTAGCGGAAGATATTGTTCATGACAAACGACCATTTCCTTCGGCCCACTTTGATCGTAATGCGTTGGTCAAAGAAGGGAAAGCCCACGGAGACGGGATTTATGGTATGCATAAGTTACATTTCCCTAGCAATTACTGTCCTGAGTTTCTAGACCGGACACGTGACTCACGCTTGACTGACCCCTTAGTAGACTTGATCGGACCGGATCTTTTAGGCATTAATACTTTATTCTTGTGGAAAGCGCCTAAAATCGGCCTAGGTTTCCCTTGGCATCAGGATAAATTTTACTTTCGTAGTCGTTTTCGAACCAAAACTACTGTTGGAACGTGGACTGCTTTTGATGCTGCCGATCAGGATAATGGTTGTTTATACGTCATCCCTGGGAGTCATAAGGCAGATATCTTCCAGCATGATGATCTCGACGGTCCACAACAGCAGGAGTTCAAACTGGCTCATGGAGTTAGAGATCAAGATGGAGTGCCTATCGAGGTTGAACCGGGATCAGTAGTCTGGTTTCATAGCCATTTATTGCATAAGAGTACTGATAATCACAGTCAACGTTTTCGGCGTAGTTTTGTGGCTCACTATCTGAGTGCTCAAGCTGAATGGTCAAGTCCAGATAAAGCCGGAAAAGGTCAGCCTGTAATGTGGATTCGTGGACAAACTTATGCTGACAAAATTTACCCCACTCAGATGGATGTATTACCAATGCCTTGGTGAATACTAAACTGAAAATTCGAACAACATTATAATTAATTCCAACTTGTAAGTCTTGTAAGTACTGTTAAATATATTCTGACTTGGCTTTTGTTTGTCGTGTCAAGTGGATAAATCTTCGAACTCCTCCTTTAAAGATTCATTTTTTCAATAGGACTACCATGGCAAAAAGAAACGAATAGTGTGATGTTGAGACAAAAACTAGGTTTAATCTTACTAACTACCTTTTTATTGGTTGGGTGCGAATCAACTGAGGTCATGCAACAAGAGTCCGTAGTTTCTGGAATAAAGCCCAGGTTTGAAAAAATAATATGGGACAAAGACGGTTCCCAAATGGCTCTGATACCCGCAGGTTCCTTTGCAATGGGAGATTCGAAAAATGAGCCAGAAAATTGGATGGAACGATCAAGGCCTGTACACAAAGTACAACTAGACGAATTTTATATGGATATCCATGAGGTGACAGTAGGTCAATTCAGGAATTTCGTCGAACGAAGCGACTATCAATATGATGGTAATTGGAATGATATAGCTAAGTTTTCTCCGGGGGAAGACTTTCCAATGGTACAGGTGAGTTGGGATGACGCTACAGCCTATGCCAAATGGTCTGGCAAAAGGTTGCCTACCGAGGCGGAATGGGAATATGCTGCGCGTGGTGGATTGGTAGGGAAACGGTATCCTTTAGGTGATGAACTAACGGATGATGATGCCAATTGGATGAATACGATGATAGGCAAAGATCAATGGAAATATTGTTCGCCCGTAGGTAGTTTTGAAGCTAATGGCTACGGATTATACGATATGGTTGGTAATGCGTTTGAGTGGTGTGCCGACTGGTATAGTGAGAATTACTATAGCCAATCTCCAGTTGACAATCCTAAAGGAACGAGAACAGGAGAATTTAGGGTCGTGCGTGGTGGCTTTTGGAGTAACTATGAAAGTATCTTATGGCTATCTTTCCGGGATGGAATAGCTCCGTTTAATAAGATTGATGATCTTGGTTTTCGCTGTGTAGTAGCAGTTCCAACTACAAAATCGGACTAACTTGGATGAAACTGAAAAACCTTACAAAATCATGAAATGCACTTTGGCTTAATGAATAATCGAAGCTCTATTTTCTAGTTAGCTCACTTTACTTCTAATTTACGTTAAGCAGCTGAAATTCTTCTGCCTTTACTAATCGATTCATACTTCATAATTAGTTGGTCTGAATACTTTGACTTTCTGTTTTTATACTGGCATGATTGGAAATCAACTAATCGCTATATCTCTCATCAATATAAATTAGTTTTCAGATGGGATGTTACCATTTATATAGCAGACCACTGAAAGATTGTACTTTTGATTCTGATAAAAATAGACAACGACAACGAAAAGAGAGCCGTAAACTATGAGTGACCCCAAACAACTGTACGAAGGGAAAATCAACGAAACACGAGAAGAAAGAGAAGCACTAATTGAAATCATGACCTCTCTTTCAAAAAAACACACGTCATCTATGGAAGAAGGTCAAAATCTGAAATTCCTAGAGATGAAGATCGCTAGCGAATTTGCCAGTCAAGAACAAGAGCAAGCGTATGAAAATCTTCATTTGGAAAACACGTATGCCAAATCAGCCTTCAACACTGCTACTTTTCAAACGGTACTAAGTATCCTTGACCTGGCATATGATATTTTGAATTATGATTCCTTGTCTGATGATATTGACTGTGCTAAACGTTACTTGAATTCCATTACCAAAAAGCGAGAAGCCGATATTCAGAGCCTGTTATCAGACTCTCCAGTACCTCCTCGTCAATCAAAAAAATAATACTACTGATTTCGCATCTCGGGTTATCTTTACTATTGGATTTATTACTGTAGATATCCAGAGTAAATACCCGAAAGATTACAAATTTTCACATTATATTTCGGTTATCCCCACGGTATATTGTAGAAACGCTATCGTTCACTAAATAATTAAGTTAAATGTATCGATACCGGTCGGTAACTAGCTAACAATTGCTATTGAGCCCTGACTAAAAGCTTGTTTTATTTGAAATCCTTTTTCTTTCTTCGGTCGACACCAAAACACAGCAAATATATCACCTCTAAATTCATCAAAGATGAGCTAAAAGCAATTTATGTCTTCATTGGAACTTTCAGAACAACAAATACAACACTTTAAAGCTCACGGCTTTCTGATTTTGAGGAATCTGATTGATCAATCTTCTCTTGACCAATGGCGAAAGCAAATCTGGTACGAACTGGATGCTTGTTTGAACCGGGTAGAAAGTTGGCCTAGAAATCGAAGTGGCTTGGATGGTTACCAGTACAACCCACCAGAATCAGCTTTAGTCCACCATCCGGCTCTAACCCGCATTATACAACAATTAGGCGGCGGGAAATTTATTGCCGGTGATGGTATTCCTATCATTCGTTGGCCGGAGCCAGAAAAAAAATGGCAGATGCCTAAGTCCGGGCATATTGATGCTTACGGAGGAAAATGGTTACCCTTTATGATTGGAGCTACCACTTACTTGTATGATGTTAAGCCAAAGGGTGGATGCTTCATATTTTGGCCTGATAGTCACTATGCTGCTCATCGCTACTTTCGACGAAATCCGGCTCATATAGACGGTAGTTTCATGAGAGAAGAAGGATTCGCTTGGGACGTTTTCTGTGATAACCCCGAGACTGGAAGTAGAGAGTTCATCGCAAGTGCGGGGGACGTAGTGCTTTGGCACTCGTATCTGACTCATCAAGGGTCAGTGAATATCAATAATTCACCACGGATAGCACTATTTGCTCGTTGGGATCATCAGCAAAGAGATGAAACTGCATTCCGGTACGAAGTACCAGAAGATCTGTGGAAATATTGGGCGGTGTAATGATCTCGTCGACATAGGCTGTATTGAAATCAAGCTCAAGTTTTCTATTTTGGCCTAAGTCTACCGTTCTAACTCCTCTAATGTATTCCTGTTATTTTCTTAAAAATTTGAGTTACAATCAAACAGTCGCCTCTGTGTTGATTAGCCAAATTTTTATGGGATCAACCAAATTCTTTCTGTCTCATGCTTCACATATTGAATTAGGTTGATTGGTTATGCCAATTTGGGTTTAATGTGGCACGGCTGATTGTTGTAATCACAGCATTAATCATTAAGACTTATTTGTTGTCGGCCAGAGAAAATAGTGCTAGAATGTCGCAATTTTACCCAATGGCGAAGAAGTTAAGACAACCAAGATGGCTTGCCAATTTGAAGCTATTAGTCTCGGAAACAAATTATACTTAAGGGCTGGATAAAATTATGATTTTACCAGCACCAGGGTATTGATAAAAACTACACCAGATGAATTTACCATGACAACACAAACAAGTTTCTATAAACATCCTGACCTTCCTTACTCTATTAGTACTGGTATCTCTGAACATGGACATGCTGAAATCGAAGGCTACCTAAAATCACTACGTGTTCAAGGATTCTGCGTCATCGATGGCGTGATCCCTGAAGACGAGGTTGCCATGGCTCGTGAAAACGTCCTCAGCGGGCGTCAACTGTTGCAGAAAGATCGTGAGCTTGAAAGACGCAAACGCATTGATTTGGAACACCAAGCTAATTCTGGTGATGATCAAAACGATAATCCCAACAGGTTGGACAATTGGCACTCAAACCCAGCTCGTCCACCATTGCCACCACATGCCGAAATTTGTGATATCTCTCGGTGTGAGGTCTTTGCTGAGTATCTAGCTGCACCACGTATGATTGAAGTGGCTAGAGCTATGCTTGGGCCACACATCCGTATTATGCAGACTGAGGTCAATAAGTCCTCACGGCCAGCCAGAAAACCAATCTCTGAGGACCAATTGAGACGCCGCGGATGGCACTCGGACTGGCCACACGATTTGACTGCCTACGGCCCTAATACGGATCAGCCTTGGAAGCACTGTGGCGCAGTTGCACAACCTTTTCCTGATGTTTGCATGGCCTTGTCAACGGTATGGTACCTAGGCCCTGAGGACGTAACCCCCTTTAACGGTGGAACGTGGGTAGTACCTGGATCCCAAAAGGATCCACGTAACCCACGTGGTCCCGACGATGGTATCGACCAATGGTCCCCTATCCCAGGAGAATTTCAAATTTCTGCACCAGCTGGTTCAGTTTACATACAAGATTCCCGGGTCTGGCATTCAACCACACTCAACCAAAGTGATTACGAACGCACAGGCGTAGTCTGCCGTTATGCTCCCTGGTGGTTGTCAGGTAATGAATTTGCTAATCTACACTCAGGTGGGCATACATTGCGTACCTACGTACCACAAGACGTTTACCAGAAATTCTCTCCAGAATTACAATTGCTTTATCGTCATTTGGCCGAAGGTGAGATGGATACCCTACAGCCAGGTAGCCAAAGTGATGCTGTTCGGGCTCAATCGCTACGGCACTCGGAGGAAACTGCTGGCAACAGCCATCTGGTTGTTGGTGGTATGAGCATAGAGGAGTGGGAAAGCCGCAGGAGTCAGCGTAAAATCTGAGACAGTCTAATGAAATACCGATACCAAACTGATTAATGAACCGTGGAAACTCAGGTTAGTTTCTACTTCTTTACGTAGGTATATTGGAAAGACTAGTCTTTGACTGTGTGTTTGCCGAATGACAACATTCAAAGGATTTTCATTGAGATCTTCGTAACCGTTAAACTCGAGAGCGCATTATGTTTGATCTTGTTTCTTGGAAATGGGTCATTTGATCTTCTCTATGAGTCGAAAGAATAATCTTCATTCACCCCATTAAATAGTGATACCATCAAAAAGCTAAATATATCTTTGTGGGAGATGCATCCATATGGATCGACAATCGTTTCGCCACTTACTACTTGAAGGCCTTGGTGGAGAGTGGCCAACAGATACAGATTTAGAGATGCAAGTCTCAAAAGTTATTGATGCAGATGGTTACAGTATCGAGTATCTCAGTTACCAGTCGGAGCCTGACGATTGGATACCCGCATACCTGTTGATTCCAAGTGGAGTATCAGCTCAACGGCCAGCTCCAGGTATTGCTGTCTGGCATCAACATGCTGGTCAGTATCACTTAGGCAAAAGTGAACCAGCTGGGTTAGCCGGTAACCCTATGCACCATACTGGTGTTGCTCTCGCTCGCGCCGGCTATGTGGTCATTTGTCCTGATGCGCTTTGTTTTGAAGAACGAAGAGATCAAAAATTGAAGGATGGGGACTATGAACGATTTGAATTTCTGAAGTACGTGGTCAATGGTCAGTCATTGGCTTGGAAAAATATCCTAGATATGAAACGAGCCATCGACCTACTCAGCCAACGACCAGAAGTTCTGTCCGATAGATTAGGTTGCTATGGCCATTCGATGGGAGCTACTCATACATGGTTAGTTGGCCCTTGGGACGAGCGATTGAAATGTTTGGTTGGAAACTGCTGTTTGCCAACCTATGAGGCTGTTCATCGTCATCGTTTACTTCACTGTTTCCCTAACTTTATACCTAGACTGGGAACTTACGGGGATACGCCGGATATTGCAGGTTTAATTGCTCCTCGTCCGCTTCATCTCAATTTTGGTGAATTAGACGGTGGTAGTCCAATTGAAGAAGTGAAGCAGGCCGTGGGTGTGATTTCCGAAGCTTATACTCAACAGAATGCGTCTGATAAATTTTCTTACTATATTGAAGCAGAAGTTGGGCACATTCTGTCAAGTGAGATGTGGAAACGAACCAAGGAGTGGTTTGATCGACATCTCTTACCTAATTAATAAATTAGGGTTACGTATCAATGAATATTGAATAATTTATCATTCTACCCTAGAATGATTTTTTAACTGATGATCGGATTATTGTAGTGGAGTCTAGAAGGGAAACAATCAAATGGGTTTCCAATCGTCTGATCTGTTTTGTTGTTTCTCTTAGCAGGAAGTGAGATCGCAGACTGAGTAGTTTTTTATGAATATTGTTGATACTCATGCTCATATATATTCTGAGGATGTTGACCGATATCCCCAAATTTCCGAACCTTATCTACCGCCTACTGGTCATGGTACGATAGAACATCTGAAAGAAGAGACCAAAAGAAATAGTATTAATAAAGTAGTAGTAGTTCAAACCTTCACTGCTTATCAGCATGATAATCGATTGCTGATTGATACAGTGGAGAGAAATAGGCATTGGTTGACGGGTGTACTTAATCTGGACCCTTTTGATATTGAGTCAGTCGAAATAATGAAATCAGCCAGACAGGTTGGTGTAGTTGGTAATCGAGTCTCTGAAGGTTGGGCCACAGATGGTACCATTCGGCCAGAACATGACCGGTTATGGTCTACAGCCCAAGAACTAGGGATGGTAATTTGTGCATTACTAAATCCGTCCAACTGTCAATCCTTAGCCAATTTATTGGAGGCTTACCCTAAAGTACCAGTGGTTTTAGATCACTGTGCTAACCTCAAGTCATCTGACTCGTACCAATCTAACAATTTACAAACCGTCTTGGATTTGTCTCAGTTTAGCAACCTATACGCCAAACTTTCTTTTTTGGTTACGGGTTCAATCGAAGACTTTCCTTGCTCGGACATGTTTTCCATAACTCGACAGATTGTAGAAGCCTATACGCCCGATCGCTGTATCTGGGGTAGTGATTTCCCAACGACTCTATGGATTCCGAAAGTCACTTACCAACAACATCTTCAAATCTTTGATCAACATCTGAACCTCTCGAGATCTGAGAAAACAGCGATCTTGGAAGACACTGCTATGCAACTGTGGTTTCATTAGAAAAATAATTTAGAATCCATAATCTTTCAGCTAATTTATCAGGATCAGGGAGCACCTCCGTGATTATTAAACAAATTAAACCATTTTTGGTTGATCGCTTTTTATTGGTTCGTGTCTATACCGATCAAGGTATTGTCGGTAATGGAGAGGCTGGACTTTGGGCGCACCAACAAACGGTTTACCACGCCATCCAAGAACTAAGTGCCTATTATATCGGCCAAGATCCAACCCGAATTGAGCATCATTATCAGGCTGTTTCTAGAAATACACACTTTATGGGATCCGTTTTAAGTGCAGCTATGAGTGCCATCGATGTAGCTCTATGGGACATCTTGGGTAAGTCAGTAGGTCTACCCGTTTATCAACTACTGGGTGGTAAGTGCCGGAACAAGATCAAAGTTTTCAATAATGTCTCTGGTAATACTTTGGCCGACCGTGCTGAAAATGCGGTACAAAACGTCGCCGCTGGATTCAACTCTTTGCGTACAACTCCCTTTTTCCCGAATTGGCAACATCAGAATTCCACACAGGTCATTACGTCGGCTATCGAAATTGTTGATACCATTCGCCAAGCTATCGGTTACGATGTTGACTTAGGGCTAGAGATTCACCGTAACCTTTCTCCCAACGATGCTATTATTTTGGCTAACGAATTAGCACCTTTCCGGATTCTTTATTACGAAGATCCGCTCGCTCCACAGAGTATTGACGCCTTGGGTTATGTTGCCCAACACTGTAATATTCCGATTGCCACCGGAGAGCGATTTTATAGTCTGCAACAATTTAAAGAGTTGATTGATCGGAAAACTGTTAGCTTAATTCGGCCCGACGTGTCTCTGGCTGGCGGTTTCACCCAGAGCAAGAAAATTTCTGCTCTGGCCGAAGCTAACTTTATCGGTGTTTTTCCTCATCTGATGGGCAGTCCCGTCAACACCGCAGCCTTCGCCCAGTTAGTGACATCTATTCCTAATTATGTGTTAATGGAAAGCAATCTTGGGTCAGAGGTTTTTAACCAAATTGTTAATCAGCCAGTCAAACGTGAGGGTGGCTATTTGCAGGTGTCCGACCGACCCGGAATTGGTCTTGAAATTGATGAATCACAACTTGATAAATTCCCTTTCCAACCTAGACAGATTACTGAAAACGTGAGCTCTGACGGTAGCATAGCTCACTAACGCCTTGGAATCTTAGTTTTAGTATTGTGTCAGCCACACCTAATACAGGACTTCTAGCTATCGTCTTCAGTCAAGCTAACGCTACTAGTAATCGTATCAATGCAGAAATTTATTTCATGTTGATCAACGACCGGAACATTGATCTAGCTCAGAAAAATGAAATGTCAATTGTAGTAATAAATGCGATATATACAGATTAAAATTCAGATTGAGTCAAGTCTTTTGTTTCAACCTTATAAACCTGAGCAGTTGCTTTCAGGTGATTTATTTCGACGTATACCCGAATTCCGGTTGTGCCTTGTATGACTGATTCCTTGAATGTTTTTGCTTGATCTAGAGGAATTGCGAGTTGCCAGCGATAAGGGGGCACAACATCGGATTCTTTAACCTTCACAACTGCATTAGGAAAAATCTCTTTATCCGCATCGTATTTGCCAAAATCAAATTCGAATTGGGTCTTATCCAAAATAAGTTCTGTTCTTAGAGAGGCTAATTGCCTCTGGTATTTTTTAGACTGACCATCTATTCGTTCAGCCGCAGAATTTTGAATAGTCTTTTTGTCCATCTCATATTTTTGTTTGTTTTCTAAATCTTTCTGTTGGATCTCCTTGACCCGTTTCTCATACATAGCCCGATTCTCGAATTCCCCCTTAGGCATTATCTTTGTTGGCGAAGGTTTAACCAAACTCGCAATCTCTTTTTCTATCTCTGTGTTGACTTCTGTATCTAACATTTCGATCTTTTTTCTTATGTTTTTAACTCTATTTAGTAGTGAGCTAATAATCCCAGCCCTATATTGGTCCAATGCTTCAGAGGACTGGGGTGTAGAAATTCTCCCTAAAGCACTGATGGCATTTTCTCTAATTACTTCATTGGAGTCATACAAAGTATCTATCAAAACGGTAGTAGCTTCTTTTGCCCCTGACCCAATTCGAGACAGTGCTTCAGTAATAATCAACCGGGTTTTGAGATCATTGTTAGAAGATAATAGAGGTATTAATTCTGGGACAGCAAGTTCTCTCAATGAAACTAAGGCATCCAAACTGCTTCGCTGAGTGAATTCAATCCCATCTCCCAAAGACAACTGTATCAATTTAGGGATTGCATCTGCGACGCTAGGATCTTCGATCCTAGATAGCGCAAAGGCTGCACTCCCGCAAACTATATCTTCTTCATCTTTTAGAAGATCAATCAAAGAAGGAACAGCTAATGATGCGGGTTGCCCTATGTCAGCCAGAGATAGGGCGGCTTTGCGCCTAACTTCGGGTTGTGGACTTTTAAGTTTGGTTTCGAGCCGCTTAACTTTTTGTTCTGTTCCACAACCTAGTAATACCAAACTGACGACGAAAAACAGTGAGAAAAGAAATCTAATTGTCTTTACAAAAGAACATTTTGAATCTTTTAACTTCATACATCGATCCATGTCAATTAACTCCCAAAACACTTCTTATCTGATTCTTCAATATTTCCATCTTACCATTGCTTTAGTCCTAAATCGATCAGATTTATTATAGCCACTTTATTCTAATAAGGCAACCTAGCAATTTCCCCCATATATAACTTTTTATCATCTTTTCAAGTCAGATTCGAAGATATAAAAACTACTATCTGAAAGTATCGTTCACAACTCTCGAAATTAGGAATAACCAAATCAAAAATTATCAATTAAATAGTCGAAAATCATTTCCCAACCGACATACAGATTGGAGAAATATAGAAAGTATAAGCCTCAAATTTATTTACGTCTGTAGATTTTTCTCTTCTCTTGAAAAATAGATTCTATCTGTATTTTTGTCGGTGAGCATTAACGAATATTACCAATTCATGAAAAGATAGGTTTGCTATAAATTCAAGTCTAATTTTGGTTTGATTTTTATGACGTTTCGATTAAGGGTCAAGTGATTAGTCTGGTATTAGATAAACATTTAGAAGCTCATTTGGCTTATTATATAATTGATTTCGGTTTCTAATCATTCGGCCAAGTGTACATATACCGTCTATGTGTCATGGCAATTAGTATACGTCCTCATTATACTATCAACCTCTAGTTATTTTTAAGCTAACTCATGAAAGGTAGCATATACCACCGATTATCGTAAGAATAAGAAGCATAAAGGTGATTGTAATGGAAGAAAGTAAAAAATGGGAATGTCCAAAGTGTCAAAATTCTACCTGCCAAACTGATGAAATTGCTGCCACAGGCACTGGATTAACTAAATTTATGAATATGCAAAATCGAAAATTTGTGGCGATCACTTGTGATCGATGCAAGTATACTGAGTTCTACAAAGGGGAATCGTCAATGCTATCCAATATTTTAGATATCCTTGGCAATTAAAACACCACACTGAAATAGTGCGGCCACGTTGATTAACATCCCACTAGATTTGTGGCCAATACTTCAAGAAAAAGAAAATTCACCTTCAAGGACTCGAATATCTTGGTAGGTTTCTACCTGCTTGGGTTTTACAGTTTTCGACTTAGATGATTGAGAACAATCAATTAAGTCAATATACAAAGTTAGAAAATACTGAAAACTTCACAAACAATATAGAAATAAGCCAGATAAAAATTTGGCCCAAATTAAAACTTCACTTGAAATCAATAACCCTCTACCAAACGTTTTAATGGTCAATATCACATGCCATGTTTATGTGTCATATGTCAGTTATATTGTTCAATAAGTCATTCAACGAGGTAGCCGTATGCATAAAGCTACTGCTATAGCTGAGGTATTCGAAGAGATTACGCCCAGAGAAATTGGTCTTAAAAATGATGAACTGGGTTTCATTTATGGCAATCCTGAAATTGACACGACCAGTTTAGCCCATATATGGAATATTCATACAGAAAGTATTAGTTCATGAATTGAGAAAAAAGCTAACATGATAATTTTCCATGAAGAAATCTGGTTAGCAGAGCGAAACAGTAGTTGGTATCAAGGCTCAAGAAAGAAAGATGTCTACTCTAAAAATGTGGGAAAAGAGCTACTTGACGAACATCAAATTATTGTCTATAGAAGCCACTCAAACTGGAACGTACTAGACCAAAGTGGTACTTCTGCTCAAGTTATCTTGACACTTAGAATCTAGGATTTCAGCTTAAAGCTAATTTTTTTCTGCCCAAGAATTGCCACGAGGAATGTCGGCGGTAGAATTGAGCAAGTATGTAGAAGATGGTTTAGTATTCAGTTCATATCGTATTTTTGGTGATGTTAAGAAATCCATTCATAGTTTTACCTTCTGATCGCTGGGTATGTCCCAAGCGAGCCGAGATACGGGTGCAGAAGCCATAATCATTGGTGAGATGAGCAAATTCATCGTCATCGCAAGCCTTGGAATGAGTTTGCCTGTCATAGAAAGTTTGCACAGTGTCAGTGAAATTCCGGCAATTAGGACGCAGTCAAACATGATGAAAGAAAAATTACCTGATCTGCCTACACATTATGTTCCAAGTGGTATACAGTCTTTTCAGTAAAAAATTCGGTAAAAAGACCAGAGGTTTATTTAGTATCGAATGGGATAAATCCAAGTAAATTATCCGTCATCAAGGTGGATTGTACGCAACGGTCTGGAAGAAGTCAGGAACATGTTTAATGAAAAAGTCTTAGATTTTTGTGAGAAAAATTAAGCTTATGTAATGAGGAAAACGGTAGGACACTTATTTTCTACAAGCACAACAGAAGAGAGAGCACCTGGAAGGATTGGTGTTTTTTTGAAGATAAAATAAAAGACATCAACTGACTTACTAATTCTCAATCAACTTCAGGCGGGCTAAAATAGGTATGTGGCGAGAACCAAAAATGAAGGTCTATCCTTAGCGAAGTACAGTGTTGTAATGGTTACTTTAGAAACTATATTAGTGTCAAAAACGTATCCAGTTTGGTGGTCGGTGGTACAAAGACAACAACTGAATATATCCGGTTCGAGTAGGATTAAATTCTTCGATCTATTATTTTTATAGGCGTTATTTCGCTGACGAATTCAAAGATTCCATGGCGTTGCCGCTGATATTGTACGTTATTATCCACTTTTTTAGCTTTAACCTTTCTAGTATGTACAGGCGTCGACGGCGGGTTAGTTCGACCGGATACAGTTGGGTTGATTTCGCAAACTGGGCCAACCCCTTCATCTCTGGTGTCAGAGGTGGATAACTCATATCTTGGTATGATGCGTTGTAGCTTTATAGAACGGATACTACTAACTGGATTGACTTGATCACGATCAAAGTCGTACATAGGGTAGAAGTTGGTAGTAGGATAATCGCGGACCGGGGTCGTCTTCTTTTTTCGCCTAATCTTTTTGGCTTTATGTAAAGCAGTCAAGGGGTCCCTCCGTCAATTTTACTGGTAAAAAAATAGGCGGACTGCAAAAGGCTTTTATCTGAGGCGTTTGCGTGCCATGCCTGCCAAGTTTGCTTATAGTAGGCAGCTAGAAGGTCTGCTGCCGTGCTAAGGTTTTACTGCCAAATTTTCTTTTGAGGTCTTTTAAATGTATAGTTTAGATTTGGGGGATTCAAGTTAATTCGAGTCTTATTCAGATATTACCATTACCGTTTTTTCTTTTTAATCTCTACGTTCATTTCTTTCATAGTTTGCAGTAACACTCCTAACGCCAGCATTATTAAGAAAACATTGAATAGCATAATGTTTTTTCTCACTCTGAAATACCTAATCAAAAATTGTATTGATCTGTTGCATGAATCTTCTGCATTTAGAATTCGAATAGATTGATTCCTTTATTAGTACTAAAAACAGTTTGTCATGTACAATCATACCATAAATAGAAAAGAGAATTATGAATTCACTGCTTTATGCAACAGAATCTTTCCTACGCAGCAAAATTTATGGTTTCTGAATTTGTTTATAGGTAATAAGTTATAAAATCTAAATAGTACTAACAGGTTGATTTCACATTCTGTCAGTGTAATAAACGTCTTAATCGGGCATTGATAGGTAACAGGCACTCAAGTGGCAATTAAGAAAACATAAACAATTTTTTGCGCTATTCATAGCTTAATTAAGTTGATCATTAAATAGAAAGGATGCTTGATGGCTGATAAAACATGTTTAGTTATTATCCAGAAAATCAACCCGAGTTTTTTCGCTCGATCCATTAATTTTTCTAAGAAAATCTCAGTAGAGGATCTAGTTGCAGTGGTTATCTGTGATAACTTTGAACAACCTAACCCAAGTAAATTGAGGAGTATCGATTAGATTGCCATACCTGAATCATTTAGAATCGTAAAATAGATTATTTTGGTTTAGTGATTGAAAATATTTTGATAAAACATCCATGTTCCGAACAAAAATTCATGAACTGTATAGGATGTGTTAGGTACAGTACCAGTAAAAATATCGGCATCTTATTTTCAACAGTTTTAGAATTAGATCACCCAAAACTAGATTAATGTATTGGTAGAAATAAGTTAACAAACTTTTTCTGTCTACCCATAGAATCATCCATAATCGAGGTCACTATCAATTATTTTTCAAGTAGTAGGGGGTAGGGAAAGTTTTGATTTTCTTGTCCGGGCAAACACAACAACAATTGGTAAGTGATAACGACTGAAATTGAAAGAAAATAAATTAATGAATATCTTTGTCCTTGATGAGTCTTTCCACTTGGTACTTATAAAGTTTCAGATTTTTTGTGGAATGAATCATATCGTAATGTCCCTGCAGATTGTGTTCCATTGGCTGAAATTCACCAAGTCGCCATGTGACAACATAGTCTATTTTCTTTGGTCTCTTTTCTTTCCAATTTACAGGAAAATAGTTATATTTAGCTTCATAGTTCACTAAGTCAACACAACCATTTTCCAAACAATAATAACTGGTAATTTGGGTAAAGGGTTCAACAAATTCTTCATGAGTGATAGTTGGTACATTATCAACATTAGGAGATCGATCTCCAAAGAGTCCCAATACAGATTTGTTTTTTTGCACTAGTTTGGTTGCTGAAGTAAATTCTTGCATCATATTGTTCAGTGGATAATAGTAATAGCAACTGATAGCTAAATGAGCGAGTGCAAACATCACCATGAGTGCAATTAAAGTGCGCCTAATATATCTATGGAAATCTTGATTAAGAAAAGGCAGAAGCACAGGAAACATAAACAGGTTTATTCGGTCATTGATCCAACCACCTGACATCATACTTGATGGCATAATAAAGTAGATTGCAGTAAATATAATAAAAACTGGTAGAAAGAGATTCACCTGACTTAAAATTTCCATTTGACGAATTCGGATGTATAAAGTGTATGTTAATAAAGTTCCTAACATGAACAACATCAAGCGAGTAATAATCAGGTGAGAATCTGTAAAGTACACTAGGGATTTAGTGTCCAGTAGATAACTCCAACGGTCGTGGCTGGTAATACGTTCCCATATTTGGATCAAACTAAAATTTGGATCGGATTCCGTGCTGCCGTTCGACAGTAGATAATTAGCCATGATAAAAAGGAGTGGTAGCATATAGAAGAAAAATTCAATCACACGTAGTGGCTTTTTATGAAAAGATATAATGTATATTAAGATCAAAGACAGAATAAGAAGTCCATAGGACAAAATATGGCAAAAGTAAGTTGCTATACATAACATGTTCAAGATTCCAATTTTTCTGAAGGACATCTCTGATTTATGCTTCACAAAATAGCCTAATGTCCAAAAGAATAGAGAAACAGACATAGAAAAACTATAGAATCCCATGTGTAGTAAATAGTGGTAGCTAAATAGAAATCCTAGAAAACCATACATGTCTTTTCCT
>JACLAC010007268.1_pt1 | contig 19286 bp, 6 predicted proteins | sample 8027881 | NCBI WGS metagenome assembly JACLAC01 (sample SAMN15725517, study PRJNA655200) | protist metagenome | isolation source: fluorescence activated cell sorting (FACS) single amplified genomes of... | place: Spain: Blaines Bay Microbial Observatory, Mediterranean Sea | collected 2016-01-19 | reverse complement strand
CGAGATGATCCTGGCCCTACCGGTGGCCGCTCTGTATCATTTCGCTGAACTCTTCCGCGCGCGGTATGATGGTGGAACACAATTGCCGGTGGACCGATGGGCAGATATTATACAGTCATTTCTTCCCAAGGATGACAAAACAAAATTCATGTTTGACTTACGCGGTATATCGCTGTTGAGTGCAATGCTGAAATGGTACACTAATGGACTCGTGATCATGGCAGAAGAAGACGAAGCGCAAAACCCAGTGCCTCGAGAGTACGAAAAACTGGCCACCTTCGGCTACGTGGAAGGTATGTCCTGCCAGCAAATTACGGAAACGTTGAGAATCTTGATGTCAAAATGCCATGAGTGGCAGGACCGGGCTGCGCTAGTATTGGGAATAGGCGACGTACTGATGGCATTTGATCATATGAAACCTGAGGTCGTCGCGGATGCAATGACCAGAAGACAGATGCATGGAAAACTCGCTGCGGCCTTCCTGCGTGAAGGCAGAGAGCTTAAAATGCACGTGAAGTTTCAGAATGTCACTAAGAACATTCAAGTACCGCTGAATAAATGTGAAAAAACCGGAAGCACTGATGCTGCCTTCAAGTGGAAGATCGTCACGGAAGATGTATACGCAGTGTTGGTGAATCGCTGGGAGGCCCTAGGCTTTGGAGTTCAAATCGATAGCTGCCGTGTAACTCACCTGATTTGGGCCGACAACTGGTACACCCTGGCGAGCAACGTAGCCATGCTAACGAAGATGCTGAAGGACCTCACGTCCGTTATGTTGTCGCGCGGACTCTACTGGAAGGAGAAAAGTCTAGAATTTATGACTGCCCTGTTGAACGCACCAGAGAACTTGACCATGCCGTTTCCCTTTCCAATGGGTAACGATATTGCCCCACATCCGGAGAAAGTGACCCAGGTAATGCCGCTAGAAAGCTCAACGATTAAACCGAAAATGAAAGCGCTGACGCCGACCTTGATCGGCCAGCTTAAAATTGCACGCGTTGAACAATCTAAACAACTGGGAGTACTTCTGGACTCCAAAGGGTCATCCGAGACATCATGGATGCATCGCAAGCGGCTTGCCATCAAAGCATGGTGGGCTGAGCGCGGCCTCTGCACGAGTGTGCTGCCAAGGGGAGAACGGCTTGACCGCTTTGCTGAAGTGTTGCCCGCATCACTGATTTATGGTTGCGAAGGCTGGAGCCTGTCGAAAACATTGCTGCTGAATATACACCAATGTGAGGGAAACTTGCTACGTAAAACGGCACGGATCCCAAAGGAAGCCAGGGAACATATGCAAGAATATATGCGCAGAGCTACGCGGACCGCCAGAAACATGTTTTGCAAACGTGGACATACCCCGAGTGTCATTCAAGCATTGCAACGATCCTTTAGGTTTGCTGGAAGGATCGCGCTGAATTTTAACATGCAGCAAAAACTAGTCGCGGCAGCGCTGAACTTCAAGACCGAGGCCCAATGGCAGGACGTGCAGGAAATGGGCCGAGAGGACCGGGCCCACGGTACATGGAAGAAACGCAAAACAAATGAGCACTGGCAACATCGAAAGGGGTGGAGGAAACATGCTACCTTGGAGGATGGGTTCATCAAGGTTCTGTCACGACGATGGCGGCAAATTGCAGCGGATGAGAAAGTGTGGAAGTCTCTAGAGACCAAGTATGTTGAAGAGATGCTGGTGTGGAACGAGTTGCGATGCAAGGACTTTTTCCTGAACCAGAGGAAAATGAAAGAGGAGGCCAAAGCGCGGCTAGCTAAGGAAGGCACGAACAAAAGGAAGCGAGCGGTGATTGATGACGACATGCTGGTTGAATGGCGCAGCAGTGAGGCACATCTGGAAGGGTTTCCGGTACGTATCGATATCAAGGGCGATAGTGCGTTGGTGTGCTCTTGGGTGAACGGGACGAGCTGGAATCGTCGTAAAGACCTCCTGATCTTACTGAGGCCGGTGCAAAACATGCTGTATGACGCATGGTGTAGTGGGCTTCTGACCACTGCGGAGATGGGAGGGCAGTGGATTCGACATACTTTTCGAGAGAATAATCGTCAAGCTGATGCGGCAGCAAATGAAGTGCTGAAAAGGAAGAGCTCCTTCGTGGAGATCGACGAGACGGGGGAACTTGTGCAACCTTATCAAGTGCGACTTAGTTTTGATGGAGCCTGCGCAAAGAAAGGAAGCAGCTCCGGCTGGGTGATCGAGATTCTCGGAGCAGATGCAAAATGGCACATCGCTCGGAGGGGGGAACATGGCGCAATGAGGACAGTGCGATTGTTTCAGAAACTAAGGCGTGCGTTGAAGCCGTGGCCCATGTTTTTGACTTCGTGACGCAACTGTTTTACATGGATGTATAGTACGTGTACGTGTACGCTTACGCACTTGGTCACTGGTTCGCCCATTGGTGGGCATTGGAAACGCTTTGATGCGTGTGTTTGTCGTACGTTTTCGCACTTGGTGACTGCCTGGCCCAATGGTGGGCATTGGAAACACTCTGATGCGTTTGTTAGTCGTGTGTAACGTGATTTTGTGTATGTCCCGTGCGAAGTGATGTCGTGCCTTTAACGATCTCGTTATACAGGAGGCTAAAGATCAAATATCAATCATGGACCCAAACATTGTACCGCAGTTTCAATGGATCGGCATGGGCAACTCAGCAATGCACAGCACTATCGCGGCGTTTGCCACCACAGCAACAGAACCAACAGATTTCTCTCGAAACCCTTTTGCAAACCGCCTCCAGCAGCAGCAACCACGCAGAAAACGCAGAGTGCAATTTTCACACCACAAACTATCAAAGCGAAGAAAGACCAGGGTGGACAGTTCGTTGCCATTTACATTGCAATCAGCACACCTCGAACTACATATCCAAAACAGTGCAACAGGCAATACCACCAACTTCACCGCAGCCATTTTCCCCAACAGCGCACACGCAATGGCCGAGTTTACGCGTCCCGGCGGGCCCCAAGCGGTCGCTTGGCCCGCGCGTGGGTATGTGCATTGTCGTCTACGTCAGCAGCCCCCAGCAGCAGGCTCTGCAGCAGGCCCCGCAGCCAGGAATCATGGAAATGGAAATGGGAACGGAAATGCTGCAAACTTCGAGGACCAGAACTACGAGAGCTCGGACTCAGCAAACTCAAGATCACGAGGAATGGAAAGGAGAATGGAACGTATCCAAGAGGACATTCAAGACCGAGCTCGATATCATGCTCAGAATCGAACGCCGTCAGTCCAAGAGCACTACAACCTCCCGCCGCAGCAGCAGCCTGGAGAACCAGACGAGGAGAGCGACCCGATTCCACCCAACTTGGACACAGACGAACTCGAAGGTGCCTTCTTGCGTGGTGCGGAGAGGCTTGCAACCTTCATCGATCACCATTGTCTACCAACTGTATTACGATCCAAAACAGCAGTGGCGGAACAAATGTTGGCCCTCGGAAGAAGGCTGTGGCCCAGAAGAAGGGACGAGGAAATTGCGCGCGAAATGGAATGGGAAATTGCACGCTGCCGGCGAACAGACGACCCGGCATATCCAGAAGCACACATGGGAATCCCATTGGAATCCAGAATATCAGGCATGTCGACATCACAGCGCTTTGCACTCATCAACTACGTCACGATTCAGTGCAGAGACATTCCCTATGCACAGGTGGTCGACCCTCCCCCAAACGAAGGAGACCCATCACCACAGTGGAACAGGAGAGGCCAAGCCGAAATTCATCAGAACCGATTGGCGCAGAGGTATGTTGGGCGGCGAAGCCGACGCAACCCAGATCCACCAATGCAAATCAGAAGTCAAGAACGACCACCGGGCCGCCCTCCCCCGCTGGAGCAGATATTGCAAGAAGCTCGAGTGCCGCCGCCAGTGCAGGGATGGCAGCACACCGGAACCCGCAATGCTCCGGTACCGATCAAGCGACCGCCACCACCATTGCCGGCGTCCCTGCAAGCGCAGCAGCAACCAGTGCAACAGCGTTCACCGCCGACATCACCCGCGCCCCTGGCTCAGAACGGGGGACAGAGATATGTCGATCCCTGGAACGACCCGAACTCTCGTTTCGATCTCAACTACGACCCAATCCAGTCTACACAGCAGAGCGAGCCGCCCCGGCCAGCAAGCGAAATGGTCGAGGTGGCAGCCCAAGCAGTGCAGGCGGCGAGCGCAGCCATTCAGCAGGAACAGCAGCAGCGCCAAGCCGCTCAACAACAGCAGAGCCGGTCTCCCCAGAGGTCTCACCAGAGGAGAAGCCGACAGCCGCCACCACCATGGCACCCGCAGCCAACGCCGGGAGAACACTTCCCCCAGCAATCAAACCCAGTCGTCCACAACATTGGAACCCCACCAATGCAAAGCTCAAGGAGTCCGACACCGACACGGAGCCCTGCCCGCGGCGACAGGAGACACGGTGGAACAGCGTACAACCCACTGCCACCGTCAGCCTTTCAAAATCAGCAGCAACGGACAGACCCTCAGAGACCAACACTGGACGACCTTGTCAACGTGGCAAATGGGGCGCAATGGACCCCTCCTGGAATCCAGGCAGCCAGTGCTCCAGAGCTGCAGCCATCCCAGGGAAGCAGTCAGCAAAGACCAGACCCAAACGCGGCTGCAAACCCAAATTACCCACAAGAAAACGAGGACCAAGCCGAAAAACAACCCGGGAAGTACTTCAGCATCCGGAGCACCGATGCAGCAGCAGCAGGAACAAGAGGCCGTGCTCAACGAATGGTACACAGCTGGACCGCAACCTGCTCCCGCCCCAGCAGAAGAAGCAGTTCTATACATTCCAGACTACATTGGAGAGGACCTACGAAATGCTGTCCCGCTCCAACTCGAAAGGAGAGCAAATGGAAACAGGTCACTCTCCCCGTCATCGGACCGGCACCACCCAAACCCGTCAGAGCCGTACCAGCGCGAGCCATACGGGAATGGCTACCTCCCCGACGGCAGCCACCACCCCAACAACCCGCAGAGGGTGCGAGCCCCGTCGCTGTCCCCTGGTCAGCCGATATCTACGGCACAACTCCCGCGTGGCGAGGATTGGAACCCCCTACGCAGAGATTCAACTTTTCATTTCTGAGCAACAAGGCAGACGTCAAGCCCCAAACGCGGCGAGGAAAGAGGTTAGGTGCAGCACAACTGAAAACCAGATTCATGCTGTTGATTTTGATGACGGCCAGCTCCTCAGCAACGGCAGTCACCCAATCAACCTTCATGGCAACAATGGGACTTGGAGTGACAGCGATGACGTATGTCTCCAATTCTGCATTCTCGGTCGGGTTCCATCAAGCGATAGAGACGGTGCAATCAGCACTAATTGGAGGTTGGAAACAAATACCCCCGCCGGATCTACATGGAAAACCCAGCGCGAGGCAATTGCCAACGGAATCGAGCCATCTAATGGTCACCACCCGCAGCCGCAGCCCATGCAAATGCGAGGCAGCGCGCAGGAGGGAGGAGACGTCGAATCGGCTCTTAACGGAATCGACAACGTACAATCTCAATGTTACGGCGGTGGCAATCATCGAGTTCGTGGTGATCACTATGCTGCTCACCAGTCTATGTTGCCTCGCAACCAGAGGACGAGAGAGGCCTGGCCAGGCGATGACGGAGCACTACCAGATGCCAGTCCAATTTCATTTGTCATCGCCGCCGAAGGTCGCGATCCGCCAATGCCAAAAACAACTCCAGATTCAAGATTCACCTCCAACCAAAAAGACGCCACTAAAGAAGAAGCCAGTAGCAGCAAACATCGAGGACTTCACGTGCTATGTCAAGGCTGGCGGGAATCTCCCCCAGCTCAAGTGCCTCCCGGGTTTTCTGAACATAACCCAAGACGAGTACATCGAGGCCCTCGAAGATGCAATTCGACAAGAAGACGAAGACCAGGAATAGGGGCTTCAAGCACAAACCAAACGACAACGCCCGCACCCGCAACGCGTTCAGCCCAAAATCACCAAGGCCATTCCCGTGAGCAACCACCCTGCCTACCATGGATCGCTGTTTCTCAAAATGAGTGGCGGTGCGAAGTGGCAGGTCACCACCAACGAATTCACCCGTCAAGTCCCCTCGCCACTTGCCACCAGTGCGGCATTGACAGCGGACCGCAAGTGCACGCTGCCGGGCCCAGGCCCAAAGCTCCTCCTCCCACAACCGACAACGCATCTCCCACGAAGTGCCGGCGGCACGACGTACAACCTCCACGCGAACACCAGCAACCGCTCGAACTACCAGTACTACGCAGACACCACCGACACCCAAGCAGCTTCAACAAACTTTTTCGCAGCTGCTCTTCCATATTGCGGGCCGTCAGTGCCCGACATGTCGACGCTGAATTCAGCGCCACCCAGCTTGGTGGCGGCTCGTTTTCAGCGCCACCCGATACCGGACCAAACCAGCATTCACATATCCATAACAACATAAAAAGCAGCCAACAACATCGGCAGCACTCGATAACGCGATACATGGATTACATAAAGACCAATCCGCAGCCATGCCCCGGGACGGCGATTGGAACCAATAGCAGTCAGAATCAGTGCGAACAAGGGCCTTCAGCCGGCAACAGCAGCAATTGGAACAGAACACACAAAATATGCAACAATGACTACTACAACGTGACATGCCCAACCTTCATAGATATTATCGAAATCGTTGAACATCAGATGTCGATGCTCATGCTCCACAAAGCGATGCAATTCCAGCCCCCAGTGTTGATTCTTGTCTTTGGTTTCTTGGTTTTCGAAATGTGGCTTCATTCTAGAAGTCATGGCGATGTCGGGTATATCACGATTTTCCTGTTGTTTTGCTGCGTCGTGTACAGTCACTTCATGTATTTGCGATGGAAGCGCCGAATGCAGCGCATAATACGCCATTGCAGAAGCGAGCAACGGTGCCATATTAATCAAACCCAGCCGCTGCAAATCAGAAATTATCACTCACCACCAGAGATGATGTGCACCAACAGCAGAATCAGCAATACTTTGCGACAGGTCCCACAACGAGTTTCAGCCAACAGGAGCAGTAGCAGCAGAATAACTACGGATCACGATGTGTTATGTCCAATGAGCGCATTGATTGCTGTTTTTCTTGACTATGTCAAGGTGTTGCATCTTGCGAATGGCGTGGTCAGCTCAACATTTCAGTGTGGTGTGGACCTGCTCAATGAAATCGTGAAATCGTACTATTTCAGTGATGTCACTTTGCAGTTTGGCAGACATAGCTCCACGAGATTTTTCCGGAGCTTTTTGCTACATTTGTGCAACGTGTACAGCCAATTCATGGACGGACAATGGAAACCTCAGCGGGAAGATGCAACCCGCCATCCAGCTAGAAGCCACTTGTCACTGTCGGTGACAGCAGTATTGGTATTCGCACTTGGTGGCACCCCGAGCAGAGCCACCGGACCCCACATTACGATGCGTTCGTCTGGAGTCGCAGGGAGGCTCCCCGGGCAACCCTCGGTCGCAAGGAGCAGTACAGGACTGTGTGCTCCGAGCATTGGTGTCAACAAGGGTCGAATGTCCGACCACCTGGAACACTGGAATCAAACTTCGCTGCAATTCGCTGAGGAAAACAGAAATTGCAGAAGAACAGGAGACATAAATGATCTGCTGAGCCAAGTTGCCCAACAGCCCGCTCCCGATGGTCATTTGGCTAACGGTAGCTTTGACCACGTAAGACAGAACGAGTCTGCCTCAGAAGCTTGCTTCGCAGAAGTTCGCTTCAGGGCATCGGTGGGCATCCGACCCAGCGCGGGGTGCGTCCCTCGACGCAGCCGGTGTCTTGAGACCGATTCGGGCATGACTCCACCTGGAGTGCGATGGCCGGCTGCGGCAACAGTATATTCAAAGTTGGAAATGGACTGGAGGACGACTGGCAACAGCACTCGTTGCGCTTGTGCCCGTGCCGTGCGCACATGCAGCGCAAAGTATGAAGGAACTTGGCAGAATCAGTTCGTGTCCTGTATGAAAATCGTGTACAGCGCCTATCTTGCTGATGCTACCGGAAGCCGCAGTACAGGCGGCATGCACATATCCAGGCAGCGGAGAGAAGAAGGGCTAAACTATTCCAAAGGTAAATTTGAAGAACGACACGCTCAACAAGACTGTGACCTTTGCAAAGTACGCAATGTGCCCAGCCCCGCCATAAGAGAGGCGTACTGGAAGATCCCGCAAGACCCGTGCAACAGAACCCGACGTCGAAAGAAACGGAAGCATGACGGACATGGAGATCCTGAGTGCTTGGAGCTGATGTATGCGTCGATCACTCTACCGCATGGTGCCATCACAAACCGAAAGTGGATTGTTGTACGGAGAATTGGAGAAGCAGAAAACCCGGGACCACAGAATATATCGAAACAGCGTGACACCCCAACGATGGAGCGAGCAATGGAAGGACTATTGAGCCATACAGAAAAACGCAGACATCAACAACAGCAGCAGAGTCAGCGCCGCAGAGAAACCTCACCCAAACGAGCTCGCCAGGGAATGCGCGAACTCAGAAGGGAAACCAGTGCGGCCAGCGCAACGGGGGCAGAATATGGTAGAGAAATGGACAGGCTTAGTAGTTGGTGGACGGAGCGGGATCAGGAAAACCCGTGCGGTGACGATGAGGACATGACGATGCAAGAAACGCAACAGACTCAGAGAGAGAGAACTGGCGCGGTGCATGGTGCTGCCTCGTCCTCAACCGTTGCTGCCCCGACCACTAGCTCAAGACGAAAGCGCAACTCCAACGCCCAGTTAACCGAGGTCGAGAGAAGCCCTGCACCCTTGACAACTCAATCCAAAAGCAAGGCTCAACCAGAGCCGAAACGCAGCCGGCGACGCCCCCAACCGTCACCACTCCCGCCAACACAAATCGACGATCAACCGCCACCACCAATACCCCCGCCTGAAGGTATGCAGAGGTCGCTAACCCCGTTGAAAAGGATAAGAAGGAGAAGGCGGCTCTCCACCGAACCTGAGGGGGGTATACCAACCCCACCGGCCCCTCAGTCACCGGCGTACACACTTTGCAGTTCACTGCCCTTCGAGGAGTGTGAACCCATCGACGAAACCCCACTCGACAGGCCATCGCAGCTGCCAACCCAACTCGACCGGCCCCCAGTGCGGGGTACGCAGAGACCGACCCAGAGATCGATGTCATCACAGCTGCCAACTCAACCTGACCAGCCCCCAGTGCGGAGTCCGCAAAGACCGACCCAGAGATCGGCGCCAAGAACAACGCCGAGAACATCACCGAGACCATCACCGGCGCCTAAGCACCGAGCCCTGGGCAATGCCCGACCTCTGCCGAAGTATGGCCCGGGACCACGAGCGAAATCAGGTTTTCAGCCACCAGCGCGACCTGGAAACTTCCGCCGACTCACGGCGAGGCAACCGGCACAGTGTCGCAACTGTGGGACCACAATCCCCCAGGAGTCAACGCTGTACCGCTGCGAAACATGTAGCGACGTGGTATGCTGCATGAGCTGTAAAAGGGCTATTGAAGCTCGAGGATGTTCGTGCCAAGTGACACAGCAGCCAGACGCAGGGGGCAACGAGGCGGCCGCAACACTTGATCCGACGCCCGTAGTCCCGCCCACATTCAGCCCTTTTGATGAACCTGAGAATGACGACAACCAGCAGGATGGAGAGCAGGAAAATCAGGATGGAGATGACGAAGACGATGAAGGCCAACCTGAGTCGTTAATCAGCATCAATGAAGACATAGCGAACCAGTGTGCGCGAATTGGAATTGTCATTGTAGCAAGCCCGATGCCTCCACTATGGCATAGAGTTCCACCACAACTGGAGAGACGAGTCTGCTTACTTATTCAGGAAGCACTGGCCCTGCATGCAGAAGCGGAAAATGTCGCTTGCCTGCATCCAGGACTAAGCAATGATGCCTATGCGTACACAATGGGAATCTTCTTGTACACCTGCTATGCGTGCATCATGTACAAACCGATTATATCACCAGATGCTGAAACCCCAGTCCAAGGCGAGAATGGAATATATCATCAGAAGCAGGCAAAGGAAGGAGACGCTGAGGCGAACCTCCGAGTAGTGAACACGATCCGGGGCCGCTTGAAGATGGCAGAACTTGGACAGTGGCTCACATTGATGCAGGACCTCCAGACTGCCCAGGAGCAGGCCAATGCAATTGCCTTGGCAGCGCACCGTGGCAACCTATCTAACGACGGCGAAGCAGAACTACTTCGACATCAGAAATCAGTCAACAAAATGCTTGCGGGCGATATCGCAGGCGCCAGGAATGCGCTGCAACCTCAGCCAACAATAGCAGGAGGAGATGACTACGTAGCGCAGATCACTGAAATGATAGCCACCGAAATTGACCAGGATGAGGTGAACAGACTCACGAAAGCAGTCGCCAAATCGAAGAAGTTAGCTAAACAACACAAATTCCAACCAACGAGCGAGCTCGTCCGAACTATGCTATGGAAGATAAACACTCACGCCGAGCCCGGACCAAGCGGAATCCCAAATCGTATTTTGAAGAAGATGTATACAATACGAGGAGGCATCGCAACTCTCCAACGGTGGATTGGAATGTGGGCATCCGGGCTGATAAGCCCGTGTACGTCAGCGCTATGGAACCAGTCCAAAATAGCAACGTTGGACTGCGGGCCAAAGGTAGACACGAGAACTGGAAGAAAACTCCGACCGATTGCGCTATCAGAGTCATTGGCAAAATTCGCAGAGAGTTGTATCATCCAACATACGATAAAAGAGATACAGGCGAAAATGGAACCGGGAAATCTGGGAATCGCTACGAACGGCGGAGCACTCATCCTCCAGCAAATAATTGAAGGATATGCAGACGACATCGAGAGTCGGAACGTCATGGCTGAAATGAATGGGAAGTACGACGAGACATGGGCAATTGAAGCAGCAGACCTCACGAATGCTTACGGAACATTTCTCCGCTCGTATGCGGTCGACCAGACAGTCAATATGTTTCCCCAGCTAGCGGGCGTGGTCTACGCAACTGAGCAGTGCATGTCCACTACGTATCTCCTCCGCAACCAAGGCAGATGGATCCCGATCTACTCGCGAAGAGGAGGAGCCCAGGGAAGACGTTTGACAACGATAATGTTCGGTTGCTGGCTGTATCGGACCCACAAGGAAGCCCAAACACCATTGGCGCCCAACGTCACACACTCAGCATACCAAGATGACACCTACCGAGTTGGCCCGCTGAATCAGCTTGCAGCCAGCTGGCAACCGTGGTGTGATTCAATCATCAGAATGGGAGGAGACGTCAACCTGAAGAAATCAGAGGTTTGGCTGCCCGGATGTGAGCAGGCAAACATCAACGAGTACAAGGGATACTATCCGTCGTACAACCTCCCGTTCTCGGTTGAAGGAATCGAAATGCTGGGCAGCGTGCTCCAGGAAAGAAGCAAGACGTATGTTGGCAACATGGAGAAGAAGATATCGAACGTTGCTGAAAGGCTGACGAAGGCGACAGACTATGCCAGCCTGATACTCAAACTGGCGGAGTCGTCAATTGACTTCTCGGCGCATACGGCGTACATATTGCTATCGAAGTCGCTTCGAGAAGCTTTGTCATACGATGCATCAATAATGCCACCCGGAGCAGCTCTAACTTTGTTTATGAAGCACGACGAGCTAGTAAAGAGACTGCTTGCAGCCATCATCTCCACTCCGATTGAAGACATTGCGAAGATACGGTATCAATTGCCGGGGCCGCTGGGCGGGTTGGGAATGAGGACCACCACCTTGAGAAACCCACCGGCGTACCTAGCGAACTATATCATCAATTGCCCAGTTGCAGAGATTCTTGCAAGAAAAATGGGCAAGGAGCTCATTCAACCGCAGTCCGTCAAGAACAATCTGGCACAATGTCGCGAGCAGCTGGCCAAACTCGGAATCCAGGTGCAGTCGAAAGATGTTGTCACCTACGACCCAATGGTCAAGGCGATGCTGGTGACATCTCCATGGATGATCGGCCGCGAGATGAAGGACTTTGATAAGGCATGCAGCGGCAGGGGCCTGCTGAGTACGACAATGAATAGAGCTGAATTACTGCAAGCATCGATGTACACGGCAGGAAACCCCAGCTTGGCACAGCACGCGCGGGCGGTATGGCAATCAGCAGGAGGCCCTGGCGTGGGTAAAATTCTGGACCGAAATTCCTGGAGCGGGCAACCTCATCGACAACACGCATTTCATTGTGATGACAGCGCTGAGGCTTGATACTATCAATGTGATGGATGGATCCCAATGCCAAATTCGCCAATCCAAGCCAACCACAGATGGTGGCCCGAGAGTGCCAAGGCACCAACCTGGCGACCGACGCTGCAACGCAATGCTCAGCAACCCCGTGGAGCACCCGTTTATCTGCAACAAAGGTAACGCCATATTGCGACCGCATGATAGCATGAAAGTCAAACTTGCATCTGAGCTTATCGCTCTTCACGTCTATGCAGACATCGAAAGACATGTTCCGAGCATGTATCGAATGAATGAGAAGGGCAACATCGAGGAAGCGATTCTCGATGTGGTCGTCAGCTACCCTGGAGAAGCAGGAATGGAGGCGATTGATGTCACAATAGGTTGCCCATTCCACGAAGCAACCCAGACGCCACCTGGCCCTGCATCGTCCGCTTGTAGAGCAAGGGCCAAAGCCAAGTCAAACAAGTACGGCGTGAGAGTCTTCCCGCTTGCGTTTGAAACGTTTGGTCGATTGAACTACGACTCTGTTGAATCATTGCTTCAAATGTCGGCTAAGGTTGCAAGGTCCAATAACGGAGTGACAGCATCAGGCGTTGGACTGGCCACAGGGCCGCAGGTCTACGCCACACTCAGACGCGCGCTGGAGCAGACATTGCTCTTCGAACAAGCAGATACTTTTCTCCGCTCAATTGGTTTCGTCGTGTCACAGACGAATAACCCGAATCGTACCCGTGCGGCAATTCCCTCTCGGCGTGAGGCTTCTTTAACCACACCAACCCCAGTGGGGTTGTACCTCCACCAAATGGGAACAGCAACAGCCCAGCCAGAAGTCCTGGACGAGAACGGCCAGGCCTTCACTGATATTCGAACCCTGTCAGGAATGATAGAGAGAGGAGAAGTTGTCGATAGACCAGGAGACAATTACGTCCCACCAACGATGGCCGAGTACATCGACAGCACGGGAGCAGAAGTAGTTAATAATGCAGTCTTCAACTACATGAGCCAAGCGATGGCGCAGCAGGAAGTCTACGACCAGAGTACCGAGACCAACGGCGAGTTGGTGCAATTCAGCCAAGCTTCACCAACACTGGTAGGTCGCCAGCCACCGGCTGCCGATGGTTTATCTGGAAATGCCGGAAACGGAACGGAGATTGCCGAAATGGAGCATGGGATCGTCGAAAACAATCCTGATAGACCCTCCCCGGCTCCCCAGACAATTGCTGTCGACAGCCCGCTCGAAGAAAACCCATTTGATGAAGCAGCCTTCGCGGCTTTTTGCGCCAGAGAAAATAGTCAGTTCTTTCCTTTTCCACCTGAGCCACCGCTGATGGATGGAGAAGAACACGGAGCACGCGAGATTGCGGAGATGGACAATGGGCTCGTCGAAAACAGAAGTGACGCCCAAAATGACCAGGTGTTTGACGCTCGTAGAATTCCAGGGGTATCAGCAGTCGAACAGTGGCCAGCACCGTTGCCACCTGGGCTCCAAAGCACTACATTGCATTCTGACCGGTCCGCGTTTGAGTGCCGTAGGTGAGGCCTACTGCGACAGTAGGCACGCTTGAGCATAACCCATTTACTACCCCTTCAGAGAGCCAATCATCATCATCATCATCAAGGTTGGCGTTTCATCATCAAGGTTGGCTACGCACGTGCCCTGAGCCTGCGCAAAGAGCCTGCGGGCCAACCTAAATTTGATAAAACGCAACCCGGCGGCCCCGCTACGCATTCCATAATTTTGTTATTCACGTATTTGAATTCCTGGCTCGCTTGCTTTACTTTTGTGCAAAGGGTGAGGATAGGAATTCCTTTTCACGTGGCGTTGCTGCATTTCCCAAATTTCGGTGATCACATAGACGCAGCTCGCAGCCCGCCTTTCATTGAAGCAAACAGTGGAGCTGGCAATATCAACAGACAGATCCACAGCCAGTGCAACACTGGCGGCAGCCAAATCAACAGCCAAATCAACATTTCCAACAGCAAAGCCTGCGCAGTGCATGGTGACAACAGACACCCAGGGGTGCATAAGCGATGCCGACGCTTGGTGGTGTTCACTGAGCCCGGAGGAAAGAGAGAAGCGAATCTTTCCAGCTCGAATCAGACCACTGTGGCTTCCCGAACCACTCACATTTTTCGTTTTCTTTGTGCCACGTCTCGTCACACGATGGTTGGTTTCTGCCGATTGTGTATGTTGGTCGCGAGTGAATCGTTCGTTTTCCATGGGTGTATGCACAGCAGTGTGGAGAGAATCAAGAAATGTGGTTCGGGATGCCGATGGCCAACAATATATGACAACCAGCCGGAAATCCAAATCCAACAGCAGAGTACCGACGGTGAACGAGAACGTCCCACCGAGCAAGAGAAGAAAAATCAGTGTCAACAGCATGGCAAAAACATTGGTCCAGTCAGGCTTTGGCTTGCATCATGTCTCTCGTCTCATCAACGACGAAGCACTCACCGACTCCGATACATCAGAATCAGAGCCGCCGACCCCGACTGCAAAACCCAACAGAAAAAACGAGTGGATGGTGGTGTCCCCACCGCTGAGAGCAGTAGACTTCCAACCCGACGAGCGTCTCGATTGGCTGCAAACCAATTTACAATGGCATCAGCGTGCAACTTCGCTACCGACTGTATACATGGACGAATCAGCAACTGGAACGGAAAGAAATCAGCAGCAACGAGAACAATCGCAAAGCTCCCGACAGCAGTATTCATGGATATGCCAAACAACGCGACCAGCAACGATCCGTACTGTTTACCACCCAACTGCGCGAAATCCCCGACGGCGAGGGTGGCGAAAACGGGTGCGGTCCACAACACCGGCCGCACGGCAGTCGCGGCAGTCGCGGCGATAGTGGCACACATAATTGATGCATGGCGTGCGAAGGGCCACCTCCGGAGGACATCCCGATGGCTTTTCAAACTCCACATTTCAAAAGGTATATGGCCAGTGCAGCGCAAGATCAGCGTGGTACTTTTTCGGATCACCTGCGACTCGTCTTTGGAACATCGCCGGCCTCACCGGAAACGGAACGAGACGGAGACATCGCAGGAGGCACAGAACGTCGATGTATGTCAATATTCGAAGAGGCGGCCCGCGAAGCAGACCGGTGCAATTGCATCGCAGAAGAAAGGATGGCGGCAGAAGCCGCTGGAATGTACGAAGACCACTCGGAGTTCTGCACGCACAGGGACGCCCAATTGGATGTGCTCAACTACGACAATTACAACTACGACATATCGGACGAAATTGCGGACAACCAGGACATTCCAGCGGGACCGAATACACCAATGGACGAAAGGCTCGAGACAATGGAGGAAGAAATGTCACAGTCACGCTCGACCAGAGAGCAAAATGTATACGAGGCGCAACTGGACATGGAAACTCAACAGTTGCGGAATCTACTCAATGCAGAAGAAGCTCAGGGAGCGCAGCAAGCGGAAACACCGGATATCCCAGCATCCCGAACGCCATCAGTGTCGGACCCCATGGAGGAAGGCGAGGATCAAGGAACCAGAAGTTCAGCAATGGATGTACAGCAACCAGAAACCAGCCCGGCCCCAACATCCCCACCATCAATCATGGACCCAAACATTGTACCGCAGTTTCAATGGATCGGCATGGGCAACTCAGCAATGCACAGCACTATCGCGGCGTTTGCCACCACAGCAACAGAACCAACATATTTCTCTCGAAACCCTTTTGCAAGCCTCTCCGCACCACGCAAGAAGGCACCTTCGAGTTCGTCTGTGTCCAAGTTGGGTGGAATCGGGTCGCTCTCCTCGTCTGGTTCTCCAGGCTGCTGCTGCGGCGGGAGGTTGTAGTGCTCTTGGACTGACGGCGTTCGATTCTGAGCATGATATCGAGCTCGGTCTTGAATGTACTCTTGGATACGTTCCATTCTCCTTTCCATTCCTCGTGATCTTGAGTTTGCTGAGTCCGAGCTCTCGTAGTTCTGGTCCTCGAAGTTTGCAGCATTTCCGTTCCCATTTCCATTTCCATGATTCCTGGCTGCGGGGCCTGCTGCAGAGCCTGCTGCTGGGGGCTGCTGACGTAGACGACAATGCACATACCCACGCGCGGGCCAAGCGACCGCTTGGGGCCCGCCGGGACGCGTAAACTCGGCCATTGCGTGTGCGCTGTTGGGGAAAATGGCTGCGGTGAAGTTGGTGGTATTGCCTGTTGCACTGTTTTGGATATGTAGTTCGAGGTGTGCTGATTGCAATGTAAATGGCAACGAACTGTCCACCCTGGTCTTTCTTCGCTTTGATAGTTTGTGGTGTGAAAATTGCACTCTGCGTTTTCTGCGTGGTTGCTGCTGCTGGAGGCGGTTTGCAAAAGGGTTTCGAGAGAAATCTGTTGGTTCTGTTGCTGTGGTGGCAAACGCCGCGATAGTGCTGTGCATTGCTGAGTTGCCCATGCCGATCCATTGAAACTGCGGTACAATGTTTGGGTCCATGATTGATATTTGATCTTTAGCCTCCTGTATAACGAGATCGTTAAAGGCACGACATCACTTCGCACGGGACATACACAAAATCACGTTACACACGACTAACAAACGCATCAGAGTGTTTCCAATGCCCACCATTGGGCCAGGCAGTCACCAAGTGCGAAAACGTACGACAAACACACGCATCAAAGCGTTTCCAATGCCCACCAATGGGCGAACCAGTGACCAAGTGCGTAAGCGTACACGTACACGTACTATACATCCATGTAAAACAGTTGCGTCACGAAGTCAAAAACATGGGCCACGGCTTCAACGCACGCCTTAGTTTCTGAAACAATCGCACTGTCCTCATTGCGCCATGTTCCCCCCTCCGAGCGATGTGCCATTTTGCATCTGCTCCGAGAATCTCGATCACCCAGCCGGAGCTGCTTCCTTTCTTTGCGCAGGCTCCATCAAAACTAAGTCGCACTTGATAAGGTTGCACAAGTTCCCCCGTCTCGTCGATCTCCACGAAGGAGCTCTTCCTTTTCAGCACTTCATTTGCTGCCGCATCAGCTTGACGATTATTCTCTCGAAAAGTATGTCGAATCCACTGCCCTCCCATCTCCGCAGTGGTCAGAAGCCCACTACACCATGCGTCATACAGCATGTTTTGCACCGGCCTCAGTAAGATCAGGAGGTCTTTACGACGATTCCAGCTCGTCCCGTTCACCCAAGAGCACACCAACGCACTATCGCCCTTGATATCGATACGTACCGGAAACCCTTCCAGATGTGCCTCACTGCTGCGCCATTCAACCAGCATGTCGTCATCAATCACCGCTCGCTTCCTTTTGTTCGTGCCTTCCTTAGCTAGCCGCGCTTTGGCCTCCTCTTTCATTTTCCTCTGGTTCAGGAAAAAGTCCTTGCATCGCAACTCGTTCCACACCAGCATCTCTTCAACATACTTGGTCTCTAGAGACTTCCACACTTTCTCATCCGCTGCAATTTGCCGCCATCGTCGTGACAGAACCTTGATGAACCCATCCTCCAAGGTAGCATGTTTCCTCCACCCCTTTCGATGTTGCCAGTGCTCATTTGTTTTGCGTTTCTTCCATGTACCGTGGGCCCGGTCCTCTCGGCCCATTTCCTGCACGTCCTGCCATTGGGCCTCGGTCTTGAAGTTCAGCGCTGCCGCGACTAGTTTTTGCTGCATGTTAAAATTCAGCGCGATCCTTCCAGCAAACCTAAAGGATCGTTGCAATGCTTGAATGACACTCGGGGTATGTCCACGTTTGCAAAACATGTTTCTGGCGGTCCGCGTAGCTCTGCGCATATATTCTTGCATATGTTCCCTGGCTTCCTTTGGGATCCGTGCCGTTTTACGTAGCAAGTTTCCCTCACATTGGTGTATATTCAGCAGCAATGTTTTCGACAGGCTCCAGCCTTCGCAACCATAAATCAGTGATGCGGGCAACACTTCAGCAAAGCGGTCAAGCCGTTCTCCCCTTGGCAGCACACTCGTGCAGAGGCCGCGCTCAGCCCACCATGCTTTGATGGCAAGCCGCTTGCGATGCATCCATGATGTCTCGGATGACCCTTTGGAGTCCAGAAGTACTCCCAGTTGTTTAGATTGTTCAACGCGTGCAATTTTAAGCTGGCCGATCAAGGTCGGCGTCAGCGCTTTCATTTTCGGTTTAATCGTTGAGCTTTCTAGCGGCATTACCTGGGTCACTTTCTCCGGATGTGGGGCAATATCGTTACCCATTGGAAAGGGAAACGGCATGGTCAAGTTCTCTGGTGCGTTCAACAGGGCAGTCATAAATTCTAGACTTTTCTCCTTCCAGTAGAGTCCGCGCGACAACATAACGGACGTGAGGTCCTTCAGCATCTTCGTTAGCATGGCTACGTTGCTCGCCAGGGTGTACCAGTTGTCGGCCCAAATCAGGTGAGTTACACGGCAGCTATCGATTTGAACTCCAAAGCCTAGGGCCTCCCAGCGATTCACCAACACTGCGTATACATCTTCCGTGACGATCTTCCACTTGAAGGCAGCATCAGTGCTTCCGGTTTTTTCACATTTATTCAGCGGTACTTGAATGTTCTTAGTGACATTCTGAAACTTCACGTGCATTTTAAGCTCTCTGCCTTCACGCAGGAAGGCCGCAGCGAGTTTTCCATGCATCTGTCTTCTGGTCATTGCATCCGCGACGACCTCAGGTTTCATATGATCAAATGCCATCAGTACGTCGCCTATTCCCAATACTAGCGCAGCCCGGTCCTGCCACTCATGGCATTTTGACATCAAGATTCTCAACGTTTCCGTAATTTGCTGGCAGGACATACCTTCCACGTAGCCGAAGGTGGCCAGTTTTTCGTACTCTCGAGGCACTGGGTTTTGCGCTTCGTCTTCTTCTGCCATGATCACGAGTCCATTAGTGTACCATTTCAGCATTGCACTCAACAGCGATATACCGCGTAAGTCAAACATGAATTTTGTTTTGTCATCCTTGGGAAGAAATGACTGTATAATATCTGCCCATCGGTCCACCGGCAATTGTGTTCCACCATCATACCGCGCGCGGAAGAGTTCAGCGAAATGATACAGAGCGGCCACCGGTAGGGCCAGGATCATCTCG
>JACLAC010025932.1_pt1 | contig 19292 bp, 30 predicted proteins | sample 8027881 | NCBI WGS metagenome assembly JACLAC01 (sample SAMN15725517, study PRJNA655200) | protist metagenome | isolation source: fluorescence activated cell sorting (FACS) single amplified genomes of... | place: Spain: Blaines Bay Microbial Observatory, Mediterranean Sea | collected 2016-01-19 | reverse complement strand
AGTATAAAATATTCCTAACTTAAAAATTGTTTAGATTAAGTAAGAAGGGTACAAAGTATTCTTAAACTTAACTAAATTGAAAAATTTATTATGTAAAAATCGTACTAAAACCAACTCAGGTTGTTCGGTGAGGTTCACCAAAGTTTTGAGTTAATCAAAGTTAAGGAACTCGGCAAAATTCTTTTATCGCAATGGTAAAAGTCTGCTTATTTTTAGTATGTAAGCAGAGTCACTAAACAATGAAGTATGACTGTTTAATAAAAACACAGGTCTGTGCAAACTTTAAAGTAGAATGTAAACAGACTGTCGTCTGCCAAATGGTACGTTTATAACTAATATTAATTTCTGTTAATGTTACTAAAGACTATCTAATGGCTGCAATAACCTTGATTGTACTAAGGTAGCGAAATTCTTTGACATTTAATTGGTGCCCTGCATGAATGACGTAACAATACTTCAACTGTCTTAACTTTGATCTCAGTGAATTTGAGATATTCGTGAAGACGCGAATTACTTCTTGAAGGACGAGAAGACCCTGTCGTGCTTTACTGAACTCTAGCGTTGTTTTTTGATTAATCTTGTGCAGAATAGTCGAGAGGTTTTTTTAAACCGTCAGTGAGATATCGACCTTTATTAATTAAATAACTATAAATTTATTTAGAAACCGCTTGATTGTTAGTTTTGCTGGGGCAGTAGCTTTCTAAAATGTAACGAAAGTACGCAAAGGTAAACTAGAGCTGATAGTAATCAGTTCTGTGTGTAATGGTATATGTTTGCTTAATTTACTTACTTACAAGTAAGTAAAAAACAACTTAGTTGTTTGCCATAATCTTCCGATAGTATTAAAAGATAAAGCTATCGCTATTGAATAACAGTTACCGCAGGGATAACAGGCTAATACTCGTTTAAAGCTCTGATTGAAACGGGTGTTTAGTACCTCGATGTTGACTCCCCTTATCCAGGTGGTGCAGAAGCCGCCAAAGGTTCGACTGTTCGTCGACTAAGAAGGCACGTGAGTTGAGTTTAGAACGTCGTGAGACAGTTTGGATTCTATCCGCAAGAAGATATTTAAATCAACTAGATTATGCCGATCGTACGAGAGGATTTCGAAGTTCAAACCTATGGTTTAGCAGTTGTTTTTTCTATACCGAAAAAGCACGGCTGCTCAGCTACGTTTGTAGGATTAATTGTTGACGCCATAAAGACAAGAATTCCATCTAGTTTTGATTTTTTAAAAGGAGTTATATCAACTCTTTTATTAGGGTTAATAAGTTAAACCTAGTATAAGATAGGGTCACAAGTGTACGCTTTGTAAAAAGTTCAGCTGTGGACCACTAAGTATAAATTTTAGGCTAAGTGCAAGATGGTTTTGCGTTATGATTGCAAATCATGATCGTACCAGTTCAAATCTGGTCTTAGCCTATGTTACTGTTGTGTTTGTTGCATAACTGGATAATGCGTTTGTTTTCGAAGCAAAAGATTGGGAGTTCGAGTCTCTCCAAACACACCATCTGTTTTAAAATTTAATTGTTTGAAATTGCCCCTGTGGTGAAATTTGGTTAGACACGAAGAACTCAAACTTCTTTTTCATTATGATGTGTAGGTTCAAGTCCTACCAGGGGTATTTTTAAAAATGGGGGTGTAGCTCAATTGGTAGAGCGCTTGCTTTGCAAGCAAGATGTCGTAGGTTCAAATCCTATCACTTCCAAGGTTGGAGATGTAGTTCAATTGGTTAGAACGTGAGAATCATACTCTCAATGTTGCAAGTTCGAGTCTTGCTGTCTTCAACCTAAAAAGAGAGTAGTTCAATTTTGGTTAGAACATTAGTTTCCAAAACTGATGATGTAAGTTCGAGTCTTACCTCTCTTGCTAAAACTGGTTTGCAGGATAGATTAATTGGTCAAATCGTTGGGCTCATGCCCCAGAGTTAATAGTTCGAAGCTATTTCCTGCTACAGTTATACATATTATTCCTTAATGATTTTTTCTATTTTGTAGTCAATTATCACTTTTTTGGTTTTGATCGTTCCAGTTTTGATTTCAGTTGCTTACTTTACACTACTTGAACGTAAATTTTTGTCTGCCATCCAGCGTCGATCGGGTCCGAACGTTGTTGGTGTGTACGGTCTACTTACACCTTTGGCTGATGGTTTTAAATTGCTTTTGAAGGAGACAGTTATTCCGTCAAACGCAAATAAATTTTTGTTTATTCTTGCCCCTGTACTAACATTCAGTCTGGCGTTGCTTAGTTAGGTTGTAATTCCTGTTGCTCCTCACGCTGTTATTAGCGATTTGTCTTTGGGAGTATTGTATATTCTAGTTGTTAGTTCTCTTGGGGTTTATGGTATTATCATTGCTGGTTAGGCTTCAAACTCTAAGTATGCTTTTCTTGGAGCTCTTCGAAGTGCAGCTCAGATGATTAGTTACGAAGTATCAATTGGTTTTGTTTTGGTTGGGCTTTTGTTGTGTGCTGGTTCACTAAACTTGACGGAAATTGTTCTTGCACAGGAAGAGTGTTAGTACGCTATTTCCCTATTCCCACTATTTTTGATTTTTTTGGTATCAATTCTGGCCGAAACAAATCGACACCCGTTTGATCTTCCTGAAGCTGAAGCTGAGCTGGTTAGCGGTTATAATGTTGAGTATTCAGCATTGACTTTCGCTCTATTTTTTCTTGGTGAGTATTCAAACATGATTGTTATGTCCAGTTTGACCACAATCTTTTTTTTGGGAGGTTAGAGCGCTCCTATTTTTTTGTTTGAATTGCCTTATTTTTAGTTTTCTATTAAAACGATTTTGTTCGTTTTCTTTTTTATTTAGTGCCGTGCTGTTTATCCTCGTTATCGTTATGATCAACTTATGGATATCGGTTAGAAAGTTTTCTTGCCTTTTTCAATTGCTGCAGTTCTTTTTATCTCCGGTACACTAATCACATTTAACTAGCTTCCTTAAAGTAACTATGACTCTTAATTTTTTTTATTTTATTTTCACCAGTTTGGTTTTGTTTTTTGTAGCTTGTGCTGGAATCATTATTAATAAACGTAACATCATTGTTGTTTTGCTTAACATTGAGCTCATGTTGCTTGCAGTTAACTTGTTTTTTGTGAGTTCGTCTGTGTTTATTGATGACCTTATCGGTTTGGTTTTCTGTGTATTTATTCTTACAGTCGCAGCTGCTGAATCTTCAATTGGGCTGGCTTTGCTTATTATTTATTTCCGAGTTCGGGGATCTATTTCTTTGGCTACATTCCAGGTTCTTAAGGCCTTATGAAACTAATGTCGTCTGATTAGCTCAACTGGTTAGAGCGTAAGGTTGAAAACCTTAAGGTAATGGTTCAAGTCCATTGTCGGACAGCATTTTTTTATTAAATTAGTTATGATTGAATACTCTTTGTTTTTGCTTTTTAGTTTTTTGCTATTTTCGTCAAGTTTTATGATCGCTTTTGCACCTTCAATTAACCCGGTTTATTCGGTTTTTTACTTGATCCTTTGCTTTCTTAACGTTTCGTGCCTTTTTCTTCTAATTGGGGTTGACTTTTTGGCACTTTTGTTCTTGATGATTTATGTTGGAGCTATTGCAGTTCTATTTTTGTTTGTTGTTATGATGATTGATTTGAAAAAAACGCAACTAGTAAATCAGTATAGCCAGTTTAGCTCACTTTTTGCTGCAACGGTAGTAGTTTTTCTGCTTATTGCATCTTATTCTTATAATGAGTGTACTGCTTTCTTCAGTTCTACAGATTCTTCATCTTTGTACTTTCAGTTTATCCAAAATTTGGATGATTTTAGTAGTTTTTATTGTGTTGCAAACTATATCTATAGTTTTGGTGTATACTAGTTTTTGGTAAGTGGTATTGTACTGCTTGTCTCAATGATTGGTTGTATTTCAGTTACCCAGCAGCGGTAATAACCGGTTTTTTAGCATACATGGTGAAATTGGTATCATTACAGACTTCCACTCTGTCGTTGTCAGTTCGACTCTGACTGTATGCTTCTAAACCCACTTCTTATTGTTTTCAAAAGTTGACTTACTTTTTCTTTTGAAAAGATTTAATATTAAATTTAAAAAAAATGATTAATGTATATTCTTTTAGTAGTAAGTTTTCTTTTTTCAATACACGCTCATTTTCTTCTTCCGCCGATAAGCAGCGTGAACAGGACTAGAATCCTGTTTTTAATAACGGAGGATTTGTTTTTTCTGTTCGTACTAAACCTAAAGTTCGGGTTGACCTTTATTATCAAGTTAAGACTGATAACGACGGTATTTAGCTGTACGATAACCTGTATTCTAATTATGGGGTTGGTGAAATCACCAGTTATGGACCCAATAGGTCTAAAGAAATGTTTAGGGTATATCCTACTGATTTTCACATTTTTCTACCTTATTTTTTGGAAAGATATATTAACCAGGTAGTAAAGGATGATCCTAAAACGTAGGTCATTAAAGAAGGGTATCAAAATGATATTAGAGCAAAGAGATTCTTTGCTTTTTTCCTTCTTCTTAAGCACTATTATCAATTCGATATTTATGGAGATAACTACCTTAGCGCAAAAGCGGTTAGGATGAGCAAGAATCTTAATAAAAACCCTGAAGCTATTATTAAAGCCCTTGGTAATAAAGACCCTGCACCAGTAATTACTAACCTTCCTCATTTTTTGACAACACTATTTAACAAAGGTACGTTTCGGTAGCGACCTCATGCAAACGGGGTTGAGTTTGAATTCCGAGGCCGTATTTACCCTGAAACAATCGAGAGTATGGTTAAGTTTGGAAATAAGCATTTTGATGCTACTAAACACTGTTTTACTTACTCTGAATCCACCATTCCTGGTAAGATTAGAGGGGGTGCTGCCAAAGGTAAACCTGACTCAAAAGGTTACCCAGGATAGTTTACAAACGATAGTACGTATGAACGTAAAAAGTCTAATCTTTATGAGAAGGTTGGGTATGATAACAGGCCTTATACTAAAAAACTATCTAATAAATAGAAGCTTCCGTTTTTCCCAGTTAAAAAAACATTTAAACTTGTAATTTCTAATGATGACGGGATGAATAAGTTGATTTCTTTGCTTATGCGTCATTTGTTCAACGGTAAACCATTTTCTATTTCAAAAAAAACAGTACGTCAAATTGATGGTTATAAGCTGTAGTTTTTTTATATGTTTTATGAAGGATTCACGGGGTAGTATTCTGTAGGTCATTTTAAGAGGCTAATTATGAATGATTATTTTTGTAATGTTCTTTATCGACTAAAAAGCCGACCAACTCGTGAAGGTTGTAGTCCTAAAAATTTGAAACTTGTTAGACAAGAGTGCCTTATTGGTCTATAGATGACTAGGGCTGAGTGTGACGCACGTAAGGATGAACTTCCTAATTAGCGAGATTACGTTGTTTGTTACATTTTTGAGAAGAAAAAAGAGGATACAGGCGAAATTTATGTAGAACCTGAACATAAGGAGTATTTTGTGGAGTTTCAAAAAGCATACCCTAGTGTATAGGAAAAGCTCCAAACAATTTAGAAGCAGCAAGATAAGATTAATTAGCTTATGTTGGATGACTAGGAAGATAAAAAACGAAGCCGTAGAGCACGTCGGTTTAGAGACTAGGACCACTACGGCGACGATGGTAGCGACGATGACGATTACTAATTATTTTCTATCAGAGAATAGAATAATCGGCAGTTCATTAGCTTTGGGAGCTAAAAGTGTAAGTTCAAATCTTGCTTCTCTGATAGATTTACTATAGAGAGGTTAGTTCAATTGGTAGAACAACAGTCTCTAAAGCTGTGAATGTAGGTTCAAGTCCTGCACCTCTTGATAAAAGCCATAAATTTAGATTATTACTTTTTAATTTATTTTTAGATTAAAAAACAAAAAGAATTATTTGATTCTGGTAACGCATTAATATTGGTAGTTTGTCTTATACATTGCTAGTTACGTATTTTTTAATACGCAGCGTAATGGTGAGTAAAATACAAGAAATTAACTTAGTTTACACTAAGGCACTTGTAAAGTATTAGGTATTAAAACCGTTTAAACTGGTTTTAGCCGTTGATGCTTAGTTGGTTTAAGCGAATGATCAACCACATTGGAACTGAGAATTTCCAAATTACATTTTGTAATCAGCAGTAAAGAAATTTGAGCAATTAGCGGAAGCTAGACTCAGCGAAACTACTTAGATGATGAAGGTTTAAAATCGTAAAGTCTTGTTTTTAAAGGTTAAGTTTTAAGAAACCTTTAATATTTAGTTTTAACTAATTCACGTGCCAGCAGTTGCGGCAAGACGTGTAAAGCAAATATTATGCATAATGATTGGGTGTAAAGTGTTCTCAGACTGTTCTTAACTCGAATTTTACAATAGTTTATATTGTTTAAAAACCTTTAGCCTAACTAAAGGAGTTTAAATTTAGATGTTTCGAACTAGAATTATTTAGAAAGATGTAGAATTTTTTGATTACCGATGAAATGGGGAATTAAAAGAGAATTTCAGTAGCGAAGGCGACATCTTATTTATAATTGACGTTTATTGAACGAAGGCGTAGGTAGTAAATAGAATTAGATACTCTAGTAATCTACGCAGATAACGATCTTAGCTAATTATTATTAAGTATTTTGGTATTTAATTTTAATAACGATAACTCTAAGCTAAGCACCTAGGGACTACGACCGCAAGGTTAAAACTTAAAGAATTAGGCGAGTCAACTCCACAATCAGAGGATTATGTAACTTAATAGGATACCACGCCTTAATCTTACCAACCGTTGAATTAATATTTTAAAATTTATTTTAACAGGTACTGCACGGCCGTAGTAAACGAATAGTGTGAACTCAGATTCATTTCTATAATTTGTAATCTCTTTGAGTAATAGTTTTGAGCTATTACTGACTACTTCGAATAACGAAGAAGAAGCAAAGATTAGTACTGGCGTCGTGGTCTTAATCGGTTGGGCTGTATACGTAATATAAAGAAAATACCAAAATAAAGTTTAACGGTTAGAGTTTAAACAAAAATTAATTATTTTCTTGGTTCGGATTGAAAGCTGAAATTCGCTTTCATGAAGTTAGATTTGATAGTAAACTAAGCAAAGAGCACTTAGTTGAATATGTAATAGTTGATTGTTCTTATTGTCCGTCAAGTTGGGGAAAAGCGTTAATCTTGAAAGTAACCAAATATTTGTGTGCTGATTGATTAATTTTTTACTTCAATTAAGTCGTAGCAAAGTAAGGGTAACGGAAGTTGCCCTTGAAGCTATAATTGTTTTTTTGTATTTTTATTGATTTTAAATAGGCGACTAACTCAATTGGTAGAGTGTTTCATTTACACTGAAAAAGTTATTAGTTCGAATCTAATGTCGCCTACGTTTTTGTTTTTTGTTTAAAATTACCGTTGTTTATAGTTTAAAAATTTTTTGATTTTCTATAGTCTTAAAAAAAGATCCTATGGCTCAAACTGCAGTCTATTCTTTTTTGTCAAGATAGCTTTTTTCCACAAACCATAAAGACATCGGAACACTATACATGTTGTTTGGTGCTCTAAGTGCAGTTGTTGGAACAACTCTTTCTGTTTTGATTCGACTTGAACTTGCCGCTCCTGGTGTACAAGTTCTTGCTGGTAACTACCAGCTTTATAATGTAATTGTTACCGCTCATGCGTTCATTATGATTTTCTTTTTTGTAATGCCGTTTGCTATTGGTGGTTTCGGTAACTAGTTCGTACCTCTTATGATTGGTGCTCCTGACATGGCGTACCCTCGATTGAACAACATTAGCTTTTAGCTTCTACCACCAGCGTTGTTCCTACTAGTTATGTCTTCTTTGGTTGAAAGCGGTGCAGGAACTGGTTAGACAGTTTACCCACCACTTTCTAGTGCTGTTGCTCATTCTGGACCAAGTGTTGACTTGGCTATTTTTAGCCTTCACCTTGCTGGTGCTTCGTCAATTCTTGGAGCTATTAACTTTATTACTACAATCGTTAATATGCGAGCTATTGGCCTAACTATGCATCGACTTCCTTTGTTTGTTTAGGCAGTATTGATCACAGCAGTATTGCTGTTGCTATCTCTACCAGTTCTAGCAGGAGCTATTACAATGCTTCTAACTGACCGAAACTTTAACACATCTTTTTTTGACCCAAGTGGAGGTGGAGACCCTGTTCTTTACCAGCACCTATTTTAGTTCTTTGGTCACCCTGAGGTTTATATCTTGATCTTGCCAGCTTTTGGTATCATTTCTCAGATTGTAACAACTTTCTCAAAGAAACCGACTTTTGGTTATATTGGTATGGTTTATGCTATGCTTTCCATTGGTCTTCTTGGTTTCATCGTTTAGGCACACCACATGTATTCTGTTGGTCTAGATGTTGATACTCGAGCTTACTTTACTGCTGCTACAATGATTATTGCTGTTCCAACAGGAATTAAAATCTTTAGTTAGCTTGCTACTCTTTAGGGAGGTTCAGTTAAGATCGACACTCCAATGCTATTTGCTATGGGGTTTATTTTTCTATTTACAGTAGGTGGTGTAACTGGGGTTGTATGTGCTAACTGTGGTATTGATATCAGTATTCACGACACATACTACGTAGTTGCTCACTTCCATTATGTTTTGAGTATGGGAGCAGTTTACGGGCTTTTTGCAGCTTTCTATTACTAGTTTGGTAAGATGACTGGTCTAGAGATTAGCGAAACTGGTGGTAAAATCCATTTTTAGCTATTCTTTACTGGAGTTAATATTACTTTCTTCCCAATGCACTTCCTTGGTCTAGCAGGAATGCCTCGACGAATTTGTGACTACCCTGACGCTTATGCAGGTTAGAACTAGATCGCGTCGTTTGGTTCTCTACTATCTGCTTTTAGTAGCTTGTATTTCCTATTTATTCTTTTCCAAGCGTTGTCTAAACCAGTAAAAGCTCACCTTCCTTACGATCAGTAGAGCCGACGTCTTGATGACCGTAAGAAAGTACTAGCTTTGCTTTAATTATTTATGTTTGTTTTGTCTTTAGCATATTCGGTTTTTTTAAGATTCTTATTTAATAAACAATGATCGTTCAATCAGGAAAATTGATTGGTGCTGGAGCAGCAACAATCGGTCTAGGTGGATCAGGTGTAGGAATCGGATCAGTTTTTGGATCTCTAATTGTAGGTGTTTCTCGAAACCCAGCTCTTGAGCCTAAGCTTTTCCGACTTTGTATCATCGGTTTCGCTCTTACAGAAGCTATGGGACTTTTTTGTCTAATGATGGCTTTTTTGATTTTGTTCACTTTTTAATTCTTTTTAGGCTGGTTTATTACCAGCCTTTACTTTTCATATTTTTAATGTCAAGGATAAATTACGTTATAAAAAATAAACGAGTTAAGAAAAAACGACGAGCTAAGCTTCCTTTTTTTAATTCAAACCCATTTAAAAAGGCTTTGTGTCTAAAAGTTCTTAAGTTTTCTCCAAAAAAACCTAACTCTGCTAACCGTAGTGTAGCAAAAGTACGAATTTTGTCTACAAACAAGATTGTATATGTCGCTATTCCAGGAATTAACCATAATCTACAAGAGCATGCAACTGTTCTTATTCGTGGTGCTGGGGTTCGTGACCTACCTTATATTCGAGTTAAAGCAGTACCCGGTTGCTTTGATTTTACAGGCTATTCTAACAGATTGCGTAGTCGATCAAAGTACGGAACGAAAATTCCCTCGTTAAAAGTAAAATAAACTTTAACTATGATGTTTACAACTAATTTTATTTATTCAGATGCAGCTGTTGCTTAGCAGCTAGGATTCCAAGATCCCGCATCACCTATTAGTGAAGGTATCGTTCGATTCCATCACGAGCTTATGGTCATTTTGACTTTCATTGTTATTTTTGTTGGTTAGATGCAGTTTCGTGGTCTTCAACATTTTGACTACAGAAACAACCCTGTTGCTAGTCAAGAGGTTCACGGTACTGCGATTGAAATTATCTAGACAACAGTTCCTGGACTAATTTTGATGGGAATCGCTGTTCCCTCTTTTGCACTTCTTTACGCCTCTGATGAGATTATTGAGCCAGCCCTTACTGTTAAGGTTATTGGTCACCAATAGTATTAGAGCTATGAGTACTCTGACTATGTTTACCAGAACTCAAGTGAAGAAGAATCTATCATGTTTGATAGTTACATGCTTCAAGAAGACGACCTAACACCAGGTAATTTCCGGTTGCTTGAAGTTGACAATCGAGTTGTTCTTCCGATCAACACTCATGTTCGATTTGTAATCACGTCTGCTGATGTTCTACATTGTTAGGCACTACCGTCACTAGGTATTAAGCTTGATGCTTGTCCTGGCCGACTAAATCAGGTTTCGACTTTGATTACACGAGAAGGTACCTACTTTGGTCAGTGTAGTGAGATTTGCGGAGTTAACCACGCGTTTATGCCTATTGCAGTAGATGCAGTAACTGTTGATCAATACTTGATTTAGATTAAATCTCGTCTTGAAGAGCTTTTATTTTTAAATTAATGGTAATTATTTCCAACCCTCTAGAGCAATTTGAAATCTTCCCCGTTTTTCAAATTAGCAATTTTGTACTTCTAACGAATTCTTCGTTTTTTTTGCTTTTTTCTCTTTTTATTTGTACTCTACTATTCCAGCTTACTACTGTTAATGGTGGAGCTATGGTTTTTAACCGATAGCAGCAGATTGCTGAATCTTTTGTTAGCTTGGTTAGCGGTATGATTAACGACACTGTTGGTGCTAAACATGGTAAAGATTACGTTGCCTTTGTTTTCACAATTTTTTCGTTGATTCTTATGTGTAACCTTGTAGGTTTGATTCCTTATTCTTTTACAGTAACATCTCATCTTTCAATCACTCTAACACTAGCTATGATTGTATAGGTAGGTAAGCTACTAGTTGGATTCCGGCTTCACGGAGTTAAACTATTTGGAATGCTTCTACCAGGTGGAACTCCATTTGCAATGGTACCTTTTTTGGTAGTTTTGGAGCTTGTTGCTTTTTGTGTTACTCTAGTATCACTATCAGTCCGATTGTTTGCAAACATGATGGCTGGACATATTTTGCTAAACGTCTTCGCTGGTTTTGCATTCTCAATGCTATCAATCGGAGGTCTGTTTTAGGTTCTGCACTTCCTACCCCTTCTTGTTCTTTTCATTCTTGTTGGACTGGAGCTTGGTGTTGGTATCGTACAGGCTTATGTATTCTCCCTTCTAACTTGCATTTACATTGCAGATGTTATTGAAGGTGGTCATTAATTTTTTACTTATCCTAAAATGCCACAGTTGGATCTTGCGGTTTTTTTTAATCAAGTATTTATTTTGTTGGTTGTCTTTTTTATTTATTTTCTTGTTGTTTCTAAAGCAATTATTCCAAGTATCTCTCAAATTTTGAATACTAGGTCTCATTACATGCAGATTATGCAATCCATTAGTAGCGGTCAAGGTGTGTCTGAAAAAAACTTGAAAGTTCTTTCAGAAACTCAAACTTGTTCACTAGCTTCTAAGTTTTCTAACTTAATGTTTACAGCCTAAACGTGTTTAGGCTGTAACTTAATCTATAGTTTTATTATTGAATAATGTTTGATCAAACTTTGTTTTATTTGTTTAGTTTGCCTGCTGTAGGTGCGTTTGTTGTTACTTTGTTTTCTGAAAAACAAAAAAACCTTATTTAGTTTACAGCTGTGTAGTTTTCTGTTCTTACTTTTCTACTTTCTCTGTATTTGTTGATTAATTTTGATTACTCAGATTCAAACTTCCAGTTTATTTTTGATAGTAATATTTCCATCCTTAATAGTGGGGCGTTTTTTAATCTTGTTTTCGGAGTAGATGGTATTAGTATTTTGTTTGTTCTTCTGACAACCTTTCTTACGCCTTTGTGTTTGATTGTTTCTATTGGTGTTATCAATACTAATGTTAGAGTTTATACTTTTTGTTTTTTGATTATGGAGTTTTTTTTGCTGATCACTTTCACATCTCTTGATTTGATCGTGTTTTACGTTTTTTTCGAATCAGTTCTAATTCCTATGTTCATTCTTGTTAATTCGTACGGTTCTCGTAGTCGTCGAGTTCGAGCTGCATATCTATTGTTTTTGTATACACTAGTTGGGAGTATTTTTATGCTCCTTGCAATCGTGTACCTTATTAATTCAGTTGGTTCAAGTGACATTATTGTACTTCGGAATATCGCTCCTTTTATTTTGAGTGATAGTACCCAGAATTTGCTTTAGTTTGCATTTTTCCTTTCTTTTGCTACAAAGGTACCTATTGTACCATTTCACGTTTAGTTGCCTGAGGCTCACGTTGAAGCCCCTACAGCTGGTTCTGTTGTTCTAGCTGGTATTCTTTTGAAGCTTGGTACGTATGGTTTGATTAGGTTTTCACTTCCATTTTTCCCAGCCGCGTCTTTGTATTTTACACCGTTGGTTTACATTGTTTGTGTTATTTCCGTTATTTATACCGCACTAACTGCGTTGCGTCAGTCTGATATTAAGCGGGTTATTGCTTATGCAAGCGTATCTCACATGGCATTTTCAACTGTTGGTTTGTTTGCCTTTAATCAGATTGGTATTGAGGGTTGCCTTTTGCAGAACGTTTCTCATGGTTTTGTTTCTGGTGCTCTTTTTATTTGTGTCGGTGTTTTGTATAACCGTACTCATACACGTATGATTAGTTATTATGGTGGTTTGGTTCAGACAATGCCTTTGTTTACTGTAGTCTTTTTGTTTATGACACTTGCAAATATTGGTCTTCCTGGAACGTCTAGTTTTGTTGGCGAATTCCTTATCCTAACTGGAAGCTAGCAGTTCAGTTCAATCACTTGTTTTTTTATTGGGACATCTCTTGTATTGGGAGGAGGTTACTCTCTTTACCTTTATAACAGGGTTTCTTACGGTAACGTTAAAAACCAATTTACTGGTTATATGTTTGATCTGAATAAGTTGGAATGTGGTGTTCTTTTTCCTTTGGTTGTTTTGGTTCTTTTCTTTGGTATCGCTCCTTAGTACATTATTGATATTATGCAACCATCTGTTATCTCACTTCTAACTCATATTCAAAATTGTATTTAATACTTAACACAGTGGGGAACTAGCTCAATGGTAGAGTTCTTGAACGATAATCAAGCGGTTGGAGGTTCGAATCCTTCGTTCCCTACTTGAAATAAAAGAGGAGTTGGCTGAGTGGTTAATAGCGTTAAATTGTAAATTTAATTTCATTATGAATACGCAGGTTCGAACCCTGCACTCCTCAGAAAATTAACATTATTAGCAATGTACCTTAGTATTTTGTTTTTGCCTTTTATTAGTGCTGTTATTGTAGGTCTTTTTGGACACCAACTAGGTTTTAGGGGTTCAAGGGCTCTTGCAGCAACTTGTATGTCAATTTGTGCTCTTCTATGCGCGTCTCTATTGGTTGACTTTCTCTGTAGTGGTCAGTTTAATAGTACGTCACTAAATTCAGTTCATTTTGTTTTGTCTCCTTAGTTTGAAACAGCTGACTTGACAGTAAACTAGGGTTTTCTTTTCGACCCTCTTAGTGTAGCTATGCTGTTTGTTGTTAGCTCAATTTCAACTATGGTGCATATTTATTCAGTTGAGTATATGGATGGTGATCCTCACCAAACCCGGTTCATGTGCTACATTTCATTGTTTACTTTTGGTATGTTTATCCTAGTTAGCGGTGATAACTTTGTACAAATGTTTTTGGGTTAGGAGTTGATCGGTTTGTGTTCATTCCTCCTTATCAGCTTTTAGCATACTCGGATTCAAGCCAATAAAGCAGCTATTAAAGCTATGCTTGTTAACCGAGTAGGTGACTTTGGTTTGGTTCTTGGTTTGATTTCAATTTTTTATTTTGTTGGTTCTTTGGACTATTCAGTTGTGTTTGCAGCAGTTCCTCAACTATCAGAATCCGTTGTATCAGATGAGGGGTTTTTTGCTTAGTTTCAGATTTCACCTCTTTCACTTATTAGTTTTTTTCTTTTTGTTGGTGTAGCTGGTAAATCGGCTCAGCTAACCCTTCATACTTAGCTTCCTGATGCCATGGAAGCACCAACTCCAATTAGTGCTTTGCTGCATGCTGCTACACTAGTTACTAGTGGGGTTTACCTTCTTGCTCGTTGCTCAGCTATTTTTGAGTATACTCCTGTTATTCTTCAATTTATTGTATTTATGGGTGCTTCTACTGCTTTTTTTGCCGCTACTGTTGGTTTGGTTCAAAATGACATTAAGAAGGTTATCGCCTATTCTACTTGTTCACAGTTGGGCTATATGGTTTTTGCTTGTGGTCTATCGGCTTATGCGGTAGGTATTTTTCACCTTGCTAACCACGCTTTCTTTAAAGCTCTTCTATTTCTTGCGAGTGGTTGTGTAATCCATGCTATGAATGATGAACAGGATATGCGACGATTTGGTGGCCTAACTAAATTGCTACCACTTACATACGCTTCTTTTTTTATTGGTTCTTTGTCTCTTATGGGGTTCCCTTTTATGACTGGATTTTATTCAAAGGATTTTATTCTTGAGGTTGCTTATGGGAGTTACAGTAGTATTGGTCAATTTTCGTTTTTGTTGGGATCTGTTGGTGCAGTTTTTACCGCTTTTTATAGTTTCCGTCTATTGCATCTTACGTTTTTTGATAGTACACGTGCTAACCGTCTTGTTATTGCCAATGCTCATGAGCCTGGTATTTTTATGTCTTTTCCACTTGTTTTCCTAACATTTGGTGCTGTATTTTTGGGTTACGTACTTAAAGATGCTTTTATTGGTATTGGTTCTTCTTTTTAGGAAGCGTCCATTTTTGTACATCCGGTAAATGAGTACGTAACATTGGCGGAATTTGCCGCTCCAACTTAGGCAAAGCTTTTGCCAACAGTAGGTAGCCTTTCAGGTGCCTTTTCTGCACATCTTCTATACCACCATATGGATAATCGATTTACTTTGTATAATTATAAAACAACTGATCTAAAACCACTTTTCATCTTCTTGAACCGAAAGTAGTTTTTTGATAAAGTTTATAATGAGTTGATTGTTCAAAAAGTAGCGTTTTTTGGTTAGGAGGTTAGTTATAAGTCTATTGATCGAGGTTTGATCGAGATCTTGGGTCCACATGGGATTAGTAGAGTTTTTTATAGCTTTACGCGATTTGTTCCAGTTGTTCAATCTGGTAGCGTTCAGTTCTATTTGTCTTTTATCCTAATCAGCTTGATCTTGTTCATCGGTTTTAGTATTTAATTTAAAAATAAGGTTTGTTGTTTCTAAAAAAACTAAATTAGAAATAAAATAAAAAAATGAATCAAAAACATGCATTTCATTTGGTTGATCCGTCACCATAGCCGTTTGTTAGCTCTACTGCTGCCCTAAGTATCACTAGTTCAGCAGTTATGTAGTTTCACGGTTATCTTAACTATTCTTTTGGTCTTTTGTGTGGTTTTTCTTTGTTGTTTTTTACAATGTTTACTTAGTAGCGTGATGTTGTTCGAGAGAGTACTTTTGAGGGACAGCACACTTCTATGGTTCACCTTGGTCTACGATTTGGTATGTTGCTTTTCATCGTTTCTGAGGTTATGTTCTTCTTTGCCTTTTTTTAGGCTTTCTTTTAGGCATCATTTGCCCCTGTACCTGAAATTGGTTCTGTTTAGCCACCTAAAGGTATTGAAGTATTGTCAGCTTAGGAAATCCCATTCCTAAACACCATTATTCTTTTGACAAGTGGTGCAACATGTACTTAGAGTCACCATGCGATTGTTGTGGGTAATAAAGAGCAGGCTCGTATTAGCCTTATTCTTACAGTTGTTTTGGCTGTTATTTTCACTGGTTGCCAGGCTTTTGAGTATGTAAATGCCCCATTTAGTATTTCTGATTCCGTTTATGGATCAACTTTTTATATGGCAACTGGTTTCCACGGTTTCCACGTATTTATTGGTACTTGTTTCCTTACAGTTTGTCTTGTTCGGCTTATTAACAACCACTTTACAACTCGACATCATTTTGGTTTTGAGGCAGCAGCTTAGTATTAGCACTTTGTTGATGTAGTTTAGCTGTTCTTGTTTGTAGCTGTTTATTAGTAGGGAGGCCTTTAATATATTTAATTAGAAATGATTAAACGATAGACTAAAGACTCCGGTCTTGGTGGCTTGATTTCAGAAGCTACCACACATGGTGTAGATTACCCTACACCAGTAAACTTTTCTTATGCTTACGGTTTTGGGTTTTTGGCGCTTACTTGCCTTGTAATCCAAATTCTTACTGGTATCTTTCTTGCAATGCATTATGCAGCTCACGTTGATCTTGCGTTTAACTCAGTTGAGCATGTTATGCGTGATGTTTAGTCAGGTTAGATTATCCGTTACCTACATGCAAACGGAGCCAGTATGTTTTTTATTGTTGTATACCTGCATATTTTCCGAGGTTTGTATTACTCTTCATACGCTTACCCAAGAGCTCACCTTTAGAACTCTGGTGTTTTGATTTTTTTGATTATGATGGGTACTGGTTTTTTGGGTTACGTTTTGCCTTAGGGTCAAATGTCACTTTAGGGAGCAACGGTTATTACAAACCTTATCTCAGCTGTACCTTTGGTTGGTGATTCTATTGTGTATTAGGTTTAGGGTGGTTTTAGTGTTGATAATCCTACTTTGAACCGTATTTTTAGTATTCACTATACTCTTCCATTTGTTTTGGCTGGTCTTATTGGTGTACATATTATCTTGTTGCACGATAAGGGGAGTTCAAATCCATTGGGCGGTGAGAGTGTTTCTTACATCTCATTTCATCCTTACCTTTAGGTAAAAGATTTTGTTGGTTTTATGGCGTTGGTTACTTTTATGACGTTTTTGGTATTCTTTACTCCAAATGCTCTTGGTCACCCAGACAACTATATTCCAGCTAACCCTATGGTTACACCCCCGCACATTGTTCCTGAGTAGTATTTCCTACCTTTTTATGCTATTTTGCGTTCAATCCCTCATAAGCTTGGTGGAGTACTTGCGATGGTTGGTGCTATTGTTATTTTTATGTTCCTACCTTACATCAACTCGTCTGAGTTGCGATCGTCTGCGTTCCGTCCTTAGTTTAAAGTAGTATACTAGATTTTCTTGGCTAACGGTTTCGTTCTTGGTTAGGTTGGTGCTAACCCAGTTGAGTACCCGTACGAGCAGATTGGTCTAGCTGCCACTATTCTTTATTTTTCTATTCTCCTAATTGTATTTCCAGTCCTAGGATTTTTGGAGCGACAAATGAATAGAAGTTTAGTTATTTAATTGCCGCTATGGTGAAATTGGTAGACACGTTAGTTTTAGAAACTAATGCTTATGGCTTGCAAGTTCAAATCTTGCTAGCGGCATAAATTTAAAAATACTAAAAAAATGTCATTTATTCTATTTGAGTATAGTAGTATCCTTATTTTTACTGTTGTTGCAGTAGTACTTTCTTGTGTTTTGCTTGCTGTATCTTTCCTTTTTTCAAACAAGGTTGATGATAAAGAAAAATTGTCATCTTACGAATGTGGTTTTGAGCCGTTTGAAGACGCTCGTAATCAGTTTGATGTTAGGTTTTATCTGGTAGCGATTCTTTTTATTATTTTTGATCTTGAAGCATCCTTTATTTTTCCGTAGAGTGTTTCACTGAGTTTTATGAACCATCAAACATTGGTTTGTTTTTAGTCTATGTTTGATTTTATTGTTGAATTGCTGATTGGTTATGCGTATGCTTACCAAGTTAATGCTTTTGAGTAGTTATTATATTTTTCAATGTTTAATCTTTCTTTTATTTTGACTGAGGTTCTACTTAGTCTTGGTTTGTTGTTTTTTTTGCTAATTGGTTCTTTTGCTTATAGCGATTATTCTAATTCTACTGTAAAGCGGCATTCACAGACTTCTTTTAGTGAGAGTTTTTTCTGTGGTGTAAGTTTTATTCTTATCGTTAGTTTTTTTACTTGTATTAACAGTTTTGGTTTGTTTCAAGCTGATCATTTTATTTTTAACGGTGCTCTTCACAAAAACCAAATCCTTGTTATTTTCCAGAGTCTTATTTTGCTGTTCAGTTCTTAGTGCCTTTTTGTTGGTCGGGGTTTTGCTATTAAAAATACGCGTTTTGAGTTTAGTATTTTGATGGGTTTCATTGTTTTTGGTTTGTTGCTTTTGGTTTGTGCGAATGACTTTATTTCTCTATATCTAGCTATTGAGATTTACGGTCTTTCAGCATATACCATCACAAGCTACCTAACCTACTCAGCCTATTCAACTGAAGCAGGACTAAAGTACTTTGTACTTGGTAGTCTAAGTAGTGGTTTGCTTTTGTTTGGTTTTGCGTTGATTTACTCTGTAGTTGGATCAACTAGTTTTAGTGACTTGCAGGCATTTTTGTTGTTTTTCTCATTGTCAGGTAGTAGTACCTAGAGTACCTATCTTTTGGTAAGTGGTTTGTTGTTTGTTCTGACTGGGTTGTTTTTTAAGCTAGGTTCATTCCCCTTCCACTAGTATCTACCTGATGTGTATGAAGGTTCACCTGTACTATCAGCCACATTTTTCGCTGTAGTTACTAAGGCTGGTATCCTTTGTATTTTGGCGGTGTTTGTATTTGAGGTCATTTACCCAGTCCAGACAAGTTTGTCGATTTTTTTTGTTGTAACAACGCTAGGTTCTTTTTTGACAGGTGTTGTTGGTTCAACTTTTCAGCGTACTCTTCGTAGGTTTTTTGCTTACAGCTCTATTACCCATGTTGGTTTTTTTATTCTAAGTTTGTTGTGTTTTGATGCTACAGGTATCGAAGTACTGCTAACTTATATTGTTATTTATATGGTTACATCGACCGCGGTTTAGTTTTTTATTTGTTCAAACCATTCATCACTTAATTTTGGTTCTGGGCTTACGCCAACACTAGTTGACCCTAAACTTAAGTTTATCACTCAACTACAAGGGTTGAGTAAAAGGCACACTGTACTAGCAGCTGTAGTTACAGTTATCTTGTTTTCGTTGGCCGGAGTCCCGCCTCTAGCCGGTTTCTTTGCTAAACTGTTCGTTCTTTTGGCTGCCATGTCAAACAATCTTTACTCTCTATCCTTTGCAGCTATTATTTTCTCTTGTTTTAGTGCTTTTTATTACATCCGAATTGTTAAAGTTATTTTTGCTGAAAAACCAAAAGACTCAACATTTACTAGCATTGCTTCTAACAGTCTAGTTTCTAATAAAGTATACTCATACAGTTTTGATAAAGGCGTAACCTATTCATTCAGTTTGATCACGTGCTTTTTGGTAGTATTTGTGTTCAGCTTTTCTGATGCATTTGATGCTATGTTGTGTCTGTGACTGAGTTG
>JACLAC010009038.1_pt1 | contig 19296 bp, 3 predicted proteins | sample 8027881 | NCBI WGS metagenome assembly JACLAC01 (sample SAMN15725517, study PRJNA655200) | protist metagenome | isolation source: fluorescence activated cell sorting (FACS) single amplified genomes of... | place: Spain: Blaines Bay Microbial Observatory, Mediterranean Sea | collected 2016-01-19 | reverse complement strand
GTTGGTGGCCTGGTCAATATTTTGCTGAGTATGAAAATAACTTATAATATTTGTGTTCAATTGTTTCTCATTCACCAAACCAATACTAACATGTCTTATCTCTCTATATGTCTCTATCTCTATCTCTCTTTGTGTGTTTTTTATCTGTGTGTGTTTACATGTGCCAGTGTGCAACCTGGAGGCGATAGTAATCCCATGTATTTGGAAACTGATGCTGGTGCATTTCAAGATATTGGCACTCGACCTTCAGTGCAATCTCTTGGGATTGAAGTTAGAACATCACCAGACGTTGTTGCACCTGTCCTCACATCAACAAATAACACCCTGAATCTGGGTCTAGGGATTCTTATTGTACGCTTTGATGAAACAATTGATGCTGCCATTGGTGCAGGGGGTTCACATAATATGCGTGCGGTCGACCTGGACAAATTGTTTTTAGTCAACGCGTCTGGACATGTCATGACTATCGGTGGTGCTTCTACAGTTAGTGCTATCGAAGATAATAGAGGTCTGCGAATTATATTGAATGAAACCCAACGAATTTTCGGTATTGAATCAAGTGCACTCGTTTCTAGTGGTGGTGACTCCATTAGCATTACTCTTTCATGTCAAACAAATTTTGTCAATGATGTCTCTGGTAATCCAAACGCAGAACAAACTGGTGTTGCTGTAATTGAAACCCCGGATACTATTGCACCAACAATTGGTACTCCTGCTTCTATTGACTTGGGTGCCGGTTTTATTATATTTACTACTTCCGAAACACTGGATTTGTCTCCAACTACTGATCCAATTTATGTTGATGAATCAAAATATGATTTGTCAAAGATTCTTTTAACAGATAATTCGAACCTTGTTAATCCAAATAATATTGCTTGGATGAATTCAAGATCTATGACATTAACCGGGGCAAAAGTTCTAGCCCGAGAAAATCTTGGTGCACCTCTAACGGTTACAATTTTCTTGACTGAACCGCAGCGAGTAGCTGCTATTCAAGCTAGTAGCAAACTTCCACGTTTGGGTTCCCCTCTGTCAATCACAGTATCTGCTGGTGCTTTCAGAGATGTAGCCCTAATATCTTCTTCAACATCTGATGGAGGTTCTACACCTGATTCTGCGATACTTGAAGAAACGCCAGACACTTCTCCGCCGACTTTAGTTAGCGGAATTATAGATTACTCTACTGGTCTTTTAACAATTAAAACTAGTGAAACATTGAGTGGAGCATCTGGAGTAATTGGGGATACAATAGCAATAGGTCGCCATGCTGTTCCTTCATTGTTTGATGCTGATGAAGATGGTGACCTTGATTTATTTGTAGGTATTGAACGAGGGGAAATTGTGTACATGGAAAACATGGGAACGTCCAGTGCTCCATATTTTCAACATGAGACTGCAAAAACTTTTACAAACAAACAAGTGTCAGCTGGATTTTTTTCAGCAGGCTCAACTTTGCAGGCAACCAAAGCTGCTAGTGGTTATGCTGCTATAACATTCTTAAATTTAGATTCAGGAGGTGTTGCACCCCAAGACACAGATTTAGATATGGTTATGGGAGAGGCGGATGGAACTTTACATTACTTTAAGAATGAAGGTAACGGTGTATTTACTGAAGTTACCAATAATTGTAACCAAGCTCCACCTTCTCCACAAAGTACATGCAACCCTTTTACATTTCAGACCAAAACAAATAGTGAATATTCTAGAGTTGCAGCCATGACACAGTACGGAGTCACCAATCTAGTTGTGGGTGTTGCTAGTGGCTACGTAAACTACATTTTAAATGGTGGTACAGATTACAGAATGGTTCTTTATAATTGGGCGGGTGCAACTAGTTCTAATGCCAACAAATTCTCGACTGATAATGGCGATCGCGCCTCTGTTGCTTCCGGTAATTTATATACACTTCCCTGTAGCAGTACAACAGTTTGTAGGGAGGATGTTTTAGTTGGAACAGCTGCTGGATTGATTGTGACATACAGGGTTGATGGCTCGGGGACTCCTCATTCTCAAACAGGTGCATCTAATCCAGCACGTTTGGTCGATGTTAGTGGACGTGGTGGATATGCTGCACCTGCTCTAGGAGATGTTGATGGTGATGGTGATTTAGATTTATTTGTTGGTGCTGCTGATGGTACTCTTCATTACTACGAAAATACTGGAACAACTACCGCACCAAATTTTGTGCCTCGTGATTCGATCGTTTATGATCAAACGCCACTATCCGAGCAATCACCATTTACTGGTCTGAAGCTTAATCTAATTAGTTTGGACCAGAATGATATACCTAGTATAGCAGGCCCAAAAGTAGATATTACTGTTTCTTCTGCTGTCCCAGTTTCACAATCATACAATGAATTGAATATCACATTGACGAAGACACTTTTGAGTCATGCAATTTCGATTAGTGGAACACCTGGTGGTGACGGTAATGCTGTATTTCTTCGATTAAAAAGTTTGGGCATACGTGATATTGCTCTTAACTACATTACAACTGAGCTCAGTGTTCTTTTAACAGAGATCCCTGATACAGTACCCCCTTATCTCGTAAGCGCAGATGTTCAATATTCAAAGGGTATTCTTCACATTGTATTAGATGAATATATTGGTTACAACGTAAGCGCTGGAAACGATCCAATATGGGCCAAAATAAATCTATCTGCAATATTTATTGCTGACTATACTGGTGCTCGACATGTTCCACTAACAGGTGCATACATTCAACCGGAAGTGAATACAAGTTTGTACATCACACTTACAGAAGAACAAAGAGTGGATGCCATAGAATTCAGTGGAACTCCTGGCGGTGATGGAAGATCTGTTTATCTGGATATTTTAGCTGGAAGTTTAACTGATTTAGCTGGAAATGACATATTACCAACACTTAACATTTCTGTGAGTGAAAGTGCAGATATCCTTGTTCCTGTACTTTTATCAGGTAAGATTGATTACTCTAATGGTCTCCTAACAATTACAGCCCAAGAGACGATTGATGCTTCATCTGTTGATACTTCTAAAATATACATTTCCGATATTTCGGGTCAAAAGAACATTCGGTTGTCTGGAACCAGTTTAACGTCGGTTAAGGATGGAACATCTGTAACAATACAAATTACCGAGGCGATGCGTGCACTCGCTATTTCTATATCCGGTGTTGAAGGTGGCAATTTACACAACGATGGAAATTACCATCCTGTAGTATTGGACTTTGATGCTAATGCAATCACAGATATCGCTCAATCAGGAAATGCTGCACAAGATGGAGTTTTTGTGACTGAAATCGAAGATATAGTGAAGCCACATGTAGTGAGTGGTAGTATAGACTATAACGATGGATATCTTCGAATTGTATGTTCAGAAACTATCGATGTCACGGATTCTTATAATGGTACTAATGTCTTGGATTTAGGACTAATTGAATTAGTCAATGCTCCTTCATGGGATGAAAGTACTAATAAGTATGCTGCAGATAGCTACATGAATTTAAATGGTGCAAACATCATTGAAATAGATGGTACAATTATAACAATTGTATTGACTGAAGCACAACGTGCTTTGTCTGTCTTCTTTTCGAATACACCTGGTGGGGGGGGTACTGGTATCAGTGGTGATGGGGAGTCAATTCATATGACTGTTTATCCTGGCGCTATACGCGATGTTGCAAACAATACTAATAATGTTACTTTTGATAATGAAACCATTAGTGAGACTGCGGATACAACACAACCTCAGATGATTTCTCAATCCATTGATTATGGTTATGGTCGAATAATCTTGACTTTCACTGAAACTATAGATTTAACACCACCCGTCGACACAGTAGATTTGACAAAAGTACGTCTAGATAATACAACTGAAACAAATATGCAAGGAGCCGTTTTTATACAAGATCTATCACCAACAGACATAACATTAGCAAATAGACTGCAATACTCATCTGTGGATAGTACCGTTGTCATTCTTTCATTGTCGGAAGCAGAACGAACTTCTGTGATTGCTTATTCTGGTACGACTGGTGGTGATTCTCTGAAATATGTGTCAAAAACAGTTATCGATCCTGATGCTGCAATTTTTATTGATATTTTAGCGGGTGCCTTTCGAGATTTATCAGGAAATTTAATTGTTCCGATTTTAAATTCGAGGATGGCTGAAACCCCGGATAATACAGGCCCATCATTTAGACAGAGTGGACCCCAATTATTAGACTTCAACGATGGTACGTTAATTATTTACGCTCACAAGACATTGGAAATTTCACCTATTATAGATACAACCGATCCTATAGATTTATCCAAAATATATTTGTCTAATTCCAGTACAAGTGATGATGTTCAGTTAACCGGAGCTATAATATTGTCAAATTCTGACTCTATGTCTTTAACAATTCGATTGAATGAGTCGCAGCGCATCGCCGCCCTTTTCTGGTCAAATACACCAGGCGGTGGTGGCACATTTTCTCTAGGGGACACACATTCAATTGTTTTGAATATTAAATATGGTGCTTTGATGGATACTGCACAAAATCTTAATAATGAAAGTCTTGCTTTAGAAGTAAATGAAATCGCAGATACACGTAGACCTGGTATTCTTAGTGTAGCTGTTGATTTTAATGATGGGCGGATACGTATAACAGCAAACGAAACACTGGATGTAACACCACAATTAGATACTGTGATTCAATTACGAAAAATTGTTTTTTCGAATATGACAAGAAGTCCAACTTACGAATGGGACATGGCAATCAACCCACAAGGAATTACAGAGGCTGCTGGCAGCATAGTTACTCAAGCATCTAACAGTGCAACAGGAACATTGTCCTACAACCTTCAAAATTCATGGACGTTTGCTGTCAGTGGAAATAATGGTATCACAGAGTTAGCTGGGGCCACAGTGACTCAGGGGATAAAGGCTGGTACTCTGGCATCTCATCTGCGAAATATTTGGACATTTGTGATTAACAGTGCCAATATTGTTGAGCTTAAAGGATCAACTGTATCTCAGGGTAATTCCTTTGGTACTCTTTACATTTCTCTAACTGGAATTGGAACTACACAGGTCGTTGTTATCGCACCCAATGGAGTTGGTTTTGATTCAGCATCGGATCTTGTATTTAATGCAGGAACAACAACAATTCTAGCATCGGATATAACAAGCGCAACACACACTGGGAAAACTACTTCAGTTGTAGTGAACGTGGCAAGTGGTGTTGTGTTTGATACTTTTGCTGATCTTGTAATTGGTGGTGCAACAATTTTAGTAGGTGATCTTACAAGTGCAACAAATACTGGAAGAGTAACATCTGTTAAGATTAACACTTTAACGCGAGCAATATTTGACACCACAGCTAATTTGCAAATTGGCTCAACAACGATCTTGGCTGCTGATATTAATGGAGGATCTGAATCATTAGTTCCTGGCTCGTTTTATGATAACCCAATTACTAGTGACTTTTTTTACAAATCAAAGGAGTTTGATCTTTCCGGTGCTACTGTAGAACAAAGTGATGGGTTAACTATTACAATTATATTGACTGAACCTCAACGTGCAACTGCGATCCAATTAAGTAGTACACCAGGCGGTGACACTTGGAATGTTAACCCAACATTTCTCTCAATAGCTGATGGTGCCCTAAAAGATATGGCTAATAATAGTATTGTTGAAGCAATGGATGTGCAAATGACTGAGACACCTGACACAACAAATCCAATTTTTATGGGTGCTTCAATCCAATTTAGCACTGGGTTACTACGTTTGAACGCTAGCGAAACTATTGATATCACACCTACTAGTCTTGTTGATGTTTCAAAAATATTTTTGGTCGATACCCATCTTCCCGCAAACACTTTTACACTTCAATTGACTGGTGCTTTAGTTGCAAATACTGAAGATGATTCTTACATCAATATTTATCTTACGGAACAACAGCGAACTGAAGCAATCGTTCAGTCAGGTGTTGATGGTGGTGACAGTTTTCCATTGTTTGTTCAAATACAAGGTCAAGGAGCTGTGGATGTTGCAGGGAATCCTAGCATTCAAATTACAGATTTGCCTGTAGTTGAAGTTCAAGATAGCATCCCTCCAAAATTTATAAGTGGTGTGTTGGATTTTAACACAGGGAATGGAATTTTAACTTTGCAAGCATCAGAACACTTAGACCTTACACAAGGTAGTGTGGGTTCTGGTTTTGGGTGGGTTAATTTATCAAAATTGTACCTTGCTAATGCGAGTGCTGGTTATGACATAAGTTTGGCAGGTGCTTCAGTATCAGCTGTCAATTTCAATAGTCGATCTCACACTTTAACAGTAATTATGACAGAAGCTCAACGAGCTGCCGCCATTGCCTTTTCGGGTACCACTGGTGGTGATGGATCGCCGCTTGTTGCACATGTTGAATCAGATATGTTGACTGGTTTTGGAACACGAGGTAATGCCTTGAATCAAAGCGTTATTTTAGAAGAGATTGCAGATACAACACCACCATCAATTACTTTGACAGCAATTAATTTGAGTACTGGGATTCTCACAGTATCAGGCTCAGAAACGATTGATGCGACGCCAAGTACGTTGGTTGATCCATCGCTTTTAACATTAGTTCAGAGTACGGGGCTGGCGACAAGTGCAATTAATCTGGCTGGAGCAATAATTACTCCTGTAGATGGTGTTACAATTGATGTGACACTCTTAGAATCTCAGAGGGTACTTGCTATTGCGATCTCCGGAACACCAGGTGGAGATGGTGTAGCAATGCGAATTGATTGTGGTGCTGGTGCTTTGCGTGATGTTGCCACTAATCCATCAGTCATATCAAATAACATTCAAGTCAATGAGGACCCTGATATTATTATCCCACAAGTGACTAATGTTTCTTTTGATTTTAATAACCGTAAAATTGTTGTGTTTGTTAGTGAAACTGTTAAAATTTCAACTCTAACAGATCAAACAAAATTCATTTTGGCTGATGTATCAGGTGTTCACAATAATGTTGCTTTACATGTACCAATTAATGGTGCAACATTACTAAACTCACAAGATGATACTTCGATTACATTTACTTTGACTGAAAGTCAAAAAGTAACTATTCAAAAATTTTCAGCAACTCCGGGTGGTGATGGTACACATAGTGTCCTGGATGTAGCGTCAAACGCCTTTACAGATGTTGCACAAAACGAAGTCGAATCTACCTTCAATTTGCGCGTATATGAACTTGATGATACGACGTCACCTTCCATTCAATCAGCAATAATTGACTATGGATTATCGACATTGACCGTTATTCTTGATGAATTTGTGAACTCCAAGAGAGATGATGGGTCTTCATTAGTAACTCTCTCAAGTTTTATCTTTCGAGATGTTCACACAATGATGGATCGTTATGATTTCAATGTGAAAACCAGATATGCTGCCATCACAGATTCTGGTGCTATTGCAACTTTTGATATGTTGGATGCACTTATTCAGTATGATGTATCCCACCTGACCGAAAAAATTGTTTTTTCTCTCAGTGAAAGAACACGAGTTGCTTTGGTGCAAGTTAGTGGGGTTCCAGGTGGTGATCGCTACCCTGTCATACCAGCAGGATCTATTGCGTCCCATGTTTGTTCTGATAGTTCAATTACTATTGCAGCTATTAATGCTGGTAACGCACGTGCTTGTGAAGAAACTGAGACTAAAAATGGTGCCCCAAATCAAGACCAAGTCCAGAATGCTTACTATGATCCAGGGGCTGTGATTGTTGACATTCTACCTGGTGGATTGCGTGATGTTGCAAATAATTCAAATGCTGAAATAACAGATTGTCGTGAAAGGGATACAACAGATCAGACTCAATTTATTGGCGTAAGCTCCTGTCCTTCGCCAACTGCTCGTGGTATGGTCTTGATAGAAATTCCAGACACTGTGCGTCCAAATATAACTGCAGTTGTCATAGATTTTGCACTAGGTGAAGTTAGATTAACAGCAACTGAGACTATGGACGCAAAACCGGCCACTGATCTAATTCTAAGTGGTCTGTTTTTAGGTAATTTACCTGGTGGCGAAGATGTACCAATGTTAGGCGCAACAGTAGAATCTCAAGTATCTCAAACTCTTACTATTCAATTGACTGAAGTGCAACGAATTGCTGCAATGAGCATCGCAGGCACACCTGGTGGTGATGGTGGCAAGTTGACATTCACGGTGAAAGACAGTTTTAGTATTCGAGATATGTCCTCAAATTTTATGTATGCGCAAAATTTAAGTGGCGCGCTTATTACAGAGCTTCCCGATACACTTGGGCCTTTAGTGCAATCGTGTATTATGTATTTAGGGAACGGAACAATTGTGTTTCAAGCCGTTGAAACTGTTGATATCCAGCCAAAATCAGATGTTCATGTAGAATTGATGAGCTTCCGTGGTGATCCAAACCATGCCCTTGGTAGTGGAAGTGCAGGGTGGAGCAATGGGGCAAATATTTCGTTGAGTGGTGCCGTTGTTCTTACTGATACGTAAGTATTGAAATGTTGTGCTCTTTTCTAGTCACTGTATTTGTGTGGTAGTTAACAGTGCTTCTATTCTATGTGTGTGTGTATTTGTGTGTATTTGTGTGTATTTGTGTGTATTTGTGTGTATTTGTGTGTATTTGTGTGTATTTGTGTGTATTTGTGTGTATTTGTGTGTTGCAGTTCTGGTTGCATTCAAACTGCTGGAAACTCGACTTGGGAACAATTTAAATGGTAAAATAGAATGATTGCTATGTTTTGTTTTGTTTGCAATATTTTCCCGCCACGAATAGCATTATTTATTACTCACATTATGAGAGCTTTCTCTTTCTTTTTTAATGTCTTTTATGCAGCCTTTCGCAAGAGTTTGCAATACAAATGAATGAGACGCAGCGTGCTGCGGCGATCCGTTTGTCGTCCCTAATCCCAGGTGGTGATGGTTCTACCATAGTGCTAGATTTAGGCTACGGTGCTCTTTTAGATTTTATGGGAAACCCAAGTCCATTTCAGTCTAACAATGCTCCAACTGCAATGTTTCAGGTAGAAGAGCGAGCAGATTTAACTCCCCCAGTCCTTTTAAAAACTTCTTTCAACTACGGTACTGGTCTTTTGACTATTGCTGCTGATGAATTTTTGGACGGAACTACTCTCACAGCAGATACATGTGTGAACGGAAGTTCTCTTACCATTTTGTCGTTGAATTCAAGTTTGGCATTTGTTCCTGCTCGTCTTACTGGCTCACAAATAGAAGCTAATTATCGCAAAGATGGCTTTACATTGGTTATTCGTATACCAGAAGCAACTCGACTCGCGGTCCAACAACAACAAAATCTTTTGATGGGCAGTAGTTTAACACTCGCGGCTTTTGAGGGTGCTATCTTTGATTTGAGTCGTAATCCAAACGTCGAAAATTTGACTTTATCTCTTCCTACAATACCAGATACATTACCTCCTGTTGTAACACTGGTTGAACTCGACTACGGGACAGGCCATCTAACAGTTACAACCGACGAATCTTTGATGATTGGTATAACAAGTGGAGAGGGTTTGTTTGCTTACCGCATTCGCTTATCAAATCAGACAGTAAATGTAACTGGTGGATTTCATCCTCAAAATAATTCAGTAGATGAAATTATTGATGTAGCAAACGCTCAATTTCTTGGTAAAGTTGGAGGAACTAAAAGTTCTGTAAAATTTGAAATGTATTTAGGTGAAATCGCTCGAACTAGAGCTTTAAGAATGTCTGGTACTTCAGGTGGAGATGGATCTGCAATGTTTATTTCTTTTGAAGCTGAAGCTTTTAAAGATATGGTTGGAAACAACAATACAGCACAGGTGCTTACTATTCAAGAAGTAGCTGATACTATTAGGCCTGTGTTTTTGTCTGCTGCTGTGAACTACTCAACAGGTATATTAAATATTGTATCAAACGAAATTTTAGATTTGAGCAGCATTCGTTTTGGTAGCTTAGGACCCCAGACATTTTTTAATTTGACTAATTTAGTTTTGACTGATTTACAGGGTGATCTTTCTTCAACAATTGCTGTACTTGAGGGAGCTATTGCAACACATGTTTTAGAAGATGGTTATGTTATCTCTATCAAAATGATAGAAGCACATCGAGCGGCTGCGGTAGTTTCGAGTGGAATTGTTGATGGTGATAATATTTATATTTCAATTCTTCAAGGCTTTGCTCGAGATTATGCGGGTAACTTGAATTCTGATAATCCTGCATTACAAGTTGCTGAAATTTTAGATACTGTCCCACCTACGGTAACCGGTGCATCTTTAGATTTAGGAACTGGTATATTTACACTGTTTGCATCTGAAACAATGGCTTTAAAGGTCCAAAGTGGTGCATTTTTTAATTTGTCAATTCTTTCACTATTTAATTACAATGCCACAGAGCCGTTTTTATTGCAATCGAGTAATCATACTATTGAAAGTGCAACCATATACTTTTTGCAACGAGATGCTTTCAGCGGTACTGAAAGTGACGATTTTCCGGATGCTAATGGTGAAAATTATAATTGGACAACAGGTAATCATCTTCAAAACACCATTGATGCTACATCAGTAACATTTCAATTACCTGAACCAGCTAGAATTGCTGCTCTTCGTATGTCTGGAACACCTGGTGGCGATGGTTTCCCTTTGTCATTTGCTGCAGGACAACACGCATTTGTAGATTTGATGGGCAATCCTAGTATTGCGACTGATGGGCCTGCCCATGTAACAGTGGTCGAAACTGAAGATACGGTTCGCCCAACAGTGACTGAAAGTACAGGAGGAGGATTACACGGTGTGCCTGGTTTAAATTATAACACCGGCGAATTTGCAGTTAAGTTTAGCGAAATCATTGATGGAACACCACCAGCATCTCATATAAATTTGAATAAAATTGTGGTGACTGATCGGTTTAATGAGAACAATGTATCATTATCTGGTAGCGAATTTATATATGACCGAGACAGAGAAACAATCTATGTCACTGTTGGTACCATAGCACTGCAAAATATCATTTCAATTGCAGATGATGCAGAGGCAGTTGAGCAGGCCATTGATATTCCTGTGAAAGTACACTTTGGACATGGGGCCGTTTTAGATTTAGCAGGAAATCCAAATGTTGCTATTGGCGAGCTTCGACTTCAAGATCGTAATAATAGTCGTGGTGTGCCGAAAATTAAATCAATGTCCTTTGCTACGTTAGAAACTGGTTTCAAAAGAGAAATGAAATTCTTTGGCTCTAAACGACTTCCTGGGGATGCTGCAAAATTTGTTGGTTATAATTCAACGGACTGCAATTCTCCAGTTGTAGGTGGTATTGCTACACCGGACGAACCTGGCATTACATCGAATGGTGTTGTAACACTACCGTATGGAGGAGTGAACGTAACATTCAGTGAAACTTCCCCACCAAACTACCCTTACAGAGTTTGCTACTATTTTTTGGCAGATACAGAAGGTAAAGGCTTTCAACTGGTACCTGATGTATATTTGACTGTAGTATCATTGGATACCGTTTCGGTTTCTGTGGGTCAAAATAATCAAAGTGTTATCGGACAGCACAAATTTTTTACATTTGGTGGGGTTGGTGTGTCACCCGGTGATAGTGTCAAGTGGGTACCTGGTGGTGGGCATCCGGAGGACGCTTGCGATATTCAAACAGCAACTACTGTTATTGGCGATACTGTGACGAACAATGTTGTCACTGTAGCAAATCCTGGTCTAACGTATGACGGCACAAATGGAAATTTCATTTCATTTCAGGATCGTTTACCAGATGGTACACTTCCATACGAATTGTGTTATGCATTTACTTCAAAGAATCTACAAAATGCTTTACCAGAGCCATTCAAACTTCATTCCGAATTTAAAATGTTTGCGTCAGAAATAGTTGGAATTGGTGCAACAGCCGGTGATAACTTTACCTCTGTCGTACAGCAATCTAAGAATTTTGCCTTTGTTGGTTCGGGTGTAACAAATGCTGATAAAGTTCGTTATATTTCTGGTTCAAATGCTAGTGCCATTGATGCAAATTGTATCTTCGATCCACAAGCCGGTGGATTAGTTGGAGGAAATGTTCAAAACAATGTTCTCTCAGTGACGGGCCCTAGTGGTAACTTTGCTAACGAAATTACATTTATGGTTCGTTCAAATCCAACCAAACCAATCAAACTGTGTTACAAATTTGGTGAGGAGCCATATCGACTATATCCATTATTCACAATTGAAAATCGACAAGTCATTCGAGTACAAACAATAGTTGGGGCACCAGATGTTGCAGTCGTTGGGGCACCTAAAACTTACTATTTTGTTGGTACTGGTCAACAAGCCTTAGTAGATGTTGTCAAAATTGTTGGTGCTACTGCCACTGAAGATTCCGATTGCGCAAACTATGGCATTACTGTGACAACAGACGGATCTAGTGGTGGACCAATTACTTCAGCTGTTACTTCGTCCTCAGTTGGGGTAGATGGCAATCTTGAAGTTAGTGCTGCAATTACTTTGACATTTCTTACTGAATCACCGTTTGATCCTTGGCGTTTATGCTACAAATTCCACAACGAACCTTTCAAGCTGTACACTGGTTTGACATTTAGTGCACGTCGTGTTACTTATATTACTGCATCCAGTGGTTCCTCTACACTTTTCGTTGCGAACCATCGTGTTGGCAAGGAATGGAGTGTCTATGGATATGGCCTACGGGAAGGTGATAAACTTAAATGGGTCCCAGATACGGTCACTACTGATGCTGAATGCGGCCAGAACTCTGATAACGCTCAAGCTATTGCTGGTACTGGTGTTGTTGACAATCAGCTAACTGTCAGAACATTTGCTACGCTGGGTCTGGTGAATAGTGTTCCTGTAGAATTGATTATCTCTTCAGCTACAACACATGGTGGACCTTTAGTTATGTGCTATCAATTTGCAAGTGAGCCATATAAATTGTATCCATCAATTCAAGTTAAGGTAGCAATTTTGACGAATTTGACAGTCAATGTGGGCTCGCCATCACAGATTGTCGTAGGTGCTACAAAAATTATCACACTTTCTGGAGTTGGCTTAAATACAGGAGATCAATTCAAATATGTTCCTGGAATTATAGCAACAGATGCCGGCTGTGGACAAGGGTCGGACAATGCACACGATGGTTTTGTTGGTACGTTTAATAGTAATTCAGGGACAGAAATTAGTTTTGATACCAGTTCGAAGGATGGTGCGTTGAAGCTGTGCTATAAATTCGGTACTGAAGTTTACAAATTGTACGAAGATTTTACTTTAAGCGTTGCAAGCATTGATAGAATCGATTCAAGTGTTGGTGATTCCGGTGTAGCAGTTGTCGGAGTTTCTAAAACATTAACCTTCGTAGGAACAGCAATCTCGCAAAATCCAAGTATACCTGATACATTCAAATATATTCGTATGCCAACACACTTGAGTAAAACTTCGAATTCGGATCTTTTAACAAACGTTTGTAGCGAATATCCTTCGTATACGCAAAATAAAGGAGGGGAGACTGTGACAACTGGGAAACTTGCACTGGTATTATTTCAAGAGATGTCACCAGCAGGAAACCCATACATTTTATGTTATCGATTCGGTACAGAACCATATCGCGCGTTGACTGAATTTAATATTGTTGTTAAAAAGCTTGAAGGAGTATTAAATGCCCAGCCTGCTATTGTTATTGTGGGAGCATTTCAAAATCTTACATTTCTTGGTACACATGTGTCTGACTTTGTATTTGGTCTTGGTGGCAAAGGTGCTGGTGTTGCAGATGAAGCTAAATGGGTAGAAACATTTTCTGGTGAACATGCCCTTAGCTCAGAATACTGCGCACAAGCTTTGCCATCACACGGAAGTGGTGTCTCTTCTATTGATAGAAGACCTTGTGCATCGACTTATGAGTGTAATTTGATACCGCGTGGTATTGGTTTATTTTATTTCAATAGGTCAACAAAAATTCAAAACAAAACTTCTGGTGTTCATGAGCAACAACCTCTTCAACTGTGCTACCGATTTGGAACAGAAGCATGGCAGTTAATTCCATTGTCATTTGCAAAATTAAATGTTTATCCTGGTGAGATTCTTGATAGTTCAACTCACACAGCTGTTGTGGGTAGAACAAAAATAATTGCTTTTGCTGGTACAACTGGTGTTGCCACTGGTGGTGATGCAGCAAAGTGGGTATTGTTTGGCAGTAAAGATTGTACAGCAGCTGGCCGTAATATAGATACAATTTTATCTCCTTCACCCAAAACAGCACTTGCACCTGCACCACTTGGTTCATATTACGGTGTGCCAACTTCTGGTATTTTTTTATTTGACAAGTATCCGCCAAACGGGCAGCCATACATCTTGTGCTATCGGTTTGGTGGTGCAGTGTCTGCAAATGGTAAAGCCAACCCATTTGTGCTCTTCCCTGCTGTCCGTTTGCATGTTAAAGCTCTTGAGGCTGTTGTTTTACCATTTGGATTCAATACTGAAATAACTAGCGGCGACAAAGTTACCTTTCGTTTTGATGGGCGTGGTGTAGCGAATGGTGATCAAGTTTTGTGGTTTTCAAAACGTTCTGCTTCAAAGATCACCGCTTCAAGTGAATTCAGTGATTTAACCTGTGACAAAATGGCACCAGTTTCTGATGCTATCGGGCTAAGAAAAACCCTAAGAGATGCCCATGCTTCATTTAAATTCCCAGTTCCAGATCAAAATGTACCAAGTACAAGCGATGAATACATCTTGTGTTACAAATTTACTGGCGAAGATTATAAGTTGTATAGCAATCTACCAATTTTAGATGAAAAGGAAGCAGCTCTTCTAGCATCCGAGGCAAGATTTAAAAATACAAGAGTAAGAATAAAAGTCTCATTAACGACTTTGAGAAACGATCCAACGACTGATTTAGATTACTACCCCATTGGTTCAAATGCTCGAATTGAATTTATTGATAAATTTTGTAGTGATGTCGCTCGTGCTCTCGGAATTCAAAAGTCACGAGTTCGTGTCTTATCTTTGTCTCGTGGATCTATTATTGTTGATTTTGTAATTGATCCAGTGCAATCAGATGACAGTGGTGGACTTTTGTCTGAGCAGGCTGCTGCTTTATTAGAACAACAAGTAAAAAATAAAGATCCATTATTGCTAACAGGTGATATTACACAAAAAATTGACACTTCTCCCGCTGCGCAACCGAACCCATCAGTTGGTGTAGTGACAGATACAACAGGTAGTGGTTCTGCGTCATCAACAACGTCGGGATCATCTACAACATCATCTGCAACACAATCAGATTCTGGATCACATACGTATTTTGTTCAAGAAATTAATGGTACAAATGTTTCAATGTATACAGAACTCGGTCGTGCTGGTGCCCAGCCTTCGTTTACTTCATTGGCTGTCATTCCCCAACAAGATGGTGGTTTATTCGCATTTACTCACCGGGAATACAATGTTGTTGAAGATATTGGAAAAGCGACTGTCGAAATTGAAAGATTGGGTGGTTCTGCAGGAAGTGTAGTAATTAAGTATTCAACTGTTGACCCTCCAGATAGCGCAGCTGGAACAGCTACACCAAATGTAGATTATGCACCTGTCAGTGGCGTCATTGTTTTCAAAAATGGTGTAACCAAACATTCGTTTACTGTTCCTATCATGCGTGATTCTATTTTGGAAAATCATTTTGAAACAATAAAAATTCGTTTGAATCCATTACAAAGTGGTATACCAGGCCAAAGTTTGTCAGCTGCAACCAGTAGATACAGTCAAGCGCAGATTAAAATATTTGACGCTTACAACCCGAATACTGTAACGAGTGACAATTTAGGTTCGGGCACATTGACTACAATGGCCGATCCACGTGCTTTGGTGGCTGATAGTTTTGGATTAGACAGTGGCAGCACAAATAGTACCATGGGTTGGAGAATAGTTGGAAACGGAGATGAAAGTTTACCACATATGAATGAAGCCTTAACTGGTATTAAGGAAATCGATGTACCCAGTGGTTCCGCTGCTTTAGTGGCAACACAAGAACTTTCAGAAAATAACGTAAGCTTCACCCTTAATTCAGTTTTTGCTTCTTTGTCTGTTTCTTCTTCTTCTCTTCTTCTTCTTCTTCCTTTTGTGATTCAATAATAAAAATTTGTTGATATCTTATTTTTTTCCTTCCATTTAGAATCTTGGTTATCCATTGTGGGTCGATACGAATGGATTGTACAGCGTTGATCGCATATATGGTAGCTCGGAATACAATGCATCGTGTGATTACGCCGCACCTTTGTCTCCGTGTGATCATTCTTGTGAGTATGGTGGTAGTTATGCATCAAGTGGTGGAAATGGCAGTGGATACGGTAGTGGTGTCCTTCGTCTTGCATCACTTGCCAATAGTTCCCAATCATATGTTGCTACAAATTCACCTGTCACCGACTTTCCAACAACTCAATTCACAATTTCATTATGGATAAAAACAATAGATGAATTGGTTGGAAAAGAGGGAACATTAGCATCATATGAAGTTCCTGCCACAAAGAATGATGGTATATCACGAGGTTACGGTGCTCACGAGGTACTACTGTACAATGCTTCAGCATTAACATTGATGATTCGAGGTACTTTAGATCCCAAACGTGGGCGTCAAATGGGATTGAGTACAAATGTTAATGTAGCCGATCGTGAGTGGCATCATGTTGCTGTCACTTGGAACAGCGCTGGAGGGGAAGTCGTTGTCTACAAAGATGGCATCATTGCCTTTGATGGTGGCCCATACCAAGCTGAGATGACTTTAATGCAAGGTGGTTCTTTCGTTGTTGGACAAACACAATTGTTGAATACACCATGTTTCTCTGGTGGGCATGTATTAGCATCTAATCAATTGCCTAGTGGTGGGGGTATTAGTGATTTCAACACTAATATTAATGCGATTTCAACCACTAATGCCGATGGAGTAGCACCAATGTGTACTTTTGATACAAGTAATGTAGGAGCATTGATGGCTGATATTCAAAATGTTCGTGTATGGAATACAGCAAGATCTCAACATCATGTTCATTTAGGTATGCGATGGCCTTTTACTGCTCTCCGCCTGGGCCTTATTTTATATTGGCATTTTGATCCAAATACATTAGTTGGTAACGTTGTACCAGATTTAGGTGAAGATGGTAAAGATCACCCAGGTGTCTTAAGTACGAATGGTGTTTCTGTCGTTCCAGGATCAGCTTCAATGAACCCAAATTATCCTTGTGGTGATGTTTACAGCAATGTGTGGCACTTTGTTGCACCACAGCGATTTTTATCGCAATTGCAACACGGATATGATGGTCGTATACAATTTTCAATGCTGGCGTCAAGTCACAGTGGAAGTGAACGCTCACCTCGTGGCTGGGTGGAGCTACAAACAAAAACAGGAAAAAGATTTTCGTATGCGTTAAATAGATTTGAAACTTTAAGCAGCGGAAGATGGTTAAGTTATTCTGTCATCCTTAGGGAAGATTTTGGGTGGATTCATGAACCGAGTGGGGAACCAGCTACGTTTAATCAATTTTATGAAGCGCTTCAACAGCCTTCAGCCTTAATGATACGTGGGGATCACTGGGTCTACAGTCGTAGTGGGTACGGCCAAGAAGCCGTTTATATCAATAATATAACACTTATGTCAGCAAGAGAATTGAAATAGTTTTCAATATGCACATAAAATGATAGACAATGAACTAGTATTATCAATAAATAGGAAACGTGGAAAGAAGAAAAGAAAAGAGAAATATGAAGTATAACATATTAATGTAAGAAAGTGCCAGGAAGTCTAAGAATAATTAAACTGAAAAGGAAAAACATGTACAAAAATATAAAATACTTTTTGAAAATGAAAACTGATCTTCATAGAAGTATGAATGTAAAATTACTATGTAACATTTTAAAAAAATGCCGGGTGTCCAAAGATTGAACGTAAAAGAAGGCATGTATTAGGAAGGTATACCTTATTTGAAAAATAAACTAAAAGAAATAAGAAAATAAATTTTCTACGTGTTTATACTGTAAGTACCATCATTCGCATTCCAAGTATCTAATAATGAAGCTTCACATGTAAAATCAAATGCCTCCCTTAAAGAAAGTGATTGATCTCAAGCGGGCTTCATTGCTTATCTCCTTTCCTGCAATTCCTTTCTCTCTTTCATTTCTCGTCTCTTTCTCTGCCATGCAGTCTCTGGTTTTCCTTGTTTGCCTCTCAATCTACCGCCATCAATCCTATTGGTGCTGTTGATACTACTACTGCGGCTGCTATACTCTCCATCGCCCCTTCTTTCACGACTTCGACTTCTTTCTCTGTGGCGCTCTTTGCTGCTTTCACTTCTACTTCTACTTCTACTTCTACTTTCACTTGGTTTTGCAATACCTTCAAGGCGTAGATATCCTAAAGATCGCTCCTCTTGGTTGCCATACTCTTCTTCTGGGAGATAAGTGACTAAAAATAAACTGTCACTTATTTTCTTTTCAATTCTTGCATCATACCACTCATAATCTTCACTGTACATGGCTTGTATTACCATTCCAGGACGAAATTGATGTTTGATTGATTCATTTTCATACTCTCGCTGAGCAATTTTGCTGATTTCTCTGATTTTTTTGGTATACAGTTTCATTGCTGGTATTGGAATTGGCGGAAGAGTAGTATCGAAATATTTATTTGACGTTAAAAGTTGTTGTACAAAAGTACTTATAGTAGACGGTGGATTTTTTGGATCTCGGGTCGGCCGAAATTCTTCCTGATCATGCAACAGCGGTTCAAACCAGCGCCACAAGTCATTTGCACGGGTGCCGATTCTTAAGTAAAGCAAACCAACTACACGAATATAAGGTGAATCTTTATGTCGAAGTAGTGTGTACATTTCACGTTCAGTCAGTCTCATCAGTTGTAGCTTATGAACTAAAGTAAAACAAGAAGATGCCATAACACCTCTCGTTGATGGTACTAATGGTTCACAATGATCGACATCATAGTAGATTTTATCTATAACGGACGAAAATGTCTTACATTTGTACAATGAACGAAAATAAAAAGACTTGTGTAGATGTGTCCATAAAATGTGATGAAAATTATATGTACTATTTATTGTCAGATGAATAGAATCTTTACGATGTCCAACATCAACTTGTATCTTATCATCAATTTCACCGCTTTTGGCAAGTTCAACAGCTTGCCTAGCAAAATGAGCCTGTGAAGATCGACTCATCTATTACTTGAATGGACAATGTGTTGAACAATGATACCAGTTTAATAAGTTTAAGTTATACTCTAACTCAAAATCGTAATGTTGTTGAATGT
>JACLAC010004419.1_pt1 | contig 19300 bp, 8 predicted proteins | sample 8027881 | NCBI WGS metagenome assembly JACLAC01 (sample SAMN15725517, study PRJNA655200) | protist metagenome | isolation source: fluorescence activated cell sorting (FACS) single amplified genomes of... | place: Spain: Blaines Bay Microbial Observatory, Mediterranean Sea | collected 2016-01-19 | reverse complement strand
GAAGACGTAACTCTTAAATAGCAATCAGCGAATGTAATCATGTTTAATAGTGCGGTTCTTTCAACAATTCTTTACCAGTGTGAGGCTGGATCTGAATTAATAATAATAATAATCATCGGTTAACCTAACTTACAAAACATACCCGTACTGCTGGAATTTTCGTTTGCAGCCCCCAGCAGCCGCAGAATGAGACCTGATGGAAAAACAGGGAAAGGGGACAGAGAAACAACCCCAACTAATTAAGGACACAACTGGTCACAGACCCGCTAATTTGTGGTCTGGAGAGACTCAACTAGACACGCCGACACGCCAGTTGCAAGCAGTGTGCATAACTTGCTCTGTATAGACTAGAAGGGCCGCTGAGGCACCATGTCTAGCCGACCGAACACTACTGGAGACATAACGACAGGGCGTGCGAATGGCAAGGGCAAGAGCAACATGACTCCTTACGTGCAGAAGAACCCGTACGCGAAGCCGGAGCCGCTGCCACTGCCCCAGAATAGGAAAGGTGGGGTGGTTCCAGCGGACGTGGCCAAACGAGTTCGCTCTAATGGACCCAGCCCCGTGAACCTACCGCTCGGGGTAGCCTCCACCAACCTCATCATAGACAAGACCGTGCAGCGCCAAGAAGACACCATGCGGAAGACAGGCGAGAGCTACCGCCTCTCCCTGCTCACGAAGATGTATAAGAAGGCCAAGCGCAAGGCTGCTGAGCTCAATGCCGCGGCCACACAGCTCGCCACCACAGCAGCAGAGAGAGGCTCTTCCGCCATCGCCATCAAGGTTCACAGTCAGCAGGCCGCCAAGGTCTACACCGCCATGAGCACCCTGCTGTACGCCAGCATCGGCCTTACTCGCACGGAGGACCTTGAGAAGTTCATACTGAAGAAGGGCTCTGCGCTGCCTGGCGCCATTTTCGACATTACCAAGTGGAAGGTGGCCATGGATGCTGCCAGAGACCTGCGCGTGGCCAGTGGTCAGCGCGAGAGCAACAAGAGCAACATGCCCGACGCTGCGTTGTGGGACACATGGGGAGGCGACCAGCCGGCGACACAGGGTTACAGCAACAACGCATGGATGGCCGCGACAGGGGGACCCATGGATGCCAATAAAGACATGACTGGGGAACTGGGCGACGATTACGGCGACGAACTCTTCGAAAATCAACTCCACGACAATACCAGGGACAACTGGGATGCCCTGGAAGGAGCCGGCCGCACCGCCCTTGGCGGCACGCTGGAAGGTGGCGACGGAAATAGCTTACCCGGCAGCCCTGAAGCAGCATCGGAAATATATGCGGACACTGGCAATAACGGCTGGATAAACAGCCCAGTGAAACCCAAAGCCATGCGAAGCTCTCATAACAACCAAACACCTACAAACGCTGGCTCCAAAAATCAAGTATTCAATGCCGGCGGCGGTGGTAGTAATAATAATTTCACGGGCTACTTGGAGGAAATTCAGCGGCTCGACACCATGTTGCAAGTGAAGGACAACTTCGTCTTCAGCGTGGCCAACGAGAGCGCCGAGATAAAGAATGAGTACGTGGCTTTTACCGAAAGGGTTCGTAGCGACCTGCTTGCGATGCGTGGAGTCATTCGCTCTGTGCAGCAGACGCTCGTACCCTTTCTGAAGACAAAAGATGAGGCGAATGCAAAGCTTGTGAAGGAGGTCGCAGATTTGAAGGATGAACTGCGTGCTCATGCAAAGACAGCTGAGCTAACTAAGAAGGTTGGAGGTATCATGGCCTCAGGAGCTGCAGCTGCGAGCGGTATGCTATCTCCTCTTATGAAAGAAAGCATCAATAGCAATAATGCCCTGAGCAATGCTGATACAGCCCGCATTGAAAAGCATGCTGAACTTTTATCAGAAATGGACAATTTGCGAGCTCGCTGTGCGCACCTGGATGCTATGGTTGCAACCTCCAAAGACGATGCAGCATCTATGAAAAAGCATGTGGAGCACATAGAAGGAAAGTTGCACATGAGCACACAGGAGAGAAATGCCATTGAGCATCAGCTCGAGGAGGCACAGAAACTCATGTCATCAGCCAAGAAGCAAGCAGATGAAGCCATGAAGTCAATGGATCTCCTGGCATCAGGCTCGTCGGGCGTTGAGCAGGATGACCACGTCGAGCACTTAGTAAAGCAGATCGACTTGCACAAAGAAGAGATAGAGCTACACAAGGAAGAGAAGGCGAGCGCTCATCGCCAACTGGAAGAATCTAATGCACACAAGATAGCATTGGAGGAGAAGATTGCTACATTTCACACACAGCATATGTCGCGGGAACATGCCGAGGGTTTCATAGCAGAGAGTGTTACGCGAGTTCTTTCCCGCCCAGGCTCTCCCTCCAAGGCGACATCGCAGCACCAGCGGGAGCTTATTGAGGTGACCAAGGATGCAGACCTGAAGGTAAAATTCTTAAGCGAACAGCTCAAGCAGGCCAAAGAAGCATTGTCCGACTCTCAGATCCAGCTTTCTGACAGCCTCGAAGCCATGGGTGAACTGCATGTGAAGCACTCTGACGCACACGAAAAACACAATGCCGCAGTTTCTGATCTGAAGGGCAAGCACCAAGGCGAGCTCGAGGCATTACAGGCGGAAAACAAGGATATGATGGAAACACTTGATGCAATGGAGAAGCAACTGCATAGTATGCAGCAGATTGCCTCGGTCACTTCGTCCCCGCCCAATTCATCTGTTTCTGCCATTCGGACTGAACGCCCAAATAGCCCAGTGGCCCCCTTCGTCGATAGCTTTATTGCTGGCGCTGTGTCGAAAGTGTCGCCTATCAAGAGCAAGCAGCCGCAGAGTCCAGTATCGAGAGAAGGGGAAGTGACGCACTTCCACCACAAAGAAATCTCTACCGCAGGTGTCTCAGCTCTACCCTTGTATGAGACCATGGACTCCCTAGTCACTGACCCAGTGCTTGGCACATATGCCATCATGGTCAAGAATGGCATGAAAGAAGAAAAGGTATTGAAGAAGCTTAATAAGAGCAAGCAAGCAAAAGAGGTGCAAAAGTGTCGATTTCTGCTCGCTCTAAGTATATACAGAAAGGACAAAGCTGGAATCGATGCTGACGACTTTATGAAAGGTGACTTGCTTTTCTCTGATAACAAGTTCAAGAGTGATGCAGCCTTGAACAAAGAAGAATTGTTGAACCAAGAGATTGAGCGCCTAAAGGAAACCATAGCCGAAAAGGAGCTCAAGATCCAAGCTGAAGTATCGAAAGTCGATCAAAATGCAACAAAGCTGGAAAATATTACACTGATGGGAGAGATCACTCATAGCCAGGACCAGGAATCACTCCGAAGCATGACAGCAGAGCTCGAAAAGTTGCAAAAGCGTATCATTTCTCAGGACAATGAAGTTGAAAGACTTGGTGAAGAACTGTCTCGCCAAAAGAATATTAACGAAAATGAACATATTCACGAAGTTGAGCTAGAGAAAAAGGTTCACGCTTTGCAAGAAGAAGTGAAGCAGTTAGAAAGAAAGAAAAAGGCAGCGACAATGATTCTCACAGCACAGTCATCCAGCCACGGCACTGGGCATGGTCACATCAGACAGATGAGCCAGAATAATATGCCGGGCGAGGAAACTCTTGAGCGTAAAGAGCTGCAAATGCGCATCAACGATTTGGAAGAGAGGCTCGAGGCTGACTACGAGATGTCGGAGAAGCGGGATGAAGAAATCGCAAAGTATAATGAGAATGAAACCAAACTCAAGAGTTCATTGAAAGTCCAAACTGACAAGAACAGGCTCTTGCAACAAACAGTTACCAAACTCGAGCTTGAAGCATCGAGGTCTGATTCCACCAACGATCATGATGATCATTCTGACGATGAGAAAGTCCAAGCATCCGCTCCAATGGCCTTCGGCAAAGCTGCTAAGGGTCTACATCAGTCAATGAAGAGTATTAATCTAGGTGCAGTCGTCGCACTCGATCATGAGGAGCATCACCACGCATCCGTAGCCGACGTGGCGGCACATGCAAAGTACATTGAAGCGGTGAAAAATCTTAAACTTTTAAAAGCAGAGAATGAACACTTGAAGGAGCAACACCTGCATAACGGGCTGCACCGCGCAAAGACTGAAGAGGAACTGATGAAACTTAAGGAGGAGAACGAAAAATATGCAGCTGCTATCGCATTAAACAACGAAGAGTATGTCAAGAACATCGACAAAATCAGCCGAAAGCAGCGATCAGTGTCCATGATTAGCAAAGCCAAAACAAATGCCCCTGAAACCGTAGAACATGGCCACGAGGGCGCCCAATTGCGTACTACTTCTTCGAAAATACATTCAACGAATGTTTCGACGTCAGTACTGGAGGATGTGTTGCAGAAGACCTTTCATGAGGCACACAGCAGCGCAGTGAAGCACCACATGGTTGCGAGAGACAAGCACGAGTATGTGGTGAAATTCCAAAGACATACCATGGAAATGTCCAGTATGCGAGACCAGCTGAAAGCTGCTCATAGAAAGCATGCTGAGCATGCATTAGTCGTGGAGAGTCATGCAAAGACTGTTGAGGCGCATGCAAAGGCTGTGGAGAGCGCACACGCGGTCAAGCTGCACGTCGGAAGCAGCGTAGAGGCCAACTACGGAAACAGTGGTACCTGGTTTCGCGGGAAGATTACCAGCGTAACCGGCAGTGGCGACGAGCGTCTCTTCGCTGTGGACTATGCTGATGGGGATCACGAGAATGACATACCTTTGACTAGCATTCGCGGAATTGTCACCATCGTGAGAGAAGCCGCTGCTGCCCCCATTTTGCCAGATCACATCGTTTCTCTCAATGCGGAGCTGGCTGAAGCCAAGAAAAAAATTGAACTGCTCGAGTTCAGCTTGCAAGCGAAGGCGAGCGACATGGAAGCGCTGAAGCAGGAGCTCATCAGCGAAGCCACCACCTTGGACAGGAAGTTCAAGACGATGGAGAAAGAGCTGGCAAGGGCCAAGCAAGCAGCGATCGACGCAGAGGCAAAAGCTGAGGAGGCAGAGGCTGCTGCTGCCCTTTCAGAAGAAGCAAATAGCATCAGCCTGAAGCCTATTTTAAGTCATGCTTCTACTTATGACCCAGATAGTAGCTATGTCAGTGATGCTGGTCATGGTGGTACTTCAACACCTCACACGAATAACAGTGATAGCAAAGCAGAAAAGACTCAGTGGGATATCAAGTTCGCGACAATGGATTTTAACCACCGTGCTGCCGTGTCTGCTTTGAAAGCAGACATTGCAGAGTATAAAGCTGAATTCAAAGCATACGAAGAAAATGACTTGGAGCAGACCAATGTCATCCGTCAGAAAGAGGAGGTCATAGATGCCCAACTAGAAGTCATCGCTGCACTTAAAGAAGAATCCAACAACAAATCCGAAAAGATCGCGGTGCAAGTCAAAGCAATGTCTACACTACAGTCCAAATTCACTGCACTGCAGTCGTCTGCCGCGTCTGACCATGTCAGATTAGTTAATCTAGAGTCACAAGGAGATGGAGAGAACAGTAAGGAAGTCGATAACTCAGACCACATTCAGGTGGAAGGAGCAAACCCCACCGCCTCTCCGCTGCTGCAAGAGCGCACTGCGCCAACCATCGGAGGATCACCCGTGAACGCCAATGCGCTGTGGCGACCCCGCTTGCCCGGAGAAGCCCAGTTCGATCCATCCGAGCTAGCCCAGCCAACTCCGTATCAGATTAAGGCGGTGATTCACATCCAACGCATGGCGCGTGGCTTTTTAGGCAAAGTGTTAGCGAACCATGTACTTTTAGAGAGATCTGCGCAGATCCACGGAATTCTTGTTGCATATCGTCCCTCCGGCACGACTCAGGGCGAGGCGGGCTGGTATGTCGCCAATAATGAGCTGTTCTATTTTGGCTTACATCAAGGCGACTTTGTCCTACTTGCCGGCCCCATCAGCGCAAAGGAATATGACACAGCCTTGCTGGAGCTTCAGGAGAATGGAGTGACTATTTATCCCGGTGACACGATAGTGGATCGTTTAGGAGTACATGCCACACGTAAGCAGATCACTGTCTTGCGTCAGCTGCTCAAGAGTGCAGAGCACGAATTGGGGCCACACGGCTCTCTGCAGAAGTATATATCGTCTTTGAAGGCGGATATAAAAGACTTGAAAGTGCGTCTGGGTTCTGGCGAAGAAGAAATCAAAGAAGTAAAGAAGAATCTTTCCGGTCTACAGGAAACGCACGCGGTGACATCAGCCAGCCTTGAAGAGAAGGTGTCATTTGCGAAGAAACTGAGAGAAGAACTCGTCTTAGCAAAGCAGCACATGGACATGGCTGAGATTCGCCAAGTCAATGGCCTGGGGGTCGTCGGAGTTACTGGCGACACTGAAGGAGACAACGGCGCTGATTCGCCTCGCTCAACCTTTAACACTCCTCGTGGATCAGTCGTTGCGCGTCGTATGGAAAAGGGGGCAGTGCCGCCAAAGTCTATTACTCTTGCAATTCAAAAGGTTCTACGGTCGGCATCTAATTTTACTAGTAACAACTTCAGAGGGATTATTGCCATTCAAGCACTTGTGCGGCGGTTTTTAATCAAGTGTAAAATGAGACATAGGAAGATGGTCGAACTTGCGTCGCAGAAGAATTTACTCGTCGCCATCCCTGGCACCATTCAAGGACAGAATGGCTGGTACATGGGCCCGAAGGGTATGCTGTACTACTTCGTCATGCAGGGCGATGAGTGGTTGATGGTGGCAGGCCCCCTGGCTGAAAAAGACTACAATACTATCATGGACACAAGCGTGCGAGTAGTGCATTCTCACCTCTCGGCCGTGGAACCTTCTTCAGCTGCTGGAAGCAGCCCTCAGTCGGGTCGACCTGATTCCTCCAAAAAGTCTGGCCGATCCACGATCCTTTCTAAGATGCCGAACAGTGGTGGAGGGATTGGAGGCAATGCTGCTAATGTCCCCACCAAGAAACCTATTCCTTATCCCACCAAAGGGTCAGCACTGCTCAAGTGCAAGTTCGAGCTGAACGTCGAGCGCCATGGCATTACAGGGGAGACATTCATTGACAAGAAGACAAAGAAGTTGTATCTGGCTGTGAGCGTTGATCACATGGTAGCTAATTCTACCAAGCTGGACGCACACCACAAACCCAAGGAATAGTTATTTGACTGCAAATCGGGAGGGGCAGGAAGGCAACGCATGGATTCACTGTTGTGACTGTCGCTGCACACTATTCAGAACAATTGCCTCGATACCGTTGATTGTTTCTAGATTTAATTCTGAATAATGTTCGGCGTTGGCACTTCTCTGGCTTACTCAGACCCAAGGGCTTATAATATTATGGATATCACCATTTGATTTCATTATTGTATACATGTATAAATATTATGTTCATTTACTCAAAGCATCGACAGCAGCTCCTAAAGCTCCTTCTCCTCTTGCTTCTCTTCTGCGGTCTTGGGTACATCTATTGTCTCTGTCGCCAAATCCTTCTCCCCGCTCTGTCTCAATCCATCAATGAAATCTCGCATGTAGCCGAGCTGGCGATCGCCGTCGAACTCCACTGGACTCTCTGTGTCCCCAGCAGTCCATATGTAGATGGTGGGGTATCCACGCACCTTTATCGCATCGTGATCTATTTCGTTGCGAGACCCATCAATTTTCAAAAAGCGAATCGGGCGATCTTGGACGGAAGGATCCGTTGGTTGACTGTAGTAATGCTCCGCCAGCTTTCTCACGACCGGTTCGAATGACTTGCAGTGAGCGCACCACGGTGCGTGTATGTACAGAAAGACATCCTCTCCGTTGGCAACGTGAGTCAATATGTGGCTCTCCATTTGCGAGCCAACAATGACCTCGACGCCGCTGCCGCCATTTGCACCATCCTCGCCGTTGCTCGTACCGCTCTTGGCTGCTTTGTTGGCTTTCACAGCATCCTCCGGCGCTTCCGAAAACAAGCTTCGCAGAAGGTCACCAGCGAGATACCTGTCGAAGAAGGCTCGAACGGAGTGCTCACTCAAGCGTAAATGCGCGCCTGATTTGGCTGTTTCGTCTGAATGCCAGTAGTCCTTGTAGTTGTACCTGCGCATGTTGCTCTCGTCAACCATGTCTGCGAGCACTATCTCAGGCACCCCAGTAGCCACATCAATACCGAAGAACTGCAATAGTTGATGTTCTGTATGAGGGATCGTGATGAAAATTAGCGTTCCCCTCAGATCCGCTGCAACACTCTCAATGATGTGAAGCAGCCTTTCTGACCTATCGCTTTTATCGTGGAAAATCAAAGCATGTTTTTTAATGGGGATTGTGTTAATGAAAGGCTGCGATTGCACGGAGTAGGGAATGACCAGAGGCAGGCTGTACGTCACCATCGAAGTGATAATTTCTTCTTCAGTCACGTCCTCTGCAAGTGGTATGATGGCTGCGGGCTGCATGCCATCCACGCCATCCGAGCTCCTATCCACGAAAATCAGCAGAGAGTCCTCCAATACACCGAATCGCTCCGTTAAATCCACATGGTCTGCATAGAGGAAGCGTGCCTGATCGTACGTGGAGGCCAGGGCGAGGTAAGTGGCACACGCCTTGCCATGGATGCCCCCACCTGTCTCCGCACTGCTTGGGTGGAACAGTGCCAGAACCACAGCCACATGGTTATCGACATAGTGGAACTTTTCTGAGACTGAGCCAGTGATGACGTTGCCAATACTGTCAGTGGCTGTGGCGCCGGTGGTGGCGAACGTGGGGCTACCCGTCGCAGTAGTTGGAGTAGTAGCAGCATCCGCAGTGTCTGCAGCAGCAGCAGCAGCTGTCCCCCGCCCCTGTCCGTGCTGCAATCGGTTCTTGGCCATGATGGTCTGCAGGTCCGCATCGGCCTCAGTTTCCAGCAGACTAACAAACTCCTGCAGCTCCTGTATGCTAGAGATGGGGGTGGCCGGCGGGCCTATTCTCTTCTTGAGGAAGTCCAGGATGTCTATGCGAGTTCGAGGCCCGAGGTAGTCGCTGTGTTTCTTCCCGTGGCGGTACAGCACTACAGAGGGGAAGCCGTCGACTCCTTCGCTCTCACTCAGCTGCAGGTTTTCCTTCAGACTCGCATCCAGCATGGCCACGCGTCCATCTATATTCATGTTCGGTAAGTCTGTTGCGATCTTGATGAGCTCTGGGAGCAGGTTGCGACAGTAGCCACACCAAGGAGCGTAGAAGTTAACGAGGATCATGTGGCTAGACATGATGGCGTCACTGAAGTTGCCGGCGGACAAGTGCATGATCTCATCAGGCCGGCCGGGGCTGAACGCGTTGACATTGACATTGTCACTATTTGCTTCAGTAGCGGTGTCAGCAGCAGCAATAGCAACAGCAGCCGGAGTATGCCAGAGAAGAGCTATGCCGAGCAACACGCCGGCAAGTCTCATGACGATATGGTCAAATAGACAGATTTTAAAAATTACAGCCACACACAGAGTGACCTGGTGTGCGGACGAGGCAGTGGTTGGTGCGGCCCCACCCTTGTAAAGCGCTCTAACCAGCTTTAAGAGCCAGGAGGCAGAGAGCCAAAAAAAAGTAGGGCGGCGTGAAAATTGAAGTGACAATTTGACAAGGGAGTTACGTCTCAGTGTGGAAGTTTCTGAAGCTACAAATCCAATCTCAGGGTCAAGCGTGCATCTTCTGAATCATAATTGATCATCTGGCATAATATTATTTGGACAGACGAGAGTTAGCTTGCTTTTCCCGGCTTGTCGTTGTCTAGAGAGCTATGAGCGCATATGAGACAGAGGGCATCTGGGGCCACATTGTGCATCATGCGCAACGCGTAGAGGTATCGGAGCTTGCGCGAATCATCGGTGCCAAGTACTTGGAGGAGAACTCCAACCTGTGGATCGAGCTCAAGGCTTACTCCAGCATACTCTCGGACCTAGCTAACGCTGACCTGGGCAGCAGCAGCGGAGTGAGCGACGAGTTAGTGTTCTGCGGCGACTCAGGGCCTGGGCCCTCGGGGGCCTGGGCCGCGCTGTCAGAAGCCAACCTGAAGAGTCAGGGCAGTGCCGTGCCCTCCCTGGATCTTGGTGGTGGTGCCATGGCTAGCAACAACAGACAGGAGAGCAACAGCAACAACAGTACTAGTAGAAAAGGCGGCTCGCAGCTCACAGGGCGGAGCAGTGCACGCTCCATGGACTCCTTAGAGTTCGTCTTATCGATCGAAGAACACATCAATGTCGACTCGATTCACCATGTGGTGGATCAGGTTCGGCGGGCACTCCTGAGTGAGAGGAGTGACCTTCGTAGTGAGATCTCCGTGCTGCAGAATGCGATGGATGGCGAGACGGACGTCATCAGTGCGAGGGCGGCTTCTGCCCACCACCGCCCTAGCAGCAAGCAGAGAGAAAAGAAGTCCAAAATGAGCCGCTTTCAAAGCGGCAATAATGCAAATCCTGCATACTCATCACAAGTCAGTGGCACTGGCAAAGGCGGAGATTGCGGCGCGTGCCGTCGCCTGAACACGGACCAAGAAGTGGAGCCCGGGAAGATCAGGCCCAATAAGAGCAGTAGCAAGCTGTCCGGCAGCGCCTCCTTGTCATCTGTGGGCGTGAGTAGGAGTGAGTACCCACAAGGCGGTGGTAGGCAATTCGTGCAGTGTCCTGATTGCTTCGAAAAGAGCAACAACCCCGGGCACGGGCGACGTGGTTGTAGTAATTCTCTACCGCCAGAAGAGAAGAGTGGCGAAAGTAGTGGTGGCATTGCAATGGGTGGAGGAAAGAGCCGGAGTCGCATGCGCAATAAGTTGCAGGCGGCTCGCGACGAGAAGCACTTCCTTGACTTCGACATGTGAGCGCAGAGGGTGACTGATTATTGATATATATGTGACTATTGTAGAGTTTGTAGGGATTAGAAATGATAAATATTTAGATTTGATGTCAACAAGATTTTCCCGACCAAACCTTCTAAAGTGAGTGGTCCCGCATCCTGTGAGTCAGTTTACCTTCTTCTTTGCCTTTCTCTTACTTTACGCCCCTCTCTCCTGCTTCTCCTCACGATTTTCTCCTCTTCCTCCTCATAACACACATGCACTTCTCAACCAATCAATTGCGAATCAACTGCGCTTTATGCTCTCTCACCACGGATGCGACGCGCAAGCTGGATGTCCTTGGGCATGATGGTGACGCGCTTGGCGTGGATAGCGGCCAGGTTGGTGTCCTCGAAAAGACCCACAAGGTATGCCTCAGAAGACTCCTGTAGGGCGAGGATGGCGCTGGACTGGAAACGGAGGTCGCTCTTGAAATCCTGAGCGATTTCACGTACGAGCCTCTGGAAGGGAAGCTTGCGGATGAGGAGCTCGGTGGACTTCTGGTACTTGCGGATCTCACGAAGGGCCACGGTTCCGGGTCTATATCTGTGGGGCTTCTTGATGCCACCTAATCGAAACGTAAGAAGAAGAGAAAGGAAACACGAAAGAAATGAAAATGCGGGCAAGGTCAAGATGAGGATGAAAGGGAGAGGAAAGGTTAGAATCCAAAGAGAGTCAACTTGCTTTGGAAAGGAACAGCAGTGTGCAGGGGTCGTGAAGAGGAATGCTGACAAAGACATCCTCAAGACAACTTTGAAGGTCGGAAATAGAGGGTCAGTCAAGGGCACATACCCACAGCTGGTGCGCTCTTGCGCGCGGCCTTGGTGGCGAGCTGCTTGCGGGGCGCTTTGCCTCCAGTACTCTTTCTTGCGGTCTGCTTGGTTCTTGCCATGGTAACAGAAAAATCAATCAATCTCTCGTGAATCACTTTCGATTGTGACAACCGCCTTGTCTCGAGAGAGGTCTCGGTGTGTGGGCTGCCAGGAGTGAAATTGAAGTGGGAACCTGCAGTCCCATGATCTCAAATTTGCATCACCAGGATCACCTAGTTCCCGAGGGGGAATTTTGGATCCTGTGAGTTCTTTGAAGCTCTGTTCTTATCTCCTGTGCAGAACCTAGAGTAACTACCGAGGTATTACTCTTTGCCCATTTCCGCGGGATATAGTGCATATACTGTTGTTTACAGTCCCGGTTCGCTGTAATCCAAAGATCGCATCATCGTCTTCCTACTAAGATCCTGCATAACCCAGATACAGTAGTATTAGCAAAGAAAGCAATGCAAGCGTCTTCTTCTGCAACTTATTCCAACGCCAAAGCGGTATTCTCCAGACAGAAGCCCAGCAATGATGCCAGCAGTGGTTGCGGTGCCAGCAGTATGAGCAGCTGTGGCCAGCTCTTTGCTTCGCTGGATACGCCTGCCGTGATTCTGCAAACACACCAAGGGAACATGCTGTACAGTCCTCCTGGCATTGCCTGTGAAACCATGGACTCTGTGGCTGCGCATGGCGGCGGCCAGCTTGTGGGCCAGCTGGAGCTGGGGGACTTCATTCACAAGGACTTCAAGCAAGCCTCCCTGGCGCAGCTTAATCGCGGGCGCGAGCAGGGTCCTCGCAATCCGGAGCCCTGTAATAACGTCTTCTGTGGCGGCATGGTGAGTAACAAGTACGAGGGTGCGGTGGTCACAGCAGCATCCCGGTGCAGCGCCGATAGAGAAGCTGCCACTCGTCAAAAGGTGGCTCAAAGGCAAGACAATCAGATAATCACACAACCCTTGCTGCATATTCTGTCAGGCAGAAATATCTCTGATGGGCCCCAAGGAATGGCTCCAGGCAAAGCCACAGCAGTGAATGTCAAGACCAACGCTGGTTTGAAGCCTGTAGACATCGCGGAGTATACCAGAGTGCTTCTTGCTACGGAGCCTCAGATGGTGGTGAGCATCGCTGATGAGCTCAGTCTCAGTCACACTTCGAAAAACCGCACTGCCAAAGCTGCGGAGAAAACGCAACTCATGTTCACTGCATTGCAAAAGAATATAAACGAATCAAATGCCATTGCCGCCGGTGCTACTACCATCGATGAAGGTAGCCGACCTCCACTTCTCTTTGCTGTTGCTGTCGGCGGGGCAGCCCCTGGGGCCACTGCTAAGTCCGCCACGTGGCTCTTGGAAGCAGGCGCGCAAGCTCTCTCTGTGGGTGGCGCAAACATGGGGGAGACTGACGAGGCCTTTGTGCAAGCCATGCAAGAAGTGCGAGACGCAACTCGAGAACACAGCAATGCGGTGCCAGTCTTGGTTGAGGGATGTAATACGCCACTGCGGCTGCTCCTAGCACTGGAGAATGGCGCAGACCTTGTGTCGTCAGACTTGCCAAGCAGACTCACTGAACTGGGCTGGGCTATGCAACTGGACGTGGTCACGCCTTGGGGCCAGCAGACGGGTGCTGCGGCTGCTGCCATAGGTGCAGATGATGATGCAGAGGTGACAGGTGGCGTGGCCAAACGTCGCCGCCCCTCTGAGCTGCAGCCACTAGCACTTGACATGTGGGACACAAAGTGGGCGAGAGACAAGAATCCACTGCAAGATGGGTGCATGTGTCACGCCTGCAGACACCACACTCGCTCCTACATCCACCATCTGTTGCTGTGTCGGGAATTACTTGCGGAAGTATTACTATACCAACACAACCAGTACCAGTTGCTACAACTACTTCAAGGGGTACGGCGGCATGTAAATGACGGCACCTTGTCGCGTTTTGTGCAGCACTTGCGAGATACGATACAGCTCGATGATAGCAACTGGGAAGCAGTGAAGGCAGCACGCAAAGCAAAAGCTACCGACAGAAACCTGCAGCAGGATTAGGAGTAGTAGGTAGTAGCACAAGAGTAAAGAGGAGAAGTGATGAGGCAAAAGGCGACTGCCCATAAAAGTTTTAATTGAGCAATTCTGTAGATAATTAAATTATAAGACGAAGAAAGTCTTCATATCGACATCGATCCTCAGGGTCTTTTTACTAACTCCAGCGTCTAGAAAAGATGTCGTAGTTGCAACCTTATGGCCAATTGTTGGAATTGAAAACAAAGTGCCCCCCTGAGCGTCTTTGTGGAGACCTTCAGACCACAAGAACGGCAAGAGCAGAACCATGGACTCAATAAGACACGTGTTGCGCGAGCTGTCTCCCAACAGAGGCCACAAACCGAGCAGCAATGTGTCATCTACACTCTCTCACTCATCTACACCCACCAAGAGCAGCAGCCGCAGTCGGACAGACGTCGAGGTGGAGGAGATTCAAGACTTACAACTCGACTCCGACGATGAGTTCTCTTTCAAAACCACATACCCCGCCGCCACAGCGTCTGCCAGTGCAGGCGCCAGCCATGGCGTACTCCAGAATAAAGAGAGCACTCCCAAGAAGCGGCGCCTCACTCTCGATGCCAGCCCTGTTCTCAAGGGCTGCGGTGGGGCAGCCTACAGTGTCGAGAACAAAGAGAACTCCGCCACAGGCGTGCTCTCCACCTCTACTGGTACTGCCAGTAGCACACACAGCACTCCCGTGCGTGTAAAGGCGTCATCATCATCAAGGAGCAATCACCCTGGAGGAGAAAACAATTGCAACAGCACAAGCACAAGCAAAAGCACGAGCAAAAGCACAAGCAATACAGGACACTTCACGCCGGGGCGTTCCACGCGAGCGGAGCCTCTGCCCTTCTCCGTGTACGAGCAGGTCGCATCCGCTAGCAACACTCCTGTGCGCATGCCTCCGAAGACTCCACAGAGTTTATCTCGCTCTGCTACTGCCACTGCCTCCACTGCAGTGACCCAGTCGCGGACACCCAAGCGCCGTAACAGCGACATGAACAACACAGAGAACCCCACTACGCCGCCAGCTTCGCCTGCCCCCTGGAGGTCCCCTGCCCGCCCACCGAAGGCTCCAGGCGTGTCCCCCATGCGGGCCCACAGCCCCAATGTGGGCAGGGGAAGAGATGCCACCAGTGATAGCAAAGAAAGAAGGGCATTTCCGGGAGCAGTGTCTGCGACAGGTTCCTCCCCCGCAGTGGCCTTCCTGCGCTCCAGCGGGATGGTAGCCTCCCTAACGGACCCGGAAGTGGATGCGCAGAATAGGAGCTTAGCACCTGCAAACTCTGCACCCATTGCTACTACCACTGCCACTACCACTGCTACTGCTAATGCTACTGATGTAGCAGCATGGAGCCTAGACGATAGCGTTGACAGTGTCTTGTCAGTAAAGTCTCTGCAGTCCATGTTGAGTGCAGCTGACGAGCAGCTGCTACATAACTGCAGTGTAGACAGCGATAGCTTCGCCAGCGCCAGTGCAAGTGCCAGTGCTAGTGTGCTAGGTGGGCTACAGATCAATATTGACGACGCAGATGCGCAGTGTGCTGCCATTGCCGGTGCCGAGCCAGATACCGAAGAAGAGGACTTGCAGGCGCCTGTGGACCCCTATCCCCCTGAGGGGCCTGAGGGACAGCAGTCTTTTCCCATTACTAGTTCCAGTGCCCCCTCCTCCTCCTGCAAAGGACTAGAGGGGGCTGAGATATCTGGACACATGGGCGGGCGCGTGGCGCGTGGTATAGTAAAGCTGCATGTCGCGCACATGCACAGCGCCGGCTCTGCGACTTCCGTCCGCTCTGCAAGCAAGCAGGCGGCATCCCTCAGCAGAAGCAACGCTGGCACGCCACAGAGCAAGGGAGATGGGGGAGTGCAGGGGGGTGACGCAGATGACGCCACGCCAGGAAGCTATGACTTCACCTCCTGCCTCGACCGTGCGGGCGTAGGCACAGGTGCAGACGACGGCATTGCAGCTGGCAGCAGCTTGTCAGCTCGACTACAGGCTCTTGAAGACGATCTGCTGGGCATGCAGCTGGATGAGGAAGAAGGGACCTCCGCGGCGGCTGCTCCTGTGACGGCTACTGCGGCGGTGGGGGTTGCTGAGGATGTCATCAGTGACGACGATTTCATGCATGTCGCAGAGGCGGTGGTGAGAGGAGGAGATCTGAGGGCCCAAATACACGCTCGTAGGAATACTGCCCCGCCCCCCCCACAAAAGTGGCAAGGGTGCGATGCCTTCTTCGGAGCATCCTTATGAGAGTAGCGCACGCACTAGTAGTGCTCCGGCCGCAGCGGCAGAAAACATGCCCGTAGTAGTGATAACGGACGCAGAAGTAGAGGCAGAGGCAGTGGCGGATGCAAAACTCGACCCGAAGCACATGACCTTCGAGGACTTCCATGAGCGTATGACCGAAGCCAGAATTCACAGCACCCGCTTGTTGCTCAGGTCGCTGGACCGTCAATACGTAGAACAAACCCACACGGACATCTCCAGGAAGCTGGCGGACTACCGTATGGTAAGCCGTGCGGAGAGAGACGAGGCGCTGGCCTTGAGACGCACAGAGCAAGCCGATGCACTTGAATTGGGACTGGGGTCTGACAGCAAGGTGCCACTGCCCCTGCCTCGTGCGCTGTGTGCTATTGCGCGTAAGGTGATGAGTGCACAGAAGCAGAGTGTGCAGTCCAAGAGAAGCACTGCGGCGGATGATGATGATGCTAACGTTGATGCTGCCATGGACTTATCCTCCTTCGAGCACAGGATCGCGCAAGATGTGTGCTCTTACAGCGAGCCCCTCCTCCCTTTGGGAGACCAGACGCGCATGTATCTGTGCCCACAGTCTGGTGATAGTGGCAATAGTACGGGCAGCGGCAGTAGAAGCCTGTTCGCTCTGTCCGAGCTGTCTATCTTCCAAGAGCAGTTGAGCTCCTGGAAAAGCAAATATGGCGTGAAGACATCGCTTATGCAGCAGCAACAGCAACAGCAACAGCAGCAGCTGCCCAAGAAAGAGGGGAATGAGGCGGAAACAGAAGAGAAGGAGTGAGCAGAAGGAAGAAGGTGTATTAGCATGATCTATTTGTTTGTATAATTTGTTCAGATTGTTTTCCTTTCCCTTGCTCTTAGTCTGCTTGTGCGATCCGTCGGCCCCGCAGCCCACTATTCAGAGCAACTGGCTCGGCGATTAAATTGTTACAACACTCACTTCACATGAACAAGTTATCAAAGCAGCTGTTCTAAACAGTGTGTTCATACCTTCTCCACCACTATCGCTCCACTCCCTTACTTATTGACCGCTTTCTTCTTCCACGCTGGACCCTTGTTCACTGTCTCAGTCACCGGCAACAGCGTGTCAATCAGATCGTTGCTAAGGATATTTTTCGGGTCCAGAGCGCGGCGGTAAGAGTTGAATAGCTCCACTTGGTAGCGCTTCTTAAGGCGCCCTTTCAACGCCTCCACACGTGGGTTTGGGTGCACCACTGGAATATGCGCAGGCGTAGGTGCAGGCCCAGGTGCACGCTCGTGCGATGATGCAGATGAAGATGCAGGTGCAGAGGTTGCGCTACTGGCAGCAGTGGCACTGACCGTGCGAAGAGCCAGTGACTCCTCTGCACTCAGCGGACCGGGTACTTCAATCTTCGCCCAGTGAGGCACAGCGTTGTACTTTTCAAAGAGCGGGGTGAGCAGGCTGGTATATTGGTGAAATGCAGCTGTAATTTTCGCACGCTCATCGGTACTCTGGTTGGGCGGCATGTACATTATAACGCCTACCCAGCTGAAAATGTCATCAGGATTGGTGCTGAAGGCTGGCGACATGGGGGCAGTGGAGCGGGCAGTCCAGCGTTGCTCTATAGGAGACGGCGCAGGTACGCCCGCAGCTTCCAAAGTGTCGAGTAACTCCTTCACAAAGGAAATGTCTTTTCCCACCCCCCCGCCAGGCACATGCGTCTGGTCTTCAGCGGCTCCCAAGGGCAAACACACCTCTAACACCCACTGCTCGCCACCGCAGTCGAAGCCAAGTATATTGGTGCTGTCGTCTATCCTTCTCCCAGCAGAGCGCTGCCAGAATGCAGCTTCAGCCCGATTGACTGCTTTGACATGCTCTATGTCTATTGGTGCAATGCCTAGCAGCTCGTCACGTAGCTGGCTGAAGCTCAGTTGATGCACATCTGCCGCTCTTCGGTGTGGCTGCAAGCGCAGCAGCAGGTCACAGAGAGCTTGTGTGCGAAGTCCCTGCCCCTCCACTGCAGCAGGGGCAGACTCCTGCGGCACACCCTTATTCACCACCAGGGTACCGTCCTCAGCCCGAGAGGTAGTGCACGGCAAAGGTTTCGACGTGACTTGTACCACTGTGTCTGTGTAAGGAATCCACATGTAACGTACATGCCTGTTACTCAGCAGTCGCTGCGCATGCTCAGCATTGCTGCCGTCAACCCCCGTAATGCTGCTTCTAGTCTTGCACACAGTGTCTTCGACAAGATCAAGGCGAGGGATGCACTTGACAGTCATGCTCGTCACTACCCCCAAACAGCCCAGGCCCACCTTGCAGAGGCGGAAGAGCGCTTTATTGGCCTCTGGGTGTATGCTATTAAACGTGCTTAGTGGCGCCCCAGAGTCTGCCTCTGACAAACTCACGAGCCCATCTACAGGCGTGGCCAGCTGCAAGTGCACTATCATCTCGTCTACAGGTGGCAGGCTGATCCCTGTGCCGTGCGCTGACACCTGCGTCCAGCCTACAGTTGAGTGAGTGGGTGTGCGTGTGAGTGGTGGGTCAGGAGGGTTAGTACGGGAGAATACACTTGACACACACGCACACACACACACACACACACACTCATCCATTCACTCCACACTACCCCTCTCGACCCCCCGCGCCTCCCCCCCAGGTACGTCGCTGCCTCCTGGAGCCCCTGGCACAAGATTCTGGGGCTCTTAACCTGGCCACTGCTTTCGGGCCAGTAAGTAAGCCGCCTTCCGCTCAAGAAGTAACTCGGAACAACAACGCCGTTTTCAAAAAGGCTTGTCTGGCTACTCTACGCCTCTACCGAGCGAACCCTGCGATTATTGCAGTGGATCAGTGGATGCCCGCCCTCATAACTCTCACAGAGCATAATGACCTTGGAGTGGTGACCAGTGCGATGGCGCTTATTAACGGCCTGGCTTCGCACAACCAGCAGGACTATGAACGTAAGTTTACAGTGTGTGTGTATGTGTGTGTGTGTATTAGTCAATTTGGTGGTTGACTACGTGGAATCGATGTCAAGAGGAGTGAAACGATACAAAGCAACTGCAGCTGGCGGTGCTTTTGTGTGCTTGTGTCTCTTTCTCAAACGGTGGTTGCGGTTATCACTCTGTGTGTGTACATGCACTCTTGTGTGCCATATACTAACCCCCCCCCCCTCTCTCTCGCACACACACACACACACACGCACACACATATTTATATACATATAATTTATATATTCATATACACACAGTGCTGGTGCCGTACGTAGTGGCCATCCTCACGAGGCTCGTCATTGATTCCCGCTACACGGGAGATTACTCCTACTACCGCGTGCCGTGCCCGTGGCTGCAGATCAAGTGCCTGCGATTCTTGCAGTACTTCCAAGAGCCGCATGGACAGGCCTGGTCCATTCTCAGCAGT
>JACLAC010025082.1_pt1 | contig 19324 bp, 4 predicted proteins | sample 8027881 | NCBI WGS metagenome assembly JACLAC01 (sample SAMN15725517, study PRJNA655200) | protist metagenome | isolation source: fluorescence activated cell sorting (FACS) single amplified genomes of... | place: Spain: Blaines Bay Microbial Observatory, Mediterranean Sea | collected 2016-01-19 | reverse complement strand
TCTAAGACATCATCTCCATGCTCTGAAGTTCTTTTAGCTTTATAACCCTGTTTTACCAGCTTTTTAAAGCATTTTGGAACATATCCAGCAATCTCAGATATCAACACAATGGTATAGTAAATCATGCTAAACAATAAAACGAAGATGACCAACCAAGTTATCAAATCCCGTTGCCATAAAAATGCAGTAGTTCCACCTGATTGAAATCGATCGCTTTCAAACATAATACCAGATAGACAGATGAATATTAAACATGCCAATAAGACTTGTTCAACTGTATTATAGTCCCAAAAGTATTCTCTTGATTTACCACCTCGGGCACGATGACTAATCATATGACCATCTGCTCCGTAACGAACTTTTCTACCTTTCACACTTTCTCTCTTATCCCTTTTTTTGACAAAGGATATCGCTGCATCAATTTTTGCTTGAATCGATATATGCACTTGATTTTTCTCTACGTATGTTTTATGCTTATGTATTCTAATCGTTTCATTCCTTTGTACGGTTGACATAAATGGTTGATTTTGCACTTGCAAGATGTATGATAAAAATAATACTAGCAATACAAATGCTAATTGAAATCCCGGGTTTGATCTAAACACGAGAGCAGCAAATGCAATTAAAGTTTTGCGAAAGATTATTATTACAATCCAATACACTTTACCTGGTTTGAAATGATAATACATTTTGTGATATTGTATTCTAATGTGGAACGCATCCGGATTTTCATTTGGCGTATCACCAATTTCATATGCTCTTAGAATTTGATCTTCCTTGACTAATGTATGGTGCTTCTTCACTACATATATTACATAAAGTGGGAACCCTAATGTAATGATTAATAATGCTAGTACAGCAGGTAGTACCAATTTGTATTGCAAATGATCAGGGTCACCACATCTGCACAAACCGCTATCACATTGATAATCCACGAATTCTGTGTACAAATAACCATCATATGGTGTTGTTGGGTTGCAATTAAAAATCTCCAACGCTTTCCTTGTTACTGTAATGTATAAGAAATATATGCTCATCCAATATGCTGAAAAAAATCTAGCCCATGCAGTTTTGTCTCTTTTTCTTTGTAAAAATCCTTGGTGGTAGCAATTATAAATAAAAAATGCAATTAATACAACCAGACCAACGTAAAGGGGGGATAACTATGGAGCGAAGCGTATATGAATGAGGGATGTGTTAGAGGGTATACCTTGTTTAGGATTAAGGGAATAAACTTTTACTTACGATAATGCCATAAAATTTTACTTCATAACCTAATTCTGGCAACAAGCACTCTGGCGTTACAATATCAACATCAAAGCTGAAAAAGCTCAGGAAGATGTAAAATTCGTATAAGATTGGCGGCCAATTAACATCTGCATCAGTGAACATCGCAACAACTTGGAAATAATCCCATCCAATATTGATAAATGCCAAATTGAAGTTTTTTTTGTCTAACCAATGTACAAATGCAATCATAATAAAAATTGCAAAAATAAATGCGACAATAATTAACCCAGGCAATTCTGGGCATTCTTTGCAAACCTTTCCATCTCTGTAATGGGTTCCAAATGTACATAGTTGGCAACGATAACCAGGGACACATTCACACATACCATATGTTTTACCAGTAGTTTCGTTTTTTTTCGCAACACAGTTTGAGCAATCCTCTGGATTATCTCCACCACATTCTTTACGCGTTAAAATATCTTTTAAAATTTGAATAGTCGTTGGAGCCGCCCCTTTCAGATTTTTACATGCCGTTTCCAATCGACTAGATTTAACTTCATTCTTTAAACAATTTTTCAAACATGAGAAACTCCTCCAATTCCACTCTTCAGGGCATTGGCACACATCGTTAATTGCTTGTTTGCATGGCAAACCAGCAGAGCGAGTTCGGCATTGCATAGTAACGTTACAAGTCATCAATTCTGGGTCTAACTCAGGCTCTATTTTTAAACAATTAGGCTGTTGATGTTGGTAACCGTCTAAGCACGTATTATTTCCTGTACACGCTTTCAACGGTGTACACGGGACGAAATCATAGCATTGATCACGCTGATGGGCTTGAGGAAATTGATTTTTAATGACATCGCTAAACAATCTTCGAGTAGAACAACGTTGGGCGTCTACATTGCCTTTTTTCAAGATTGTACTTGCGCGATTAAAATCATCCTTCCCTTTCGCATCAATTCTGTCTTCACTATCTGATGCTGCTTGTAACAATTGCCGGTTACGACGACGGCGGCCGCTATTTGACTCTGAAGAATCTGCACGATTCGCTGTAATATCCAACGGTTCGCGCCAAAATCCAACTTGTGAGACCGGGTCTTCGTAAGAGCCGACCTCACATAGTGCACCATCTGGGCATTCAGCACACAATTCACCGATTCTACCCCAATAATTGAGAGTTTTGCCATTTTCGTCTAACTCAGATCCGGTACATTTAGTGTAAACAACGGAACTTTCTGGTGTTGCACGTGCTTCTGCTACAGTTGATTGTATTGCAACTCCTACTGTCACATGTTTTGGTCCAACTACATCTTCTGCTGGAAGACATGATATGTATGGACGCCCATCTAAAGGATGTTCCGCTTTCCACTCGCTATCTTCGCATTCTATACCGTTAATAGTAACATTCGTCTCACTTGGTATTTTACCAAAATTGTTGCCCCGTATTTCCAATGGAAGTTGAGTTTTACTAAATCCACGAGCATCAAGTGGTCTTGGCAACGATGTTGTAATTTCTGGCGCTGCAAAGGAGAATTTAGCATTATTACTATCTGCAAAACGATTTCGTATGTTGACTTTTAATGTTAAACCTTGGCCATAACCAATAGGAGCACAAATGTTGATTTCATTATGGTCGACTGACGCATAACAAGCGCAAAATTGTTCACGCGAAGCCGGATTTTGACAAATTGCATCAGTTGGACGAGCTTCAACAGAACCGTCAAATAAAATGAACTTACTGTCATGTGCTACTGATCCATCTGATACACAGACCTCGTTATCATTCCACTCACACACACCACTTCCAAGTTGAATGACACATATGGCAGGCGTTTTGTAGTCAGTACATTGACCTATTGTAATCTTTACACCAGAAACATCATTCCCGAAATTTTTTCCCTTAATTTTGACAGTTGTATATTTATTGCAACGCCTATGTAAAACTGGGTTGTTGGCAATTTGTTCGGCGGATTTTCCATCTGTACGTGCTCTCCAGGCATTCAGATCTTCAAAGAAGCCATTTTCACAGGCATCGGTTGGTCCTGCCATAGGATCAAACGAGGTTACTTCAGGGCCATCATACGAAAATAATGTTGGGAGAGGATTTGTCTGCAGTTGTCCACCTGCTGTTACTTCAATGTATAATGATTGTCCAATACCAGGTGGCATTGCAAATTGAATAGACGTGTCATTACTTGACCATAAATGAGAATTTATATCCAACACAATTTTTTTCCCATCCACGCAATTCTTAGATTCCTGTCGCAGATTGCACCTCAATGTTACATATGTATCGCTATCTTTCTTTCCAAAATGCAAACCACTTAAAACAATCAATAGCGGCTTGCCACTAACATCATCCAAGCCAGAAGTTGGGCCACTCAAAGTAGATCTTCCGCCGCCACTTCGTACATATGCATCAAGGATCAGAGGTGCCAAATAGGAATATGCAGCATTTAATGCAGTGTTCAACTTTGATGAAGTTGCAGAGGGATTGTTAAAAGTGGAAGAAAGAGGATCCTTTTTGTACTGTGCACTAGAAAGCAGCACATCCAAATTTTGTCCACGCCCTGAAGTGGTTGTACAATTTATGTAATCTTGCTGTACGTGATAAATATTGCAAGGGAAAGATCGTAATGCTGTGCCATTAACTGTATATATTTCACCACTAAAGGATATTACATGGCCACCACCACACAGCTTCATCGAATTATCAGTATCACTACAACCAAGATTGTCACCAACAATTTTCACATTTTGACCACCCGCAGTTGGGCCAGTTGTTGGTTTTATTGAATCAATTTTTGGCGGCATGTAAGGCAATGGGAGATAACCTGTTCTTGCTGGTTGATCACCGACAGTCAAAATTAAATCATACGGTCCACCTTGCCCCTCTGGCAATGTTACATTAATTTCACCATGAGACCATTGTATTGTAGTATCGCTCGCAATCAAATCAACTCCACCGTATGTCAATTTTGCATTCTCTTTGAATGCTCCGAAATTTTCACCTGAAAGTTTGACCCTAATACCTTTCCCAGGCACACCAACAGCAACTGCATCAGAACCAGCTGGATTTGTCTTGTATTGGGTGACATAAAGTGGATTTTCTAACAGTTCAGGAGCTTTAAATTTAATTCGAATACCCGGTGGAGCATTCAACGAAGGCTGACCGGAAGACCATACAAGCAACTCATTGTCTATGCCAACGCCACTAGGCATGTCAAACATGATTGAATGTACGTTCTCAGGGACACTGCTAAACAACGTTAAATTTTTTACTATGCCTATGCGACCGCCAGACGGGTTTAACGGATCACATAGTGCACCATTTGTCCATGGCCCATAGTTAATACCATCAACAACTTGATCTGCAGCGTTATTAACATCGACACATAATGGTAATGGAATGCAAGAACCCAAAGTTACACAAACCTCATTCTGTTTTGGAGCATCTCCTAGGCCAGACACATGTAATTTGACTTTATCTTCGTTGTTAAATGGTGCAGTGGAAAAATCATGCTTATCTAAATTTTTCTGTTGTGGCGGTACGTGCAATCCAATTTCTGTCATACAACCACCACATTCCGATGGAATATTTCTAATTATTGGTGAAATTGTACTGAACAATTTCTTATTACTTATAATTGCATCTTCCCCAACAGAGACGGACACTTCTCCTGTTGGAAATGTGATGTATGCTACTATTTGTGTATGATCGTAGCTTTCGATAAACATGTTGGGCGTTTCTGGTCTTAATGTTATACTTTCAGAATTTTCTGGGTGCACAATCAACCTGCCGCATGATGGATATATAGGTGCGTTTGATTCGCCACAAAAATTTCGTCCACGAACTACTAATCGCATGTAAGTGCCCCCATTAAATGTGGCATTTGCAACTTGGACGTAATCAATGACTGGATCAGAGTAATTGAAAGACAGAACGTTACTTGAAACTTTTTCACCAATAGCACTTACAATTCGAAGTACAATACTTTTCTGCAAGCCATATCCAGGCGGCACAGTAAACTCAAATCGTTCTTCTGAGCCGCTTTGTGGCAACAAAATACCGCCAGGAAGCTTTTCTCCGTTTAAATAGACACTCCCTGATCCTAAGCTGTTACTAAGACCATAATGGTTTCCATACAATACAACACGGGCTACTCCCGCTGTTGACATTTTATTAGGAACCAACCTTGAAATGACAGGCAACTTATACGACGACTTGCAGCTTTCAGCGGAGCATTGTGTTGATTGCTGTCCTCGCAATTTGATCGTCCAAACATGATTCACTCCAACGCCAGCACTGGTTTTACAACGAATTATTGTACTCGAAAGTACTATGGAACAATCTGTGGCTTTGTAATAAAAACCACTTGGTCCGTACGTCACTTCGATTGGATAATTAGAACCAATCGGTCCTAAATTTGTTCCATTTATTTCAATCCATTCTCCACCTGCTGGATTCAAATTATTAGCATCAATCGACGTATTTGTCATACCGTTAATGCTTAAAATGTTTGGTCGATCATATGAAGTCGTTGGAGCAACGTTTTGCAATTCATCTACTATTATAATCCACTTTAAAAGTGTCCCAGCCCCTTGAATGGTTGGACATTGAATCTTCGTATGTGGAATTACCATGGTACATAAGGAAACATTGACTTGAAACTCAACGCCAGTTTTGCTACCGTAAGTAACTGTTGATAAAGTGTTGATCGAAGATCCAAAATTTTCACCAACTAGATTTACATAATCATTACCATCTGTACGCAATTGGTCAACGGGTACTGTAACTTTTTCATAATCTCGTACTACTGGATTTCCATAACTAGTATTTGCGTGCAAAATAGATGAGTCTTGCGATCCAATATTGACTTTCCAAGCATGCTTATTTCCAGTTCCAATGGAGGTATAACACTGGATTAATTGACTAGAGGAAATTATACAGCATTGTCCAAAATATGCCAGATCTAAATTACTTGATGCGCGGCCATATTCTACTTTCAAATTTGCGTACACATGATCATTTTTGGAATCTGAAGTTGTGTGTGGGAGCCCTGCTAGTTGATTGTTTAAAGTGCAAGGATTGCTTGGTGCAAATAATGATGTTGGGGGACCGAAATTTTTCCCAATTATGAAAATACTTTCGCCTCCAATTGTGGTAGACCCTGACGCACCAGGCCCTTCGACACCGATGATGACAGGAGGCTCGTAGCTAATTTTGCGAGGAAATGGCAATCCCTCTTGACCCCCCACCATTACATACAATGTATGGTCTGCAGCTACACCAGGGGGAGTGTTGCACTTTAATGTATCTTTTCCATTGTTGCTTTTGGTCAATGTACAAGGTGCAGCGCTGTATCTATCTTTATGTATAGCAGCAGGTCCAAAATATGCATTAATTTTAGAAACATCTGCTCCGAAATCTGTTCCAATTATTTCTATTTCCTCGCCAGAGGTACCTTCAATCACTAATGTATCATTTGATGATAACGGGTTTTCAGGGGATCCAACTGTAGTTAACGATGTTACTTTCGGTTTTGAATATCCAACATTATCACTTAAAGTACTCGCTGGTAAGGACTTTTGCCCTCCAACTGCCACAGTCCATGATACAATATTGCCAACTCCCGAACTAGTTTTACATTGTATTTGGGTAAATGCAACTAAAACTTTACAACCTGTGGCAACGTAGATGTCTCCAAGACTATTAGTGTATTCGACGTAATCAATAATTGTCCCATCGGGCCCAAAGTTCGTTCCATTTAAAATAAAAGTAGAATTCCCTTCTGTTGGTATGTTTGATGCGCCTAATACGTTATATATCGAAGGGGGGGCAAAACTAATTGCATCTGTAGAAACTGGACTCACATCACCATCGATGGCAACAGTCCAAACTAAATCAGTTCCAACCCCAGGAACGGTATCGCATTTAAGTTGTGTATTTCTATCAAAAATAACGCAATTTGACGCGGTGTACAAACTTGTATCGCCATCTTTCGGACCATATGTCACAGTTATTTGAGGATCGACGCCAGTTGTATTGAATTTTTTCCATGTTGGGCCAATATCTGTACCATGCAAAATAATTGAATTGCCCCCAGTCGTCGGGAAATTGCTGTACACAATGCCATTGAAATGAGGAACACTTAAATCATTTTGGTTGCCTACAGTAACGTTCATTTTGCTCGTTGCGCTTTCCATAGGTGATCCCACAGTATCATTGACGCGTATTGTCAATTCATATATAGCTTGATCTTCAAAGTCTAAACCTGATGCCGCAATTGGTACTATAACTGCTTTCCCAGTCGTAGACACAATTTCAAAAACCTGGTTGTAACTGCCAAGTATATCATACACGCAAGAAAATGCATCTTCCGGATCAGTTGTAGCAGAAACAAGATTATAAGCAACGGACGACGATACGCCTGACTGTGAAATCGAACCATAATAATTTTCCTTAATGTGGGCTGATGTCAATTGTAAACTTGGTGGCTCATTTATGTCACCTACGGTAATTGTAAGAACTCCATCGCTGTATAGTCCATTCGAATCCGTTGCCCTTATTTGTAGAATGTATTTATCAGTTGTTTCGTAATCTAAATTTGAAGTAAGCGAAATATTAAAAATCGAGTTACCAAATATTCGAGTTGTTGAGGATCCCCCCCCATTTATTTGAAATGGATGAGATTTGAAACTTTCATATGTTTGATTGATGCTTTGCCAAATCTTTACGTCGTGAAGTGTATAATCACAATTTGTACATGCTAAAGTCCCTAACGTTAAATCATTCACATCTATTCCAGCACCAGCATTGTTGTTGTTGCTAGCATCCATATCCGTAGCGACAAATTTTGCATTTTTTTCATAACTGGAATCTTGATTCTCATCGACTGTTATACCAGCTTGACCAGCATACCATAGTGGAGCCTCATTTCCATCTTTCATAGTAAATTGAAATATTTTTGTCTCTACCATGGAATTCCCTGATATCTTTACAGTAACATTAATAGAGCCTTGAGGGCTCCATCCATTTAATTTTCCATTTCGTTCATAATCGATGCCTTCTACGTTTAGAACAAGATCACCTGTGCTGGCATTAATGAAAAATGCATCTTTTGAAAGAATATATTGTTTCGCCGCATCATTTGAGTGAAAATACGACGGACTCACGGCTACTATCTTATAGGTTAGAGGTGATACAGCATTACCATTATTGTCAAGTACATTTGACACATTACCTAATGTCGTGCCCTTGGCTGTGTTTTCTGCAATTGATGCCACTCCTGATGGAGAAATAGTGGCTGTGATAGATACATCACTGCCAGACCCAAGTACTTTTATATAGACTTTCTCTGTATTAGATTCTTGGCCAACGTTGTCAGTCAGTTGTACTACTACGTAAACTCCAGTATCGACTTCCTCATCTATCCATGAAAATGGCTGAAATGGATTATCACTTTTCATTGATAAAATACCACTAATAGGATCAATCGCGATTGGACAGTCACTTAACAAAGTTGCTGTTAAATTAGTATATGGTGCATAAAATGCAGTTATTGCATATGTAAATGTACTTCCAATATCTTCATCAGTTGCTGTCACCGCAGGTGAACCAGAAGTTCCACCTATCGCATTTGCATCTTGTTTCATAATGACCCATGTACTATTATCATTTATCTTAGTTGAGGTAGTTAAAATTGGTGGGTCATTAACTGGTCCTAGGTTTATCACAATAGTACCAACCGTTTCTAAACCTGATCCTGCTGCATCGCTTACAGAGACTCTCAAGTTGAATCCTGCCTGGATTTCGTAACTTAAATATTGGTAAAGGTTCTCTGTTAGGCTAGAATTAATGGAAACCCATCCTGATGAATTCATGACAAAAACATCATAGTTATTAATTTGGTTCCCGCCTATAAGCTTCCACATTAAAGGCCACTCTCCTTCAGGGTCAGTAGCTAATGCTTGAAAACCTGAGAGACTGTTTGAAAATTGTGGTATAGAGCCGTTTTTAACTGCTTCGTTCAAACTATACGTATTAGAACCAAAAACTGGCTTTTCCTGAACACCATCAATTGTAAATGTCACATTCATAGTTGATGATAATCCACCACCATCCGTAATTTTCACACCAAGAACATACGTATTTGGCGCAATTTCATAATCTAACGATTTTAACAAAATTATTTCCCCTGTTGTTGGATGGATCCGAAAATATTTACTATTATCTAAATATTTGTCAAGCGGGCTAGTTGAATATGTCCATGGCTCAAATTCAAAATTAAATGCTGTATCACCATCTGGATCAATAATTCCATACTCGCTGTTACTAAATAGCGTACTGGGCACAGTAGCATTTTCAAGTATTGTTATTGTAATAGCGTTGTTCGTTCCACCACTCACAACCGGTGCTTCGTTTTTATCTCCAACCAGAACTGTTACCACCCCAGTTCCTTGTAAACCGTATTGATCAATCGCGGTGATCGCAATTGCATATTTTTTGTTATTGCTATCTTCGTAATCCAACGTTCCGTTTGGTTGTAACGTTACTCTTGTGGTGGAACCAGACACTTCGCATACACAAAACTTAATACCATTCGTCCCGTTGAGACTGTAGCTACCACCTGCATTTAAGTTGAACATAAAATTTGAATCTGTATCAATATCACTAGCTTCAATAATACCACCTTGACTAAGTTGCCCGGAAAGCCCAAGGCTATCCCATGCAGCACAGCATGCGGCCTTATTGTTGATTCCAAACGGTCCATAAGTTCCTTCATTTAAGAAAACTTGAGTATTTCCTGCAGATAGAAACTGTGGTGCATTATTGATATCTTTAATTGCAACAATTAAATTTTTTTGCACTGAATCTTTTCCATCACTAGCGGTTACCAAGATAGAAATTCTTGATCCATCAGCAAGAAAATCAAAGACGCGATTGCTTTGAAGCATGCCGTCTGAAGTAATTGAAACATCAGCACGGGTCACAGTTCCACCACTACCAGAAACAGCTGAAGCTAAATTGCTTGTATCGAAATTTAAAGAAAATGTTGTTGGAGACGTTACTGTGATAGCTTTAGCAAATTCATAATTGTTCACTTCTACCATTCCTACAACATTTTGAAACATGACAAAATCACCAGTTTTAAATTTATGACTGCCACTAGTAGTTACCATGGCATTCGTGGCCCTCGTTATAGAGGTTATAGATGCAGTTGGGCAGGAATAACACGAAACAGAAAATGTCAATGTCGTGCTTTCATCTATATCAACGAAATAATCTGTAAGTTTACCACGTGTAAAGTTTGTTTTCGCATTTTGATTTTCATCAATATATATTTGAGGACGATCGGCTGTGACCGCATCATATTTCGTTTGGTTAAATACAGGCGGTGTATTAACATTTGTTATACCTATTGATATACATACTCCACCTACATCCAAATTGGTATTGTTGATTTGGTAATTGTCGCATTTGCTTTTAAATGCAGCATCTCCACAAGCACTATTAGTATTGATGGACTTCCCGTTTTGAATGGGATTAGCACATAACTTATCGTTTGGATTTGTGCTACCAAAGAAATTTGGATCATCACAAGCTGTGACACAAAGGTACGTTACAAACGGGTCAGTAAATGCGGTCTTTGTGAATAACTGACCAGAGCAGGATGAGACGCCAAATGTATTTTCACTCCCGCTTATGGCTGGCTTTGAATTTGCATGTACGATAGTATAAGTTAAATCTTGGCCAACATCAGCATCAGTTGCTATTGGATCCGTATTTGTATTATAAATTCCACTGCCAACAATTTTTTCAGTCTGGTCAACAACAGCACCGACTATTGCATTTTCCATTACTATGCGCCGATCCGCAACGCTATTTGCATTGAATACTGGTGCATCATTTGTGTTCAATAAATTTATTTCTACAGAAAGGAACGCAGTTGCATTTGCATGGACGGAGTCAACTACCTTCACAGTAACTTTGTATTTTTCGCATACACTCCGTTTCAACGAGCTGTTTGTTTTTATATAAACACCTTCAGCATTTGCATCAACTAATTTAAATTGGAATGGTGCATTTGATGTCAAAGCTTTCGTTGCGATACATTCTACTGAAGTTATAGAGTACGATGCAAATGGTGCAACACGATTCTGTGATGCTGAAGCGGTTGAACCAGTGCCAAATGTCACCCTTATTGCATCCGATTTACCAGTTAGTTTTATGTCTTTAACTAACGCATCATCAGCGTTTTCACCAACTTCACCTGCTCCTGTAGCAAACCGTGGGTCATTGATTTGTACGGGAGAACCAAAGCTTGTACTTAAGACTTTTCCACCCCAATAAACATTAATAATATCGCCATTTTCACAAGCATAATCTTTTTTACAAGGTGCTTTAGCTTCTCTTGTCATATTGGTACAATAGATACCCTGAGGCGATGTAATTGGGCAATAGGTATAACCATTACCCACGTCCGTTTTCGGCGAGCCCGATCCAGCGGGGCAATAGACAGGGATTGACAATCCATATCCACACTCAGTTTCTTGCGATGATGTACTTCCTGGTTTGCAATACCATCCTGCAAGACATTGCCCGGAACAGGTATTTGTTTGCAATCCACTCGCTGCACCATATGTACCGCCTGGGCAGTAATATTTATTTCCATCGCATTGAACATTACTATGGCAACTTGCGACACCACCCATACAATAATACCCTTTTGGGCATATTGTTTGTCCACTGTGTGTAAAATTTGTATTGTCACCACCACTACCATAATATCCTGGGGATATATATTTCGGTTCCGTGGATCCAGCAGGACAATAGCAACGGCTTCTCGTCGGATTAGTCCCTGAAACTACACACTTCATTGTGGAAGAAGAATATTTACCACACATGTGTTTACAGTTTGCACCGGATGCTGATAAGCCTGTTGCTGGATCGCATGGATCTGTACCACTTCCCTCTGGGCAATAATATCCTGGCGAGCACAATCCATCGCCTTGACAAGTAGTTGCACCAGGACCTCCCATATATCCAGCACAAATTTTCAAGCCACAATCTTTTCCGCCTTTTGGATTTGTATTTAATGTTGTAGATGGGCAATAATATCCAGATTCACATAATCCTGAGCACAGATTTGATGTTAAACCTTCTACATTGCCATATCTCCCTGTGCTACATGTTTGGCAATGCGATTCTGATGTTACGGCTATGGATGCATCTCCATATTTGCCTCTTGCACATCCATTGCACGCTAAAGGATCCCCCGCAGATTTTTGTCCACCAGTGCTATACCTACCAGTCGGACATGGTTTACAATGATCAACGTAGGACGATGTTACCGTTGTATCTTCATACGTCCCAGCTGGGCAACCCCGTTTGATTTTAAAGGTATACTCACGCAATTGTCTTTCAATTCCAAAGGATCGAAAGCATAACTTTGCGTATTGTAGAGTTCCTGCTGCAACATCATTATCTGTAAATAGTTTGAAATCCGGAAATTTATACCAATTATTGCTGTCACTGCCTTTTGCACAATGTGGTGTATTTGATGTAACAGTTGCAGGAATTGGGGTTGATAATTTATCAGATACTGCTAATGTCTGGTCTTTATCTGTCGGATAATTATACATTTCCCCGCCGAAGAAATTATCACTATTAGCAGCAACTACAGGTTGAATATAAGCAAGCTTTGCATCGTCGTTCAAGGAAGTTGGATATCCTCTCTTATTTTCTCCTTCAAAAAATGTTTCACAAGCAGCGTTTCCTTTTTGAATCCAATAATAAGTTCCAACACGATATCCTACGTCTTCTTGAAAAAGCTCATTGTGCGTTGCAGCATATAATTCTATCGGATTCGTTTCCCCAAAATCTTTTGTATAAATGATATTGTTGGTATTTGCTTCTATACCAATACAAATACCTTGCAAACTTGCTGTAACAAAATTAACAAATAATAGAAACGTTATTACTATTGCAACAAAAATTCTATTCATCATCGTTATATTATTACTTTTAATTATTGTGAAAAAAGAAAGGCAAAACTATGGAGTAAAACGTGATGATATTAAGTATAGAAATAAAAATTTAATTATTTTACAAAAAAAAAAGATGCAGAGAGAGAGATGTATATTCTAGAATGATTCACAAACAATTTTGATTTCGAAGTCACACACATCACCTTTACTCTCTATTTCTACTTTTTGGAATCTTTTGATGGTTGCATATTTTAATATATATTATTTTTCGTGGTATTATAGTATTATTAGTATAGGTCTGCTATGGTCTTGTGTACAACAACCTTATTATTTTTTTTTACCTTTACCCTGTATACGTTATTCAGGTGTGCCCAAATTCTATATGCAATGGTATGTTCATAGTAATAAAGTCGGATATTTTGGTGTATAACAAAAAGATATGACTATACGAAATGGAATTTTGGAATAATAATTGATTTCATTAGTTTTTAATATATATTATGTAGATAGTAATGTGTGCCGATAGCTAAATCCACGATTTATACCTGTTGTGGATCGGTATAATTTGGATATAGTAAAAAAAAAATGCATCCTGACCACCAGCCTTTACCATCACAACAACACACCACACTACTGCATGCATATTGGACTATTATCTATTATCGAATTTCAAGCACAACTTTAACTAAATTATAATAAAAAAAAGATTTGTTGATAAATTACACGGGCTTGGATAGATGTAGATATATAGATACATCAATTTAGCTAGCTTCCAGATACTTTTTTTTACAAAAAGAGGATTGGAGTAGAGAGAAATAATTGTTATTAGAATAATCATGGTAAAAAAAATTACGGCTTCGTGTAATTTATATTTATATATTATTATTGTAACAGTTACAGTAGCTATATTATCAAGTTTCAATGATAATATTTACGTTCAAGCTAGGATATATGAAGAAAAAAGCAAAAGAAGATTATTTTCACGACGTGCTGCAGCAGTTGCAACGACACTGTTAGGTACTAATGCATTCTTTAAGTATCAAGGAGCTTGTGCACAAAAGTGCACTGGTATGCAATGGAAATACAACTGTCAAAAAGGCGGGAAAGAGACGAAATTACAAGATGGAAAAATTACCGACTATCAAAAATGTGGAGCAGCTTGCATAACTGAAGCGAAAAAGACTCCGACTCAAAAAGGTTGCTGTCACTTTAGGAATAACCAAAAAGATGGTCTCCCATGCTTGTATAGTGTAGGGGTTGGTGTAAAGAGCGCAAACAGACCAACTCGTTATTCAGGTAATTGCTTAGCAGCTCCAGCCACTTGTCAACAAACTGGTTGTAGTGGTGCAAATGAGGAATGCGTAGCAAGTGGTAATACATACGTTTGTCAATGTAAATCTGGCTATTTCAACAATCCGCCATGTACGTCATGTTCTACATGTTCTGGAAATACAGAAATATCTACACTATGTACTGCAAATGCCAATACACAATGTTCAAATTGTGTCAAGCCATCCTCTGCCTCATTTAATAGTAATAGTGGATGTTCATGGACATGTAACTCAGGATACTATAAATCTGGAAATAGTTGCTCTCAGTGTACCTCAACGTGTACGGGACATACATATCAATCAACAGCTTGTACCTCCACTCAAAATCGCGTATGTACGAGTTGCACGAAACCGCCCCAAGCATCATGGGATAGTAGTAATGGGTGTGGTTGGACATGTAATGCGGGATATTATAAATCTGGCAGTTCATGCAATGCATGTACATCATCCTGTACTGGTAATACACAGGAAACAACTGCTTGTACATCGACACAAAACCGTATATGTACAAGTTGTACGAAACCTTCCAATTCAGTCTTTTCCCAGGCTACAGGATGCAGTTGGACTTGTAATTCTGGCTATTACAAAAGTGGCAGTAATTGTCTTGCTTGTACTACATGTACAGCTGAACAATCGGAAACAAAAAGTTGCACATCCACACAAAATCGTGAATGCGGGTCATTATGCCCGTCTCAACCTACACCAACAAGTGATAGTGAGTCCACTGGTGCCAAAGATGCCAACGATTGCGATATTTGGCGATGTAAAGTAGGCTATTATAGGAATGGAAATACGTGCATGCAATGTGCGTCGACATGCAAAGATTATGGCACTACAAGAGAAGCAACGATTCAAGATTGCAATATCGAAGGGCCAAATCGTATCTGCCAAGCTTGTTCAAAACCGTCACTTGCTAGTTGGTCCAGTACAAATGGATGTACGTACGAGTGTAATCCTGGGGCATATTTAGATGCAAATGCTGCGATAACGGTTACTCGACTGCATTCCAATTCCTTGCAGAGTCACAGAGCAGTTTCTATGGCTGGAGATGGTAAAAATATTTTATTAGGTCATGGAAGTAACGGCGGTTATTTGTATAAATATGATGAGAACGATATTTTGTCGCAGTATATACAGGGCACAAAAATATATAAATTGGTAAGAACAAATCATGATGGAAGTAGAGTTCTCGCTGTTTCGGAATATTCAGGTAATAATTACATTTATAGTTATAAAAATGGAATTCAAGAGCATGTAGTGAATGTTCCTACTACAAATGTGAATGCCATAGGTATTTCAATAGATGGTCAACATATTTATTATTCCGATGGCAAACATGTTTATTATAGCCCAAATGCATTGCAAAGTACAACAGAAAATGTCCCAGCACTATCTACCATCAGTGGTACGTCTGGTAATATTGTAGATTTTTGCGTATCTAGCGATGGGAAAATTGCTTGGTATGTTTCAAGTCAAGTGGCGCAAGAAATTTCTCCAACAGGAAAAGGAAGCAAAAGTAAAACCATAACAGATGATAATTTTGTAGCTATTGCCTGTTCAGCCGATGTTAAAACAATTGTAATCGTGACAAATACAAATGTTATTTACGCATCTTCAGATAGTGGAGCAAATTTTGTGGAAACAAAGGATTTACATAATGATAAAATCAATAATATCTCAGTAGGTGCCACTCCATTTCAATCGAGTTTTAATAATTCGATGGATGGGTGGGATTGTGGCCAAATTACTACGTGTGGTGTCGATGTTAGTGCATCGGAAGGAAATTGTCTGGCCATGGCTATCGCGAAGCATGGCGCGAAAGTGACAGCGACGCGCAGCAGCCTAATCGTTGGCTCATGGAATCATGTACCAACGGGTTGCTCGGTGGCAAGTGGTGGTGATTGGGCCGCACACTACAATAGAAAGGGTGGGAAGGTCGGAGACGGCATCAATTGGCTCCTAGTCACCGATCCTAATGGTGGTTTTGGTAAAATTTGTGGTGGTTATAACACCAAGGGCAAAAATCGCCATATTACAAGAAGTATTAGCCCTCTTAAAATTGGTACAAGTTATACATTTTCAACGGATATTATTATTGGTGATAGTTGGGATGGTGAATGGTTCCAAATTGAAATTAGTACACCTGGTAATGAACCTTCGCAGTTGTGTTATAAACACCAATATCATATGCGGTGGCCGATTGGCACTGATGGTAAACCCAACCATGGATCAGGTAGAAACATTTGTAAGTATAATACAATTTCATCACCCTTGGTGTCCCATATATATGTCTCATATATATATATATACATATGCCATATTTGTTTTTATTCCAATTAGTCATTTTTCCTAACTAACAAAATTTCTTTATATGTGTGTATATAGGTGCCGGTGGCTGGGTGGAGAGTAAATGGCCAATAAGTTGTACCTTCACTGCTAAAGCCACAAGCTCAACTATAAAGATATTCGCCAACCTAAACCAAGGATTGACTGATGAATGGTTTGGCATCGGCAAGGTTGACCCTTTGTATGAAACTAGTTGTGTCGCACAACCCTCATCTTCTTGCAGTGGATTTAGATCCGTAGATATGGCATCTGATGGCAAAAAAGTTATTGCTGTTGGTCCAATTGGTATTTTTCAATCACTAGATGGTGGTGTTACTTGGAGTAAAAAAAATAGACTTTCTGATTTTAAACCAAAAGGAAATAATGTCATTAACAACTTTGATGGTGATTTTGTACATGTAACTTGTGATAATACATGTAGCAAAGTGGTAATCACAACGCAACAACAAGGAGCTGTAAATCATGGTAATTATATCTTTGATTGGTTTGAATCTGGTGATTGTCAAGCGTGTACTTAATTTTTGCAGAGAGAGATAGATAAAAACTCGAGAGCGCGATATTCTTATGAGAGTATAGGAATTGTCATGATTCAGTAGAACAATAAAAAATTTAAAATATACGCGTATGATACATTTAATCTTTTTAAAATATTAATACGCTCGTAAGAGAATTATGGTACTAATGCCTACACACTATATTATTATATATTATTATACTTCGTATATATTTGAGTAAGAGAAAATTATATACGAAGTACGATCGTATATAATTACGGGGTTCGTATTATGAGTACTCGGAAAGAGAAAATTATACGTCGTATATGAGTAAGAGAAAACATTTTATATATAACTTTAAGATTTTTAACCATTATTATATACTCGTATATAAATCACATTTAATATATATGATAATATGATATATCAAAATATATATTAATATTAATATTTAATAATTTCAATCAACCAGCCAATTTACATTCTCCGGTATCTCTGTTGTAAATATAACCATAAGAACATGCTTCTCTATCAATACCAGTAAGACCTAATTGAATTTGTCTACCATAAAATTGTACTTCTGTTAAAACCACTTGTTCTGGCACACCACCACCTTCCGTTTCTTTACCGTAAACACCTGTCCATGAACTAATAATAAACAAACGGAAGTATCGGCCTTTTGGCACAATTCCAGCATCAAAAAATTTTGATGTTTGTAAACCTTCGTTACGATAACCTTGCATTTCCTTACCTTGCCAGCGTACAACAACATAGGAACCCCCATCTTCCCCATCTACATCAAACTCTGCAGCATCAATGAATGGACCAGATTCTCTACCAGCAAATTGAATCTTAACCTTTTTCGGGCCATTCGACCAGGCCGGATAAATACGAAAACCTGTGATACTATGTGATTTTTGTAAATCAAACAAAACCCAAGTATCCGAAGACATTTTTAAGTGCACGCGAGTATCTAAATTACCATCAATTAATAACTTTCCCTCCCCCCATAATTTATTTGGTTCTGGTAAAGTAGCTTTCCAACCAGCTTTTGATACTAACCAACGATATTGCTGAACTTCAGACGTAATAACAGGAATAGCAATTCTTGGTGGCCTTTCTTCTAATGTTGGCAAACGGCGAATGACAGCTACTCTTGGAAATAATTTATTACGTTGTGGAAAAAATGGTTGGCCATATACGTTATTAATAATTTCATTTTTTGAATACAATCGACGTTGTTTATCATTATCGTCTTCTCCATCTTTTGGTTTATTTCCCTTTATAGTCGTATCGAAGTGATTTACAATTACTTGATTTTGGAAATGGGATTTAATATCATCATTCATTTCGTAGTTGTTATTATGGTGCTTTAACTCTTCTTGTTCATCATGATCAACATCATCGAATGGATTACCCAGTAATTTCGTCAGTACTGCAGTGGCAGTAGCTGTTTCATCCTGTATGTTTGTTTCCAAATCATGTAATGAGGAGGATGGAGCTATTGTCGTGGTTGTTACGGTGTGCTCATATGGTTGTCCAACGTTACCTTGTGATTCTTGTTGCAAAAGAATAATTGTAGAATTTAAAGGTGAGTCTTCAATGAAAATATATTCTTTCTTCGATTCATATTCACGTTGCAATCGAATTCTTTTTTTCTCACTTTCTTCATGGCGATATGGTATTGGTATTTCTACTATTAAACGTCGACCACGAGGTGATGCAGATGAATTGAATTTTCTATTATTATTATTTACATTATTATTATGATTGAACCATTTTTTCCCTGCAACTTGAAATCCATTGGATATTTTATACGTCAATTCCACGACGTTAATTGCTTTTGATGTTGTTGGTGCCATTTGATATTAATTGTTATTTGATTTCCTGAGCTTTAAGACGACTATAATATATCATCTTTCTTTTTGT
>JACLAC010008318.1_pt1 | contig 19324 bp, 10 predicted proteins | sample 8027881 | NCBI WGS metagenome assembly JACLAC01 (sample SAMN15725517, study PRJNA655200) | protist metagenome | isolation source: fluorescence activated cell sorting (FACS) single amplified genomes of... | place: Spain: Blaines Bay Microbial Observatory, Mediterranean Sea | collected 2016-01-19 | reverse complement strand
TAGGCCATTTAATGTTTTTATCCAATAATGAATTTAATATCTTGAAAGCCTCCTCATCTTGTCCTTGAATAAGATGGAGAAGAGCTGGTTTATAATAGGAGTTTTCAGTTCCTTTATTAGATAATATGTACTTAGATTCATTATTAGCTAATTCTAAGAGATCATTTAACTGATTTGTATAACCATAATATTGATATAGAAAGTAGGTATAAATAGGAAAGTCTTGATATCTTTCTGCATTTCTAAAGTGCCATAAAGATGCTTTGTCATCTAAACCTAAACCATCTGCACATTTTGCAGCATTTACCATAGCCCACCCTGCCCAACTTTCAGCAGCCTTCTCAGCGAAGGGCATCGCCACCTTAAAATCTCTTTTATTCATATAATGTTGAGAAAGAGATTTGTAGATATTCGTTTTACTCAATCCAAAATCAATTCCCTGATCGATATAATCTAGTAATGTGCTTTTCCATTTTGCTTCATTCCCTTGATATAAATGAGCTTTTGCATAATTATAATAAATCGTTTTTTCTTTATATTTTTCTATTAATAAATCACCGACCTCTTGAACCTTAGGCCAATCTTCAAGATCCTCATAAAGACTCATTTGTGTTTTGTATAGGTGAGGATGATTCCATCCTTCTGTTCCTATTTTAGAGCTAAAAATTTTCTTTCCTTTGTGTTTCTCTAACTTTAGGCCTTTAGAAAAAGGGTGCTGAGGGAATTTCCATTCAAAAACATTTTTATGGTCTTCGTACTGTTTAATAGCTAATAACTGACTTCGCATTAAGTCATCTAAATGTAGCCATGCTCTATCATAAGCACCTTTAAATCTATCTCCGTGATAATAAAGAAAATTCAATAAAGGTAACTGATTCAGTGTAAGGTGACGAAAATGAAGATCGGAATCTTTACTTAACCAATCAGCTGCACTAGTTTTATTGTCAAATTCAAAGCATTTAATATAACTATGGTAAGGGTGAGTTTTTGTTAACTCACTTAATTTGATAGCTGTTGCATGAGTTGGAACACTCCATGAATTTCGCATAAACTCAAGACGTTGTCTTACGACTTGAAAGCTTGTTTCTTCGAGCCAGTTTCCAAGGATTTGTAAAGATGGTGCTTCAGTGACATCAGCATTTTTAAGGGGTGTCATCCATACGTTTGGCCAATCACCTTCTGAAGTTTCAACAATCGATTTCGCTTCTTCTATAGTATTTAAAGTTTTATTTATTGAGAAAAGAGTGTTTTTTTTCAAGATATTTAAACTATAACTTGTTATTTTATGCCCATTCGACACACCCCTTAAGGATGACTGAATATCAATCAATCTAAAATTACTAGGGTTTTGCTCTAGAGCTGATTCAACGGACTTAAATGTAAGTAACTTAAATGGTAGTAATTCAGCATTTAAGGTTTGTAAATAACTAGACTTCTTTTGAAGCCAAGGGTCTTGTGACTCTTCACCCAAACCTTCATATTGATAATGAGCTGCTAATTTTAATAGATGAAGTTCATGACTTAATTCTGTAGGCACTTCTAAGTTAGAAAGAATTTTATTTGCTTGAGGAATAAACCCTAACCATGTAAGAGCATAAGCATAAGAGAATTCCCCAAATTTTGAATCTGGATAATTTAACTGTAACCATTTCGCTTCTATCAAGGCTCGAGCGGCAAATGCACTTGGCCATGCATTCCAAAAGTGCTGTGTGAAGGAAGCCATGTGAGTATATGTTTTTACTTTTTCTGCATAAAGCTTAGCTGTTGGCTTAGCAACCATTAATTCCTTATTTAATGATCTTAGTTTAGACCATTCCGAGATAAAATTAAAGTACTCACGAGAGGTTTGATAGACGGATGATTTCTGTTTTAAAGGCTTTAATATAAATGGCTTAAGGTTTTGTTTCTTTAATAGCTTAGGTAATTCTATCGATGACACCTCCCTCCAAGAATTTAGATAGGCATCTAGATTCTGTGGGTCATAGGGAAGAGTCTTTTTTAATATTAGAACTTTCTCTTCTTTCGTTACAAGATAAATTTCAGTTTTAAATTTTGAGTTTTCAAGAAACTCAAATTCAAGATTAAATCTATGATCAAAGTTTTTACCTTTTTCTCCAAGAGATTCATCAACAATTTTATAATTAAATAAATCACGAAGACAAATAATGAATGACTGTCGTGAAAATTCTTTTAATAAATACCCTCCTTGGTTATAACTATTATTTAGATCACTCTTAGGAGTTGCTGAGTCAATAAAAGCCAGGGGCTGAGAAAAGCTAAAATAAGAAAGTATAAAAAAATACGATATAAAAGTGACTAGAATCTTCATAATGACCATGATTGTTAGCTTAAATACTAATTAGAAGCATCATGGTTAAAGATGAACTCAATTTTAAAACTACTTTAAAATCTAAGTAATGACCAAATGAATCTGGTAAATCACATAAAAAAGCACTCTCAACACTTACATCGTTGAGAGTGCTTACATAAATCTTTAGACCATGACGTCTTTGATGGCTTTTCCACCTCTGGCAATTGTAAAAGGTCGGTTGTCAGGAGAGTAGATTTCTTTTTCTAAATCGAGCCCTACTAGTTTGGCTAAGGTAGCATTTAAATCGTTAGGTGCCACCGTATTTTCCTCTACTTTCATGCCTTGGTCATCAGACCTACCGTAGATCATGCCGTTCTTAACACCGGCTCCAGCAAGGATGGAAGTAAAAGCGCGGCGGTGATGGTTACGACCTCCTTCTGTAATTTTAGGACTACGACCAAAATCGGAAGTTACATTTAATATGGTATCTTCAAACATGCCGTTTTCATATAAGTCATCAATGAAAGTTGCTAAAGCCTTATCTAAAGCATTTGCTTTTGCTGGGAAACTATCCCACAAATTAAAGTGACTATCCCAGCCACCTATTCCAATACTGACAAACTGAACATCAGCTTGAAGTAAGCGACGTGCTAGTAAAAACTTTTCACCATGAGGGATGTTAAATTTTTTCTGTGTAGCTGGGTCTTCTTTCGTGATATCAAAGGCTGCCAAGTCTTTGGACTGCATAAACTTGATTGAGTCATTGTAAAAAGAACGATAAGATTCGACGTGTTCAATTTGATTTTGTTGGTGAAAGTTTTTTCTGACATCAGCCATAAGCTTGAGAAGCTCCATGTTTTCTTTTGAAGTCGGTTCGTCTCTCATTAAACCTTTTAAAGGCTCTTTTGGGCTAGAAACAGTAAAAGGGTCATAGTCCGTGCCTAAATAACCTCCAGAAGCTTTGCCATCGATGGATACAGATGCAGGTAGTGCTTCATTTTGTGAACCAGAAAGTTTTTTCATCCAAGCACCAAAGTCAGGATGTTTGGTTGTGCCTAGAACAGGGTATGAAGTAGCATTGAGGTATTGAGCTCTGGAGTGGTCAGCTTCTGGGCTGCACATACTTCGAATCAAGGTGATCTTGTCCATGATCTTTGCAAGTTCTGGGAAATACTCGCTTAAGGTTTCACCGGTATTTGTTTTAATAGTTTTAGTGTCTCCCATTAGTTCTGGACTTTGAGGTTTAGGGTCAAAACTATCTAAATGGGAGATGCCAGCATTTAGGAATACACGTACGACTTTTTTGCGACCCGACTTTGGAGCAGGTGCAGCAGAAAGGAATGTCGGAGCAGCTGTTCCTACACCTAAACTCATAGAGGCGATACCCTGCATAAGTTTGCGTCTAGAAACTTCCGATTTTAGTTGATTAAGATTTTCAAACATTTTTTTAGCTCCTTTTATTTGATAAAATAAAATTCAGGTGAATTTATGAGGGCAACTACGTAGTTGGACCAACGTTTTACATCTGTTGCAGATTTACAGTAATTAACGGCTAAAGAAACCTCTGCTTTAACAGGGGCTCTGCCGTAAATGGAATAGTAAAGATAAGAGACACGTTCAGAAACACTTTCTTTTGCCATCGCATTTTTCATTAAATAACTATCAGCTTTAGCCACGCTTAAACATTCAGGACTGTTAGCTAGCTTGAGTAGTTGTTTCATGGTTGCTGCTGTATTGAGGTTCGTATTCGGTGCAGAAGAATCTGAGCGGCCAAACACTTTCATGAAGTCTGAATATTTATAATGAGCTAATTGAACATTCTTTCCATTTGTAGGAGCGTGTGTCATGCTGCCCTCTGCCATCATCATATCAGATTTTTTTTGTGTGGTTTTAGATGTCTTTTTTGTTAAAACGGCTAGGTTCTTTTTGGGCCCGTAGTCGAGTAAGCCTTGTTTGTTTATTTGATAATAATCTTCTAACTCTCTTACTTTCTCATCATACTTAAATAAAATATCCATGATTTCTGGCTCAAGGCTGTCAGATGTTGCTCCATTTTCTTTTACAAAACGACCAATGAGAGGTAGTACTTCTTTTTTGTAACTGGTAATCAATTTAGCTAACTCATCTTCAAACTCAAAGTATTGAGGGTCTAATTTAATATAACTATCTACATTGCCGTGCTGCAGGACTAGAAGTGAATCTGTTAATTGGCTTGAAGACATACGCTTAAGCATGGCTCCTTGTACTTTATATTGTTCTTGTTTAAATTCGTTCTTTGCATCATAAGCATAAAGGTAGGCTTCTGTATTGAATAAAACACTCAAGAAAGCTTTGAAGTCATAGTCGACTGAAATGAAAATATCGCCTAAAGCTTTATAAAGTGCCTCGTTTTGAATTTCAATATTATCTTTGTAATCGTCCACAGGGCTCATATTTGCAACACCCATGATACGCTTCCAAAGGCGATTCGTCATAACACGAGCAAAAATTGGGTTCTCTTTCGAGGCCAACCAATGAGCGAATTGTTCACGTCGAGTCTCACCTTTTGGAGTATGATTGCCATAGTCAAAAACAATGCGTTCTTTCACGACAGCACCAGGCTTAGCATTGTCATAGATATAATTGTCGGGGAAAGTATAAGGCTTTCTCTCTGAAAAACGGATCCTCGCGATGGATGGTTTAAACAACCTTTTGGCATAATGACTCAACTCACCTTTATAGCGTTTGTCTGTCGACATGCTTTTGATATGACGACCTAAATTTCGTTCTTGAACCGGACCGGTTTCTCTTTCATAACGAATCCCTTGTAAATAAGCAGAAGCTTCGTAAAACTCTTTCTGCGTCCATTTATCAAAACGATGGTTATGACATTGTGCACAGCCCAATCTCGTGCCTAAAAAGGCTCTTGTTGTTGCATTAAAAGTATCTGAAGGGCCAGTGTCTCGATCGCGAATATAAAAAGCAATACCTGGGTTTTGCTCTACAGCTCCTTCTGCCATAATTAAATCGTGAACAATTTTATCGTAACTCTTATTATCACTTAAAAAACGTTCAATGTAACGAGTGAATTCTCGATGATAAAACCTATCTCCATCCGTTTGTGTGGTTCTCAATAGATCTTGCCAAAAAACAGTGAAGTTGCTGACATAACCAGGTGAGGAAAGCAAATCATTGATCAGGTTAGAGCGTTTATTGGTGTCTTTAGATTTACGAAATTCCAGCATTTGTTCGTAAGTTGCAATTTTACCTGTAATATCTAAATAAATTCGTCTGACAAAACTTTCGTCATTGACCATTTTATTTACTTTTTTGATGCCATCCCTTTCTTGCCAAACTAAACGGTCAATATTAACGACATGTTTCCATAAGTCTTTACTGTTGATGTACTCTTGAGCACAAAGACAGGTGACTAAATTTATAAAGAAAATGATTGTGAGAATCGGTTTATTTTTCATTCGACATAGATCAAGGTTAAAAAAGTTACTACAATAACTAAAACGGTTTACGAAAAGCTTTCTTTACATGCTAGGCAATTCATACTTTATTGTTATATTTTTTAGGCGATTTATAATAATTTGGTGTCATTTGAAACGAACGTAACAAGGAATAATTTAAAACAATACGTCAATTTTGAGGTATTGTTTAAGATGGAGAAAAGTCCTACAGGAATATCTAACTTTTAAGGAAAGAGAGGATATTTTTTTGATTTTTTAATAGAAATTAACTAAGGTTTGTGATCATAGGGACATAAAGAGGTAAACATTGTCATCTTTAGTGGATAAAATGTCTAAAAAATTTGTTTTTATCTTTTTCTCATTATGTGCGGCTAGTTCCCTTTATGCTAAAGATATTAGCTACACAGAGCATATTCGTCCGATTTTCAAAGATCATTGTTTAAATTGCCACAACCCCGATAAGAAAAAGGCCGATTTAGACCTCTCTTCTATGGCAGGAGTGTTAGCGGGGGGTAGCGGAGGCGAAGTTGTTAAAGCTGGCATTCCAGATAGCAGTACTCTTTATCTCACGGTCATTCATGATGATTCTGTTGAGCCAATGCCCCCTAAAAAGTCAAAATTACCCGAATCAAAGCTGAACCTTATTCGCCAATGGATCATGGGCGGTTTGATTGAGTCAGTGGGTGGAAAATCTCAACTCAGAATGATTGCTTTCGAAGTTAATGCTGGTAATGCAGAACGCCCAGAAAACCCTGCAATGCCACAAAAGCTAGAAACCTTGGAGCTTTTACAGGAAAGTCCCGTTACGGCGATGGCAGTTAGTCCTTGGGCTCCTTTAGCTGCAGTTGCTAGACATGGTGGAATTGAGTTCTTTAATTTAGATGATCATAAAAAAATGGGTGCTTTAACTTTTAAACACGACATTTTTGACTTAAAGTTTAGCCGAAATGGTGAAGTTTTATTGGTTGCGGGAGGTCGTGGAGCTCACACGGGCTTAGTCACTCTTTTTGATGTTAAAACAGGAGAAAAGCTAGCTACTTTGGGGGATGAAACAGATGTTGTTTTGGCCGCAGATATCAGTTTTGACCATCGTTTTGTCGTGATTGGAACTCCTACAAAAATGGTAAAGGTTTTCGATGTTAAAACAGGCGAGGTCCTACACAGCATTAAACGCCATACGGACTGGGTAACTTCCGTCTCCTTTTCTCCAATGGACGACCGAGTTGCCACAGGAGATAGAAATGGCAACATCTTTGTTTGGGAAGCAGAAAAAGGCTCGATTCTCTTTTCCTTAAGTGACCATAAACAAAAGGTCGTCCAAATGGCCTGGCGTGCCGATGGCAAAATGCTAGCCTCCGGTGGAGATGATGGAAAGATGGTTCTCTGGGATATGAGCGATGGTTGGCCGGCAAAAATTGTCGATGCTCATAAATCTAAATCTAATGAAGATCGTTACACTCGCACAACAGGTGTTCTAACTTTAGACTGGGGACGAGATGGGACTATTTTGACCGGTGGTCGTGATCGTCGAGTTCGCGTATGGAAGGTAGATGGCAATCGACTTCACGACTACTCTAACCTCGATGTTCTACCTACGGCAGTCAGAGTTATCAATGAAAAAAAAGATCTCCTCATAGCTACTTTTGACGGGCAACTATTGACCGCTGAAGATTACAAAGCTAAAACCCTGCATAGCCTTGAAGGAGGTATCAAATGAGATACTTTCTTATTTTACTCATCAGCATAAATTTCGCCTTTGCCAGAGAGACTGTTTCAAATGTTGCTCCCCATGTGATTCAGCGTGGAGCTGAAACGACCATCATTGTTCACGGTCACCGCCTCCAACAAATAAAACAGTTTCTCACTTATAGTCCAGGACTAGAGATGGTGAGTTACAAACCTGTTAACGAGATATTAGAGTTTCATGGTTTTAAAATGAGAGAAGTGAAAGAAGGCGAAGCTGTTGCACTGACTCTAAAAGCTTCAAGCGCCTGTGCTATCGGAAGACACTTATTCAGAATTCGTACCCATGAAACACTTTCTGAAATGCGAGCCATATGGGTGTCACCCTTTAAATGTATCGATGAAGATACACCAGGACACGACTCAAGATATAAAGTGGGCTCGGCTGTTAGAGGCCAAGTCATTACAAAGGAAGGTAATAATAGTTTCGAAAAAGCACAGAAAGTTTCTCTTAACACGACCATCAACGGTTATCATCCAGCATACTCAGTACGCGACTATGACTTTTACGAAGTGGATCTCAAAGCAGGGCAACTTCTGACCGTTGAACAGTGGGCCTCTGCTTTTACACATGCGGGTGGCAACGATGGTGTCATCACTTTATACGGTCCTGATAAAAAAGAAATTAAAAGAGTCGATGACACTTGGCTCAATGGAGAGGATCCCATCATAAGTTTCATTGCGAAAGTTGATGGGCCTCATTATATAAAAGTTCATCAAAGTGTAGAACGCGAACTGGGGGCTAGAAGTTATGCGCTTCACATCGGCTCTGGAGTTCGCCCCCTCATGGTCTACCCTTTGGGTGGTGAAGCCGGTAAGGAATTATCACTGCGCTATATCGGACAAATCGGTGATAAAAAGCAAGCGGTTATTAAATTACCCAACACACCTTTCAAATACGATGAATCTGTCTACAACTATCGCTCAGAAGGAACCATTATTCCTAATAGGATCAGAATCTCGCCTTTCGCCAATGTTTTAGAAGACAGCATTGATCACTTTAGCCCAGAAAAAGCGCAAGTTTTCACGGGTCATTTACCTATAGCATTTAATGGCATTATAGAACATGAAGGTAAAACTGACTGGTATCGATTTCAAGCCAAAAAAGGTGAGCGTTACCGAGTTCGTTGTTACGGTTCTTCACTTGGATCTCCTATCGACGCTAAAATATGGATTCAAGGAGCCCCAAACAGTAAGAGTAAACTGAAGATTTTTCAAGAAGACTCAAGTTTTCACGACCGAGCATGGTCAGCATTTGGCAAGTGGTCAGCTCCTGAAAACATGGACCCCATCACCATTTTTGAACCCGATCAAGATGGTGAATATGTTCTTGGTGTAGCTGACGAACAAAGACTTTACGGACCTGACTATGTATATCGCGTAGAGATAGAACCTTTAAAGAATCAAACTCAATTCTGTATCACAACAGACTATCGCGAAAGTTCAGAAAAGCGAGATGCATTAGTTATACCGGTTGGTAACCGTATTGAACGAACTTGGCGTAAAATAAGGGTGCCAGGCAATGCCTATAAAGGCGATTACGACATTGTCGCAAAAGGACTACCACCAGGTGTAAAACTCATCGCTCCTACACTCAAAGAAAATGATCAGATTGTTCAGATTCAAGTCGAAGCTAGTGCAGATGCCAAACCATGGGCTGGCTTTGTGGATATTCAGCTTGTTCCTCGTGATAAAAACGAACAGTTCACTGGAGGGTATGTCTTAAATGCAGCTGCAGAGCATGCACGTGGAGGCTTGATCGATAGTTTCATGCCGACTCGACGTTGTGCCTTAGCTATTGTAGAGGCTGCTCCTTTCAGAATTCATTTAAAGCAACCAGCTCTCTCTTTAGCACAAAGTGCTGTCCTTGATCTAGAGGTCGAAGTGAAAAGAACAGGAAACTTTAAAGGAGCAGTACAAATCTGGGCGCCTTGGAAACCCACTTCGGTCTCGGCGGGCACCTTACTCATTCCAGAGGGAAAAACAAAAGGGAAATTACAACTTAAAGCAACCGATAGAGCTATTGCCGGTAGCTACCCTTTTGTTCTTTCTGCTTTTCAAGACCCCCTTACTCATGAAGGAGATGATATCTTCTTAGGTGCGGGAACTGGTTTCGACTTTGTGGCAAGTAATCAAATCAATATTCAAGTTGTTCAACCTTATGTTGAAGTCAAGTTAGCCAGAACCGCTATAGAACGTCAGCAAGATGGAATGATCATGGCTCACTTAACTCATTTACGACCTTTACCTGGTACTGTCACCGCACGTTTATTACGTTTGCCGGCTGGAACTGAACTGATTCATCCAGTTACCATCAAACCAGGGGCCAAAGAAGTTAGCTTCCCCATAAGCATCAGCAAAGATTGTCTAGCCGGTATGTATAAAGATATCACTTGCGAAATCACCATTCAGGAAAATGGTCAAACCATCACCCAGCTAAGTGGCGACGGTACACTGCGTGTAGATGCGGAGAGAAAATAATGAAGAAATTAATAGTATTATCAATCATATCTACCTTTGCTTTAGCTACGACATGTTTTATTATACCATTGCAAAATATGAATGATGCAACTCAAATAGATCAGCCAGAAAATACGACACAGAAAACAATTAAAGAAGACATTCAACCGGATTGGCTAGCAGAAGATGGTAGCTGGCAGGATCCCGATGGGAGTAAAGGGCCACCTCAATTCAGTCGCGATCTACAAACAGTCTTTTTAAAAAATGGATGTAATGCGGGAGATTGTCATGGTGCAGCTAGCGGTAAAGATGGCTTTATGCTCTCCCTATTTGGCTATGACCCTGGTGGTGATTATTTTCGTATTCTGGAAGAATACCCCAACCGTCGCGTAAACTTATCCAACCCGGAACGCAGTCTACTTTTAGAAAAAGCTATCGGTGCTGTACCTCATAGTGGGGGGGGAGTTATTTACGAAAGACAGTGAGTCCTATGCCATTATTCGAGACTGGATAGCTGCCGGAGCCAAACGAGATGCCACTGAGGCACCAACAGTGAAGGGTATTGAAGTTACTCCCAAACTTATCGAATATAACAAATCGGGTACCATAAAACCCACGAAAGTTATGGCTATCTATACCGATGGCTCTAAACGTGACGTCACCCGTTGGTCTTTATTTATGTCCAGTAATGAAGCCGTTGTGTCCATCGATGACCTAGGGAAAGCTAAAGCTATTCGTCCTGGTGGTGCCCATGTATTCGCTCGCTTTAGCCGTTTTACCAAAGGAGCCGAAGTCGTCGTTCTCCCAGAACAAGCCATGGTCTGGCAGCCACCAAAAGCCAATAATTATATCGATGACCTTGTGTACAATAAACTAAAAAAGTTACAGGTTCATCCATCAGATTTAGCCAATGATGGAGACTTCCTGCGTCGAGTCTTTATAGATATCATTGGAGAGCTTCCAACAAAAAAAGAATACGACGCCTTTGTTGCCTCATCAGACCCTAACAAGAAGTCCATCATCATCGACGACCTTCTTTCCCGCGAAGACTTTGCTGAACTTTGGACAGCAAAATGGGGAGAGTGGCTTCGTATTAAAACAAATACCAACTATGGCTTAGGTACTGCACCAAAAGCCGGTTGGATTTACTTTTACTGGTTGCGTCAACAGTTTATTGATGATAAACCTATGAGTGAAACGTTCTTGAAATTACTTACAGGTACGGGTTCAAATATGCGAAACCCTACCTCAAACTTTTACACCATGTTGCCACAAAGGTCTACTATCGACCCAGCCATTCTAGGTAAGGACGTTGCTCAAGTGACCATGGGTATGGATATCAGTTGTGCAGAATGTCACAACCACCCATTTGACCGATGGACCATGGACGATTACTATAGCTGGACTTCATTTTTTACGGGGCTTCAACGTAAAAAGGGTCGTCAATCAAAGGAAATGCTGGTCTCTGTGAATGTCGATGCTAAGCCAGCTGCCCACAAACTCGACGGACGACTTATGCCACATCGTTTTTTAGGGGGAGATGCTCCCAATGTTAAAGATAATGACCCCCGTAAAGTTCTAGCTGATTGGTTGACCAGTAAGGATAATCGTTTATTTCGCCGTAATCTGGCCAATCGAACCTGGACTCACTTTTTTGGAAGAGGCATCGTTGAGCCAGTAGACGATGTGCGTATCAGCAACCCACCCAGCAATGAACCCCTTCTTGAAGAATTGGGTAGAAAACTTGCTGAAGATTATGATTATCGTTTACGCGATATGGTTCGCGATATCTGTAATTCCACGACTTACCAACTCTCCGCAGCTACCAATGACTCCAATAAAAGCGATGAAGAATTTTTCTCTCATGCAACACTACGTCGCCCACGTGCCGACATCCTTTTTGATTGTCTTAACCAAGCTATGGATTACACCCCGAAAATTCGCCGCTCAGCCTACACCAAAGCCATCGATCTTTTTGAGGGTGGTAGTCATGATAACTACAATGCTTATTTCTTTAAAACATTTGGGCAAGCACGTCGTGAAAGTATCTCTGACAGTGAAACTTGCAATACAGCCAACTTGGCCCAATCCTTACACCTCATCAATGGTAGCACTATCGAGCGTGGTCTACACAACTCAAAAATTATTGAGCAATTGCGCAAGGAATATGAAGACAAGCCTGAAAGTATTATTCGTAGTATCTATATTCGCTCATTATCCCGAGAACCATCATCAGAAGAACTGACTGTCATGCTCCGAGAATTTCCTGAGAAACAAGATAGTAAGACACTGAAAACCTATTACAAAGGCGTGTTCTGGGCACTTCTTAATTCATCTGAATTTTTATTCAATCACTAAGCCTATTCTAGAAATCAACATGAAAAGATACTCTACAAACTCAAATCTCTACTCTAGAGGAAGTGTCATTCGCACCGGTTCTTTAAGTGCTCTAGGAGTCTCCCTAGGCAGTAGGATGAATCTCAATGGAGCTCAAAAACACTTTGAAAGTGTTGAAGGCACAGCTAAAAGCGTCATACAAATAGTCCTTCCTGGTGGTCTTGCGGCGCAGGAATCTTGGAACCCAAAACCTGAAGCCCCTTTGGAGTACCGTGGTCCATATGGTGTCGTAAAAACCTCTATTCCCGGAATTGTCTTTAGCGAGACTCTAGCTAAGACAGCCAAAATTGCTAATAAGCTGACCATTATTCGCTCGGCTGTCGGCAAAATTCCGGATCATGGTATTGCACAATATCACATGATGCGTGGTTATCAGCAAACTCCTGCCATAAAGCATCCTACTATAGGTACAATTGTTAATCATGAATACAAGCCGAGAACGGATCTACCCAGCTATATCACGATAGGTTCAAGTAGTGGTGAGACCGGCTATCTCAGCTCACAGTATGGTCCATTCACGACGGGCAGCGACCCGGCTAGTGGTGCCTTCAAGGTACAAGACTTAACCCTACCAGGTGGATTAAACCTCAAAGACTTTGAGGCACGTATGCGCATGCGTTCTGCGGTGAATAAACAATTCCGTTCTTTGGAAGCCAACATGACTTCTTTGGAAAGTATGGATGCGTATTATGAGCAAGCTCAAACCATGATCACCTCAGATGCTGTTCGAGAGGCTTTTGACCTTTCAAAAGAGTCAGAAAAAGTAAAAAAGGCCTACGGCAAAGGACAGTTCTTTGCTCAAACAGGTAGTCAAGCTGGTATGCGTATGTTATTAGCTCGCAGACTCGTCGAAGCCGGATCTCGTTTTGTCACACTGCGCTACGGAGAATGGGATAATCACAGTCAATTAAAAAGAGCCTACGACGAACAAATGCCCGCATTTGATCATGCCTTTTCTACTTTAATCAATGACCTTGATGAACGTGGTATGCTCGACAATACACTCGTTTGGGTTGTTTCTGAATTTGGTCGTACACCAAAATTTAATCAAGTTTCTGGACGCGACCATTGGTCACGAGTATTCTCTCTGGCCATGGCTGGCGGGGGTCTTAAACGCGGTTTTGTATATGGTGATTCAGATGCCACATCTTCAGACGTCGACCGTGACCCAGTACCACTAGAAGACCTACACGCAACTATTTATAAGCTCATTGGTATCAATTCAGACAAAGAGCTGATGGCAGCAGGAAATCGCCCCATGGAGATCATTGATGGTGGGAAACCTATTGATGCTCTTTTAGCTTAATTTCAGGAAGCACTCTAACAACCTCCACAATCATCACTGAATACAATTTTATAACAACTTAGGAATACCCTGTATGGAAAGCTAAGGTTTTCAAATAAGGAATTTAGTTCAATATGCTGAACTCGTATGGGTTTTATATAAAGACCAATTCTCGTTTAAAGGCCGGATAAACACACCTGATCATGGTTATATGAGTCAAATTAGAGCCTTGTTTTTCTATTATTTCCAACAGATCCCAATAACTCAAGCTTTAACTGCAATAGCATTGAATATTAAGTAGAAATAGGTCAATTTCTTTAGGTTCTCAGTAAAATTTGCATTAGCTATAGCAAGGTTGTTTTTAACAGATTTCATTACCATACACATAATAAAACTAGACTTTTTAAGTTTTTCTATTAACCTAGTCTCATAATTTATGTGGTCTATGCAAATCGAACTAAAAGAGAAAAGTACGTTATCTACGACAAGAAAGTGTTGCGAATGCATTCTTTTAGCACTTCTCTACTTTAGCACAGCTAAATTAGGGCAACTATTTGCCATATCTCCAGGAAATATAACTCCTGTCTGGATTCCTTCTGGTATCATATTGGCAGCACTCTACTTTAGAGGCTTATATCTATTACCTGGGATTGGTATTGGAGCTTTTGCTGGAAATGCCTGGGCTTATTTCAGTTCTGAGTCCTACAACACTCTTATACAAACATTCATAGCAGGAACCATGAATGGATTAGGAGACATGTTGTGTGCCTATATTGGCGTGTATGCATTATTTAAATATAATGAAGGAAAACTTCCACAGCGCAGCTTTCGGTCTTTAGCTTACTTCTTTGTTTACGCTTCTTTCTTAGGCTCACTTATCAGTGCCGTTTTTGGCGTGGGAACGATGGGGTTGCTCGGCATCATACCACTTGAAAATGTCATTTATGCCGGCTATACTTGGCTGGTTGGCGATATGATAGGGGTTCTTTTAATTGGGAGTATTTTATTTGTTCTACTCTCAAAAGAAGAGTCTTATTTGCATACCGTTAATATAAAAGAAAAAATCTCATTTTTATTGACAATATTTTCACTTGCATTTCTTGCCCTACTCCATTCCTTTTCTGTTCTTAAGTTTAATTTTCCACATTATGTTTTTCTACCTCTACTAGCCTGGGGGCTTTTAAGAATTGGTGAAAAATACACCTTCAGGTGTCTTCTCGTTTTTTCTATTGTTCAACTCGTTAGCTATTTGGAATTGTCTAATCAGTTAGATGAAGTCAGTCGAACTAAAGATATCATCGAGTTACAAATGCTGATTTCTATCACGGTCCTCACTCTACTCATCATCAATATCTTTAATTATAAGCAATCGCAGCTTAATTTAGAAATTCACAAAATGAAAGATGACGCAATTCAGGCTAATTATTTCAAAACTCGATTTATTTCAGCCATGAATCATGAGATAAGAACTCCTCTAAACGGCATCGTTGGTTTATCTGAAGTGCTCTCCGAGTCAGAGTTAAATTCTAAACAATCAACCTTGATTGAAGATATCAAGAAGTGCTCCAATCATCTCATTATGCTCACAGATGATATTCTGGATATCTCAAAAATCGAAAAAGGTAAGTTTTCGCTAAACGAAGAGGCTTTTTCTATGTCAAACCTTTTGGAATCCATTAAAGCTATGTTTCAAAAAAGTTGCCAAGAAAAGGGGATTGATTTTGTTCTACACCCTCATGACACTATACCAAAATATGTCATTGGGGACGAGGTCAGAATAAGACAAGTTCTGGTCAATCTGGTTTCCAATGCCATAAAATATACGACTTCAGGATATATAAAAGTGGAAGTAAAGTGTCCATACCCCGATCAGTATTTATTCAGTGTAGTTGATACTGGAGTGGGAATTGCTGAAGACCAGCAAAAACTTATTTTCAAAGAGTTTGAACAGGCAGATCATACTCACCATAAAGAACATGGAGGTTTTGGTCTCGGCCTTTTTATATGTAATAAACTATTATCCCAAATGAATTCAAAACTAGAAGTAAAGAGCCAACCAAAAAAAGGGGCGACTTTTCAATTTCAATTGAAACTAGCAGAATCCCAAGAATTAGAAAAAGGTGATCATATCCAACCGATGACTTTCGAGGATCTTAAAGGAATAGCCCTCGTTGTGGATGACAATCCCATCAACCTTAAAGTTTCTTGTAAGATACTTTCTAGTTTTGGCTTAGAGGTTGAACAGGCTAAAGATGGTCAGATTGCTTATGAAATGACGCAGAAAAGGCAATATGATTTTATATTAATGGATTGTCAAATGCCAATATTGAATGGGTTTGATGCAACTCGTAAAATCAGACAGATTGAATCAGAGCACACATCTAAAATACCTATTGTTGCCTTGACTGCTAATGCTACAGAAGAAAACTTAAGGAGTTGTATTGATGCAGGTATGAACAGTTTTTTGACGAAACCCATTACAAAAGAAGCCCTCTACAAAGAAGTTTGTCCCTATTTTTTGATATAACTAGATAAATCTATTCCCGAAAAATATAAAATCATTTTTAAATGCTATAAACCTTTGAGAGGGCCATGCCCGCGAAGCGTTCAGCTGGGATATCCTTTCAATTAAACCCAAATTTAAGATGGTTTTATATAGAGAATCATCTCGAACAAAAAGAATCCATTGCAAAGGACTTAGTTCTAAAATTAGGAAAAGTTAAGTTCGATAATATAAGAGTTATGAAATTACCCAAGGTTATCGAAACTAAAGCAGATATGAATGCCTTTGAATGGGTTCATGAATGTAGCTTAGGCTAGATCGTCCCATAAGTTATTATCACACAAGCTTGCTACAAGAGGCCATCGCTAGCTAGTACTAACATTTGATCAGTTTTATTTTAGAAAGTTCTGTAGTTTCAGCCTCAACTTAGCAGTGAGTTCGGGCTGAGATGAAACGAGATTCACTTTCTCTCCTGGGTCTCGACTTAAATCGTAGAGGTGTTCTGGAGTCGTGTCCCACTCATGTACATATTTATATTTAGTCGTGTCCACACCGTGATCTCTGACTAAATACTTCCAGTTTTCATGAATCAACCAGCGGTACTGCTTTGTGTCGACAGGGTTCTCTACCGTCATGTTGTGAATGGCATAGGAGGCCCCAAAAACACTCTTTCTGGCAGCTCTAGCCTTCTCATCAACTAAGTTAATCCCAGGCATGGTGTCGGGGTAATTTACTCCACATTGCGATAATATGGTTGTATACAAATCTACTCCACTAGCCAAGGCTGGAGAAGATACTGGTGAAATTTTAGAAGGCCATTTAAACATAATAGGTGTTCTAATGCCGTATTCGTAAGGGGAGCCTTTTGATTTTGGAGCATAGGAAAAAGTCCATGCATTGGGTAGCTCTATCTCGGATTGACTCTTGGCTTTCCAACCGTTGTCACACATGTACACCACGAGTGTATCCTGCTCGAGGTTCTTCTTTTTAAGGTGGCCTAAAAGTTCGCCGCAGGTTTCATCGAACCACTCAATCATGGCGTAGTATTTCACAACATCCATAGCACGACCAGCTTTGCTATTTTTCTCAATCAATCTTTTAGGAGGGTTATGAGGGGTGTGCGGCAAGAAGGGAGCGTACCAAACGCAGAAAGGTTTCTCGTTTTCAACGGCGTTATCGATAAAGTCGGTGACAGGTTGCATCCCTTTTCTGCCAATGACGAGGCCTTTATCTCCATGTCTGTCACCGCGTGTCATGCCCGCAGTAAAGCCACCATCCTGCCAAGAACCCTCCCACCACTTACCGGACTGATGAGCCAAGTATCCATTTGCTACAAGTGCTTTGATAAAACTAGGCTGTTGATGAAAGAACGCTCGAACAGGTTTGTCCAGTTCCGCTCGATTGTTGCGTCCATCGACATCGTTGCCCGTCACCTGATGTTGGTGTGTATGAAGTCCCGTTACCATCGAAGCTAGTGAAGGTCTGCATAGAGGCGAGGTGACGTAGCCTCGTTTGAAGAGCAGGCTCTCTGCGGCCAATTGGTCTAGATGCGGGGTATTCACCTGATTGCTACCCATAAAACCATAGTCATCCCAGCCTTGATCATCGGAAAGAATGAAAACGACATTCGGCTTAGCCTGCAATAATGCAGACATGACAAATAAGCTAGTTATAAAAAACAGTGATCTCATCAAAGACTCGAAATAAAGATAAGTAAAGGTTAAGCTAACACCGTACTGGAAACTATTAAATTTGCCGAGATATTGGGTATATTTTAAGCGTAAGATGAAACTTAGGAAGAGTCTATTTTCAGTCCTTGGTGAAAATGTGCTCCTTGATTACACCTCATTTTATATGAGTTTTGACATAAATCACTCTAAATTTCACTAATTATGGTTATTTGGGAAAAGCTTCATCTTTGTTGAAGGACAAGTTATGAATGAGCATCTGTCAAAAGCAGGGGCAGACTCAGTTTGCCATTAGTATACAATTTGCAGCCTTGGTCGATGTTGCAATTCTCCTTCTTTTGAAATTAGTTCGACGTGAGAGAATTCTGTATTTTCATTGGGCCATTTTAATTCCCTGATCAAGATAAATCCAACCTCCTTATTTGAGTTTTCTTTAATATAGTTTGTTATGTCAATTTCAGAATCAGAAAAATGGTTGTGAAAACTCATATGTACTAAAGGTGGATTGGTTTGGTTGGTAGACCCGAATTGGATGGATGAAACTGACTGATGGATCATGGGAGCATTGTGGGCGTTGAGGTTGGCTTCAGTCCATTTTATGTCATGAGTTCCATATACTCTAAAGGTAAACATGTCGTTGTAGTTAAAAGGGCTGAGTCTTTTACCAGATAATCTCAAGGTGGCTTTTTTTATTTTAGAGGTATCACCTTCTAATTTGAATTTTAGAAAAGAAATTTTATTGTGGTCAGAGTTGGGGTGTCTTTGAACACTTAAATGTTCTTCTCCTCCGTAGTTTTGATTTTTGTATAAACCTTGGCGAATGGTGGAATCTGCAGTTGGGGTGTAGTTTTTAATTTTTTCAGGTGCCTTTTTAGAAAAAGAGATCAAGCAAACAGATTCTTTCGGTTGTTTAAAGGTAATTTTTTGATTAGAAGGTAGAGGTTGCTGAAAGACGATTTCACCAAAACGAGAGGCACTCACTTCTTTAATTTGAATGACAGTATTTTTTGGGATATTCAATTTCTTTAGATTGAGTTCAATCGTGTAGTCATCTTTGTCATTGACCTGAACACTCCAAATATAATAAGTTTCATGACTGGGATGATAAGCTGTGTAGGCTTGATAGTGTAGATCGGGACAATCCAAATTGGTTTTTAATAGGTCTTGTGTCCCTGAAAAACCTTCGCTAAATAGCCTTAAGATCTCAGCATTTTTTGAAACATAACCTATTTCAGTTTTATCATTGCTCTTGGCAGGGAAGTAGGCAGGTCCATCATCGCTTTCTTTTACAAACTCAGAACATACAGTGTTGCTCCATCGATCATTCAAGGCATTGAGCTTAAATAGAAAGATACCATGAACTTTTTGGGTTGCCATCATACTGCCCCAAATAGCTGCCATACTTTGTATGACTTGGGGCGAATCATTGGTGAAAGTGATATGAGGACGATTCCAGTTTCCTCCTGTTGAAAAATTTAGTTC
>JACLAC010024397.1_pt1 | contig 19350 bp, 12 predicted proteins | sample 8027881 | NCBI WGS metagenome assembly JACLAC01 (sample SAMN15725517, study PRJNA655200) | protist metagenome | isolation source: fluorescence activated cell sorting (FACS) single amplified genomes of... | place: Spain: Blaines Bay Microbial Observatory, Mediterranean Sea | collected 2016-01-19 | reverse complement strand
AGGAGAGGGGTAATGTGGAAGAAAAAGAGAGAGGAAGTTTGAACATCAACGATTCCGAAGTCTTGCTCTTTTCAGCGCTTTAGCTGCTGGGAAAAGGAAAATCGATTTGAAAGTGTTGATTACTTGGTAGACTCTGAGTTTTCGGAAAAGTCGAGTTGCTGGTCAATACTGGACACAGTGTGCTTGGAAGATTCCGAAGTCTTGCTCTTTTCAGTGCTGCTGGGCGAGGAAAACTTGAGGATGGACTTGAAAGAAGACTTGTTGTAGTTCCGGGAGGCAGAAGACTGCGAGTCGGAGTTGGAAGAATAAGCAAAGTTGGCATATTCGCTTTGCTTCTTCCGGTTTTTGGTCTTAATCTTTTGCAGCTTTTGTTGAAAGCTCTTGTCACCGTGGTCCGCGAGATTATGCAGGAAAGAAGCCTGCGAGGCAAGATACTGGTTCATGGAAGCGCGGTCGTTCTGCCAGGCCTGCATATGGTTGTTCAATAGAATCCTATTCCTCGAACTGCCTTTACCCGTCTTGCGATTGATTCTCAGCCTGAGGGCAGCACCATTTGTCTTGTCCGTGAGTTTGTGGGTTGCTGTTTGTTTGTTTATTTCCCTTTCCCTTTCCCCCTTGAGAAGGGTCTGCAGGTGGGAGGAGAGGCCAAAATCACCCAAAGTCATGTTGGCCTTGTTTATGTTCTCCTCCGTCACACTGTGTTTCATCAAAGTTTCGCGCAGAGAATCCATTTGTTTGCAAGTCTCGCGGCGCTCAGACTCCACTGCCTTGCGCTCCTGCGCGACCTGCAGACGGATTCCGGTGAACTGCGCTTGCGACACTTGCATCTGGCGTTTTGTTGCAAGTATTTCCTGGCGGTCCAGGTCCAGATCGTTCCGCAAACGCTCCAGCTCAATGTTTTTGTTTTCCGCGACCTTACGATCCTCCGCGGCCTTGCGATTCCGAGCCGCTTGCATGTCTTTCTCCTTCTTGAGCTCCGCAGCCCACTTCTCCAGACGCGCATGCTCTCGCTCGATGCTCTCCTTCTCCACCAAAAGCGCGTTCTGTGGCACGCTGAGCTCGGCGGTGGCGCGGTCCACGTACGCGAGCTTCTCCTTGATCAAGGACTCCTCCTTGCTTACGGCCGCTCGGATCATCGACAAACGTTGCTCCTCCTCTTTCAGCCGTGTGAACGTGGCGTCCTCCTCGCGCAGCTTGGCTCTGCGCTCGGCGTCAAACTGCGACCGGTCGTTCTCCAGACGCCGCCGGTCAGAGTCTAGACCATCCAGCTGCGACATCAGATGCAACTCTTGCTGCCTTTTGGTCGACTCCCACGACGCGCGGTCCTCTCGTAGAGCGCGCTTCTCCGCGGATAAGTCCTGGCGCAAAATGTCGGCCTCCGTCTTGAGACTCATCTGCAGTCCTTCGATGCGAGCGTGCTCCTCGCGCAGCCGCACGCGCTCTGACTCATTCGACAGACTCGCCGACTTTTGGTTCGTCTCCATGACCACGAGCAACTCGGTGAGCCGCGCGCATTCGGCCTCTGTGCGGTCTAGCTGGGACTTGGAATTCTTTTCTAGCTCCTCCACCAGCCTCTCGCGCGCCTCGAACTGCACCGCCTTGGCCTCGTCGTTCAGGGAATTCTTTTTCATCACCTTGTGCTCCAGGTCGACCAGCTTGGAGGACGTGAGGGCCAGCTCGTTCGTCAGCCGCGTGAGCTCTTTTTCAGACTTTTCCGCGCTCCGCACCGCATCCAGCTCCTCCAAGTGCACTCGCTTCATCGATTGCAGTTCGGCGTCTTTGCTCAAAAGCTCCGCCACGTGCTGGTCTTTGAGCTTGGTAAGTTGTGCGTTCAGAGTTTTATTAAACTCGTCTGTTTTCGAAGCCAAACTTTGTTCCACTTCCAATACGCGCGCCTTGGCCTTGCCGAGTTCTTCCTCAAGTAAAAGGCGTTCTTGCTTCCACTTGGACTCCACGTCGCGGATACGCTCCGAAGTGTTGACGTATGTGGGTGAGCTGCTCACGGGCGATCTTTTAAAGTCCGGAGTCGGAGTCGGCAAAGTGGGTGATGGTGTGTTTTTTCCAAACGCGATCCCCGCACGGCTCGGAAGCGGTGGAGCCTCGGGAGCGTTTGCGCCCAAGTTGTCTTGGGCGTCTTCGTCGGAAGAATCAGAGATCTCAAACCCCGCTTTGGACGTTTTTGACGCGAAAGGGTCGCGCACCGCAGCCCGCTTTCGAAACATCTGGTCAAGACTGTCGCCGTCACGCCCCGGCTGGGGTTCACGACTGACTCGCCTCCGTGTCCTTGTTCCACTAGAAAAACTAGGCACATATCCCACCGGAGAACCCTTCTTCCCGCCTGGAGAGTGGTCTGATCCTGGTGATCCTGGCGAGACCAAGACTGAACCTGATGAGGCTCGATTTATGGTGCCACTTGGTAAACCGCGTTTTTTTGTTCCTCCAACATCTGTGTCTGCAAGTAGGTCGTCCAAGTTCACGTCGTCATCCGAGAACACTGGGGGTTTTGGAGAGATCTTTTCTGACGAGAACGAGTCACTTCCTGAGGGCTCAAAATCCTCGAAACTGTTGTAGGAGTCATCATCGTCACTATTGTCGAAGCCCATCGCAGTCTGCGAAAAAATCACACCTTCTTTTTAGCTTGATTTCGAGTTTTCAAAATTAAGGTTTTCAGATTTAAATTTCCTACCTTGCTGATACTCATTTTCTGGGTATTTCTCGTTTCAAATTTTCTTTATAGTTTGAAGATTTTGTCGCAATATATAAGTAGTGCCAATCATCTATGGATCAGCAGTTGTGAGTTTTTTTACTTTGGCGACTTTTGCGGTTTTGAAGGAAACCTGGAGAAATAGGTTGAAATAGGTTGGTTCTGAAGGTCATCCTCAAACGCTTCAACAAATCCAAGTTATTATAAAGCCTTCATTTTTCCGTGGTCTGCAAAAATGCACACTTGAAGACGCCTCAGGGGGTATGGCGACGATTTCGAGGATGACAAACCCGACAATTGTGGAAAGAGCACTCATGGAACACACCATGTGGGTACGCAAACCTCTCGGAAGGGACCAGATCTGGAGAGTAGCACAAATCCTGAAAGCGGACGCAAAGCGAGGCGAGGTGGAGGTCAAAATGGAAGACACAGGGGAGGTCGTTCGCGGAATCAAGGCCTCGGATCTGCTCGGGTTTGACACGGCACACAACCTGGACTGGGACGACGTGATGAAGATGAGCGACCTGAACGAAGCCGCGCTCCTCAAGGTGCTCCGGTCGCGCTTCAAGAACAAGAAGATCTGCACGTTTCTCGGGGACATTTTAGTTTGTATCAACCCATATGAGAAGCTCACGAACCAGTTCTCGCTAGAGTCGCCCTCCAACGAGGCGTTCGAGCGTTTCCGCGAGTTCGACAACAAACCGCATCTGCTGGTGATGGCTGTGCGTGCGTATAAGCGCATGAGGTCGGGGTACAAAGCGCAAAGCCAGAGTATCTTGATCAACGGCGAGAGCGGCGCGGGCAAGACGGAGGCCGCCAAGTACGTCATGCGGTGTCTCGCGCATCAGAGCAACATGCGGCGGCTAGAGGTGAAGAAGGAGAAGGCGGACGCACTTAGCGGTAAACTGAGTGGGATGGGCGTGTCTGGTTCTGGGCCTAGCACACTCGGGCGTGGGACAAGGGGAGGCACCAAGAAGAGGGGCCGCGGCGGGCTGCGAAACCTGCTTAGCGAAAAACCGAAATCTCAGACCTCGGATATAGGCTCACACGTGGAGAGATGCGCGCTGCAGAGCAACCCTTTACTGGAAGCCTTCGGGAACGCGCGCACGGTGCGGAACCGCAACTCGTCCAGGTTCGGCAAGTTCATCCAGGTGCGGTTCGACAAGGAGGGCTGCATTTGTGCGGCCACCACGCGACACTTTTTGCTGGAAAAGTCGCGAGTCGCGTCGCACTCCTTGGGCGAGCGGAACTTTCACATCTTTTACCAGGTGCAACTCGCGCTCCGCGAGGGCAAGCTGGAGAGTAGCGTGGACTGGGATGCTGGAACCTGGGAGTATCTCACGCCGGAGAGATTTCTAACGCACGAAACAGACCTGGGCGTAGATGACAGTCAAGAGGACGCGTTTCAGGACCGCGCGGGCTTCGAGGAGACGCTAGAGGCCATGGAGGTGGTGGGACTGTCCGTGGAGGACCGGCAGAATGTGTGGCGGGTCTTGGAAATCATCTTACTCCTGGGCCAGCTGAAATTTGAGGAAAACGACGAGGAAAACACTTCCAACATGGAGGGCTCTCAGATCGTGAATAGCTCCGAAATGGACAAAACAATGAACCAAATCCAAAGCTCACTAGGCGTGAAAAGAGAAGCCCTAGCCCACGCGCTCTGCTTCCGCACCGTCAAGGCGGGAACGCGGTCCTCGATCGTCACCGTGCCCATGTCCAAGCGGGAGGCACACGAGTCGCGCGACGGCCTGGCTAAGGCACTATACAGCGCGCTCTTTGACTGGATCGTATACAAGATCAACTTTTCCACCCGTCTACCGCCCACTTCCGCGCGTACTTCACGAAACCCGGTATTTATCGGCGTGCTGGACATCTTTGGGTTTGAGGTCCTCAAAGTCAACTCGTTTGAGCAGCTCTGCATCAACTACGCCAACGAGGTCTTGCAGAGCCGCTTCGACGACCACATCTTTTCCCTGGAAAAGCAAATGTACGAAAACGAGGGCGTGGACTGGTCTTTTCTGAGCTTCCAGGACAATTTGCAGATTCTTACTTTGCTGGATAATAAGGCGCCGCCGGGCGTCTTTCAGCTCCTGGACGAGCAGGGCTTGCTGAAAACCCGAGGAAATCGGGCCACAGACGAGGGCTACCTTCGCGCCCTTAACAAGCAGTACTTGCCAAGTAGTACTCTTTTTACAGACGCTTCGACGGACGAAAATCTCGCCTTTCAAATCAAGCACTTTGCAGGCGCGGTCGTTTACAAAGTCGAGGGGTTCCTCAAGAAAAACACCGATGCGCTCCAGCCCGACCTTGCGGAGCTCGTGCTGCAAAGAGAAAGCGTGGACGATTTTGTCTACACTCTTTTTGCGCTATCTGCGTCCAACTCCGACAAGGCATCCACTTCTCATAGAAGCAAATCCAACCGAACCAAGTCTGAAAATACCGTAAACAAGAGAATGTCGCCATCGAGGTCGGGATTGCCGAGCCGGAATTTCCAGGACGTCGCCCAGATGCGCAAAATGGCAAACCTAGCTACGGTGAGCTCGACCTTCCGCGAGCAGATGACAGAGCTTTTCCAGCTCATGGAGCTCGGCGGGCGTTTCTTCATCCGCTGCATCAAACCGAACCACCTTAAGGCTCCCAGCACGTGGGACGCCCAGCTCGTTCTGCACCAGCTCTCCTACCTGAGCTTGATGGAGATGATCCGGATCAGAAAGGAGGGCTACCCCGTGCAGCGCCCGTTCGCGGACTTTGCCGAGATGTTCCACACGTTGCTACCGGGCGGTGGCGCAACCCCTGAGAACCACCGCGAGGCGTGTGAACTCATTCTGACCAATGCCCTGGGAAAAGGAAAAGGAAAAGGAAAAGGAAAAGGAAACACCGAGCAAGCCTGGCAATGTGGGCACCACAAGCTGTTTCTTAAGGACAAAATACTTGAAAAGATGTCGCAAAAGATCCAAGACCTCCATGACGACAACACTTTGCACACTTTGAAGCAGGATCGCCGAACGCGACAGAACCACGCCGAAAAAGCGCGCCACACCGCCGGGCTCAAGGTAACGCGGTTCGCGAAACGGGTCGTGTCGAGTGCCAGAAAGCACCGCCGCAAGGACCGCGCTATTAAGCTCATGCAGAAGGTGGCCCGCGGCGCTCTGGTCAGGTCTGCATTAAAAACCGAGGAACACCGAGAGAGCGTGGGGGCCCTCAGACTGCAGACCTGGGCCCGGGCACTGCATGTCCGGCGCCGGTTTCTAAATCTCCTCAACACGCGACGCAAGTGGAAACCACACCTCTTACCGAACGAGGCGGTGGTCATGACGTCCCTGGTGACGGTTCGGAAGGAAAAGGAAAAGGAAAAGACCAAGACCAGGCAGCTGGTCTTCACGTCGGGCCCGCAACCGCGCCTTATTTGCGTGAACCTCAAAACCGGCTCGAAAAAGGAGGTGTTCAAGTGGAACCCGGGCCTTTTCGTGCTAGCCACCTCCGAAACTGACTTTGTAGTCGCATCGCAAAAGAAAAAAATCAGCTTTACTGACAAGAAGAGCCCCGCGATCTGCTGGGTCGTGGCGCTCCCGCTCAGCCTCTCCGTGGTCGACCTCGTCTCGAAAAACTACCATCTTGGGTTGGAGCCCAGAAAACCGGTCAACGGCGAGAAGGAGGCCGTCATGCAGTTGCAGAGCTGGGTCGACCCGGCCAAGTGGGACTACCGGCGCTTTGTCTTGCACAACCACTTACTGGTGTGGCATCCCCAAGACTCCAATTTGAATACAAACCCGCCAGAGGGCGCCCTCACCGTCACACCGGCCCTGCAGTCCAGCATGCTGCCTCAAGACCAGGACGAGAATCAACAGACTCTTGAGCTGCGCCACGACGCGTTCCCAAACAATGCAGTGCTTATCCGCTGCTCGAGCACCAACACCTGCATAAACTGGCTGGACTGGTTGAGCCCGTCTGAGAAAGAGAAAGACAAAGAGAAAGGCGGAGAAACTCTGACTCCGGCCCAAGAACCAAAAAACATCAGCGTCAACCAGGCCATTGGAATCGTGGAGGAAATGAAAAACCAAGGCAACAAGCTCTTCCGCGCGAGTTCCGTACAAAGCGCGCTAGATGCCTACTCTTCCGCGATTGAAGAGGCAAGGAAAGTCTGTCCTCTACTCAACCTGGACCCGTCGCTCGTCCAGGCCAAGGTTCGTGCACGCAAACTAGAGCAGAACGTGGTGTATCTCTTACAGGCTGTGTCTACCTGCCTCAACAACCGGGCTGCTTGTTTCCACAAACTAAAACAATATGCACACGTAGTCAAGGATAGTTCTTGGGTGCTCGAGTTGGGTGGGCCCAACGCAAAGGCTTTTCTAAGGAGGGGTCTGGCCAAGGAGCACTTGGGGATGAAAAAGGGTGCCCTTAAGGATGTCAAGAAGGCCATCGCCTTGAATCCCAACATGCCTACCGCGCTTAAGGCAATGCAGAGGCTTGATAGGCCAAGGAAGAAATAACTTAACTTGACCAGTTTTTCCCCGAGACTGTCCAGACTGCTGAGAAGTCCGCCCAGTCCCCGTACGAGAACACCTCTGAGGGCAGCGATTCGGATTCCGACCAGGATGCTGGTGTTTGGGCCATGTCTATTTGAGTTTTGAAAAAAACACATGAGACTGTCGGTGTTATTAATGAAGGTAAAATAAAATCATCGTTCTATGACGCGCGTAATTTATTGGTGACGTCTAAAAGTGAATATTTCACGGATGAAGTCAAAGAATGGATGATGAAAACACCAAAAGTAATAAGGGCGGAGATTGTAAAAAAGGCTACATCTGCTTTCAAAACAAACAAGAAGATGGTGGCACAAAAAAAGAAGAAATTTTTCAAGATGAAGTTTCGGTCAAAACGTGGGTCTACTAACATTAAACCTTTATTTGAGTGCAGGCTGAACACTCAAGAAGACCTTCAAGGGATTTCTCAAGCAAGGACTGGTACGCTTCCTGGCCTGACTTTTCTAACCTGAGCTGCACGCCATTGGCCGCGTCGTTCCAGTAAAAACTGGTTCCAGGCATGCCGAGATGGTCGAGTGTCGCTGAGTACTGCAGAGTCCAGCCGAGGTGTTGCTCAGGAGCGTCGAGCGCAATCTTGGGGAAGTATGCGCGGAAGAATTTCTTCTGGGCATCGGTCGCGTAGACTTCGGTCGCAGACGCGCCCGCGTCGGTGCCCCAGGAAGCCTTCTTCGGGAACCCTTTCTTCTTGCTTTTGTTGTTATGGCGCAAGATCAACAAGAGCGCACAGATGCAGCGAATGCGGCAGGCCGTGCACTTGTGATGCCCGTGGTTGAACGCCTTGGCCAGCATCTTGCTCACAAAGAAGCCCTCAAACGACCCAGACTCGGGGTCAGACTGCCTTTGGCGCTCCAGCCCCTGCGCCACGATGTGTAATATGTCGCCTAGGTAGTACCCAGGCTCCTCATTGAAGAGCATGCAACTGAGAAATCGTTCAATACTATTCATCGGGGTGGGCTCAATTGACCATTTGATCAACCTCTTCACTCGGCGATCGTTCAGTCCATAGTTATACGTGAAGAACGCGTACGAATAGTACTTGGCTTTAGACTTGATCGAGACAAAACTGTTCCAAACTATTCGCGACTTGGCCCTGGTAATTCGGATGTAGACGGCATCCGCAGCGCGTCGATCTTGACACACAAACCGGTATAGCACATACTGAAGGAACATTAGCCCAATCAAAATATAGCCAATATGGATCATAAAAAAGAAGACCCAGAGCATGAAGATGAATGAAACCCAATACGACCCTTTCCAGGTAAGCCAGATATACAAGTCGACAGGGTTTGACAATTTGTACTTCACATCGAGAGCTGCGCTTAGCATGACATCCTCAAGCCTGGCCAGTCCAAACATCCCACCAGCACACTTCTTGTAATTTGGAATTATGATCTCTAACGTAGCGTGTGGCCCGTACTGCGCGATCTCCGCCTGGATCCACGCACGAGACACGGTGCTCTGAATCTCCTTCATGCTGGTACCATACATGACTACTTTTGGTACGCGTGGGTTGTCATACAGTTTAGAAAAGTTCGAGAGGCTTTCCATGAGGTTCTCACCCTCCTGATCAATGCTCACCCAATCCAGCGCCATTATTGAGTATCCTCTCTTAGAGGCGCGATCAAGCAGTGTGCGCACGTGTTTTTTTGATTCGGCCTTGTCAGGCCCAAGATCCCAGCGCCATGACGCCACGCAAAACCCGGGTGAATTTTGGCTTGCACACGTTGTAATCAGTTGTGGTTTACAAACGGTTTGCGATGTACCCAGCTGTTTCAAAGTCTCATTTATGTTGATTTTACCGTGAACCTAATGTCGTCATCATCATCGCCAATCACGAAAGGGGCTAAAATCGTCATTGAAGTGTGGTGTGCGTTTTGATGGAGGGATGAAGAGATAGAGAAAGGGGGATGGAGTTTGTGGTTGTGTGATTCATATTGATTTTTTGTTATCTATTTTTCCACGCACACATAAAAAGGTTAGGTAGTTCGCTATATCAGAATAAGAAATTTTCACAAGGCGAAAAGAGGGTGAAGTGTGTTTGAAGAATGTTTTTCAAAAGTGTTTGAAGAATGTATTTCAAAAGAGTTTTGGTTATTTTTTTTATTGAAAAGTTATTGGACACTCTGTTAACTCCAAATTGCGGTCTTGTCAATCACAGAAGCGGTATTATTATTATTATTATTCGCGCGGCTTCTTCTGTAATCTTCAAATAGGAAAACCGCGCAAAAGCTCTCAGTTGTCTTACAGCAATAAATGAACTTTCCTGATTCGAAAATTTCATAGACGACTGTAGTTTGGCCTACACACCTTGGCTGAGCTGTTGGAAATTTCGACAGCCTTGAGTTGGCGAATTGCGGATTGGCGCAGTGGTAGCGTGCTGGACTCATAACCCAGAAGTCACTCGTTCGATCCGAGTATTCGCGTGTCCCATTTTTTTGCTCCTTTTTGAATTGGCTTTTTTTGCGGTAAAAAAGGAGCCCTTTTTGTCCTAGCTCTGGGTTTTGCGCAAGGGTCGCTAGGCTAATGTCTCTGTTCGATCTGGTTATATCTTAGTCTGCTTTACTAAGTTCTGGGTTGTCTGTGTCGCACAAACGAATCTCGGAAGACTTCGTGATTGTGTTCGAGAGAGGTTTTAGAATGATCGGTGCCGGGGGATCGGTTACAAGTTCAGCAAGGTCCTTGCTGGTCCTTAAGCAAGGTCTCGCAACGGTCACTCGGCTGAGCCTCTATATCTTGGTCTGGATTCGCTTGGCTTGTGGCGCGGTCTGACTGGTAGGTCGGCATGATCATGGGATCAGACGCAGAGGAGTTCTGACTCTGCTGCGACAACTTGAACAATAACCTCGCTGGAGGATTCCTTGACTGACAAGCCCAATCGCATTGTAGTACGGGCAATAACAATGGTGGTTCTGTGAATAAGTCTGTTGTTTGATAAGATGGTTCCGATACGGGTGACAATGAGGTTTGAAGTGATGGAGTTACCCCTCCGGAAGGGAAAGGGAAAGAAATGAAGATTTTAAAGAGAATTCAACTTTGAAAATTTCGAAAACAAGGTCCGGGCGTGATCATCCTGAAGCAAATCCTGGCGGTTAGGCTTCCTCCCCTGTGCGTTCTGAAAGGACTGTGTCCACTGATCAAGCTGAGCCTTGACACGGTCTCTCTCCTTCTCAATAGCCTTCCGCTTCTGCTTGGCCGCCTCAGATTCCTCGCCCACGGAAATGCCCTTCTCAGCCAGGTCGTGGTCCTTCTTGAGCTTGACGTGGTCTAAAACGTCTGCCGTGAAGGTTTTTTTATCATCCGCTCCCCTGGCAACACGCACGAGTTGTGTCCCCCTGTGGTCGCACGCAAAAGGAGCCACGAGCAAAGCGCCAGGCTTCATCTGCGCCGCGAGCACACGCAGGAGGTCTACATCTAGATCCTCAAAGTCAGAATCCACCAGTTTCTGCTTAAAGTCGCCCTTTAACAGCCTATCCAGAGACGCACGCTCAAGGGCGCACCATACGTGTATGGCGTCGAAGGGCCCCTTAGGCATGAATCCCTGGTGTGCATCGGCCGGGCAGAGCACGACCGATTTATAGACGGTGTGAGCTCCCTGCATGTGCGGTGCGATCGCACGTGCAATGCGGTGTGGCACAGACTCGACCAGGTCCTGCACGCGGTCTACGCCCGTGGCGAAGCCGGGCTGCGGCGAGCTGCCAGCGGCGGTAACTAGGAGCCCCAGCAGGCTGGTGACGTAGCCGGTGCCACAACCTACGTCCATGACGGCGGCTCCCGGCTGGAGTTTGGTCTCCAGGGCCTCCAGGGCCGCGCACTGGTCGTGGAGCACGGCGTCGATAGTTTGTTGGGATGAAATATGATTTAGATCCAGATCCAGGAAAGGACCGGGATTGAGTGCGCGCACGGCCTGAGTGAGGGCACCACTAGTCAAGACTCCGGTTTTCAAAAGGGTGTCGACGCGGGCGGCATGGTGGTCACTGGGTATGATGATGCCGGGCGGAATTTTATCTTTTTCTGGAGAGGTGGACAATGGGCGTTCTTTTATTTTGGACCATCGGGATCGGAAACCTCTGAATCCAAGAGAGCGCATCTTTGTCGCGCGAGATGAGGGCCTTAGAGGTATTCTCGCGAGGAGTTTCTAGATTTGAGAAATGCCACCGTGCAATTTCTTTCGTCCAATCGAATAATTTGAAATACCTCGGCCTCAAACACGGGCAAAGGGCTTTTAGCGAGAAGGTAAGTTTTTTGGTAGTTTCTAGAGGGTTTTTCAAATAATCAAAAAAAGCGCTCTATAGAAAGTGCTCTATAGAAAGATGCAACACTCCGAACCAAACAACCGTTCGTTAAATCGCCTTTCTTTCGTTGATTCCAAAGACCTTGGAGTTCATTTCTCTGCTCCCACAGATCAGGGTGCGTTTTGTGGACGCAGACGGGGATGAGGAGACCGTGGAAGGATCTTTGGGCCAGTCTCTCCTGGAAGTCGCCCACGACAACGATATTGAGGTGGAAGGCGCGTGCGGCGGCGAGATGGCCTGCTCGACGTGCCACGTGATTCTAGAAGAGAAAGTCTTCGACTCGTTACCAGAGCCAGAGGAAGAAGAAGAAGACATGCTGGACTTGGCGCTGGGCCTCACGGAGACGTCAAGGTTGGGTTGCCAGGTGCATTTGAAAAAGGAGATGGATAATATGACGGTCACGCTGCCCTCGGAGACGGCGGACATGTCTTGAAAATTGTGAAGATATGCTTAAAAATTCTGCCTTTTTTTTTTTTTTTTTCACTTCACACGGAATCACACGGAAGGCTGCATAGCGGCCATGGCCGCGAGGGCGTCCAAGGAGTTTTGCCTTTTCAGGGTATTAGCCGCCGCGACGGGAGCTAGCTGCTGTGTTTGAGGGTGAGGGTGAGGGTGAGCCCCAGAAGCTTGACTTGAATTCGTCTTGGTCCTCTGTGCCTGCGCGATGGCCTGGTGCAACTTCTGTTGATGCAAGAGCTGCTGGTGTTGCATTGCCTGGCGGTGTTGCAAACGCTGCTGGTGCTCCCGTTGCTTCTGTTGTTGCATCAAAGCCTGCTGCTGGCGCTGACGCATCTGAGTCTGCGCCTGCTGGAGGTATTTGTGATTCTCAAAGGTCTCGGCCGCAAAACGACGCGTGTTCAAAATGCAGCAGTTCTGGATCACGGTCTCACTCGCATTGCTCTTGACCTTGCTCCAACGCAAGGACTCCAAAGTGGTTTGCGCAAAAAATGTGTACACATCCTGCAAATCAATCCTAATCTTGCGGTCGGCATACTGCGGATTATGAGCACGCATGATCTGCCTCTCTTGGTCCGCAGCCTGGAGTCTTGCGACGAACTTTTCCTCATCCTCTTTCCTGAGTTTGTCCTCCACACGCGCCCTCTTGTTCTGCTCAAGTTTTTTCCGCGCCTCGTCGTTGTTGTTGACCTTCTCAAGGTGGCGATTCACACCGAGCGCGAATTTGTCGTACTCGTCCAGACTCTTATTCAACTCACCCACCATCTCGTGGAGGACAGCCCCCTTCTGCTGCTTCTCGCGGCGCAGAATGTCGCGCTTCTTCTTCAAAATCGAGCGGTACTCCGGATCCACCCTCAAGCGCTGGTTCTGTTTCGACGTCTCGCCCTTCTCGGCCTCTTTCAGCAAAGCTTGCTTGGTCTCGGCGTGCGTGAGTTGGACCTTAAACCCGTTCAGACGGCCCACCGTCTCTAGTTTCTCAACCGCCGCGATTGGGTCCTTGTGAAACACGCGCCGTTCGAGGCGACGCCGTATACCCACCTTGCGGTGCGTCGCCAGACCGGTCAGCTCGAATAGGCAGCCCTTGACCATGACCTGGAGAGCCGCCAGCAGGTAGTCCACTACGGGGTCGTTTGCGCTGACTTGCGACTTGTTGTTCTGTGCCAACGTGTAGTTCACAAGGCGCGATGCGAAAATCGCGGGCAGCACGCGATTGTCCACCAACTGCGGAAACTCCGGGTTGTGGAGAGGCACGTTCGAGGTGTAGCTCAGCGCCGCGGCCTGGCTCGCTTCTTGCATCGCGTTGTTTGCCACCTGCAGCATGACGTGCGACGCAGAGGACGTCATGCAGCGCTGTAGATTGCTCGATACAGCGGAGTGTCCAGAGCTGGCCGTGGAGAGTGCCGAGGAGTGCGTGGACGCGGAAGCCAGTCTCCCCGGTAAGGCTCCAAAGCTTCCTCCTTGAGCCTTGGTCACGCGTGGTTGATACGCCGCAGAGCGCGAGGAAAGCGAGCGGCTCGACGTCCGTTGCAAGGGCTGTTGGCGGCCCCGGCCAGATGCTTGTGTACGTAATACCTGGGCGTGTTGATTTCCCCTACCGCGACCGTGTTGAACACCGCCCCGACCATGGGTAACCCCTCTTCCGCGACCGCGTGCCGCGCCCCGGGCACGACCACGCGTGGGCAAGATTGAGGTGATCTCGCCGCGCTCAAACTTCTGCACGCGGTTGAGCGCCCACTTGTATGCGGACATGTCTGCCTCTTTCATGAGTCGGACCACCAAGTCGAAGCGGTTGCGCAGCGTGCCGCCGTTACCGTTGACGGCGATTTCTGATTTGATGCGCCGGTGGACAGCAGTGGGTACTTTGAGTTTAAAATTCTCCCACATCCATCCCATTTGCTGGTGCAACTTTTCGTTGATTTTTTTAGAGGCCCGCTCCGCGCGTCGACTCTTGGGGCGGAGTTTTTGGTTTTGGTGCTGGTGAGCAACCTGGTTTTGGTGCTGGTGAGTTACTCGATGAGTTCCTACCTGGCGGTTCAGCTTTGTAGACGGTAGACCCAGGTTGTCCCAGGTACCGTTCTTCTTCAAAGTCCTCAGCACATTCTCCATGTCCGTGTCGCCGACCAGAGCATTCATCTCGCGCAGAATCTCCATAAAACTATCTTTGCTGGGTGGTAGCACCGATGCTCGGTTCTTGTACAGCGCGCGCACCTTGTTGAGCGTGTCCAGATTTCCAATCACCGAAGCTGCCGTCTTGTACGCCTCCATGCATGCCCGGTTGTAGGTGTCTTTGCTCATGACCTCTCCACCTCCTCTAAATCCTCCCGTCGCCATCCGGGACGATAGCTTTGCCGCCTGCTTCTCCTCCTCCGCCGTGAGACCCTCCTCCTCGGTCAGCAGGTCCATGTTGTTGGATTTATGACAAACTCTAGGGTAGTTTTACTACGAAACAAAAAGTAGGCCTAAGATGAATCCATAGAAACTGCGTTTCACACCCGAAACGCCCGAAACCCAAGGGAAGGCCTGGATTTCGAGCTTTCCCACCCGATAGAACAACTTTAAAGGATTAAAATAGAAAAAGTCGTTTTTACTACCTCTAAAATCCAATATAATGCCCTATGATCTAGAAAAAGCCTCTTTTTCACCCCAAATCCCTGTTCACGGGCAAGTCACTGTGGAAAACCATTCCAACCTCAAATGCGCGATTACCGAGATGTGGGCGAGCAACCCTTTAAAGATGATACAGATGAAAGCTAAATCTCTCAAATCCGATGCGGCCTGGGTCTTCATCCTGAACTACGGCGGCGGCTTACTCGGGGGTGACGCGGTGGGCATCCGCGTGGAGGTGGGTGAGAAAGCATGCATGGTATTAACCGCGCAGGCCAGCCAGAAGATCTATAAACAAACCCCAACCCACAAAGGTTGTAACCAGGAAATCATATGCAAGATCCGGAATCATGGGTTGTTGTTCGTGATTCCGCACCCGGTCACCCTATTCAAGGACAGCAGTTATGTACAGGACCAGCACTTTGAGCTTGACAAACACGCGAGTCTGCTCCTTGTGGACTGGGTCACCTCAGGGCGCATCAGCCGGGGCGAGACTTGGGAGATGCACCTCTACCGGAGCATCAACACGGTCAGGGTGGATAACGAGTTGCTGGTATGGGACACACAGAAGTTGGATGGCGGTGCCTCTTTAAAGACAAAGATGGGTCCTCTGCACAACGTCGCAATGGTGGTTTTGGTCGGGCCAAAGCTCTTGGACTTTGCGCAAGGTTTGGTGAAAAGGGAAGAAGAGATGAGATACTCGCAGCAGGCTAACACTGAGGTGCAGGATTTTGGGGTGCGGACTAGCGTAAGTCCTTTGATTTCCAGAGCCGGCAACTCCTGTGGCGCTTTGGTCCGCGTGGTGGCCGAGCAAACCATGGATGTGTATGAGTTTTTGAAGAAATTCCTGGAGCCACTTGAGGGGCTCATGGGGGATAACCCCTACCGGGAGTAAGTCACTGATTTTACTTGGAATTAAGATGTTTTTGGAACAAAATTTTGGGGGAGGCGAATGTGTGGTAGAAAAACAACCAGGAGAGCGAAGTCCCTGATGAACAAGGCTAACGTGGTAGAAGTACGTTTGATGGAGAGTCGCACAGCAGCGAGCCAGTTCACAGTGAAGGATATCAGCAAACACGAGTCCGTCTGGGTGGCCTTGCTTAAACTTTTTGAGGATAGCACTTGTCTTGTTGGAAAAACCACCATTCAGCTCAAAAGCAAGGGGCTGGAAGCGGAAATTATTGAGGCGGGCAGTGGCTGTGTATTTTTCATAAGCGTTTCTGGTCGTCAAAGTAGTCGATGATGATACTCGATGATGGCAGTAGGAGGCATAAGGCCTACACCACCAAGAGGCTCTGAGATGCGAGCTTGGGTTAAGCGAAGGTTCGACTTGCAGGTAGCTGAGTGCGCCGTGAAATCATACGCCGTGCCAATGCATTGATTCTGTAGGTCATATGTCAACGTGGCAAAGTCTGGTCGGAGGTTGTCAGGGTTGTTGCTCCAGAGTGTATTACTCATTTGTGACCAGACCAGGTCGAGTCGTACTGAGAAGGTCAACGACTTGGAGAAGTGCATCCTTGTTGTTGCTCCAGTCCTTCGTACAACAGCACAAGAAAGGGCGTGATTAATGGGTTGGTCATCGGCAATGGGCATGTTACAGAGGGGGCATGTATCTGAAGAAGGCAAGTCAGAAGGATGCCCAAGTCGGATGGTGTGCCAGTGTTCGTTATTGATGTAGTAAGGGCCATTGAATTTGAGTAGTTGCATGAGGCCAGAGGCGCCCGGCGCACACGTAGCGGCAACATGTGCTTTGCGGCCTAGAGATTGTTGTCGGAGCCAAACTCTACTCCTAAAAGATTTGGCGTATCTCTCAGATTAAAAAAAATCCCCCCCATTTTGTAAGGACTTTACTTACGGGTAAACTATTCATTCTCCGTCTGGAGAAACTTCTTGAACTTCTTCTTCTTACACTCCATCCCAGGCTCCAACCCAAACTGCGCCTTAAAGAAAGAACCGTCCGCACAAACTACAAGCAAAGTGTTAGCCTCCGCGCCAAAAGCGCAGATGCACTTTGTCTCAGGAACCCTGAACTGCGCAAAACTCCACTCCGAGTTGAAGTATTTCGGCAAGAGGCCCTTGATGAACTTGAAAGAACCAGTCGGCAGGTAAGAAGACGGCGAGGTTTCACCGTTTGGGCTGGGGTCAGTCGAGGACGACCCAGGACGAGGCATGAGGTGCGCGCCCGGCGCGTTGGAAAGTATATTTTGGTTTGCCACCTCGGCCTGCTTCAGACTAAAAACGTGAACTGTACCCTTGTCACTCGAGCACGCCAGAAAGGTCGAGGTCGAGTTGAAAGCGAGACTGTAGATGACGGCCTTCTCTGCCCCCCGCCGAAACTCATGCAAGAGGTCACCAGTGTGGGATTTAAACACGCGAACCAGAGTGCCCTTCTCCGACGCAGTCGCGAACAGGCTACCGTCCAGGTTGCACGCGAGCGCCTGGAGCTCCGACTCGTGCGCCCTGACGATGGTCGTTTTCTTGACATCATACAATTCCACGCGGACCTGGCCTTTCTCTCGGCCGGGGCACACCAGTACGTTTGTGTGCGTCGCGGATGACACCGCGCACAGCCCGAGCGAGTTGTTCACCGTGGCGATGTGATCCAGTAAGTCGAGGTTCTGAAAGTTGTACACGTAGATAGTTTTACGAAGGACGACGACGATGCGGTCGCGCCTCAACCTCACGCCGGCCACCTCGGAGCGGAAGGACAGTTCGCCAATACAGCGCGTTTGAGCGTCGTCCCAAACCATGACCTTGTTGGTGGGGTAGCGCGGGGATCGCCCGCCACCTACTAATGCCAGGATATTTGACCGGTACAGCATTTCCACGATCCCGATGCCTCCGGAGTGGAATTCTGGTGAACAAGTTAGTTGTGGTAATTTTGGCTGAGAGGAGACGAAAAACTTACGTCTGTTGAACATCTCTTCGAAGGGCTCACTATTAAATATTCGGAATCCGGTGTCCATCCCACATTTACCTCACTCACAATCCTCATCTTTTCACTCCTCTCATTCTTCCTCTCAAACTTTCCTCTTCCTTCTTCATTCCAATCAACACTTTCAAATCGATTAAAATTATTCCTCAAGATTATAGATGCCCGGCATCATAATTTCCGTGCGCTCCGCGATCGCGTGCACGATACCCGCTCGATGCGAGTTGATACCGCGCGCGTTCAACCAGTGCCACATCGCGTCGCAGTGCATCTTGGTCGTCATGCCCTGGCCCTTCAACGACAGGAACTTGCCAATCAATTGATACGTCGTGGTCACCGGCGAGTCACCCTCGCACTCTGCAGCCAGCTTTGCGGCCGCCGCAGGACCGATCCCCGGGACGCTAGTGATGTCCTGTTGGAAAGTATTTAGGCGCCAAAATCGAATAAGAGGGATGTTGTGTTCGTATTGAAACTTGATATGCTTTGTCTTTGGAGAACAATGTGCCCAAATTCAAGGAGAAATCCATGAGATACCCCTCAAAATCCCACCAAAACGAACTAACCTCTTCAATTTGCTCCGACAGGAAGAGTGCGAGGGCATCGTCCGATACCTGCGACTTGTTCACATCAAATCCGGCCATGTCTTTAATCCTGATCACTTCAAAAACCCTTAGACTCTTCCTTTTACGACAATAAAATTTATTGGAAAAATCAAATTTTATCCGCGAAAGTCAATGTTTTTTTCCTGAATACCTCACCATTACACCGATAAAAACTCTATCGAGCCTTTTTCTCCTCCCTTCTAGATTTAAGTCCTTCACAGATGTCCGCCTTTTTTTGTGGTCGGGAAAGTTTGGTTTTCGTTCATAACCAAACACATCAATATTCCAAAGCATCAGACCTTTAATTATCTGTTATTTTGCCACAAAAATCAATGCATTCTCCTCTTTTCCCTTTCTCTTCCGGATCGGAAATAGGAAAGGTCGACACACTCTAGATTCTTCTCTTGCGCGTCAGCCTATCGTTTCGTGAAAACTAACATCAAGTGGTTTTGTTATTTGAAAAGTATTTTGAAAGATTATTCAAAAGCATCTCTCTCTCGCCCAAACTCAAAATACCCCGAAAAACTCCTGGGAAAAAAAACACATTCCCCCTCCGGTGCAAGGCCTAAAATGAGCATAGTGAGGAATATGATAGTGGCGCAGGTGAAGGATGAGATAGTTGATGTGGGCGATTACCCCAACAAGACAAAGGGAGTACCGGAAAGCGCGCCCCCCATCGACGCACGACCTGATTCTGTCGTCTTTGAGTCCAACTCGAGCACCGACAAGGATGACTCGGAAATATCGAGCTCAAGCTCTGAAGATGAAGGGTGGCGGCCGTCGACTATGGTTTTCGGGTCTGCGGTGCCCCGGCGGTCGCAGCGGAAGCGCGGGCTAGCTTTGCTCGAGGAAGAGCCCGTGAACAAGGCCACGGGTTTCGGATCCTCCACAGCTGCAGCTGCAGCTCAAGAAAAGAAGCCAAGGCTAACCTCACAGTACCGTGGCGTATGCTGGTACAAGCGCACTCAAAAGTGGGTCGTACAGATCAAGGTGAACGGGCAGCGACGCCACGTAGGGTACTTTCGCAACGAGAAAACGGCAGCGGACGCGTACAAGGCTGCACTGGAGAAGGAGAACATGACGCTTGAGTCGCAGGAGCCGATCCCGCGCGGTGAACGCAAGCGGCGCGAGTGCAAGAGGAAGCATAAGAAGAAGATGAAACCAGAGTCGTATGCTCAGAAGGCACAGCATATGCAGGCTGGTTTGTCGAAATTGA
>JACLAC010021599.1_pt1 | contig 19356 bp, 15 predicted proteins | sample 8027881 | NCBI WGS metagenome assembly JACLAC01 (sample SAMN15725517, study PRJNA655200) | protist metagenome | isolation source: fluorescence activated cell sorting (FACS) single amplified genomes of... | place: Spain: Blaines Bay Microbial Observatory, Mediterranean Sea | collected 2016-01-19 | reverse complement strand
ATCATTGCCAATCGTCGCAATGGGTACCACAGCCCCTCTCAGCTTGAGGTCGGCAAAAGTCCTCGTCCCAGCAGTCCTCAGTAGGCATCGGCGGCCGATAGTATTCGACGCCGACCGGAAAGGGCTTGGCGAAGATCCCGGATAAATCCTTATCGCGGCTACGCCATTTCATCCACTAATTGCCGATATGCATACCTGGTCCCTAACCAACCCCGATCCGCAACCAGCGGATATTGTGAATACAATCCTCGCGACACCAGAACGCCGCCAATATCTCGCTATCGGACAGGTGCAAAAGGTTGGGAAAACCGAAGTGCAACTCGGCCAACTCCGTCGCCGAAGCCCGCTCGCCCAGCATCCGCGACTCCGAACCCTGCCAGAGTGGGACTTCTTCCAGGTTGATCCATTCGTCACCCCTGATCTCGGCGAGCACCGCCCACAGACCCGGTGCATCGGTCCGCCGCATCAGGCACAAGATCCGATCTCCACCCAAATGTACTAATTTTGTGGTCTCCCCCGCTATTCCAGTCGAGCCCCGCACGGTAAATTCGCGACCGTTCGGAGCAATAGCATAGGGTACCGGCAGCAACGTTTTGCCCGCAACCGCATTAAAGGGCCACGCCACCGCCAGGAGACGTCCATTCTCCAGCTCGATCAGGCTGACCTCGTGGTAAATCACCTCGCCCTGTGGATCGGCAAAAATCTCGAGATACCCGTTCCAGGACTGACCATCATCCTCTGAGAGCAACGCCAGCGTCTTGAGTCCATCGGGCGCCTCGCCTTCCCAGGTCCGCAAAAGGCCCGTCGGCCAAAGCAGACGCCCGTCGCTAGTCTCGACGATGGCGTGACAGACCTCGTACGGTCCGGGCAGCAGCGGCTCCACGTTCTCCGGCCCACTCCACACCACCCCATCGGCGCTCCTCAGTACAAACCAATCTCCCGACTCAACCCCATAGGTTTCGGGATTCCACCCGCCCTGATCGGGATGTTGACAATAACTGCGTCGCCCCGCACCGATCAGCGTCCCATCGGCCCTTTTGCTGATCCGCACCGTGCGCCGAGCCAGATCCTCGACCGGATCCGACCAGAACTCCACCGGTTCGCTCCAGGTCTTTGCACCATCTGTCGAACGCGAAAGATAGGTGCGATACTCTAGCGCACCTATAGCTTCGGCCAGATCGTAAGCAGCCAGTAGATCTCCATTGTCCATCAGGGCCAGCGTCGGATGCCAGGCGTGAACCGATTTCAGCAGCGGTTTGGGATTGCGATAGATCAATCCTGTTTCGAGTACTTCGATCATCCCCAACTCCTTTATTGACTGGCAGAATAATACGAATTAAGGTTTTCCCGACCAACCTATTACTCAGATGCGGATGATGCTTGTGCTCGCTTCCGATCCCCTGTACCGGAATCCAGCAACGGGCTTGCCCTACTCTCCAATTTTATCCGCTTGTCAAGCCAGACCAACATTGGATGGCTCAAAAGGATCATCTCATGCCCAAACCCCGACTGATCTTCGAAAACGACTCGCGGCACACCCTGATCTATATGTACGAACCTCCGATCAACGAAGAAGAATGCGAATCGGCTATCGACGAACTCCTCGGTACCCCGATCGAAGCCCTTGCCTTCAATCTCGGCTACGGCAACGCCTTCCTGCACGATACCCAGGTCGCCGACCGCTGGGGGCCGGAAAGCCGGGCGACCGAACCGTTCCGCCCCAGAGGCGGCCACCAGTGGGAACACATCGTCTTTCAGCGCGCCTATCGCAATGCAGCTCAATTGGTCGCCGCAGGTCGCGATGCGCTGCGCATTGTCTGCGAACGCGCCCGGAGCAAAAAACTCCTGGTCTACCCCACGCTTCAAATCCAGGCCGACCTCGGCCCGGAACTGAGCATCGGCGGCGGTGTAACCAACGCCCACCTCGCCGACTTCGCACGCGCAGAAGTGCGCGGTCAGCGCTTCGCCCTGATCGAGGAAACCCTGAAAAACTATCCCGTCGACGGTTTCGAACTCAACCTCAACCACTACGCCGGTGGCTCCTTCTTTCACCCCGATCGGATCGAGGCCGGTCGCGCGATCCTCACTGACTGGATCGGCCGCATCTACAGGGCCGTTAAACAAAGCGGCCCCGAGCGCGAACTGGCACTGCGGATTCCCACCAGTATAGAAGGCGCTCACTCGCTTGGCTTGGATCCGCAAACTTGGATCCGCGAAGGCATAGCGGACATTTTGGTCGCAGAAAATTTCGCCGCTAGTTCCCTGATCGACTCCACGGCCGACTTCCGCCCCTTAGTCTCGGCAGCCCGGGACAGCGAGTGCCGCATCCACGGCGTCATCCGCAACAATGTCGACACCGATCGACTGGGAACCGCGCCAATAGAAATGATCCGCGCGGCGGCTTCAAACTACTGGGCTCAGGGCATTGATGGACTCAACCTGGTACACTGGGCCGGCAACTGGCCCTATGATTCGTCCTTCTACGAACAACTGCGCGAGTTACCCCATCCCGACGTCATGGCTACCAAGGACAAAATATACGCCATCCCAACCCCCACCGGACGCTCCGCCGACACACCCCAGACGGATCCCGGATCCACCATGCAATTGCCGGCCGATTTGCAGATAGATCAGCCGGTAGCACTCCACTTGCCTATCAGCGACGACTTATCGCGCTGGAGCGCAGCGGGTCGAATCCACGAAATCATCCTCCGCATCCGAGTGATGCGAGCCACCGAAGAGGACCGCTTCAACTTCAAACTCAACAACCAGGATCTACCCGCGAGCACAATGCGCAAAATCAACCACACCTATCAGATGACCGCGCCGCGTTTCCGCTCGCATTCGAGCTACTGGTTCGTCTTCAAACTCGATCGGGATCACTGGCCAGCGATGGGCAATAATTCGATCGAGGTAACCCTGCACCGCCGCGATCCCGAAACGACACCACCGATCTGGGTGCGCGACGTCGAGTTGGAGATCCGCTACCTGAGGGGGAAAAGCGCCTACCGCGGCGTCCATAACACCGATCCGGATCTGGGCCCGTTCCAGCACGCCGTCACTTGAGTCGCTCTTCTGACCAATGGAGATTGACCCTTAGTCGGCAACCCGATAGATTACGGACATCGACAAGCATAGGCGGATAGACGATCGAAGATGTGTGAGAACCGCCGGAGCAGTAGCTGCACTTTATGACGTGCTTAAAACAAGAAATTCTGCCGCAACTCGCCACTAGGAGCCCAATGGATGTTAGGCGCCGACATTCTCATCGAATCTCTCAAGGCCCAGGGCATACGCTCGCTCTTCGGCATGCCGGGCACCCAGAATATACATCTGTACGACGCACTCTTGCGCCGAGGCGGAATCGACCACTATCTGATCCGCAACGAGCAAGGAGCAACCCTGATGGCCAACGGCTATGCGCGGGCCACGGGCGAGGTGGGAGTGGCGCTAACGGTACCGGGCCCCGGATCAACCAACGCCTCCACCGGACTGGGCGACGCCTATACCGACTGCGTACCGGTGCTGCTGATCACTGGAGGAACCGAAGTCGCTCACGACAGCCGGGACCGGAGTAAAGTCTTCCACGGTCTTGACCAGGAACCCTTTTTCAAACCCATTACCCGCTTCTATGGCCGACCGGAAAAACCACAGGATATTCCCGCGGTCGTCGCAGCAGCCTTCGCAGCACTCAGAGCCCCCAGACCCGGACCCGCAGTCGTCGAAATTCCCTCTGATTTGGCACAGATGGAGGCCGAAGTCGCAATTCCCGACCGCGTAGCCGGAACGCATCCAATTCCCGATCGCGCGGCAGTTGCAAGAGTAGCTGAACTAGTACGAAAATGGCGGCGACCTGCGATTCTGGTCGGCAGCAACGCGATCGCCGCCGGTGCCACGGACGAAGTCCAGACCCTCGCGGAGGCACTCGAGGCACCAGCGCTGATGACCCGACTCGGCAAAGGGGCGCTCTCAGACGCGCATCCGCTCTGTATAAGCGATTGCCGAGCCAAGCTGGGGCAGATCCTGCTCTCGCAAGCCGACGGACTGCTCATCGCCGGGGCGAGGCTGACTCAAATAGACACCTCGGGATGGACCCTAGAACTTCCCGCGAGCCGGGCACAGCTCGACCCCGACGGCGGGGAGTTGGGCCGCGAGGTGGAAATTGAAGTCGGAGCAGCTGGGGACCTCAAGCAGGGGCTAGCGCTTTTAGTAGAAATGCTGCAGGAAGGTGGCTTACCCCAATCGGAGTGGGGCGAACTGGTGCACGAACACCGACGAGAGATAGAAGCTACCAGACCACCGCTATCCATCATGTCGGCCATGCGCGAAGCGCTAGACGAAGACGCCATCGCGGTCGTGGATGTCACTTCGATCGCCTATCGCGCCTTCGATGAATTTCCCGTCTACCGGCCCCGAACCTTCCTCTATCCCTGCTACTACGTAACGCTGGGCTTTGCCGTGCCAGCAGCGATTGGCGCCAAAGTGGCCTGTCCGCAACGTCAGGTGGTGGCCTTCTGCGGCGATGGAGGTTTCCAGATGACTGCCTGCGAATTATCCACCGCGGCCGAATACGGCATCGGGGTCGTTTTTGTCGTCATCAACGACGGCGGCCTGCTGGCCATTCGCGGCTCGCAGGAAAAAACCTTTGCCGGACGCACTATCGATACCGATATGCAGGTGCCACGCCTGGCAGATATGGCGCAGGCGATGGGGGTACGAGGAGTACGGGTCGAGGGAGAGGAGGCTTTTGCCGCCCCCTTTGCCGAAGCCTTGCAACACCCGGGGCCGACGGTTATCGAAGTGATGATGGAAAAGCGACGCGAGGAAATTATTCGCCAGGTGCCGTGGATCCACCCGGACTGAAAGGACGCGATTATGCAAAGTGCAGATGCAGTGGTCATCGGCGCCGGCATCAACGGCGCTGCCACCGCCTACAACCTCGTCAAACGAGGCCTCAAAAATGTCATCCTGATCGAGAAGCAGCTCATCGCCTCGGGTGGCACTGGCCGCTCGGCGGCAATCATTCGCCAACACTACTCCAACGAGGAGCTGGTGCAGCTGGTCAAACGCAGCGTCGACCTCTTCCACCACTTCGACGAGGCCATCGGTGGAGACCCCGGTTTTGTCAACTGTGGTTGGGCTTTCCTAACCCCCGAATCGGTCTCTGATGGCTTCGCAGCCAATATAGCCATGGGCCAGCGGCTGGGCGTGGAAGTACGCGAATTATCGCGTGCGGAACTCAGCGAGATCGAGCCTCGTATCGACCTTGCCGATGTCCACCGCATCGCCTACGAACCCGGCTCCGGCTACGCCGACCCACGGGCTTCTGCCCACGCCTATGTCGAGCGCTTCGTCGATATGGGGGGCACCCTCCAGCAACTCACCACCGTAGAGGATTTGCACGCCTCGGCGAGTGCGGTCCGAGGCGTGCAAACCAACGCCGGCTCGATCTCTACCGATATCGTAGTCAACGCCGCCGGTCCCTGGGCCGACCGCATCGCCCGTTGGGCCGGGATCGAAGTACCCCTCCAGGTCACCCGCGAAGAGGAGATCGTCTTCGCCACATCACGAGTCGGCGGCCCCCCTGCACTCTGCTTCTCCGATATGGCCAAGGCCATCTACTACCGACCCGACGGCGCCGACCGCACCCTGGTCGGCCGCGGTTTCCCCAAGGAATATCAATACGTCGAGCCCGATGGCTACAACCAGGAAGTCGATCCCTCCTTCATCGCCGAAACCACCACGCTCCTGCACCAGCGCTGGCCCTCCTTCACCAAGGCACTGGCGCTTAATTCCTACACCGGGCTCTACGATGTCACCCCCGACTGGCACCCAGTCCTCGGCCGGGTCGACGGCATCGACGGCTTCTACCTCTGCACGGGGTTCTCAGGGCACGGTTTCAAAATCGCTCCGGCCGTCGGCGAAGTCATGGCCGAGGAAATCGTCGATGGAGCCGCTCACTCGATCGACCTTACGCGCCTCAACCTGCGCCGCTTCGCCGCCGGCGAGCTAATCGATGCCGCCTACGGCACCAACCGGGCCTGAACCAATGAGCGTGCGGATCGCCATTGATACCGGCGGCACCTTTACCGATCTGGTCCTCAGCAACTCAGACGGCGAACTCTTCTTCCACAAGGTCGCCAGCACACCCGAGGATCCCGGTCGCGCCCTGGTCCAGGGCATTGCCGAAGCGATCGAAGAGGCCGGGACTTCCGGCCAACCCATCGAGCTTCTGGTCCACGGCACCACCGTAGCTACGAATAGCGTCCTGCAGAGACGCGGCGCCAAAGCCGCCTTCATCACTACCGCCGGCTTCCGCGACGTATTGCATATCCAGCGCCAGGACCGGCCTCATATGTACGACCTGCGCAGCCGCCGTGCCGAAGCCCTAATTCCCCGCTCCCGTCGTTTTGAGTTGGACGAGCGCATCCTCTACGACGGAACCCTGCAGACCTCGATCGACCACGAGCACCTGCAAGATCTAATCGCCGAGATCAAAAAGCTCAATATCGAAGCCGTAGGCGTGGGGCTGCTCCACTCGCATGCCAATCCGGCCCACGAACTCCAAGTCGGCCGGGCACTCGAGGCCCACTTGCCCGAAGCAACCGTCTGTCTCTCACACCAATTGGTGCGGGAAGAAGGCGAATACGAGCGCTTCAGCACCTGCGCCATCAATGCCTTTGTTCAACCCGTAGTCGCGCGCTACCTCAAGCGCATAGAACAGGGTTTGGACAAAGCCGGTTTTCAAGCTCCGCTCTTCGTCATGAAATCGAACGGGGGCATGATGTCGGCCACCGCCGCCGCCCATCATGCGGTGCAAACCATCCTTTCGGGTCCAGCGGGTGGCGCCGTCGCCGGACGCTCGATTGCAGCGGCCTGCCGCCGAGACGATATCATCACCTGCGATATGGGCGGCACCAGCTTCGACGTTGCAGTAATCCACCAGGGACAGACCGCTTTCGCCCGCGATACCGAAATGGCGGGGCTGGCGCTCAAAGTCCCGATGCTCGATATCCACACGGTCGGGGCCGGCGGCGGCAGCATTGGCTGGATCGATGCCGGCGGCGCGCTACGCGTCGGCCCGCACTCAGCCGGAGCCGATCCCGGACCTGCCTGCTATCGCCAGGGCGGCCAGGATCCGACCGTAACCGATGCCCACCTAGTCCTTGGCCGCCTGGCTCCCACCGCGCTTTTGGGCGGCGGGATGCACCTCGACCTCGAAGCCGCCCACCGTGCAATCAGAGACCACCTGTCGATTCCTTTGAACCTCTCTGTAGAAGCCGCTGCCGAGGGCATCCTGCGAGTGGTCAACACCACCATGACCGCCGCCATCCGCAAATTGACGGTGGAGCGCGGTCTCGACCCCCGCACCTTCACCCTCTGTCCCTTTGGCGGAGCCGGCCCCCTGCACGGCGTCGAACTTGCCGACGAGATGGGCATTGGCGAAGTCCTCGTCCCGCTGGCTCCCGGCGTCACCTCCGCCCTGGGCCTGCTGATGTCGGATCTGCGCGAGGATCGGGTTCGCACCGAGGTCGCCCCACTCGACCACATCGCCCCTGACCGCATACAGGCCATCGTCGCCGAGTTGGAAGGCGAAGCCAGGGACCGACTCAGCTTTGCCGCCGGCTACGGCCTTAAAACCACAGTGCAACTGGGCATGCGCTATCTGGGACAGGGCTACGATCTGCCCGTCGCGATAGAGATCGACCCGCTCGACCTGAGTACTATTGCCGCCGCCTTCCATACTGCCCACGAGCAACAATATGGCTTCGCTCGCCACGATCAGACGGTCGAATTAGTCAATATCTGGGTCGCAGTTTCCGTGGATATGGATGCGCTGCAACTGCGCGAAATCGGCGCCGCAACCCACCCTCCCGAGCCGGTTTTGCACCGCCCCGTCATCTTCCACGGCCAGGCTTGCGAAACCCCCATCTTCCAGCGTCAGACACTCGGTGCCGATACCCAATTCACTGGCCCGGCTATCGTCGAACAACTCGATTCGACCACCGTGATCTGGCCCGGTCAGCGCATCAGCGTTGATCGCTTTGGCCAACTCGTCCTGGGTCCAATACCCGGGAAATCTTGAGAGGAGACCCGAGATGCGCATCCTGGTCATCAACCCCTTTGCCGGCACCGAGGCCTTCGGTCGAGAAAACCTCGCTGCCATCGCCGCACCCGGTACTGAATTTGACGTGGTCGATATCGGCGACCGCTACCCCCTCACCAACAACCAGTGGCTCTTTTTCAAACAAAGTTGCACCGGCCCGACCATCGACTGCGCTATCGAGGCCGAGCACCAGGGCTACGACGCGGTCTTTATCAGCTGCAATCTCGACATCGGCCTCTATGAATGCCGACAGTTGTGCACCATCCCCATCACCGCCACCCTCGAAGCGGCAGCACTGACTGCACATATGATGGGCCGACGCTTTTCGCTCTTGAGCGTCGACGACCAGAACGGCCAGATTCAGCGAATGCTCCTCGAACAGTACCAACTGGCCGGAGGGCTAGTCTCAGTGCGAAGTTTTGGTATCGACGCCAACGACCTCTACATCGACCGTACCGCTCCTGAAGAAGCGCGCGACAAGGTTTTGCAAGCCGCTCGGCGCGCTGTCGAAGAGGACGGAGCAGAAATACTGATCGCCGGCTGCACCTTGGCCGGTTCGGTACTTTCCAAAGCGATGCGCGACCACTCCGAACGAGATCCCGCTCCTATTATTGACGGCATGCTGCCCGGTTTCAAGATGGCCGAAATGATGGTCATGCTCGGCGCGGCAGGCCTGCCACCAGTCAGTCGGATCGGCATTTTTTCACAGCCTCCCCTCGCCGATCTCACAACGCTGCGCCAAGCCCAAAACCAACCCATGCCCGCCTGGGCCACAGAGCAACCTGCATCATGAACATCGACCCCATCACTCTCGAAGTCATGCGCAATCGCTGGAAGGGCATCGCCGAAGAGATGTGTGCCGCTCTGGTGCGCGCCAGCTACTCGACCAATATCAAGGATCGCCGCGACTGCTCAGCCGCCATCGCCCTGCCCACCGGAGAGGTCCTGGCTCAGGCCGAAGTGGGCACCCCGCTGCATCTGGGAATCATGCCCGCCGTCATCGCTTCGGTACTGCGCGAATTCCCCATAGAGCAAATGCGTCCCGGGGAAATGTACATCACCAACTTGCCCTATCCAGAAGGACCGGGGCATCTGCCCGACCTCTCGATGGTGTCTGCCATCTTCCACCGCGGTGAGCCTATCGCTTTGAGCGCTTCCACCGCCCACCACGTCGACATGGGCGGCTATGCGCCGGGCAGCATGCCCTTCGGCGTCAGCGAAATATACCAGGAGGGCTTGCAGATTCCGCCACTGCGCATCTTCGCCGAGGGCCAGATCGACGAGGCGCTCTACTCGCTCATCAACCAAAACGTCCGCACTCGCCACGAAGTCCGCGGCGACCTCATGGCCCAGTACGCCTGCGCCTCTATCGGCCAGCAGCGTATCGATGAATTACTCGCGCGCCAGAATACAGATCAAGTCATTCCCTATATGAACGCCATCCTCGATTACGCCGAGCGCCGCATGCGGGCTGCGATCGATACCCTGCCCGATGGCACCTACTGCTTCGAGGATTTTCTCGACGATGACGGGGTAACCGACGAGCCGGTCAAAATCGCCCTGACCCTCACTATCGCGGGTGAAAATCTTCACGCCGACTTCACTGGCACCGACCAGCAGGTCCTCGGCCCTCTCAACGCCCGACTCTCTGCCGCCAGAGCCTGTGTCTACTTCGTCTGCAAAGCGGTACTCGACCCGGACCTGCCGACTAATGCCGGTGCCTACCGCCCGATCGAGGTCTTCGCCCCTGAGGGTTCGCTGCTGCAGGCCACCTACCCGGCGGCGATTGGCAACGCCAATATCCTCACCGACCAGCGCGTCGTCGATGTACTCCTGGGCGCCCTCTATCCGGTGGTGCCCGATCGCGTCTGCGCCGCCTGCTCCGGCGAGATGAACTTGCTCAATATCGGAGGGATCGACCCGCGCAACGGCGAATACTACAATTACGTCGAGACCTATGCCGGCGGTCAGGGCGCGATGTGCGATATGGATGGGGCCGACGGTGTCCACACCCATCTGACCAATACCCGCAATGCCCCCGTTGAAGTCATCGAACGAACGTACCCCCTGCAGGTCCTGCGCTACGGGCTGGTGCCCGAGACCTTTGGCCCCGGGAAATTTCGCGGCGGCTGCGGCATGCTGCGCGAGTTGAAGTGTCTGGGCGAGCGCACCACCGCGTCGATCGGCTCCGATCGGCGAAAATTCACACCGTGGGGCCTGGCCGGCGGACACCATGCTCAAGGAGCACATTGCTGGGTGATCTCCCCGGATGGCGAACGCCGAGAATTACCGACCAAGGTGCATACAGTATTGCACCAGGGGGATCAACTGCTGACCCAGACGCCAGGCGGCGGCGGCTGGGGCGATCCGCAGCAGCGCGATCGGCAAAAAATTACTCGCGACGCCGAAGACGGACTGACCGGCACGCAGCCCGATTAGCTCTCGTTATAACGCCCGCATAAAGTCACCGCATCCACAAGCAACCTTGACCGCTATATTTTTTCGTTTAGGAATGTAGAGCCTGGCCAGGTCCAGCTTCGCTCTGCCCCGATCGCCGTACTGCTCGAGAATCGGCAGCTTGGTATCACAGAGGAAGCCGTAGCCGTCCGCCACTGTTTTCAAATCGTGCTAAACCGGGCGAATTACTCCATGGAACCGTTCTCAGGCGGTGCCCGACTCTCGCCGGGGCCGCACAATTCGACCACAGCCACTCGCCTTTCGTCTTCGAGCCCATAACTAGACCCGCCCCGGAAACGACCGCCCCCGCACCTGCTTGAATGGCGGCATCTCCGGTGCGCCCATCACCGTTTCATCCTTGAAAGAGCTCGCCCGCATATAGTGGACGGCATAGCCCCGGCGTCGAGCATCGGAGCCATTGGCACCACTGCGGTGCAGAGTGAGACTGTGATGGAAGCTGATACTACCCGATTTGAGCGGCACCGGCATACTTGGCCACTGACCGTCGTTTAGGTCGCCGAGAAAAGGAGCCAACTGGGCCCCGCGCAGCATGCCCCAGCGCTGAGTACCAGGGGCAAAGTGGAGACATCCGTTTTCCAGAGTCGCCTCGTCGATCGCCGTCCAGGCCGTGACCAGATCCATTGGCAGGATATCGCGCCACGAAGCCGAGTCCTGATGCCAGGCCTGTGCAGTACCGACCTCGGGAGCCTTCATAAAAAGCTGATCGCCATACATCTTCAAGTCTTCGGTATCCAGCAAATCGGCGATGATCGCGACGATCCTGGGGTGGACCACGTGTTCCCACATTACCGGATCGTAGAATGCGAGATTATAAAGCTTGCGCACCGCGAGCACTTGATCCTCTACTACGCGCTCCCCATTGCGGAAAACCGCTTCCAGTTGGACGCTGGTTTCGGGAACATGCTCGGCCTCACCCGCGGCGATCAGATCTGCACGGTCGGCGATAGCGGCGACTTCTCCTTGGGAGAGCACATCTTCGACAACGAGAAAACCGTTTTGCTTGAACTCTGCAATCTGTACTGCGGATAGCAAACCCATAGCCGGAATTCCTTCTGATTAAGCGTTAGATGGATACAAAAAACGGGTGCCGAACGAGCGGAATAGAATCACAACCCGACACGGCCGACCTAGATCACTGCGTCTTTCGCCCATAGGACACCTCGCGTACGGCTCAATTCGCCGCCAGTAGAGTCTCCACCGCCGCCCGGGTCGGCATCGCATCCTGCACCCCGGGCCGGGGTCACCGCCAGCGCCCCTGCTGCCGCACCGAAGCGAACCGCTGCCGCCAGATCTCGACCTTCTGCCAATGCCACGGCTAGTGCACCATGAAAAGCATCCCCCGCCGCGGTGGTATCGACCGCCTCGACCGCAAAAGGTGGCACAAAACCCCGGATTCGGTCGGACTCGAAGTACACGCCCAACTCACCCATCTTGATTATGGCCGTACCCACACCCCGTTCCATCAGCACTGCGGCCACCCGCCGGGCCGAATCCTCATCGACGACCACCTGGCCAGTATAGTATTCCGCCTCGGTCTGGTTCGGAGCGACGATATCGAAATACGCATAATCCTCCGGGGCAATCTCCGTTGCCGGAGCCGGATCGAGCAACACCCGCACGCCTCGTTGCCTAGCGTATTGAGCCGCCGGGAGCGAAACGGAAAAGGGGATCTCCATCTGCAGCACCAGCACCTGGGCCTGTTTCAAGGGCTTGATCCACTGCAGCGAGTTCTTCGTCGCCGCAGTGCAGATTGGCCCCATAGGTAGCCAACACGCGATTTTGCCCCTGGGGATCGACGATGATGACTCCGACGCCACTGGCATGCTCTTCGTCGACGGCAATCGCGTCTACGTCAACCCCGTCTCGGCACAGCGCCGCGCGCAACACCGGCCCAAAGAGGTCACTGCCCACGCGTCCGACCATCTTCACCCGGGCCCCAAGCCTGGCAGCGGCAAGAGCTTGAGTCGCCCCCTTCCCGCCCGACGAGTGGTAAAACCGCTCGCCAAAAAAGGTTTCTCCAGGCTCAGGGACCCGCGCTGAGCGGGTGACCAGCCCCATGTTGATCCCGCCGAAAACCAGGATCTCAGCACTCATCCGCGCACCGCATAGATCCTGTTTTTCGCTTCCAACGTCACCAATTCGGAATAGTGATACACCTGCTCGTCGCCCACACGGGTTGGCACCTCGAGGACGAAATCGGCAAAGTGCTCCGCATTGAAGACCACAAAGGCCAGCGCGATCCCGTCGACATGGCGCTGGTGCCGCTGGCTCAGATCCGGAAAGGCCAGCGGGCCGGTATCGACCTGGTAGCGATCGTCCGCACGGCGGGTATTCATCGTCTTGACCGGGCACTCCATAATCGCTCTTAGTCCGGTCTCTTCGTTCCATACTTCGGTCTGCGAAACGATCGGTGCAAACTCATAGGTCGCCTGGCGAATCGCCTCGTTGGTCGTCAGTTCCTCGACCTCTTGCCCCTCCACCATGAAGGACTGCTGTCCGGCCCAATATTCTTCCGAGCGGCGAATTTCCCGATACCCGTCGAAGAGATACGCCCGGCGCCGATAGACGATCGACCACTCGGGTCCAAAGACGGGCAGAAAGTCGTAATTGTCTTTTGCCAGTAGGTCTTTTTCACCAAACGTGTCCTCGCTCTTGCACGATCCCACCTGCACATAGTCCTCATACTGCCCCAATTTCTCGTCGATGATCCGAGTCCGCGACTCGACCCAGAACCGCACCTCGTTTTCCGGAGCCTTGCCGATGAGAAACGAACGGCCGTAATCCAATGGTATCATGAGAGCACTCCCTTTAGAAGCCCAAGGATAAAAAAACCATGCCGATATCCGGCAATAACATCTGCCGAAGCCGATTTGGAACGCCAAGAAAATAGCTCTATATTGAATCGACTTCAAGCCAGAGAAAGCACTTACCATGACCTTGAAAATCGGCATAGTCGGCACCGGCAACGTAGCTCGGCGCAACTATGTGCCCTGTCTGGCCGGTGCAGAAGACATTCAGATCGGCTACTACAACCGCACTCGCTCCAAAGCCGAGTCTCTCGCCGGGGAGTTCGGTGGCAAGGTCTTCGACTCGTTAAAAGCACTGGTCGCCTGGGCGCCGGATTCGGTCTTCGTTCTGACCCGGGAGGTCGATCGCCTCGAAGCCGCCGACGCCCTGCTGGCACTCAACCCTCAACGACTCTTCTTTGAAAAACCCCTCGTCAGCGCTAGAGGTCAGGAGGACGTGCGAGAGGAGGACTTCCTCGCGGCCCGCGACCTGCTGCAAAAAGCCACAGCGCAAGGCTGCGAAACGGCGATGATCTTCAACTACCGTTTTTTCGACCAGCCGCTCAAAGCCAAAGAGCTGATCGCCGAGCGCGGATTCGGAAAAGTGCTCAATATCAGCGGACTGGTGCACTACGCCTGCTGGAGCCATGCCATCGATCTGGTCCATCACTTCGCCGATCCGATCGTCGAACTCACCGCCTTGGCCAGCACGGGGATGCGCGGCGACCGGGTGGCCGCCCACGATGTCACCGCCGCCTTCCGCACCGACCAGGACGCCACCGGCACCTTGATCGGCACTTCGACCCTGAACTGGACTTTCCCCCTCTTCGAATTGACCTTCAACTTCGCCGGCGGCCGGATCCATATCCGCGATCTCGATGGCGACATGGAAATCCTCGACCACCGCAGTGGACGCCACGAGTGTACGCCATCGCCCGTGACCGCTCGCGCTGGCAGCAGTATGACGACTCCTTCACCAAATCCATCCTCGCCTACCTCGAGTCGCTTCGCGCAGGCACACCCCCACCGATTCCAGGACACGCCGGCCTGCAGGAATTGCAGGTCGAAGCAGCGATCAAGCGCTCCATCGAACACAAACGCCCCGTCGACCTGAACGCCGAACTCCCCCTTGGTCTCTAAACCATGCGCTCTCTAGTGCTACAAGGCCAATCGACTCTCGCCGAGATCGAGCTTCCAAGCCCCGAGCCAGGTCCCAATGAAGTGCTTATCGCAACCCAGATATCCGCCCTCTGCGGCAGCGAGCTCAAGATCTACCGCGGCGACGGAATGAAAAGCGGCAATTCGGGGCACGAAGGGGCCGGCATCATCGCAAAACTGGGCTCCGATGTCACCGATCTCGCAGAGGGCCAACGCGTCGGTGCGAGTGCAATCGGAGGCTGTGGTCGATGCCCCTACTGCGCCAAAGGCCAGTACACCTACTGCCTGAAGCACACCCACAGCGGTAGCATGCACGCCGAGTATTTCGTCGCTCCAGCCAACGCCTGCCATCCGCTACCCGACGACCTCTCGTGGGAAGTAGGTCTATTAATTTCAGGGGACGGCTTCGGCGTGCCCTACCACACTTCGACCAAGCTCAAAAACGAACCGATCGAGACCCTAGCCATCTTCGGGATGGGCCCCATTGGTCTGGGCAATACCCTGCTGCAAACCTATCTGGGCCGCCAGGTCATTGCCGTGGATCTGGTGCCCAAACGGCTGGAGTTGGCCCGAAAGATGGGCGCCGCCCACACCATCCAGCCCGGCGACGCTCTGGACCCGGTCGAGGCGATTCGCGAATGGACCGGAGGTCGGGGTGCCGACATCTGCCTCGAAGCCGCCGGCCATCCCCAAAGCGCCCACCAGTGCTTTGCGGCGGTGCGCACCGCCGGCACCGTAGTTTTCAATGGCGAGCAACCCGCCATCCAGCTCTCTCCCAGCGCAGACTTCATCCGCCGCGATATCACCGCATTGGGCTCGTGGTACTACCATTTCTCTCAGTTCTCCGACATGCTCGGCCTCTACCGCAAGGGCCTGGCTATCGACCGCCTGATCACCCACCGTTTCCCCTTCGACGAGGCCGCTACGGCTTTCGGCCTGATGGCCGCCGGCGAGACCGGCAAGGTCGTGCTGGAGATAGGGAACCAACCCGACCAACCGCCACCCGATCTCCGCCGCGATTAACGCCCCGCGAGGACCGCATCTGGATCCTTGCCGACAATCTCGCGATACACGCCCGGGTCGGTCGCTCCTTCGGTCACCACGACCACAACTCGGCTTCTATCGGTCAACTGCAATCTCCGACGCAATTGCAAATCGCCTACCGACGCCATAAAACCGGCCCAACCCGCCGAACCCGTATCGCCGATAACGGCGGGCGGATCGTCGGCCACCGGTGCGGCGGCCGCTCGCATCGCATCTATGGCAGCCCGATCCGGCACAGCGAGAAAGGCAAAGGCTCCGGCGTGCAGCATCTCCCAGGCTGTAGCAGAGGCCTCTTCGACCACCAATCCATCCATCATCGACCTAGCCACCGCCACCTTGACAACCCGCCCTGCCTGCGCACTCTCGTAGAGACAACGCGACGACGACGGCTCGACCACTACTAGCCGCGGCCGATCCCGCCCATACCGTTCCCATAGGTGCCCACAGATCGCCGCCGCCAATATGCCACCACCGCCAGGGACGAAAACATGGGTCGGTGGCTCTACAGCCTGAACAACGAGCTCGTCGGCCACCATCGCATAACCCTGCATGATCATGTCCGGAATCTGCGGATACTCGGGCATAGCCTGATCCGAAATCGCAAAATACCCCTTTTCCGCAGTATCCTGGTATAGCCGCTGCACCGCCTGATCGTAGGCCCCCGCCACCCGCACCACCTCCCCACCGTAACCGATGATCGCTTCCTCGCGCCCCGCGCTCACTCCGTCATTCATGTAGAGCACCGCACGGCAACCAAAGGTTCGCGCGCCCCAGGCCAGCGCCCGCCCGTGGTTGCCCGATGTCGCAGCTGCAACCACGATCCCACGGGTGATTTCCTCGTAGGTCCGATCCACCAGTTCCCGAGTCTCGACCCACTTGCCTACGGCCTTTTGCACCTCGCCTTTGATCACCGCCAGCATCGCATAAGTAGGTCCAGTCGGCTTAAAACTCCCCAGCCCGAAACGGGCCCCCTCGTACTTGCACCACACTGCACCAATCCCGTTGGCCACAGCCAGCCCGCCAAGCGCCATCAGCGGGGTCGGCGCATACCCGGGCCAGCTGGCAATTTCAGCCCTGGCACGGGCAAAGGCTTCCTGGTTGAGCAGCGCCAGTTGCGCCGGTCCATACTCTTTGAACTCCTGCGCTTGTGGATTGAGATAGAGTTGGGTATCATAAGACGCCATGACGGACTATCCTTTGTCGATCAGCTATTGATACATCCTAATAAAACGGCTGGCACAGCGGAAAGCTCCGCGACTTGAGTATATAGCACTAAGCGCTAAACACCGATTCTAAACCACCGGCAAAAGCGACAACAGGAGGATATTGCCATCGATACCACTGACGACGTATTTCTGGATTCAACCGGCCAGCCCCGCCGCATCCGCGGCGTCACTGTCAACAGCGCCTCTCCGCTCCTCGTTTCCCTCGCCGCCCAGGTCGGCTTCGAATCCGTTTGGATCGAGAGCGAGCACGGACCCGTCGGTTTCGAACGAGCAGAAAGCCTATGCCTAGCCGCCGAAGCCGGAGGCATATTTCCCCTGATCCGTCTACCCGACGGCGAACGCCACCACATATTGCGCGCGCTCGAAATCGGCGCGCGGATCATCCTCGTACCCATGGTCGATGACGCCGAGTACGCGCGCCGGATCGTCGATGTCGGCAAATACCCACCTCTTGGCCACCGCGGTTTCAATACGCGCACTCGCGGTATGGGATTCGGCATGCTCGACCTTCAGCAAGTCCTAACCCGGGCCAATGCCCGCACCCATCTCTTTGCACAAATCGAGACCACCACCGCTCTCGTCAACCTCGACGAAATACTCGCCGTCGAGGGCCTTTCCGGGATCTTTATGGGCCCGGGCGATCTCGCCGTCAGTATGGGACGCCCCGGCCAGATGGCCGACCCCGAGTTGCGAGAAGCCGTACTCTCCTCTATGGCCAAAGCCAAGGCAGCCGGTAAACTGACTGGTATCTTCACACTCCCTGGCCCGCTGCTCTCAGCAGCGATGGAAGCGGGATGCGATCTCGTCGTCTGCGGTGGAGACGTGATGGATCTCGGCAAGGCCTGGACCCAGCTACTGAGCGAAATTCCCGCTGAGCGTGGCTAGCAAAACGCCCCCGGGATCTGCTGACCCCGGGGGCACATATCGCTACGCTAATTACCCAACTAGTCCTGGCGGACCGGAACTCCTTCGAGCAAACCATGCTCGTGCATATCGACCCATTCATCCATAAAAGTCTTATTCCACTTCTCAGTCAGCGGGTGGTCCATCATATCGCGATAGACCGTCCACATCGTCACTAATTCGTCGCAACCATCGCGGAAGGCAGCGTGCGCGGTTTCCACCGTGCGCACCAGCGCCGCCATGATAAAAGGCCGCTGCGCCCAGCCATCGAACATCTGCGAACACTCGCGAATCAGTTTAGTCGGATCCCCACCCACTTCCTTAACCGGCTCGCAAAAGGGCAGAATATGATCGACACCGGCCTGAGCTACCGCTGCGGCCTGGGTCAGCGAGAAGACCGTGGTGCAAAAAGTCTCGATCCCTTCTCCCTTCAGGATACTGAAGGCCTTGAGACCGTTGACGCTGCAGGGGATCTTGAGAATGATCTGATCCGACAGGTCGGTAAAAACCTTGCCGACCTCGAGCAATTCCTCGACGCTGTGGCCATCGATCTCCATCACTATCGGCTTGTCAGTCAGATCGAGATAAGCCTTCATCAATTCGATCACCGTGCCGTATTGCTTGGCATACTGGTTGAGCACCACGGTATTGGTGACAATACCGGCAATGCCCAGAGGCATCCATTCTCTGAGTTCATCGGGGGATCCGGCCAGCCAGATCGTGGGGCCCCGGCCTTCGGCGCGGGTATTCGGAACCCGTCCGTTTGGTGCCATAATGCTTCCTCCTCTCGCTATCTTGCGATATATTTAGCTTTATGCTGGTTGAGCACTGAAGAATATAAACCGGAGTAACTCATCGTGAAAGTCGGGATTGGCTTGAGCAAAATTCCGGGCGCACTAGAGACCATGGAACTTCAACTGCGTATAGATCGCCTGTGCTACTCCCCCGGGATTCGCCGAGAATGGCTTTCCTGTCCAGGCGGTCTTCCCCAAATTCAGGTAAGACAATTAGGAGAACGACACCTGTGAAATTCGACAACTTCTACGGCGGCCACGTCGAGATGGACAACCTGGGCTTCCAAGGCCTGCCTGCCGACGAGCGGATCGAATCGGACGAGCACCTCGCTTCAGTTTTCGACGAAGCTCGTGCGATGGCCCATCTGATGGACAGCACCGGCTACGATACCCTGTGGTTCGCCGAGCACCACTTCCAGCACGAGGGCTACGGCGGAATCCCCAATATTCCGATGCTAGCCGTCTATCTGGCCCAGCACACCACAAAACTACACTACGGCAGCATGTTCAATACCGTCCCGGCCTGGCACCCGCTGCGACTGGCCGAAGACGTCGCCCTCGCCGACATTCTCACCCAAGGCCGATTCCGCTTCGGCATCGGCCGGGGATATATCGCACGCGAGTTGGCAACCTTGGGTGGCCCGCTCGAAAATGACCCGGCCAATCGCGAACTCTTCGAGGAGCAGATCGAGATCATTTTCAAAGCCTGGCACGAATCCTCCTTCACCCACTGCGGTGCCCACTACCAACTCCCGGCCAAAGTAGAGCATCGCCGCCGACAACTCGAGGAAATTACCCTGGTGCCACGCCCCCAAAACCAGCCTGTGGAATGCTGGCAACCCATTTTCAGCGCCAGCCCA
>JACLAC010004926.1_pt1 | contig 19358 bp, 5 predicted proteins | sample 8027881 | NCBI WGS metagenome assembly JACLAC01 (sample SAMN15725517, study PRJNA655200) | protist metagenome | isolation source: fluorescence activated cell sorting (FACS) single amplified genomes of... | place: Spain: Blaines Bay Microbial Observatory, Mediterranean Sea | collected 2016-01-19 | reverse complement strand
GCACTTGCATTTTCAAAATGCTCAACTAACAATCCATTAAAGCCGTTTTGGATATACTCATTCATAGGAGCAATATCTGAGGTAATAACTACGGATTTTCCAACTGCTAGGGCTTCAATAAATACAATGCCAAAACCTTCCCAACGGGATATGGTTGCGAATACATCTGTGATGGCATGGTAATATGGAATATCAGAATTTTCGACAGTATCGATTAAGTGTATCTGGGAGGATATATTGAGCTCTTCTGCCAACATCCTAATCGGCATTTCATCACCTCTGCCTATCATGATTAAGATATAATCTTTTCCTAGTATTGAAAGAGATTTAAGCAGTGTATCCCAGTTTTTTTGGTGCTTTCTTCTACCGATATGCAAAATTCGATACTTCCCTGGGAATCTTTTGAGCAATCCATTTAGTTTGTCAGTATTTGACTGAATGCCGTTAACTTCCAAATTTTGACTTTTAAGCACATTCGGATTAAACACAGTATCGTCAACACGGTTTGAAAACATATATATCTTTGATTCTATTCTCTCATTTTCGAAGCCTTTTGATTTTAGACGCTCAATAACCAAATTTGCAACGGCGCGACTTACAGGCAATATATAATCGGCATTCACTATGCTGTCGTGCAAAACGTTTGCATTGGTGTCGTGGACACTTACGACCACTGGCACACCAGGCACTTTGCCAAAAGTAGCCATATCGCAGGGCCAATATCCGCCATATGCCCGCACCAAGTGAATACCTAGTTCCTGAATTCTACCGGCTAATTCGTGTGGTTGTGTAGGTATTACGTACATACCATACAGTACTCTCTCGTGCACCTCTACCGGTGACAGTAAGAAAACCTCATCAAAAAAATTTAGTGGATTGTAATAATCCTGTAGCCAATTTGCATACCCCCCAAGTTCGTATGCATTGAGAGGGTCCGAAGGAATTACAGCTAAACGATATGGCCTTTGAATATTTGACGCTCCAACTCTCGATTTCACACGATATTCTACATCACAATTCCCAATGTCGTCATGAGATACCTCATTCACATCATTTTCTTGATTGAAAAATTGTACTTCGTAAGCCAATAGTAACTGTCGTTCGCGAAGAAAAGACTCGTCAAAGAAAATACAATTATCATTTTCAAAGGTTATCGATACTTCTTTAGTCTCTTCGTTTGCGATGTATGCATCGTAGTGTGCTCGTAGTACTTCGATTTTCTTCGATAGGCCACTGGAAAACTTGCTTTTGGCCTGCAAATCCGTCACAATGTGAAATTCTTCTTGTGCTGCCGTCCATCCTTCACTAGACAGGGTAGCAAGAAGTTTGTTGAAGCGACTTTCATGCAACTCAGGTTTCAAAGCCATGGAGTTTCTATACAAGTGTGGCAGCAACTGTCTCAATATCAATCTAATTCCACCATCTGGCCCAGGTGTATCAGAGCCAATAATGCTGCCAAGACGGTAAAACGAAATCGATAAAGCTTGTCTGATATTATAGTTGAAGCGTAGTGAGGGAAACAGCAAAAATGGGTTCAACACAAAATTAAGCCCGTCGAAGTTTTGCATGATCGACAGCGGATTCAGTTGGAGTTGTAAATGGCGATGGTATGTTTTAAGTGTCATTTCATGGACAATCTTCTTTAGAGCGCCAGAAGAACTCAATTTTTTCCAACTTCCATGATTAAAAGTGTAATTATACAGGGTATTCTGTATCCATACATTTACGTTTTGCCCCTCCGATATTCTAACCCACATTTCATGATCTTCTGCACCACCTAGTGTTGTGTCGAAAATTTTATTTACCTTCTTTCTCCACATAAATGCTGCACAACCCTGCCATTGTAAAAATAAAGAATATGGGGCACGATAATCATGGTGACTATTCACAATCAAATTATTATCAGCATCAACCAGATTCCAGTCGGAGAAAAAAAAATTACTCTCTGGATACTCAAGCGTCGCTTTGTAAAAATACTCCAGAAAATTTGCTTCAAGATAGTTGTCACTAGACGTCCACGTGATCAAATCTGCAGTTGAGCGATTAAGGCCAGCATTTAGTGCATTCGGTAAGCCACCATTTTCTTTTAAAAACACGCCAATAATACGTTTATCCTGATGTGCAAAATGATTAATTAAGGACTTCGTAGCGTCTTGTGACCCGTCATCCACCAGCACTAACTCAAAATCAATGAAAGTTTGTTCCAATATGGACTGAACAGCGCGCTGAAACTTGCCATGACCAGCAACATTATATGCCGGTAAAATCACTGATATTTTCGGGCTATAACTCTCCCTATATGGTAAGCGTGCTATACCGACAGCCCTCTTTGCGAGCAGGTGTCGCTTGCCGTTGACAGTTTTACTGTCCGCATATGTCGACGCTACGGCTAGGAAGAAGAGTAGTGAGAGCAAACTAAAGCTGCGTGAATTCAGCATTAATTTTTTTCGATTTGAATACATACTGCGTAACAATTTTGAATCATAATGCTGCAACATCCACCGCATAGACTTCGAGAATTTGGCCTTTTCAAGTTATTGCTGTTCCTTCAGGTTCCCTTGTGCTCATGCACTTACTTACACTTCAGCAGATCTATTTTTTTATTATAAAATCATCATCTTTTTTTATTATTATTATTTATTATTAGCACTATTATTATTATTAATTATTATTATTTATTATTATTATTAGGAGATAGCTATTTTTTTTGGTAGTCGTGTCGTTGTAGCAGTAGGCGGCGTGCTACTTAGTAATATAGAAGTAGTAGCTAGAGCTAGTAATAAAAATATCATTTTATGATGGTGAGGAGTGAATCCAGATGATTTATATTTTTTTACAGTATGTGAGATTGTGTTATATGATAGGCTAATTCCTAAAGAACAAAAGCATAACTTATAGTAGTCTATTTATCAATAATTTCACTCTTTACAGGTACGATAATAATAATCCCGTATCCCGTGCCGTTCGCATTTCAGATTGCATACGCGAACTACTTGAACCACTCAGAGTTTTACTAGCCTATTCTTCTGGAAGTTTATTTTTTGATGGAAACCATGGCGGAGAATTGGGGGAAGTTACACGCTGAGCAATTGGTGATATACCAGAACGCAGTTGCACCATGCTCTTTGACTTTGTAATGTACTTGGTAAATCCTGTGGTATTCACATCCCCAATAAATAAATTGGAGTAACCCTCATTATATGCTTTGCCATCGATTATTTTTGCCTTTGCCATTGAGTTGTCAAACTGGCTTTTTCGCGGTGCCGACGAGCCAAATGGCGTCTTTTTGGGTGAAACTGTTCTAAATTTACTTTTTGGCGTTTTCCTTGTTTCAGTCTTTTCTTTTGGTATTAAGTGGGGATAACCGTGACCAGATATGACCGGGAGTTTATCATTCATACCTCCCAGATTAAGGCGCAATTTGATTTCCTCTCTAGCTTTGAAAATTTCTTCAATAACTTCATTCGAAGGCATCTCACCGATAATATTTTCTGCGGCTAATTGAACTCGCTCTAATGCTGACAATGCAAATAATAGATTTTTCTGTCTACGCTTTTCAAGCAACTCAGAATCCTCGTCTAATTTCTCGTTTATTGCTTCTAGCTTTGATTGATTGTGTAATAAAGCTTTCGCTTCCTTGTTTTCAGGGTCATCGGTGCCGATTTGATCGAGCCTATTTGTAATTCGACTTAGCATCAATCCATTTTTCATTGAATGCAGAGTATTTGAAACCATTCTCTGTTTGAAGCTTTTATCTGTTCGCATACGCTTTTCTGTATATTCTAGCTCCCCATATCCATGATTTTGATTATACTGTGACTCCAATTCTTCTTTTAGGATAGCCATTTCTCTATTTTTTTCTGCTAATTTCTGTCTCATGGAATACACTGCACCCATATTTTTTGCTTCGATTTTTGTATTTGCTCCAGACTTAGATCGACCATTACCTCCTATGCGTGCTACTCGGAGGCTGCCTTTTAAGCTTTTTGATGGGCCGGGTCTTCCCGATGGTGGACCTTCGCCTCCAAACTCTAATTTCAATAGACTTTGCAAGCATTGGGCTCCTTTGTGAAGCACAGAAATTACGTCTTTTGAGCGTATACTTTTGTTCGTGAAACTTTGCAATGCATCTGGTAACTCATTTTCAGATGGATAAGTTTGAGCTTGTATACATTTTACCATCTTCAACGCTTTTGCAGATAATCTTTTTGGCTTCTTGTCTACTGCACTGTGCGAAAGATGCTGCGTTGCACTTTCGAGATCACGAAGAAGGTTTGCAACTCCAAACCTCTCGGCTCGTAAATCAGCAAGGACTTCGTCTATATTATTTGCCTTTAATAGCTCAAGTTCTTGCATAGCTTCGGAGAGTGTGTTATTCAACGATTCCACTTGAACATTGAAGTTATCGACTGATTTTTGTAAGCCTTCTTTGGCAGCCTCAAGGTTTTTCACGTTTGCTTTTAGTGCTCTATTTTCTAATTGTAATGGGGTTGGTTTTTTAGATTCTTCATCTTCAAAATCAAACCTAATGGTATGTAGCTCTTGTTTTTTTAAAACAAGAGTACTTTCTAGTCGCGCCATTTTTTCGTGAAGATCAATTTTTTCTTGTTCTTTTGCAAATTCTTCCCCGTCTACGAGCATAAGTTGCTCCAGATTAAGCATGGCCATTGACATTTCTAATTGCAAGTGCTCGTCGACGATTGAAGTAAAATCGTTAAAATGATGATCCTCATCATGCTTCCCAATTTCTCTCAAGGAAGCCAAGTAAGCACAGTCCCGCTTCTGTTTTTTTATGTCTGATATTATCGATGATATTTGCTGCTTTAGTTTAAACTGTTCTACGTCATCTGCTTCGAACTCGAATTTCCACAAAAGACTTCTCAAATTGCTTCTTTTCGACAGCATGTCAGTCACAGAATTCCCTTTAACTATTGATAAGTCCACAGATGGGCCTATGATATTTAGAAGAACAGTGGATTTCTCTTCGAGAGAATGAACCGCTGTAACTAGATCCCTGCGGCTATAAACCTTACCATGCGATCCTGCATGAACTTTTAGCTTCTCGCAAATGCAAGCATATGAAGACAAAGCTTCATATGTCACTTGCAATTCCGCTAGCAAATTCATTGCACTTCTATCCCGACGCTGGACTGCAATCTCAAGTAACTCGATTTGCTTCATTAGCTTTCCAGTTTTTCTCTGTATTGCAGAATTGCGCTCTCCTCTTTTGTCTTTCGATCTTTCCATGCGTTGGGAGGTATTGGTTTCGAAGTTTTTTTGTTGCTCTTTTAGTTTGTTTTTCAACAACATTATATCAGCCTCGTCGTTATCTCCAATGTTGAGATACACGTTTTTCCTAATAGTGTTGATTTCAGTCATTAAGTTGGCAGAAGCATCATCAGAAGATTCAGAGTTGCCAATAAGACTAGATTGAAAGTTTTGAATTTTGCTTTCCAAAACTTCAACACGCTGCTTTGCATCCTCCATATTTATGGACTTTGAAAAACTTTCGTCAATGGTGCTCAATTTAATATTGCGCAACAATTGCTTATGTTCCAAAAACATAGCGAATAAGGCGTTTGTGTTGTCTCTATTTAAGTTTGGATTTGATATATCTACCAGGTTTCCAAGAAGGAGGTGTACAAACTTCAGTCCACTATTATTGAATATCGAAGAAATCAATTCGTCGGCGTCGTCTCGTTCATCGTCCCATTGTGTCTCGAGATAATGCATGAGTCTACCTAGAAGCATTGATGACTCGTATATATGTCGTATCATCGCGTCTAGTTCTGCATATGCATTTTCTCTGTCTTCTTTAACCTTATTAATCAAACGATTAGTCCTAAACTCTTTATCCCGTCTATCGGCGTCGCGTTTATTTACTCTTTTTTCGGCTCGTTCAATTTTCCATTGGTGAATTTCATCCGTAAATTGAAGACTTGACTGCATGCTATCAATTTGATCATTTTGAATCTCTGCTTGTAAACCAAGTGCTTTCGTGAGCTCTAGCAAGCTTTCGTTAGCTTCGTTCAATTTCTGAGACAAAGATTGCGATGATTCAGGGATTGTCGTAAGACCATCTTGTGCAGCTTTTGTATTTTCTATTTGTTGCACGATATCAACTTGCTTCTTCATCTTATCACGCACAACAACACACTCAGCAAATGCCTCTACATCGCTTTTTTTAGCAGTAGTCATGTCAGTTGCAATGTTCAAAATTTGAAATAAGTTTGCCGAAGCATCCAAATGTGCTGAATTCAAGATATCCTTCTCGTCTGGATCGTTTACTCCAACCTCTATGTAGTGCTTCAATCTATCGGCCTGAAAATGTTGCAATATTACATCTTTCAAAATATCACTGCCACTGGTTTTGGAGGCATTTATTCCAATTTCAATTAGATCATTTATTGTAGGCATAAGAGTTGACTCGATCTTAACCTTCAAAGCATCAATTTCCTCTGACTGCTTGTCAATAACTTGTTGCAATTTTTCGATTTCCTTTGCATGCCTTTCCTCGATTTCCTGTATTTCTTTTTCTAATCTTTCTACTTCAGCTTCCGCTGCTTTCGTAAGTTCAACTTGCTCCGCCAACAATCTCTCTCCTCGCTCCCTTTCCTCTGCGATCTTTCTTACCATTTCTTCCTGTATTTCCACAATTTTTTGTTCCAACTCCAATATAATCGCTTGTAGTCTTTGTATTTCATCTTCCGCCTTCTTTGCACGTTCTAAATTCTTTGTTGCCACCCTTTTGGCGTCCTCTATATCCTTTTTTGCACTTACTAACTGCTTTTCTAACTTTTCGCGTTCTTCGGCTGCTTCTTTTTGGAATTTTTCCAAGGTTTGTTGTGCTTCAAATTGCTGCTGTGCTAGCTCATTCTTCATTACGTAAAGTGCATCATCAGCTTCTTGCTGCAGCGCTTTTACTCTTTCGTATTCCTCCGGGTCAATTTTTGGTTTCGCAACTTCCGCTCGAAGGTCAACAAGCTCTAAATTTTGATCGTCAACAACATGTTCCAGCTTTGCAATTTGATCTTGAAGCGCGTGTATCTCATCTCTTAATTTTTTTTCCTTGATTTCTGCAACCTTTGCGCCTTTTCTGTTTGCTGATTTAGCTATAAACTGCTCCTGCTCGAATTTTGCACGCTCCTCAAGCTCCTTTTCCCTCGCTCTTGAGGCCTCCCTTACTAACTGTTCCTCCAATCTGTTTATCTTTCGTGTCATGAGGAGCTCCTTCTCGGCACTCATAACTTTAAATTTTTCAAAATCTTCTAATGTCGTATCTCGCTTTGTCTCGGCTAAGCGCAATGCTGCTATGTCTTCCTGACGCTTTTTTTTTAAGTCCTCGACTTCATCTTGCAAACGCTTCAACTGCTCTAAGGTTTCGGCAAAGTCGTCTTCGTCGTCTTCATCCTCTCCAATCTCGTCCCCAACGTTATCGTCTTGAGTTGCGCTTTTATTTTTTTCCTCCTCTGTGTGTGGCGCTACGTTATTGTCATCTACATCAATTGATGAAGCACTTCCTTCTTGTCCAATTCGATCCTGAGTTGTTTCTTCAGGTGCGAGATCATTTTCGAGCGTCGCGGGCTTAATAGCCGCTGGCGCTGTATTAAGCTGAATCAGAGTTTCATCAACTTCAGTGTCAAGTCGATTTTCAGTTTTGCCTGCTTTGCCGGCGCGATGATGGTGCAAGGCTGACATTAATAATAGCCTGCGTTTGTCTTTCTTGTGTTTTCTTACCTGAGCGCGATGTTCTGCAGCACTATGTATCGCTTGTTTTACTTCTTCGTGCGCAGCAATTTTTACTTTTGTGAATAGCTTGTGCATTCTCCGCTTTGATTCCCCAGCAATATACATGTACTCCTTCTTAATACGGTCTGATGTTTCCAGTAAATCTTTGGTATCTTTTGATTCATCCTCAGCCTCGATAAATTCAGTTTCCATTATTTCCATATCTGCCACATTTTCGCCAAACCACTTTGTAACATCCTCTAGCTGATCCATATTATCGTCTTGGATACGGTCGACTTCAACGAATAAAAACTGTGTGTCTTTGAACGCTTCTTGGCCTCGTTGATATGAGTCTCCTATTCGCCCATCTTTCAGATAGTGCTTATCTTTTTTACAAAATGCTTCAAATTCTTCAAGAGTGGCAGTAATTCTCTTCTTCGATTCTTTTGCCGAGTCTCGCAAGCTTAGCTTCTTATCTATAGTCCTGGAATCAACTGGGACTTGCACTTTTACCTTGTCCCTTTTACGTCGCTTTTTCTTCACATAAATTTTGCTGACCTTTTGGCGATTTTTTTCTTGCTTGACGACTCTAATACGGGACATTTGAAATTCAATGCCGTAATTTCACCAGCTCTCGTCTACACAGAAGTTTTCGTAAGTCTACCCCCAACCTTCCGAACATCCGACACGAAAAGTGCGCTAAAACGCAGTAAGCGATTATCGTTTATTATATCGTTGTTGTTGTGTATGCAACACACAAAATAAAAGAAGAAGATAAAGAAGAATGAATTAAAAAATATTAATATAATAAAACACAGAGGAGGAAGGACTAATAACACCACCTATAGGAGCCGCGAGAGTGGTATAAGTGATGTTTTATAATCATACTAATATTATATTGTAATTAAAAAAAAGTGTTCATCATCATGATGGTGAAATAACAAAATAGCAAAATGGAAAATCACCCAAAAAAAATACAAGAAGTGCAATGTAAAAATACAGGTTTTTATATATACAGTTTATATCATGTAGACACTATGAAGTTGGAAATTTAATTTCCCACACGCGGCGGTGTCCTTACGACACTTTTATCGTGTGTCACAAGGAAACTCCATCACGAGGGTGAAAATAAAAAAAACATTTTTATTTTTTTTTTATAACGCATCTCTACGCCTGGAAATTGTTATGATAGGGAAACATCTTTGGTATCATAACAAGTATAACTAAGGATTATTGAAACTCCGATGGCATTGTCTTATGATGATAGTGATGATAACGGTGAAACAATACTTCGGGGATGAATTAACAAATCCGCCGGTAGCCGGACAACACAATAATAATAATAAATAATAACAACATTTTTTTTATTATTAATAGTATTAGACGACTCTAGCTACCATATTATTATTTTTATATTAAGAGTGTCGTTGTTTTTTTTTAATTATTAATAATAAAAAAAAATAATAATAAATAAATTATTATTTATTATTATTATTTTCTTCTGCTGCGCATAGTGTGCAACAATACAACCAATGCCACTCGTTCCACACTAACGTATGGAGGGTGCGAACGATTATGACGTGCTCATCCTCAAGCACACGTATTTCTGTCTTAACGATTTTATGAGGAGTGGTATGATTGGTGACGATGAAGTAAATGTTGTTGATGGCGTCGAGTATCTGCCTGAACAAAAACCTGCAGAGGTGTGGACTACTTTCAGTCCAAAAATACAAAGCAAGATCACACTACGAAACACTCGTTTACTGCGGCGGAGGTCCAGTGACTTATTAGGAACACCAACCGATAACGACGATGCAGGAGACGTTTTGCATCAAGCCGTTCTGTCTCCGCCACCGAGGGTGAAAAGAAACGGTGCACATAAGAGTTTACAAATAGAGTTTCGCCCAATGTTGACGGAAATGTATGAAGAGCATAGGGCAAAAAATAGACAAGCTGTACAGGAGCTGAACTTACGAGAAAGCCCTGTGCACCAGCATAGACGACCGTGGAGCAAGGGCCTCTCACACAAAGAAATTTCTTCGATTACAACGGCTGATTTTGATGACTATAATCAGAAACTAGCAGTGCAAATTAATTGCGATTTTCCCGAGAGAATTTCTACGAAGAAGTATGAGAAAAATAAGGAGCTGGTTAATCTGATTATAGCTGAGGAGGTTCGTGCTGCGAAGAAAAAGGAGACCCGTAATATTTATCTTGAACATAAGAACAGGCTAAAAGAGTTGCGAATGTCCGCAAAAGACCGCACAAAGCTACTCGTACAAAGATTGAAGCACGAGGCACAAAAAAAACAGAATGATTTTGCAAGCGATGTAACAAATGATAGCGAAAATATTAGGAAGAGGCGTAACCAGAAGAATCGTGGTCAGACCGAACCACTGTTGATGATCGGCAAGAATAGAGACAAGCCCGTTTATGGTTTCCGGCAAATCGAAAAAGTAGACGCCAGCCTTAAACATGATTTACCTGATGACGTTTCAAATATTGAGTTAGTAAGACTATGTGCAAATATTAGACAAAATAGAGAGCACAATTTGGCCAAGATGAAAAAGGCGGCGAAGGAATTCCGATTGGCAGACTCTGAATGGGAAAGGGTACGTCGAGATCCTAAGTACCTGCTTGGTAAGCGGTTTGATAAATTAAAGAGTGAGGCGACAAACACATTAGCAGCTGAAGGAGAGTCCCTGAAGTTTGATCCCATGTTTGAAATGAGTGAAGAAGATATTAAACGGTGGATTAAATTAAAGAAAGCGCCAGCTTACCGCGCAAATAAAATGATTCAGAAGAAAGCTAGAGAGGCCAGGGAAAAGGCTTCCGATTCAATTTACAACTATCAAGTTCAACGCGCCTTGAAAAAGTGAAAACACTCCCTCGCGCCAGTTTGGTTATTTTTGTGCTAAAGTGAAAATTACACTGTAAAATAATAATTTTTTATAATGCTGTAAAATCGATATGCATATCTACGAACGTTCTATCTATATATGTATGTGGTTTGTGACAAGGTGGTGTGTGGTGTGTAAAATTAAAATTCAATATCTTCTACTTCATGGTCGAAATGGTCATCCAGCAAGTTCAATTTTTCGACAACGAATTCATAGCCAACGAAGACACCAGCGTTGACGAAGAATGCGCGAATCAAGGTTGGTTTAACACCACGGAAGAAGAAAGATAAACCATCGCTGTTATATCCAGATCTTGCAATCGCAATGGCAGACCGGCGTGGCTCAGTATACATATTGGGAGCCCTTTTTCCCGCGTCACTTGGAGCTGGTGCTTGTACTATCGTCTTCAAGCAATCAATTGGTAAAGTGAACAGCCACGAAAGCACTCCGGCAATGCCACCCCCTACAAAAGATGCCATGGAATCGTATATTTCTTCAAACCCGTCATTGTGGGCTGGAATTTTTATTTTACTAGTCGTACTGCTATTTACACTGGAATTAGTACGCCCTATGCTACTTTCCATAAAGTTATCCTCGTTTGGATCAATATCATCAAGGCGATGTAGTTCCCGCATGAAATTACGAAATAAAGAAATTTGCTGGGTACTTACGTCATAAGCGTAAAAGTATATACTAAAACCAGGTACATCACGAATAATAGTGAGCGATAAGCCTCTAAACAATCCATTACGAATGCCTTGCGTAGCAAGGAGATGCGATACCTGCTGTGTAATTGATGATTTGCCCTGAATTGGTTTATTGTGATTGCTCTGAAGTTGTATTTTCAGTAGTTCATTGACGGAAGCAATAGGGGCTTGTACGAAGCCAGCAACTCCACCGGCTAGTGCATTTTCCATTCCATTGGGTTTTCTTTCAGATCCAGAAATGTAGTTTAATGCTATATGCTGTACTGGAAAAATTATAGCATTGATGGGGATACTAGACAATAAAGGCGGTGTGATACCTTTGAAAAATCCGCGAATACCCTCTTTACTTACTACTTGTTTTATACAGTGTAAATTGGAAGTATACAAAGGATTTTGAAGGCTCGCTGTTTGCATTCTTGTCTTGACAACATCAGCAGGCTGCCCCAAAAATGTTCCAAACATACCCCCGACTGATCCAGCCGTAATATCTTTGAATGCAGTCCATTGATTCTGATTCATGACTCAAGGATCGTATATCGGTGAGAAAAAAGGGGTTTTACCAAAAAGGGGTTTTACCAGTTGAGTGTTTGCTGTTTATCACGTAAAAAACTGTCCAAATTTACCTCTGGAACATCGTGGCGCAATCCCAGTTCCTCTAAAATACAAATGAATTGGAAGGGGGCGCCCAAAAAAGCTTGAAATCGAAGGGAATCTGGTGATATCTTCAGTCGTCGATAACCCAATCTGTGTGATGCTTGGCGGCTTCCACTCACACTACGTTGATTGTATGTGTGGACGAACGGCAAACAACAGAAGAATTATTATTATTATTAATAATATATAATAAATAATATAAATAGTAGTTATTATGCAATAAAATTTCAATAATCATCGAAATAAGTTGAAAGTGTAGTAGTAAAAGTATTAATGTTAGTAGTAGTGGACTACGAGGAGTCCTCGTATAGTAGTAGTAATGAAAAAATAAAGGAAAGAAAGACGTAGAAGAAAATGTTTTAGTGTTTTTTTTTATTATTATTAAATAACGAATCCAACCAACCACCAATTTGAAATTATAAAAAAAATATTATGACAGAGATAACGGTGAGAGTTAGTATCAGGGTTATTTTTATACGCATTATTGTTTCTTATACACACTGTAGTAATAAAGTCAACAAGATCAATTAAGAGAAATTGTTGATGATGATGATGTGGCGACGGTAATATGAGCTTAACATTGCTACATTTCATCAAATTGTCAGTGTCACATCCTGGATTGCACCTTCAGCTTTTGCTTTAAAAGATTTTCTGTCATTATTTGTTAAAGTCTTGATGCTTGTAATCAACTCCTTCAAGGTAATTCTGTCTTCAAACTTTTGCTGCCAACAACCTTGGATCAAGTCAATGTAAGATATTGAGGAATTCTTATCGTAAACACTTGCACGAGTAACATCTCCAACATTTAGCGGTGGTCTCATCTTGTTGTTCACAACATCACGATGAACTTCTCTAACTGGTCTATTTTCATATGGCACTCGTTTAGTAAGGAAAAACCACATCAAAACACCGAGAGAATAAACATCAGATGTTTCGACGTAGTGATCCAAAATCAAGACTTCCGGTGCCAAGAATCCTTTTGCTTCAGACACTAAACCATCATGCTTATCTGACGTGTTCTTCGTCACCACTCTATCCTCAATTCTTGACAGTTGGAGGATGCCTGACTTTCCATTCACCAAAATTGAGTAACAAGATAATTTTCCATGAACAATATTTTGTGCGTGAAGATACTCGGTCGCGCTACATATCTCGAGGAGCCCTCTGATAGTCTCATCTTTTGAATGAAATACACAACGTTTTGGTGGGTATTCAGTAATATAAGTTACAAGATTACAGCATTCGTCAGGGTATATATAGAATAAATGTCCCTCACAGATATCTTGAGATAGTGTAACGCCAATGAATCTCAACAGATTAGGATGGTTCAAAGAAGCCAACAAATCAATTTGGTCCAAGACAACCTGCATATTTCGCTTCATTTTCTTTTCCTTTTTGCCAAGCCTGAATTTCAAATTACGGCACATACACCGAGACTTGGGAAAATCTCCGGGCACTTTACTGCCTTCTAATATATCATAAGACTTCACTTTCTTGATTTTTTGAGGCTGGATTGCAGTATCATCGTTTTCGATGTACCATTTCTTTTTTCCTCGAATTTTTGAAACTACGAAGTCTTCGGCGAATGTCGTGAAAGTTTGCGAGGTTGGAGTTCTGCTTTTCGAAACATTTGGCATCTCCAATCCAGAAGACTGTCCACTACTGCCACTACTACCCATGAACTTGTCCATAACTGAAACTCGTGTCGACTTTAACACAGCCCGTATACTTGAGCATATTTGTTTAAAACTAGGTCTTTTTGATTTGTCGTCAGTCCAACATTTCCGAGCAATATCCCTAACAAAATCTAACTGAGCGGTGCCTGGAACATCTTTTACCCATTCCGGCCGAAGATTATCTTTAGTAATCAATGCGGTAATTTTATACTGATTCATACTACTTCGCTCTCTTGCAAAGTTCTGCTTTCTATTTATAATCTCAGCTAGGAGGAGACCAAACGCAAATACGTCACCCTCTAAAGTGTATTCTTGACCACGAACAACTTCTGGTGGAAGCCACAAGGGAGTGCCCTTTGGTCCTGAGTTTAAATCGTTCGTATATCCGTTTGAACGGAAACTTTCAAGATTTTTGTTCTTCATTTTGAATGAATCACTTGCCCGCCCCATTTTCTTTTTATTCCGAAATGAAGTAAGTCCAAAATCGGCAATTCTACAAACGTAATTTTTGTCAACGAGAATATTCGCTGTTTTAATATCACAGTGTACAATGCCTTTTGAATGTAAATATTCCAAACCAAGGGATATATGATTAACCCACTCGATTTTTTCAGATGCACCTATGTGCCGACTTTCATCGAAAAGAACATGCCTCAAATCGCCTCTTTCCATGAAGTCGGTGACAATGGCTCGTGTTTCCAGGACGGCTCCAACAAATTGTATTAAGTGTTTGTGCCGTAAATCAATAAGTTTAACAAATTCTGCAACAAAATTATCTTTGTTTACTTTGTCGACACCATCAAAGGTTTTAATTGCAACAATTGTCGAGTTGTAAGTACCCTTCCAAACACTACCGTAAGCACCTTTTCCTATCATTTTACTAAGATGAACTTCATCCGGTGCAATCGCCCATGCATCAGCCTGATGAAAAAATAATTTTTGTAACTTTCTGTATCTAAAAGCAAAAAGTAAAAGACAAAAGAAACTTGCACAGACGATGATAACCAAGACGAGAAAAATCGATTCGGGGGCGACCATGCTGCTCATACTATCCGACTTGAAGCTGTTCGGGCAACCTTTACACTGCAAACCACCATCTGCTGTCCAGAAACCAATCGTTTCTGGTCCAGGAATCACAAGATCAAATCTAGCTAGCCTATTCCCGTTGTCGGCATTAAAGTTCAATTTGTGCCTTGAGTTGAATGGAGTCCCAACGCTTCCTACTGTAGACTGAAATCTTTGACTTCTTGCACCAGAACGAATGTTTTTAAAACTGACTGAATTTTCAATGAGAGCTTTAGCCACATGTGATGAATATAGAACAGATTCATAGGCTCCAATAAGAATTTCGTTAGTAGTTACATTTGAAAATGGAAGGTCTCTTCTAGATAAATCAATAGGACTTTTTTGAGCCACAGCAAGAAAATTGGGCTCGTATCGACCAATAGCAATGGAAAAATATGGTTTTCTTTCCAACATCTGCAAATAATTTATACCCGAAGAACTAAGTAGAACAATCACATTTTGATTTTTTATGTTAAAAATAAAGTCACATCGACTACTTGACGATAGCCTTGCAAAAAGTTTCTTGACCTCCTGATCTTCAAGGCCAACAATAAATACATTTTTTTCTTTCTTGTCTAGTCCACATAAGCTTGGTATATCGCTCTGTACACTTTTAAGTTGTGGAAAAGCATTTCGGTCGATTCGGTTTACAAGTGACTCTGTAACCGGTTCTTCTCCTGACAGACTTGGTCCTTTAACCAATACAAGGTGTTCTGCCCAATTTTGACGCAAAATTAAATCTTGCAACGTCCTAAAGCGTTTGTCTTCGGTATAACACATGCGCCGAAATAATAATCCACCGCCGCTCTTTAATGAACATTTTGGTACATTACAAGTGTCATCAGCAGCACCAAATGTCACAGTGAAGATAGGAAGTTCTACATGCTGAATAAAACCATCATATATTATGTCCGTAATCGAATACTTTATGACGCCATGTTTGAGCATTTCCTCATATTTTGCATCTGCAACTGTGCTCAACAAGGGGCCTAACAAAATAGTAGCTGAATTCTGTTGAAATCTTTTTAATCTTTCAACTATTTTCATAGCAGTAGAGGCGTTTCCATTTGTGTTGTAAACTTTCACACGGTATGGAATCTCGGAAACATCGCTGATAGCGTCTATCGTTGAATTGACGATTGCCTTTATTGCTCGACCACGCATCGAGTATTGATTTGGCAAAAGTAGCACAATCTCCAGCTCACTTGGAACACCATATAGCTCTGTTAAATTTGTTCTAACACTACCACAACCTCTTCCTACTCGCAAATATAAATCCGTAGAGTGAGAACCTAAACAATCATCAATGTTCGGCGTAAAAATGCTGTTGAATAGGTTAGAAGTTGTAGGTTTGATGAACTCCATATACTCGCGAAGCGCAGATTGTGCAGTTGGGCTTAAATGAATATTATCGCCATTGATTGGCGCGTATCCATCACCCCTTCGCAAACCCAAAAATTTTGTAACGACAATTCGATATGATTGCTCGTCATGCAGCAAGCTCCACACACGACCATCAGCTCCTCCTTTAACAAAAATATTTAAGACATTCCCATTTAGAGGATTCCATACAAATCTTAAACCTTGAGTTTGCAAGTATTTGCCAGGCACATCTCCTCCACTGGATGTAGTGTGAGCTACATCATCCCATTTATACACCGAATGCTCAATCCACGTTCTTAAAAATGAACCTTTCACGCTAGCGCTTATAAGATTATCCTCAAAAGGATAAACTCTTGAAATGTCTATATTCGTGACCTTACCTGCATCTAAATCGCCACGTATACTACCAGAGTTAACAATAGCTATGTCACATTCTTTACAGGCGTGCAAAAAGGCACTTGTTATCAACCTACCCATGCTGCAGTCAATTGTTCTGCATCCGTTATTTTTATAGATGGATCCGCCGTTGTTATTTTGGGCAAAACGCTTTCCGTCATACCCACTTATAGGGCCTATGAGTGTGGCTAGACTTTTACTTGCCCATGATTGTACAGTTTCATAATCCCTTTTCATTTGCACAAAAGAATTTTGATGTCTTTGCAAGTTCGAAGTATTATTATCCAAGCGAACAGTCTCCACAGTAATATTTCTCATTAAATATCCGTCATCATCAAATATTAAGGAAAAAACACCCGCATGACGCCCATATTCTTGCCTATCATCCTTTCCGTCCACTTTCTGTCTCCAAGATGAAGTCAGCAGTGCGATATTTTTTGAGGTTATAGGATTCTCGATATACTGTATCGGTTTATCTAACTTATCATCAATTATGACATCAATCTCTTCAACGCTCTTTGCCAGTACTTCGTTATCCTTTCTACTGAGACTAGATATAAAAATTAGAATATTGCATGCTGGATACTCTTTCTTAATTTGAGCCCATTCTTTTCGAATTTTTATCGACAAAGTTAGTAAAAAGCTATTGCTACAAGGGGAACAACCTTCTTGATTCTTGTTCGGTTCTTCGTATTCATTTAGTAGCGTTGTGCCAGCGTTACTTTTGATATTGATTTCAAAGTCTGCCGATGCCATAATTGCAATTGAAACTCCAGAGCGATTGATTATTTTGTACTTCGCCACTTTACTCTGTACTTGTTTAGCAGTTTCTACGGTATCGAAGCCAGAGTTGTTGGCAACATTGATGTCGATGTAAGTATCGACAACAGCTATGGACTGGGGAAGACTATTAACAAAGGCGCCAAAAGCTGTGGGTCCAGAAAAAAACTCGGAGTTGTCGATGCTCAAAGCGTCATAATGACATGGTATTGTGTAGTGCTTTGCAACATGTGCTGCTGCAGTCGTCGCGTTCATGGTTGAACTTAAAGCAGTGTATAGGGACGAACCGAAAAACAGTTTGGTTTTACTAAAGACAACTGGGTTTGTATAAGTTTTGTTTAAGTTTTGAAAAAAGGTGTGGCGAAAAGAGCCACCTCCTGCACATCCGGTAGCCTCTTGATTTCTTGAATCTATGACTCTGGGAGTGGTAGAATTTAAATCAATAACGCACTCTTTCCCATCTCCATCATATTCGAAGACACCTCCACGTGTATCCGTATCGTGGACAATTGTTAGGTTAAACATAGCAATCGCGGGTCTGCAGTTTCCTAAGATCAAGGTAAACGCAACTAACGCTAAAAAATGCGGGGGGGGGTAAGCATTGCATTTCCACAAATTTCTTTAAAGAACTTTGCGATCGCAAACTCGTGAATGTTTGTGATTCAATTTTGATAAGACTGCGGTCTACCTGGATGGTGGTGAAGCTGTTTGCACGGTTTCGCAGTAGTTGCTTCCAACAACTTCAAAACTGCGCATGCTGCAATTATTCTTCTACTCCTGTTCCTTATTTATTCCTACTATTACTATTCATAATCCTATTTTTTTTCATTATTGTCATCATGCTACTATCAATCATACTATAATTCGTCTAGTATATGATTAAATAGGGGGCTAGCCTACCATTGATTAAATAATAATACGGTATTTTTTGATTTTTACTGTACCTACTTAGACTTCGTTACACTACTCTTCCTCTTTCATCAAAAAAACATATATTATCCGCAGTACGATTTTTTTCTCTTTATTATTTATTATTATCATTATTGAAATTATTGGCCTTATTTTTGAGCTCTACACCACACCACCACATAATACTACGTACATCTCATTGGTACGATGTGTGTTCCTCCACATAATTGATAATTATCATGCAGAAACTTGCGTACAAATGAATACGGTGTTGGATCGGATCTACGCTCAGCAACCAGCATTGTAAATTTTCATACATTCGACTGAATAGCTGCCATTATGAGCGATAAGGATGTGTACTCAACTCCAAGTATGTCTATGTCGATGGATGACTACGCAAAATCCAGCGTGAATAATACTCCAGGAAATGGCAACGTCAATCTGGGTGACAATACATTTACTGTGGACGACAGTCTACAAACGCCAATTATGGGCGATCCCCAAACAGAGCCTTCAACGATGGATCAATCCAAATGGAAAGAGTTTCAACCAGAACTCTGGCGCAATGAGATGAATGGTCGGCTTGGGAAAGTTACAACAGCATTTCGAAGCGAGCTTCAAAAGATAAAGAACCAAAATCGTGAATTACTGAAGTCTCTTAATTCTTCCAATGATGTAGAGTTTTTGAAACGATTTCCCGGGGCTGAAGTCTCACACACCAAATTTACCGAAAGCTTGAATACTTACAATAATATGTTCGATAAACTAATTGATGCAAGTAATTCAACCGATACGGAGCAATTCAAGAAAGATTTACACCATCAGTTGGAAGCTGTGATACAGACGACAACCTCTACCATTGAAGGATCAGCAAAAGCTTTAAATGAGCAACTTGAAGGATCAGAGGACGATTTACTGGACTCTGCGCTTCTGGAAACTTTGAATAATCACGACATGAAAGAGTTAGTGAAGCATGGAAACGAGCTAAGAGACTTTTTCAAGTCTAACACTAACGATTACCTTGCACCATTGCAGGGCTTTGCCACAAAAATAGCTGAGGTTGCAAATAAAATGCCTGAACATGCTCAAGATCTCCGAGAACGAATGAAGAATTTTGAAAGTGAATTCGATAGTGGCATCAAGAGCATGAAAATGGATGA
>JACLAC010002291.1_pt1 | contig 19359 bp, 8 predicted proteins | sample 8027881 | NCBI WGS metagenome assembly JACLAC01 (sample SAMN15725517, study PRJNA655200) | protist metagenome | isolation source: fluorescence activated cell sorting (FACS) single amplified genomes of... | place: Spain: Blaines Bay Microbial Observatory, Mediterranean Sea | collected 2016-01-19 | reverse complement strand
CGCGGAGTCAATCACAGAGTACTATTCCAACTCGTCGCTACAGGAAAGCAGCGGAGACGAAGACAAAGGTGGACGCGGGGAATCAAGGGGGGAATCACGAGACCCACAAACACCGGCGGGCGCTCCGCGCGCTCCACTCCCGACGTTGCACTGGTTGCGGCTGTCGTTTCCCGGCACTGCCGACGGCACCGTGAATTTCCAAAGGCGAAAGATCTAATTCATCCCTGAGAAAACTCACGCCATGGAATCTGCCCGCTGCACTTTCGGCGACGTCCAGAGTGAAATCCGGGTTTCCACCTGCCATGAAACTGTCAGCCGCCCTGACAACGCTGCGAACGCCTTCCCAGCACTGGGATTGCGTCGGCAACTTCGGGAACCGGTTCTGTTCCGAGTGCGCCAGAAGCTTGAAATCTGCCGCCGAAATCGGCGTGAGAGAGAGCGAATGCGCATGCTTCCCCGTTTGCAGCGAGTCTATCGGCTTCGGTTCTTGCGCAGAATGTGCAGGCACTGACATCTCGTCGTCAGCTTGCCAGGGGAAGCAGCAATCCTCCCAGTTAAAATTCGCAGCCATGGATCGCGGGAAACATTGATCCTCGATGTTTTTGTCGGGCGCAGAAAAAGGCGCAGCGGAGGAAGCGCCGCGACGACTCGGCTGGCCGCCAAGGTTTGAGTTTTTTTGACTGCGGAGACGCCATCCAACGCCATTCACCATTGTCGGGTCCAGTTCATACGCCAGATCGCCACTGTTTTTGTCCAGCGCACCCACCGTGTTTCCGTCTGCGCCTGCTCCCTGCAAGTTCAACGTCCGCCAGTAATCGCGGTAAACGGCGGGCACAACATGCCCCACCGATGCGGTTCCCACGCCACCGAACCCACCATGCTCGACGCCGCGAGTGCCAGAGGGCAGTGCTCCAATCGCGCGTTGCCACGAGTGCCGCGCCGCACAACAGTCGTAAAACGATATTTCCTCCCAGTTGCCCCCCGAAGTGCTCGCTGAAACACAGCGGACTGCCGCGGGGATCTTGCGGGTACGGACGACCGTACCGGAAACTGATTGCGGGTGCGCTCTGGGACTCATCAGTTTCTGTTTCGGCTGCTTGCGCTGCTTGTGATGCTGGATTTTTAGCCAGGTGTTGCGCCAATCGTGCTGGAGTCAACGGGTTCCAGTCCGCTGGAGAAAAAATCATCGGTTCTGGGAACTCGCCGGGAGTGACCCTGCTCGGAGACGTTCCAGCTTTTGCTTTTTGCAAAACAGGATCCAGAAAATACCGACGATCTTCACGCGGACTGCCTGCAAACAGCAGATGTTGTGCTTTCCTGGGATCTTGTCGCCTCCTGCGCAGGTCGTCGAAATCAATCCGTGCGCCGCGCCAGGTCTCGGTTACTTTGTCAAGTCCCCCCGCACTCGCGACGCCTGCCAGGCCGTGACCGCAGCAACAGACACAGATGGAAACACAACCCAGGAGGAGCTTCACCAAGCGCGTCAAGCACGAAGAGACGTGCGGGCTGCCAGCCGCAGGTTGCATCATGTTTTGTTTTCCAGGGCAATCTGCGGCCGTTGCTCTTTTTGGAGTCGTTTTCAAGGAGATGATCCGGGATGCAAGGACAAGAACTGAAGGACCGCGAACCCGTGTGCAAAGGTCGAATGCGCTATTTGCGCCGAACAAGATCGTGCAGGTGCACCGGACCACAACGTCGCGAGGATGTAAGAGCAAGCGCAAACTGGCTGATAACATCCGGAACCTGATCTCTCGTTCTCACGAACGAAAAAGTGACTTGAACCGAATTTCCCGAACAAAGCATTTTTTTTTTTTCTCGACGTGAAAGAGCGCAATGCAGAGCAAAAGAAATGTCAAAACGCCTTCACCAGGCGGGGTGAACGAGACGCGCTGGTTTGCGACCAAAACCGCGGCGCGGTTATCGTTACGATTTAAGATTTGCATCGCTAAAATGAAGCCCGCAGTGTCTGCACCTGGTGCCGAGCGCATCACCACTTGTTCCACCGTCTGGTAGTTTATCTTCCGTGGCTGTTGCTGTTGCGGCTTCGGCCGTTTGCTCTCTGTTCGAATCGAAATGGCTTGAAATCAAGATCGCGTCTTGGATTTTGCCCTGGACCTTTTTCGATTTAGTTTGCGATCGTGCTGTTTGCGCCCGTGATCGTGCTTACATCCACCGCGTAAAGTTTGCTGGCACTCTGTTCCAAATGCTCATGCATACTGTCGATCAGAACCGTCCCCCCGTCCGGGCTAAAACGGGGATGCAAATCCACAAAAAGCGGCTCGGGAACGCTGATGTTCGCCGCGAAGAGCCCAATGCGATACAGTGTCGCTGTGTTCGTGTTCAGCAGACCCAGGTACCGCCCCGTTTGGTACCCTCGCGGGCACGTGGTCGCCGTGGAATTCGTCGCTGATGACCCTTCCACCCTGTCCGGACACGCCACGGTGCACGCCGTGCAACTGGCGTCCGTCAAGATCCAGTCTCCCGGCCGATACCGCTCGTTTTCGAACCGGCTGAAGGTGCAGTGGCCTGCCATTCTGTCGTGATACGCGCCGCCAGCGGAATGCGCCTGAACGCCGCCGTCCGAAGCACCGCCAAGACCGGTGTCGTGGAAATCGCGAGTCATGAACAGCTCTCCGCGAGCAGCGCCTGGTTTGACTATGGCACGAGCTCCCGATGCCAGTGGTGCCCGTGCCCCGTTGTCGTGTATTCTCAACATGCCCGGATTTCCGCAATACATCAGGTTGCCCCTTGTGTCGAGGAAATCGAAATGCGACACAGGAGCCGCGCTCCCTGCGTACCACAACCGCTTTCGCAGCGCGTTTTGGTTTTTGGCTGCGCTCCCCGCACCGGCATCCGACTCCTCCGGGTAGTCTTCCCATCGCCCACTTATCGTGAAGACACCCACGTCGAAATACTTGGTGTGATGCAGCGCCTCTGGATTGCACAGTTTGCGCGGCGGACAGCACTTACCCCGCGCGAAAAAACTCACGCGCTCCCCGTCATCCGAAAACATCGGCTGCTCCAGCCATACGTAGCAGTGTTCCATCCACGAATTTTTCAGTTGAGACTTCCGGTCGCGCGGGCCGGGCCTGACGCGTGCTGCTGTCGTGGATGCGGGGAAGATTTCCCGCCCGTTTTGCAAATGCGTGACGCCGCTTTCGTACAGATAGTCGACCACCTCAGCCGCAGATACGATCAACTTCGTTTCCACTTTCGCCTTCTTCGTCGGTGAGTCTGAGTCAGACGAGGATAAGTCTCCCCAACGCATCAAGAAAACGCCGTCATCGTGCGCGATTTTGGGTCGTGCCTGCCACAATTCCCAGTTGCCAACGTTGGAGGGTACCGGAAGACCGTAGATGCCTTCGTTTGTCAGCGCGCAGAGCCGCGCATAGTTCAACCCGGTGGCTTTTCGCCCGTCCTTGGACAGCGCGAAGATAGGCAGCGGCAACTCGATGATTTCCTTTGCGGCGCCTGAGGCTGCTGCTGTTTTGCTCCCGCGATTGCGTCGTCTTGCGGAATCGTTTTCCTTGCCGCTGTCGTCGAATTGCACGATTCTCGAACCGAAAATCTTGCTGAAGTGGCATGAGTTGTCCTCGACTGTACTGCTGTTTTTAGCGTTGACACATGGTTTTTCCATCGCCTCGCGATCAACCCTGCGGAAGTTGTACGCAACTCTGCGAAAATTGCCGCTACCACCCACCCACAGATGCCGCGGACCAAGAGGGAAGCTCCAAGCTGTGGATTTGCCAATGAGAACACTCGCCTGCGGGTCGGAAGAAACCGAGTTTGGCGGATCACTTCTGTGTGCCCAAATTTGCACTTCGCGGTATGGCAGACGCGTGTCCCCGTATGGCATCGCGATTTCGGCTGGCGAGTGCTCTCGGATACCGCTCATGCTGACTTCCGGCGACAAGAACCATTTCCCATCGTCCGAATACGGTGTCGGGTAGTAGAAGCCGTGCCATTGGAAGTTCGGGTCGTGCTCGTCTTTTGCGTTTTTTGCGGAGTTTGAGTTCTGCGACTTCCTCGCGGCAGGATCTGCCGCCAATGTGAGCGGTAATGTGCCAAAAAAACGATCGTCCACCTGCACATGCCGTGTGATGATTTCGTTGTTCGCATTTGCAGCAGCATTTCGGTTTTCGGCGGGATTTCGATTTTCACTCGCGCTTCCGAGCCCGACCTCACCGCTGACTTGCGCCTGTGCTTCCGCAAGCCTCCGCAGGGTTTCGTAGAGATAGAACATCTGTACGTCGGGCCGCATGCGTTCGGCGAAATCGCGCTTTTTCCACTCCACCATTTTCTCCGCCCACTTTGGATGCGCTTCCACGAACGCCAGCTTTTCCCGCAAGTCCGAGAGATCCGGCCGCACCGGAATGTAGTGCTTGAACGGCACCAAGAGGCGGTCCCAGTGCGTATCGTGGCAGCAGTCCACGCGGAAAAGAACGACGTTGGCCCACATAGCGTAGATGAGCATCGTACTGGCGCCGCCGGTGCCGTCTGCGGAAAACCAGTATTTGTACCGCAGTTGCTCTTCGACGGGCGTGTGAGAGCTCCCGGTTTTGGCAGACGGGAGTATCTGATGGGCGGACTGTGGATACGCGGCGGGTCGCGCGACGTGACGCGTGTCGCCGTTTGCAGTTCCGTTTGCATTTTCATCGCCGTCGTCATCCCATTTGGCAATGCTCTGTTCCCAATGTGTTTCCGGCTCGTAAAACGCGTTCGTGATGTTGGCAACCATTTTGGCATTGATCGGGAAGCGCCCCCAGATGGAAGCCTCGTCTGCCAAGGACGGAACGAGCTTTTGATGCTTTTGCTGCCTCGTCTTCACCGCATTCGCGGTTGCACTTCCCCGACTCCACTTCCAGCGCTGCTCGTGACTCATGGCGCTCAGGCGAATCCGCGGGTTTGTGAGCGCCATTTCCAGGGGAAGTTTGACTTTCGGCCAGCTGAGGCGGTCGGGCGCCACTTTTTCGCGATCGCGGGGTTTCCGCACGCACATCGGATGCCCGATCTGGCGATTGTGCTCCTCTTCACAGAGACCCTGGCTTTTCGGCGACCACAAATTCAACTCCGTTTCCAGGAATTCTCGCGTCTTCTGGCTGCTGTGGACGAAGTTCGGGTCGCGCGGGAAGTTTTCAGCCACATGGGTTTCCTGTTCGTGCCCGGTGCCGTTGCGCCAGTCGACTTCAGATTCTCGTGGGTTCGCGGAGTGTTCCAAGCCGTCTTTCCACCCCAGACTCTCGCCCCACGCGATCAGTGCTGCGTCGTTCCCGTTGCCAGGAGCGGCCGCCGCCTTCTTCGCTTGCTCCCAGAACTTGTTTCGGGCTGGCAGCCCGCTGAAAAGCTCACGGTCGCGGGCGGACATGCGATCCAGCACTTTTTTCTTGACCCCGTGTTTGCCGGTGCGATACTGGTCGAAATCAGTGTACGTGAGATGCGCGCCGACATTCTGCGCCATGTGCGCCCACGCCGCGACGGTTTGTCCTTCGTACTCGTAGCCCCGCACCATGTGCGTTGGCGAGCCCCGCCAGAACAACTGTGGCACCTTTTCGCGAAATTCGATGTCGTGCTTCTTCACCAAATCCCGCGTTTTCCGCAGGAACATGAAGTCCAAATGGTGCCTCGGCGACAAGATGACGTTGTCCGCAGTTCCCGCAAACCGCAAGCGGACGCCGTGCAAAACGGGCACGTCGTACGAACGCAGTATGTGTTCTTGATGCAGATGCAGGAAAAATCTCGCCGTTAGTCGTTTCCCTGAGTCCCTCGACTCACGCTCTTGTTCTGCGGATACGCCACTGTTCCCGTTGTTTTCGCTCCTGTCAAGTCGAGTGCGATTCCGCCCGCGCCCCTTAGCACCGAGCCCACGCGAACTCCTCGTGGACCGCCCAGGAACGGTTTGCACGTCTTGTGCGGCACCGGGCACCGGCACTTTCAGTTTTTTCATCTCCTCCGAAATCAGATACAACGCCCGCACGTATCGTTGCGAATCGCGGCTGGCGAATTTGACGCTCCAATCGCACTTGCGTGTGAGGCCACGCGGGGCAGCTTCAGCTTCAGCTTCCGCGCCGCCCGACGTTGTCCCAAGCGCGCCGAAATCCAACTCGAACTCGCACAGAGCGGGGTCCTCGCGTGCTTTGCGCCACAGCTCCTTTTCGCGGCCAGACTGCGCCTGCGTGCGCTCGCGATAATGTCGCCGCCACCAGTCGATGCCGCCTGCTTCGATAGATGCACTCATCCACGGTGGAGCGACCTCGGTATTCGCCGATTGGATTACCGATTTATTTTTCACAACAGCTTCCGAGCCCGCCCACAACATCCGCCGCAGCCCCGCGAAGCAGCATTGTCCGTACTCCGGCGTCGGCATCTGCCGCTGCGAGTACCATCCCCCGTAGCAGCCGCCCTTTGATGATATAGATTACTGTACTACAGCCGTTCGACGTCATTTTATCAGACGCTTACGGCGGCAGTATAGTGATTCTTATTGGGCACTTTATGGTCAGGTTTATTGCCCCTATAAAACCTGCATAATTGTCATAAAATACCTATAAAATCCCAATAAAACGGCAATAACTCGACCAATATCCCGGCATAAAAAACCAATAAGCTGTAGATAAAAAAGTTATTACTCCCACGATATAGGTCGGTTATTGCAAAAGTTATTGGAAGATATATTGCAAATATATCTAAAACTTATGCAAAATCCGACCAATAAAATTTACATAAATTTTCCAATAAACCCGTCGTTGTGGTTTATTGGAAAATATGCAGCTTTTTATGGGAAACTTATGCTTTTTATTGTAAATTTATGGGTCGGATATGGGAAATCATGCGGCTTTTATGTGTTTTATTGGAATCTTATGGTTATTTGGCCAAAACCTGCATGATTTCCAATAAAAATACATAAAAGCTGCATGATCTTATAAGGTTTCCCATAACCCAACCAATAAGTTTTACATAAAAATACATTAAAACCTGCATGTTCCTGCATGATTTCCATAAAATTGCATAAAATTGCTATAAAATAGCAATAAAAATGTGCAGCGATCGCGTCCGAGCCCGGTGAAATTTCGCGAATATTATTGTAGCGCGCCACCGTGCTGACTCGGTGCCGATGCGCCCGCGACCGTTCGCGTTGTCGTCCCGGGCCCGGTGTCCGCACGGAGCAGAAACCGCGTTGCTTTGCCGGGCATACCGATTACCTGCGAAGAATGTGCGTGTCGTTTTGGTTTTCGTGGCTGCAACCCGTGCAGTATTTTCGCGCCAGATTGGACTGACGGGCGCGGTCACTGCACGCCACGCGACGGCGCGTTGCAAGCGCGACATCTGTGACCGATGTTCTGTTCTTCCTCATCTTCCCTTTCGCGCGCGTCTGTGACCAGTTTCAGTCACTCTTTTAACGTGTCCGTCACGGACCGTCCCAGTCGTTACCCGAGAATAAAGTGCTCATCTAGGGAGGGAAACGCCCCCGGGCGGGGGGGAGGAGCTTGCGACGACCCCCCGCCCAGTGGATCTAGTAATGATTTCTCGGGCTCGCACTGGGGTGCGATGCGCCCGTTGGCCGGGAAATACTGTTCCGCGAGAATCGCTACGGGGATCTCGCCGAAATCGCGTGACCGCGTCGTGAATCGCGACGGGGCGCTGCCCGCCTCTTCCGCTCGGCCCCGCTCCGCAAGCGTGCGCAACGGCCAGCAACGGGCGTTCATCGTGTACGTGCAGCAAAGGGTGCGGAGATATTCCGGAGTTTCCTCTGGCGGGTGTGGCCGGTGCCACGGGCACGCCTCTGGAATTTCGTTTTCGGCCTTCAGCAGACTCGGAGGCGTGTCCGTGCGCTGGACGAGCGTGCCATTATCGTCCAGCCCTTCGAACAAACCTTTTGCGAACTCGGCTGCAGTCGATGTCGTTGGAGCCGCCTTGGCTGCGTACGCACAAGAAGCCGCTGTGGACAGGCTTAGGACTGGGAGTAGCAGCAGCCGCAGCATGGTTGTATTTCGCGGCGACATGATGGGACCTTCTCTTTTGTCGCTGCTGCCGATAGCCAAACCAAGTTCGCAAACGTTCAGATGAGTTTTCCATGCGGGGATTCAGAAAATTCGTGGAAAAGCGGGAAGACGAGCGAAAAAGCCAGGATGTGGGGAGCCTTCACGTGCACGATTATGTGGATACCAGACCACCAGACCAGCGATGCCAAACCAACCGGACGACTTTTGGGAAGACACAGAACCACTTTCGGACCGACGAGCGACAGACGGAAAAGCCCCGTACTACCGGAAACGTGTGTTTTCTGAAGATCGACCGGAAACGAGAAATCGATCCAAGACAAGACAGCTGATTCGCAAAAAACCATGCAATCCACCCGCGCTTTCGAGCAGTCGACCCACCGCTGCCGTTCGCCAACCATGCGACAAGCCCGGTTTCTGAGCAGATCGCACCCACCGCTGCCGAACTGCCCAGCGATCCGCTTTGTCTCTGCAGTTCAAGTTTTTCCCCCCTGCTGATATCACTTTGAAAAAAGCCGCGACAATGCGCTGATTCTGATCCATCTCAATGCAACCGCGCAGACGACAGGCAGCTTCCTCTTGTCTCCGCGATTCCTTGTCTAGTTTGAAACGAAATGCCCATGCAGGATGGGCAGACGGACCCCATGTTGCTATCAAAGTTTCTACTCGCAAAGCATGCACATCTCCCCATTTCCGCCTCCCACAGTAAAGCAGAGGAACCAGCAAGCTGAAGACGCAGAACCGCCAAGCAGATTTGCGATGCAGCAACACCCAACACAAAATCAGATGCCAGCTTCCGGTCTCGGCCGCAACTGGTCCATCCGCTGTTTATGAACCGAACCGATTCTTCCATGACCTCTTATTGTACGATTTCTGAGTTGATGCGAACTCACACTTGGCATCGGTCAATCAGAATCACAACTTGCCTCTGCGAAAAACAAGCAAACGCATGCCCAAAGCGATCATTGCTGGTTGCAATCTTGGTCCTGTGGCTCGCGCACCTCGTCAGGACCCGGCAGGTCCAGATTTTCCGCGCTCTCCTCCTCTTCTGCCGCAGCGCGTGCCTCTCGGCGACCCATTCGCGAAGCCCGGTTCGCATTGCTCGCAGCATTTTGATTCCCAGCTCCTGCTGCGTCTTTGGACTTGGCAGGGCGGCCGCGACCACGCCTCTGTTGCTTGCCAACTTCGCTGTCCGCGACTGATGCTGATGCGCCCACCCCAAGAAATTCAGCAGCGTCATCTTCTGACACACCACTTGCGTTCGGGGCTGGAATGGCTGGAATTCCGACACCGAAACCCCCACCGATGCCCCCTTCTGCGGCCGCAGCGGCAGCTGGCGCTGGTGCCCCAAAAAAGCCTCCAATCACTGGCGCAGGAGGCGCAGGCGCAGGTTCCGGGTCTGCGGCGTTCGCGGCCTCCGAGTTGGAAGAGCTGGCGCTGGCGCTGGCAGCAGACGCGCTGGGTGTGGGCATCGGAAGCAACGGCAGCCCCAGCGCACGCCGACGGTTGTTCTCTTCGATGTTGGCTTTGCCTTCGTCCCGCTTCGCGATTTCGCGTTTGTGATGCTGAGTAATGTCCCACTCCACCGTGTCCTGCGTCACAAAGCGCCACACGTGAATTTCCTTGCGTTCCTGCCCCAACCGACGGATGCGCCCGATCGCCTGCAGTTCATAGGCGATGGCCTTGTCCACGTTCACAGCATTCATCGGGTGCGCAAACAGGACGTGGTTCGCCATTTGCAGATTCGCGCCGCTGGCCGCAGACTCCAGCGACAGGAGCAAGATGCGAGGAGAATTGGTTTTGGACTCGCCGAACAAGCGAAGCGTCTTCGTCTTCATCGCAGCCGCACCTTTCAGCATGATGAAGGGCAAGTTGTAGGTTCTCAGACTCACCTCGATCTTCTTCTTCAGATCGTCCCACTGGCAAAACAAGATTATTTTGTCGCGTTGGTACGGTTTGCTCAGGTCGAATTCAGCGCTTTCGGAGTGCTGCTGCTGCCCATTCTTCTTTTTGTTTTTTTTCCCTTTGCCGGCAGCGGCGGCGGGCTCCTCGACATCAATGTCCATTGGGTCGGCACCGTAATCCTGGGACTGTGGCGGACTCCCGTTTGCGTTCTGCGAGTTACCTTGCGAATCGTTGGCATTTGATCCGCCACCACCGCCTGCAGCTCCCCCCCCGTTCTGCTTCGCGAAATCGTACCGCGCCTCGCGTTGCTTGCAATTCCAAATGATTTGCTGGATCACCTGAACGATCTTTTGAATTTTCGAACCGTAGTCGGAGAAATCCTCGTCGTTGTTGAAAACGGTGAGAAATCGGTTATCGTTCTCGGCTTCCTCTGCGCGTTTCTGCTTTGCAGCCACAGCCTCTTTCTTCTTCGTCGCACCGTCTTTTTTGCCAGCGGAGGCCAGTTCTGCTCCAACCGGGTACAAATCCTTCTGTTTGACGGCCGTCCGGCACACCGGGCACGATTCTTGGGTCTTCAACCAGTCAGCCCAACACGTCGTGCAAGCAACGTGCCCGCAACCAGCCATGCTGGCCTCGTCGGGCTCAGGTGCGTCCATACAAATCGGGCACTCCAATTCTTCGGGGTTGTCGAAGACTTGGAGGGCACGGCTGATAAACGCGAACTTGCGGTACTTCTCGTCGAAATCTGCGATGCGCTCTTGCAGAATCTGGGGCAGGTCCAGCATGAACTTTTTGAGGCGTTGGTTGTTGTGCGCACACGCGCGGTACCCCCACGCAGCAGGACCGGGCTGGTCATTTTCCTCCACGCTGGACTGCCACACGTAGACCTCGAACGCGTCCACCATGTCTTGCTGCATCCTGCTGAACGCCTGCGTGCGCAGGGTCCGCGTGCGGATGCCCACTGGCTCGTTGGTGACCTTGTACTGCAGCCTGCGCAGCTTCGCGTCTTTGCACGGAAACTTCTGCATGGGCTTCACCGCCGGGTTGTTCTCGTACACTGGCATTAGAAATACAGCAAAATCCGGAGACGAAACAAGAAGTTCATGGGGAACGATCAAAACAAGTCGCTTTTTGCATTTTTTTCAGAAAGGCCGATTTGGCTGTATTTTACAGAGGTTTTGCTATACCTCTAATGCCAGTGTAGGTGTACACGCTGTCGGAGATTTCCACGTCGAAGTGGTGCTGTATCTCGGCGAGCCAGCGCAGGAGAACCTCGTCCTCGCTGATCAGCTTGTCGTCCTCTTCCAGCGCGGCTTCTGCGATCATCTCGGCCACATCGGCGTCCACGGCGTCGTCCTCGTTCCCTTGCTCTGCGGCAACCACGGCATCCGCAGCTTCCACCCGGGCAGCAGCAGCTGCGGCAGGCACGTACACACCGTCGTCATCGTCGTCATCCTGCAGAGCCTGCAAGATGTGAGGCTGGACGTCACCTGAAGGCAGCACCAAACCGCCAGCACCAGCAACACCCGCAGCGACCATGTTCGCGTTCTTGCCGTTGCCCTTCTTGCCTTTGCCTTTTCCGCCGCCACCAAAAAACATGCCGCCACCCATTTGCGCTGCTTTCATGCGCTCTGCTGCTTCGTAGCTGTTTTGACACTGCTTTTCCTGCTTTTCTTCCGCCTTTTCCAGTGCCGTTTTTCTCTTCTCTGCAACGAGTTCCCGAAAGCGTTCGGAGAAAGTCTTGCCCGAGGGGTGGTCTGTTTTTTCTTTGTCTTGCTTGCTACACTGGTCCTTGATGAAAGCGTCGAACACCGGGAAATTGCCGCGGCCATTTTTGGCTTTGTTTTCCTTTGAGATGGTTACACGCCTCGTCACTTCCCACATCTTGAGAACATCCTTTATCTTGCGCGCTGTGGTCTCGAATTCGCGTTTGCGGCGCTCGTACATTCGCCCCGTCTCGCCCGCCGCGTCGTCCTTGTCCACATCTCCCTCACCGCCGATCCGGAAGTGCGAGCACAGTTTCAACAAACGCTCACGTTTGTCCAACTCCGTGTACTTCGTTAAGATTTCTTCCGCCTCCCCAGTGTCGAACATAGCTTCGTCTTGCGCCCGGGATTTGCTCCGCTCGACGCGTGAAGCGTCGGACGCAGAGGGGCCAAGCAAATCATCGCTGTCATCTGAATCTGCATCGTCAAGACCGTCGTCGTCATCGTCACCATTCCCACCACCGAGAGCGTCACCATCCGCATCGTCGCCATCGCCACCGGCAGCCTCGGCGTGCGCCACATTTCCTTCGTCGTAGCGCAGCGCCTGCACTTCGTTCAAGTACAGCAGACGTTCGTGTGTTGTATGCTGGACGAGAATCAGATGTTCAAGCGTGCGGATATCGTCCGCTGCCGTACGCGCGCTGTTCTGGCGGATGCACGTTTTGAGAAACCGACTGGCGTTGTCCACGTACACCATATCGCGGTCCCACGCGTGCACCGATTTGAAATACTTTTTGCGCTGCTCCGCGAACTTCTCGATGTCGGGCTCCAACAGGTCGCCGTGCATCAGTTCATAGGCCCGGATTATCTGATACAAAATGGAATTTGATGGTAGATTCAAAGGGAAATCGCTATGGTTACCATCAAATACCAATGTTTCATCATCAAATCCGGGCCTATGTTCTTCCGTCTGCTCCAATGCCTCGGGGCACGTGCTCATGGGACCGTCGACACGATGCTCCAGCGGGTCCAGCGTAAAGTGGCCGAAAGAGCCGTCTGTGGGGATCGCGTTGTGCTTCGGCTGTTTGAAGAACGAAAATTTGTCCGGTTGGTTCTTCTTTTTGTCGACTGACAGCGGCTGGTTCAGACTCTTGCAGTACCAACAGTAGAAGTCGGGCCCTGAGCGTGCCCCCATGCACGCCTTCTCCTTGTTGGACAGATCCCGGAACTGCCCACCCTTTTTGACAGTCGACCCGAGCGTGTACATGCAGAACAAAATAACAGTGTTTTTTCCTTTGCTACAATGATTGATGTGGCTCAGTTTAAATTGCTCAAAAGTATAGGCCACAGCGATAGAATTCACGCTCTGAGCAGTTTAGGGGGTCAAAAAACATCGTTTCCAGGCAAAACACTGTTATTTTGTTCTCGATGTAGCGGCGCAGGTTCTCGGTCTCGCGTTCCGACTGCAGCACCCCGCTCTGCGCCTCGTCCAGCTCGGCTTCCGTCCACGCCAGCGACTCCGCCGGCACGCCCGAGTTTTTGGCCTGCTGAAGCTCCTTGCGCTGCTTCTTCAGCGTTTGGCTCTTCCAACTTCGCAGCAGCGTGCTCGGTGGCGGCTGTGCCTGCCCCTGGTTGCCCATTCCGCAGACGTTGCAGTTCCAGTCTTGCGACCGCATCAATTTTGCCTTGGTCGAGGGAGCATACGTGAAGTTGACATGACAGTAATCCATCCCGGAAAGAACGTCTGCCCCATGTCGCGTGCTCCTTTTGGCCTTCCAGGTGTTGCCGCCCTCGACGTTGTCGAAGCGAGTGTAAGATTCATTTTTGGGCTGTGGATCCGCTTTTTCGGCCAACCGCAAAGTCTCAGGCACCGTCTTATTCCAGTACAGACGCGGCCGAGGACCGCGGCCATGCCGATGGCCACTTACGGCATCAGGGTCAACACCCTTTTTCATCGTGTCAGAAAGTGCACTCACTTCAACGTCGCGCATGTATGCCTGCATGCGATCAGCCACTTTCAAATGAGTGCGCGATACGCCCACCAAATCCACATTGAACAGGCTGGCAGTGCCCACGATGTCGCGAACACGGTTGGCCTGCGGCGTTCCGGTCAAGCCCCAGCGGAATTTGCAGCTGAAATTCAGGAGAGACTGCTGCTGATTGTTCTCGAAAGCTTCAAGTTCGTGGAACTCATCAAAAACGATGCGCTTCCAATGGAAGCACTCCAAAGGTGCAAACTTCATCATTTGATACGCGTGTTCCGCGCCTTTCGAGTTATTGCCCTTCTTCAATGTGCTCTTCAAGCCGCTGGTTTGCATTTGTTTGAGGATTTGTGCCAGATTGCGTTTGTGATCGCCGAGTTTCCAACCGCCTTGATTTGTCCTCGACTTCTTGCCTCTCTTGGGGAGCTTGCCCGGATCCACGGACCAAGGTTCGAAATCCGAAGAAGCAGGATCTTTGATAAATTCTGCTGTCCGTTCTTGCAGAAGCGACACAGTGTCGGCCGCGCTGCGATTTTTGTCAGGCACGCCAGATCCACCACTGGTCAATTCCTGCTGCCGCTCCAAATTTAATTGCGAGTACAGCACGCGGTACGTGCACAGCACGATGTCGTACTGCGTTTGGATCTCGTACACCGTCGCGTTTTTGATGTTTGTGATGTTCTTGCAGATGAGGATGCGCGGCCGGTCCCGGGCAGCTGGAATGAACTTCTCGACCTCCTTCGCCCACTGGTCGATCAGATGAGAAGGAACGAAAATGAGCGTCGCGTCTGACTGAAACAAATTCTCGTTCGGTTTTGGCAGAGATTGCTGTTGCCGATACGGCTGTTGCTGCTGGCGGTTCGAGTTCGCTGCCCCGAAACCAGTTCCGAGAGGGTTGCGGTTCAATTGACTGCGGTTTCCACCCACGGCAGCACCACCCAGGCCAGTTTTCACACCAGCGGCTGCACGCGATTCGGACGAACTGGCCGAGCTCCAAGAAGGAGTCGAGTCGGGCGGCGCCACACGTTTGCCCGTCTTGCGATCAAACTCGTTGGCCACGTCCCGATGGGCTTGAATGAGACCGATTGTGGTTGCGGTTTTTCCGTAACCCACCTTGTCAGCGAGAATGCCACCACGACACTCGAAGCCGCACACCACTTTAAACTCAGTGCCCCAGCCACACGCCTCATGAGTTCCAGGAAGATACGCGCGATACTGACAGTCGAATGTGTGTGCTCCCGCACCCACCTCGCGTTGCTTCATCCAATGCAGACTCCTCAGCTGTTCTGGGCGCAACGCTCGGTCTGGGGAGTTGTGCCAACCATCCGGCAGCTTTGCAGTTTCATCGGCGTCGTTGTTCGGAATGTTGAAGTACCGCTGCTCCAGGATCTTCGGCGTCACGTTCGTTCCCATGCCAAGGTGTTCCAGTTCCGCGGACAGTGAGTACACAGGACCGTCGAAACCAAACCCAGAAGGCCGCGCTGGGACAACGCGAAAAGAGCCCTCAATGTCCGTAGGGCGAAACCGCAAGTGCTGTAGCATATTGCGAAACGCAACCGTTGGATTCAGAGCCAGCTGACAGGAAACATCAACTTTCCGAAACTCCACCGCCACCTCTTGTTTGCTGCTCGCGCTGCCGCGTGGAACCGTTCCAGCACTTCCGGTTGCCGGCGGAGACACCTGCCCAAAAGATGACCCAGATGACAGCGTGGTAACGCTCGTTTGGGCTTCTGGTTTTGCGTCAAGGCGGAACGAGTACGGTTTCATGTACTGCGGATAATACTGATACGTGTCTGCGTCGTTGACGTAATCGTTTACATACCGATTTCGCGTGTGCGCCCCAGTGTAGGGCTTCCCGCGCACGCCCGACGACCACAGTGCCGTCTCGAGGACCTTGAAACCATCAGTTCTGTCCGTGTTGTGAAAGCGGTAAGCCAAAAGATGCGGGTTGGCCAGATAGCGAAGCATACGGACACCCATTTCAACGCCTCCCGGACATTTGCTTGCTCCGAACCCGTATCCTCGCCTGTCGGCAAACGTGCGATCCCACTCGTTCGCGTCGAACGTGTCCGCAAGGAAATCAGCCGCGGGCGCTCGGAACGCCATTGCAGCAGCTGCTTCGCCCTTTTTCGGTGTCTTTTCATCCTTCTTTTTTTTATTTTTCTCTTTCAAACGTTCTTTCCTCCCGGCAGCACCTGGCTGAATATCGCCGACATTGCTGGCTTCGTCCAGATCTTCGTCCCAGCCAGCCCAGATGTCCACCATCATATCTTGCAAATCGACGAGAACCCACGCGTCAGCCGCAACATCGAGTAATTCGCCACGATAATTTGTGAGCGTTGGCAAGGGGCAGCGCTCAGCCGCGACTCCTGACGACGATTTGTTCCGGCCGAAACTCATTTTACGTGAATTTTCCTGATCAACGCTGTTCGAATTTCGAGTCACCGACGCAGAAGACGAATCAACGGAGTCCTCGTCGGAATCGTCAACGTCTGCGACGGCTGCGGTGGTCGCAGTTAATCGCTTGGTCTCATGTTCGTCAAGTGCTGGGCCGCACACGCCACCTGAAGATGAATCGGACTTTGATTGAAGTTCAAGTTGTTTCGAAACCCCAGCCTTCAAAGACTCAACACTCTGCCGACACGCGCGATACCACCTCGCAGCTGGCGCCATGCCAAGCGAGCAAGCGGTCGCCAACTGCTCCGATTTGCGCTTGGACATTTCATCTCGGTTGTTCACCGGCGTCTGCTCCTCCGCGATGGCTGCGAGACCGCCACGCATGGACCGTGCTCCACCAATTGCTGCTTTCCCACTCAACTCAACCGATGATCCTGCTCCTCCAACTGGCCCAAGTGTGAAGCAACGAAGAACCTGCTGCACCAGACTTTCCGGAACTGTGAGCGGCGATGGTGCGAAAACACACGCCGCTGGAAGCGCCGTGTTCCGCGTCGAACTTCTGAACGAGTTGCCGTGTGTCTGCAGTTCAAGTTGTGCCATGCCTTGGAGTCTTTGCGCAGCGCGATAGCGCATCTCCAATAGCAAGCGGTCCGATTGCTCTGGCCTCGCCTGATGATGCCCGTCCGGTTTCAAAAACACGCGTTCTCCCTCTTCGCGAATGGAGGCGAAAAAGTCTTGATTCGCATACCGCAAGCGCCGAATGAATTGCGTGAAATCGACATCTGGGAGATCCTGCAAAAAATGTTGCTTCTCGAGCCCCTGATAAACGCTTTGTCTGCGCGCGCTTTGAGTCGTGGTAGTCGCATTTGTGTTCATGCAAACGAGATGCGAGTCCCGCATGCGCTCCACCGGATCGCGTTCCAAGGGCGTCTCATCCACACTTTTGCCAACGGCATCGGCAGATTCGGCCCAACCGGAACTCTTGAGAGTGTCGAAGCTGTTTGACTTCTGGATGCGATCCAGGTTTTCATACACCATCGCAGCGTCATCTGGGTGCGCTGGAAGCAACATCCATTTTCGTCCGTGATACTCGGCCAGTTCGTCCAAATCTTTTTCTCTGTCGTGTTGCTTCGGCGGCCGCGCCAAACTAGCACCACCTGTGCTGGCCCGATGTGCCACCCTGCCGTACGCTGTCTCCACAGCCAGCTCGTAATCTAGGTTCGGCTTGTACTTGTCTTTGTTATCCTTTTTCTTTGGACTCGTTTTTTTCCGACGCTTGGCCGCAACCGGCTCTGATCCAAGTTGCGACACGACGCCCCTCTCAGCGAGGAAACCGACGATAGCCCCACCTTCCGGACGCGAACTGGCTCTTGAATAATCCAGAAGTGCGTCCAACGAAGAACCTGATGCAGATCCCCCCCCACCGTCGTCCATCGCAGACCCCCCATCACGGGTGTAATGTACGGACCGCTTGTTTGTGCCAGTGCTGTTTCTGCCTCTCTTCTTGTTCGATCCCGCGCCACGTCCACTTGTTGACGATTGCAGCTGTTCGTCGAGGAAGTCCGCACCACACACATCGACTGGCACAGCCAGCGAAAACTCACATGCAGCCAGAGGGAACCGTGCGTAGCTTGCATCATGTTCCAAAACGTTAACAGTACGGTCGTGATCCTCGATTTTCGTCGTGTTGCTCAAATCCTGTCCCTTGCTGGTGTGTAGTCCTCCTGGAACGCGGAGATCGTGCGAAGAACGAGTGCCTGCATGGGGGACCCTGCGCACAGGAACGCCCGGGAAGAACAATCGCAAACTCTGCTGTCCGGGAAACGCCGCAGATGCACCTGCTGCTCTACGCAAGTCGTTTGCCAGTTGCGAGTTCTGGACGGGCCCACCACCATTGCCTTTTCGCAGGAGCGCGCCAACGTCCTTGAGAGCCATGGACGTCTGACCTGCAGGCGGAAGCCCCGCGCTCCTCAGCAAAGCGTCGTTTGGAATGAGATTTCCACTTCCGTCCACGAGTTCGCGCATCATCGCGATGCCTGTTGCGCCCAACGCCACTTGGGGATGCGCAGTGTTCCGTGAGTAAGAGTGAGGTACTTTTCAATCGAATCTAGCTATTTTGGCGGAAATAGAAATCTAAGCGGGCTTTAGCTTTTTCGTTGAAAATGAAATGAAAACATCGCCCTTTCAACTGGTCCTGGATTTCTCAAAAAAAATAGATAGATACCCGTTTTGGAAAGTTCCTCGCTCTAATTCGCGTCGGCGTACCTCTGAATCAGATTCTTGTTCGGCGATTTCCCTTTGTGTGCGATCACATGCACTTCGTAGTCCTTCAAATCCGGCTCCGGCACGCGCACATCCAGGAAGGTCGCCGCCGCCGCCTCCAGCGAAGATGCGTCTGACCTGGAACCCAACCCCAGGGAGGAGCTCGATGCAGACGCCAGATTAAAGCCAGCAGACAGGGCGAACTGTTGCATCATCGATGATGACTGCTGTGTTCCCGAGTTCACGGCGAATCCGAAGGCGCGCGCAACCTCCAAATGCATGCTGGTGTCGAACATGGTGGAACCCGCTTTCGAACTCGTGATCGGCCGGGGAACGCGCACCACGTGGAGGTTGTCAGCAGGCGACCACAGCGTGAACAGGGTGTTTTGCCGCCGCTCGTCGGTTTTCGGATCACAATTTTCATAGTAGTGGTCCGCAGATTCCGTATCCTGGTTCACGCGTCGACCAGACACATCTTCACGACGTGCGATGGCCCAACGTTGCGCAATCTCGTGGCCCAACGAACGGGGATTCAACACACACTCCAGATCAGTCGAAGACCCAGCACGCGGCACTGTGGCAGTTGCGAGTTGTCGCGCTTCAGCGTCCTCGCGCATCAGCTGATCTTCCATCGTGCCGGCAGGCGTCGTTCCCAGTGAACCCAGATCCAACATCGCGGAATTGAACTGGGCCGAAGAAGACTGCAAAGTGCGCCCTTGGTCCCAGGCACGCATTTCGGCTTTAAAAGCCGTGCTCACATAGGCCGGATAGATGCCGTTCTCGCTCCAGAAGTTTTCCAACGCAATCACTTTGTCTGTCCATGGACATTCACCTGCTCCACCATACCGATCGATCTCCTTCACCCTCCTGTTCATCACGTAGCTGTCGCCGTAAGTTCCGTCGCGTGGTTGAACGTGGCCGTTGCGCACCGAATTGGGACGAACGTCGTTGTATCCGTTGTAGCCGCGCTTGGATTGCCCGCCAGAGGGACCTTCTCCGAAGAGACCCTGCCCCACAAACATCATCTCTGCGTCGTCCCAAGGTTGCAGAGCACTGACCAAAGGCTGAAGCACTCCACTGGCGCTTCGACGAAAAGTTTGTGCCTCTCTC
>JACLAC010025252.1_pt1 | contig 19362 bp, 12 predicted proteins | sample 8027881 | NCBI WGS metagenome assembly JACLAC01 (sample SAMN15725517, study PRJNA655200) | protist metagenome | isolation source: fluorescence activated cell sorting (FACS) single amplified genomes of... | place: Spain: Blaines Bay Microbial Observatory, Mediterranean Sea | collected 2016-01-19 | reverse complement strand
AGCTGGTAGCATCAAAACATAATGCGCGCATTATATTATAATTTGACTGGAAATTACTGGATGCCGTGAATATTATCGATCGGGCCGATGCGATGGTGACGTGAGAGACAGCAGCAAAGGATACTGCAAAACGTGACCAACAACGCTAACTGGCAGCACTAGACCTACCCGTAACGCGACGTGGTTACTTATGAACTGCATGCCCTCCGTTTTGTGAGTATTTAGCACACTTCGAACCCCACAACGCCACACTACACCCATTACCAAGCAATTGGTAATTATATTTGACCCGAACTGCCCCGAATTACTCTACTAGTATATGTTCAAGTTCATACGCGGAATGGCTTCTACTAAAAAGATTAAGGTCGCCACACCGGACGGGCATCGTGTCACGACAATCGTCGGTGATGGTGATACGGCAACCGAGGCGGCAACTGCCACCAGCGGGGCTGCCACGAATGCCGTTGAAGGACCCGTGGTAGCAACGGACCGGTACACGCCTGCATCTTCTGGTTGCCCATTTGCAGATCTCCGCGAGCCTCCCGACCACGCCAGCGCCAAGTCGCGATGCCCGTTTCACGCCCACAACCCAATTCGGCCAACATCTTTGCCCGAAGCCCCTCCCTTAGTATTATCGAGCGCGGATCGGTTCACGCACCAAACGAGCGAAGGAACGGCTCGACTTTTGGCCGACATCGGAGGCGGTGATCGTATTCGCGAGATGTGTACTCGATTTTATGCCCGGCAGTTTGGAGATTATACTCTTAAACCTTTCTTGTTCAACGACGATAGCGCCGAGGCCCACGGGAAGAGGCTCGCGGATTGGATCATTGAAAAAATGGACGCGGATAATCCCGCATGGACGTTATCGGGACGCAAGGGTCAGCGCACGCCCTCCCACGTGAAAGCTTGGAATAGTATCAAGAGAGCGCCAGCGGAGCGGGGCAAGCGATTCAAACTAGATGATACCCGCATTTGGATGAGGCTTCATTTCTGGGCCGCGAGAGAGGTTGGTCTTGGACCAGAAATGCATGCTCCATTTTGGGAATGGTATATTGAATTTATCGCCCATTTTATAGCGGTATACGAGAGAAGCGCACCTAGATACGCGTTGGAGAGTGCTATGTGGAGTGGAGACGCAAAAATGGTAGCAAAATATATCGCGTCTGGAAATAAGATGACTGATGTTATCGGTATTGGACGACATTGATTTTTGAGAATATTTTACAATTTACAATATTTATTATACACGGTAGGCTATATAGTTTGTAAGGCATTTATATATTATATGTAGGGTTTATATAATATAAAATAACTCAACGCGGCGGCGGTGAGGATCTTATACAGTAGTCGTACAGTCGTACGCCATAAAATGCATAAATGTATTTTTCGTTCGCTATAATAGTATAAGTCACCGGTGAGTGTGGAATAATATAATAATTTTATATTATATAGAGTATGAAAAATATCCATCCTCCGCGGCGCGCCATATTATGCCAGTCTACGGGGGTCCGGTGGGGGAGATACATTATAATAATAATACTAGGGTATATAATTATATACAGGGTATTATACAACGAGTACCATATTGGTAGCCCCCCCACCATACACTCGACCATACAATTTATAAATACATGTATAATATAGCACTACATTAAAGCATAAATAAATAATAGCAGAGTCTACTATCATAATATATATATTATTATAATATTAAAGGTTCACAGTGCTTTATTGGTTTCTTAGTTGAGTCCTTGATATTCATATTGTGACCTAATATAATTACGTGGTACCCTGTGTGGCACATTATATCATACTCTCCAAGCTGGTAAATATAAAAGTAAATACCAAAAAATATATTTTTTATTTTCGACAATAACTCTTTGTCTTAAAACCCTGCTGACGCTTTATAAAATATCAAAAATTATAGAAAAATTCTGGACTCCTAGTATCCAATTACGGCGCACTTATCTATTTAATCAGCGCCGTATATTTTTTTATTTTGACAAGAACACGTTATCCTAAAATCCGCCTGATGCTTATAAATAGTAAAAAGTTAAAGAAAAGTTCAAGTCACCTAGTATCCAATTTTGGCGTGTAATTCCAATAATTTTTAGTCCACGCCGCCGTCATCACATCGTCCCTGCGCCACACTAACTGTCGAAAGCACCACAAATGTCCAACATAATGGTGCGCATTTGCAACTACATGTGCTGCGTGCGCAACTATTTTTTCACTCCCGGCAGTTGTCCGTGGGACGCAGCAACGCTTTGAAGCATGCTTTGCGACACCAAAATGATTGCATACTCGTATTGCAAAAGTTTGGACTGCATTGCTTGAATACTCATCTTTGGTACCAAACAAGCTCGAATACCTCGCAACAGCGGCAATGAAGGTGTTTCCGACTGTTCTAGAGTGCGGAGTTGCTAAATTCGTGTATATAAAAAGCCATGCACGGTGGGATATTGTTCTTCGGTAAATTATTGATCGACTAGTGCACAAATTCTGCGGCAAATATATACACGGATACCATGGGCGTGATAAAAGGTTGCGGCTTCTATTTTTAGAGACGTATCCTTCGTCCATGTGCTTCACATCCATTTTGCAAGGGCGAACGGCTTGCATTAGTGTAATCGTATTGAAAGAGGATTCTGGACGCTTCCATTCCATTGGCACTTCTATCACAGGGATACTCTTAAGTCTGAAAACGTGTGTGTTGAAAATAAAGCTCGGGGGAAAGTGCGGACCAGTGGTGGTGGTGGTCGAAAATGACACACGTGGGAGTTTGTCTACTCCTCTGCACACCTCGTGCCCCTTCCTTCTCTTTTGTGGTATATATCGATAATGTTAGTGAACGAGCGAGTCTACCTTGGAATTCATGCACTGATAACACAACAATTGAAGCTCGAATTGGAGAATACACTAGCCACATACATATTCTCTCCATCAATCAATTCCCACCAGCTGCAGCGCTCGTTGTTGGAGAATAAAACTGTGTGTGGCGAAAAATCAGATCGCTCCGCCCATGGTTTCACAATTTAAAATTTCTAAAGCATTTGTTGACTATAATTTTCTAAAGGAGCTCTTTGCGCAGCCGCAACTCGCTAGTCTAGACTGACTTGTATACTGACTATACTCTGCGATCACGGATTCACGATTCACTTCGATTCTTCACGCACAGCGCGGCAGCTGATGAAAAAAGCAGCTGCGACGACGGACAGCGCGCGGTCGCGCCGCGTCGCCGCCTCACGGCCGCCACGCCTCCGCCGCCTTGCCATGGACACCATATGTGGGCCTCGAAAGATTCAAGTACAGACCCGTGATCCTGGAAGCTCTTTCTTGGTTGGTGCTGATTCCTGGAGCGCTGCCGCAGTGCTGTTACAGATTGTTGAGCGTAATATAACGTACTATCGAAAACCGACACCAAGTAGTTGTTGAATTGAAGGGTTTACGACCGTACTATCGAAAGTCCAACCTGCTGATTCCTACACCAACATGGCCCTCGTTCCCACGGATGCCGAATTACTCCAAGCTGGGAAGTCTGTTGTCACCACGGAAAGCATCAAGCATGCCCTGGCGTGCGGAACCATTTCAATTGATGACATCGACCGGATAAGGAAGGAATATGTTGCTTCAGAGGCCGCACGCGCGCAGCCGCAGCAATCCACGCTTGGGCCATCGAACAAGCCTTCACCAGGGCATCGCGTTGCCTCAAGCTTCTTGAATTTCGCCATGGCGCCTCTCTTATTTGCGTTGATTATGTCAAGTGCAGAATTTGCAGCGATACAAGAGCTCGTGAATAACATGTGCGTGTGGTGCTACGCCGGTACCCTCTCGACCCCGAATTGCCACTTGAATTGGTCCCACCTTTGGTTTAACATCAGAGCGTGGGGACCGAAGGATCCATTTTGGTTCTTTGTCTTGGGCACCAATTTGGGCCACCTCGTCCTGTTCTGGACCTACTGCGGAGTGCTCCACTTCCTCGATCTCTGGGGACCAAAGTTTCTCCGTCCGTACAAAATCCAGCCGACAAAGAACGTTCCTCTGGACCCTGCGAAATTTTGGAAAGGCGTAAGACTCGTGCTTTTTAATCAAATTGTGATTTCTGTGCCAGTGAGTGTGATCGTTTATCCATTTTTTGAACATTCCATAGATGCGCCACTTCCTGGTTTATCTGAGGCGTTGGTTCATGGGCTTGTGGGATTGATTGCGGAGGAAGTGGCTTTTTATTACGGCCATCGTCTGTTGCACCACAAGCGTTTGTGTACGTTAACGATATAATAATAACCATGCATCCAATACCACACTGAAAAATATATATTAATATATATGTTATATAATAATATTTTATATATCGATATATGTATCATATTTTACTCGCGTTGTTACACACGTGTATCTGCATATACTATGGCCTATGGTAATTACTTAACTTGTTATCCCCCTTTTCCTCTTGAATTATGTAACCAATCAGACAAACATATCCACAAGATTCATCACGAATGGCAGGCCCCCATCGGTCTCGTGTCTCTGTACGCCCATCCATTTGAACACGTCGTTAGTAATTTATTCCCAGTTTTACTCGGTCCCATGCTGTGTGGATCACACGTCGCTCTATTATGGGTATGGTTCCATTTCGGGATTTGTACGACCATCAATACGCACTGTGGATATCATTTTCCAGGTTTGTGGTTTGTTACAGCACGGTGTTGATCGTGTTTAGAGATTTTTGTTATCGATCTGTAAAGACAACGTTTGTAATGAGCTGCTATAATATTATGTTGTATGTTGAATGGATAAATTAAATATACTAATATACGAAGTTCGAACTCGTCGCATTTCATTGACTCATCCCATAATTATTCATTATCCATGTAGGTTTGTTCTCTCCCCGCGCGCATGATTATCATCACGAGAAATTCGACGAATGCTTTGGTATAATGGGATGGCTTGACATGCTTCACGGAACGGACTCCACTTGGGTCACATCGTCGAGCTATAGGGTGTATCATCATATCTATTACTCGTTACGTCCACCGTGGGCGACGAATAATGGGGGTGAGTGCTCGGATTTCGGCGAAGACGGCATACGAGCGAAAGGGAAAGGAAAGGGCGGGGGAATGAAGAAGATCAAGACAAAGTAGTAAACGCTGCGGCATGCATAATCTGCCTCGTAACTTGCTCCTCACTCTCTGTCCCGGGTGATTTATGCGTTCATTCATTTGGCGTACATATATTTTATATTTTATATTTTATATATACTGATTGATAATTTGTGCTCATATGCGCGAGAGGGAAATATGCATACATGTAACATCTGAGAGACGTAATGACCAACAAGAATGGCGTGATGATTAATTGATCCTAGACCTGTGTATGGCGTATATATATGTGGCCACATATATTATGGACAATATTAGTTAATACAGGGTAATGACCAACAAGAATGGCGTGATGATTAATTGATCCTAGACCTGTGTATGGCGTTTATATATGTGGCCACATATATTATAATATTAGTTAATACAGGGGGTATATATATTATTGTATGTACCATTTATTATTGTGTTACTTCATTAATACCTCTAGAATACCTCTAGAATATTATATGTCATGTATTATCAGAGGGGTCCCCCCCCCTGGTATTATTAATTTATACCCTGTAGCGTATAATTATGGACCATAATAAATAATATAGAGCTATTATAAATAATATTATACACACTATGGAGATAATATAATATTATGCATACTTTAGTACTAGTGCTTGACTTATTTGTTGTTGTTAACAGAGACTGACTTTTATAAATCGGATTGTTATAAAAAATCAGGTGTATCTACGTATCTACACTTGCCGGATACCGGGTATCCGATCACCCTTCTCTTTTCTGTCGTACATGACATATATACTACCAGATCGCCGGGCTGGTGTCAACCCCACCCCTTGTGTCAACCAAACTCCAGCCGGCAGGTGTCAAATTAACACCGTTCCGGTCCACCCCCCAGCGCACATCCCTGATGCATTTATCGAAAAACGCATTTTTCTAAAGCATACGACCCAGGAATCCAGTGTAACCCAATAAGACTGACTTGGAAATCAATCGCTTCTTCAAATCGGGCCAATAATGGAAATACCCTTAATCAAGATTTGCGTAGCGCACGCACTGCTCGGCCCTCGCGCGCGCGTGCCCGCGCCGCCCGCTCCTACGAGTTAGAGTCCTATGGGTATACTATTCCTACTGTATGCTGCTGCTGGGCCACCGTAGCCCATGGCGTCGTGGGACTGCGTTGCGATCCTCTGGAGCTCATAGCTAGCCGCAGGCACGGTCCCGTACGACGACTTATTGGGACATCGATGCTACTATGGTCGGAATTCATATGTTTCCGTTGGCGCTGTCGGCTTTGTCGTCTTAATTTGCGTAGATGTTCTTGTGTTATTCACCTGGAGAAGAAACAAACAATACACGTGTGATCATCCTTTTTTGAACTCAAAACTAAATCAATCGGAAAAATGTTCCGCCGCAACAGAGCAACCGGGGCCGACAACGGTCTAGGTAGTTTAGATTCTGAGTCCTTGCGAACGGATACATCGAAGACGAAGTCGAAGACTGGCGCACAGTGGTGGCAAACCACCACTGGTCGTTCAATGGGAGCCATTGTGATTGGCATGTTGATTGTGGTCCAGATCGTGGTTGTTACGCTGTTGATACGAGATAGAAACCAGCTGCGGGCGGAGCTGCGGCAGTGTCGCCATGGGGCGATAGCTTCCTTACACTTGACCACATCTCAGAACGCGTCCTCGCGATCGGCCAAAATACCAGAGCTGCGGAACGGCGAAGCTGTCTCTAGCACCACTAACTCGACCGCAGCATTTTTCCGTTCCGCGCGTGTGCCACCGCCTCGACGGACTGAGGTAGCCCAGCACTCACAGCAGGAGCAGTCTCAGTCTCAGTCTCAGTCTGGAGCAGGTACAGTCGTGATCGCGGACGTCGCACGTGGCACCGTTCCTGATTCATCTTCGAATCCACCGCTGCAACTGACAGTGCCAGTGTGTACAGAAAAATGTAGACATGTCGATTGTAATGGGTGTGCATCCCCTCAGTGGCCTGCCCCTACATGTGTTTTCTGGGCCACGGGCATTGACGAGGATATTTATTACAAAAATTCAAGGGAAAAAGAAGTTATCCATACCTCCAAAGCGGCGAAACGCATACGTATGTTTGTCCTGGATAAAATGAAAAGTACGAACTTGAAGGCCATGGTTAGAAAAAACGTAAAAATGCCGATGATGTTTCCTGATGAGTATGATTATATAATAAAAACGCTGTATTCTTTTCGTCCCAAAGTGTATGTCGAATGGGGTAGTGGGAAATCAACATCCTGGTTTCCTTTGTTTGCAGAAACGACACATGTCATTGAAAATTTTCCGACATGGTGCGGAAAAGTTCTGGGATCGCCCATTGTACACGAACTAACTAGAACAAATCGTTTGTTCTATCATTGTCTCACACCCAAGCGTCTTGACGGTACGGATGTGAAACTGAATGAGAATGGGTTAGGGTTACCCGAGGAAAAAGAAGATCGAGAAGCTATGGCAGTTTATATTAACCACATAGCCAAACTTGGCGTGACTGTGATTGACGCAGCACTGGTTGATGGACGCTTTCGAATTGCCTGTGCACTTCGTTTGTTACCATTTCTGAACAGCAAATCTGTTGTTATCATACACGATTTTTGGTTGCGAGTAAAGCGAGGATATGGGGTTATCTTTCAGTATTACCAGTGTATAGGACGTACGAGAAGTGTGGTTGTACTTAAACGGAGGGACATACTTCCTGATGGTTGGGAAACTGCATATTTACAACATATGGATAACCCTCTGTGAAAGAACCCATGCCTTCTGATCGTCAATCTTCAATCTCCAATCTTCAATCGTCAATCGTCACACCTAAGTAAATAAATACTCAATCGTACTGCAACGGATCAGAGCCTAATGATTCAAAGTAAGTAATCTTGTCTTGAAACGACTGCCAGTGAAGCTCATCACGAGGGCAGATTATCATATTCGCCTCTTTAACTGGATAACATGATGTTTCCCTCGTGATCAGTGACGGTGATCAGTCATGAAATGTAGTTATGATGTTATGATTTATGATACTACAATTTTACAAACCGAGTGGATTGAACCATTTATTCTAGGTCAATCACATAATATATCCGCATATGTTTCGAAATTAGTGACCGCTTCGATCCGCTGCTTCATTTGTCATTCATTATTCCACGAATTTCTAAATTAAAAATTATAATATAATTTCAAATTAATATGCATGCATTATTGGCCAATAATAATCATTCGGAATTATGAATATTATGATTTTTTATTTTTCGACAAGATAAGTGGAATAAGGGTTTTGCCTGAAAATCTGCTGACGCTTCTAAATATTTCAAGCATTCTAGAAAACTTCAAGGCTCCTTGTATCCACTTACTCGAGTGCCAAATCCGAAGAGTTTTTAGCTTTTCGACAAAAATGTGTTGGCCTAAAATTCTGCTGACGCTTCGAAAACGTTCAAAAATTCTAGAAAAACTCACGGCTCCTAGAATTGCAACTGCAACAAAACGGAATCAGTCTATGTCGTCTTGTCAGCATTCAAATTCAGCATTCCGTATATGTCTTCTGCAGCATCTGCACGCAGCGCCCTGCGCGCTATCTGGCCTATCCGGCATGAGCTGACGCTAAACATGACGCATGCAGATGCTCATAATCATAATCATTGCCTGACCATTATACTTGCAACTAATACGTACGTTAACGTCTTTAAACGAAATCGAACGCGAGAGGTGTGGGACTTGAATTTCTGCGCGTAACGTCGGTCAAGTGTGAATGCGCTATTTTTTTCAGCTGCGAAGTGTTTTTAGAACTGTTAGTTATAGGAGCCCTCGAAGACCCGCAGCCCCGCATCGCAGGCCTTCACTCAATGGCGCCCAAAATGGATGAGTTTTATCTGTTTTTCTTTTCGTCCCTATCCGTATACCTGGTGTTTTTCTGGGTTCATGTACGTTAAACCCGCGGCCGGCGCTTTCATCATTTTCCTTGTGTATGGCCAAATAATACGCTTACCAGTAAATGTGTGCTATCACAAAATAACCGTCATTACATGTATATCTCTTGTGTGCATGTCATGTTCTGTTGTCACGAATGTCGTTACTAATCCGCAGGTCTTATTTCTCATGTTTGTTGAGCATCGGGGGCTCTTTTTACGCCATAAACTCCAGAGTGGAAAGCGGGCAGACCCTTCTCTGGTCCGCGAGGCGTTGAAACATACATTAATCTCGCATCTTATCTCGGTACCACTGGCGATATACTATGGATTCGGCTTCTTTCGGTCCAGGGGAATGGTCATGAGTCTAGCATTCGAAGATCTTCCTACATTCTCGCACACGGTTATAACGCTGCTGTGGTGGCACGTTTTATTCGATACGTGGTTTTATTGGGGGCACAGGGCTCACCACGAGTTTCCCTTGCTGTATCGTATGGTGCACAAGCAGCACCATAGATTCACCACACCCATAGGATTGGCGGCTGTGTACGCACACCCAGTAGAGGATGTATTGGTGAATTTAGGCAGCACGTTTGTTGGGCCCGTGCTGTTTCCCGATCACTTGGTCATTTGGCTCATATACATAGCTTTGCGATTCCACGAGACTGTAGATGCTCACAGCGGGTACGACCTCCCTTGGTCTCCTTGGCGGTATTTGGGATGGATGCACGGTGGTGCTGGGAGGCACGATTGGCATCATTCCCACCAGCTTGGGAATTACGGTGGGTTTTGGTTTTGGGATTGGATTTGTGGCACAGATAAACATTGGAAAGCATGGAAGAAAAAACAGTTGAAGAGGGGATGATTCAGTAAGAGGTCATAAAAGACGCTAACCGACTTGGTAAGGATAAGATATGACTTAAAAAGCAGAGGTGCCTTGGAGGGTACGAATACAAACCGAAAAATAAACAATAAAATAAAGTTAGTTCAATACAGGGTATAACAACAAATTCACAAACACTGGTAAAATTCTTGCTTGGTGGTCATGCATATCCCAAGCTCCATGCATAATTATACATATTTACCCACCCTACGCTGTATAGAAGTAAATTTCTAAATTTTCTTAGGTTGAAGTGCTCGTGTTTGAGCTCTCTTATATTGTTAGTTATCAGTACTATTGAGAGCTCTACACTTTAGAGAAGAAAAAAATGCTGCGTGATCTGGCTTGGCCCTGGATCCCTTTACCTAAATACCACTGGTAAGAAACAATTCATATCCTGGTAGTGTGTGACATATGGCATAGGTTAGATGGCAGGGAAGTACGGAAAGTCATACACGTGGTTTGTTGGGGTTCTCTTACAGGTTCAACAATTCACCATTTGAGATCATTTGGATCCAGAGGAATACAGTATGTATTTGAATTTTATACGGCGGAGAGTGTCATTTCGAATGTCGACATACCGATTGGGCCATTCATAAATACGCTACGGTACCACGGTAGTATCATCATCATGCTTCATTATTGAATATGATTTATTTGGATTGATTTTCGATTTTCGATTCCTTAGACTTTTTTTGTTTTGACAAGAAGTTGTTTCCATAAAAAACTGCTGACGCTTTGGAAATATAAAATATTACGGAAAACATCATGGCTTCCAGTTATACATTTTCGCTGACTATTTTTTTTATTTTTGACACAAAGTGGTTTTCGTGAAAAACTGCTGACGCTTTGGAAAAATAAAAATATTACGGAAAATATCATAGCTTCTAATATAAATTTTGGATTATCCCACATAATATAGCAGGATCGATCGGACGATGATGCATCGCGGATATGGCCCGAGGATTGATACTTTCAAAATAGATATTTATCAGCGATCACTCATCAGCGCGATCAGCAGTCGCGTCTCGCCTCTCGCCTGCTCGCCGCAGGCTAAGGCGCAGACAGACACTTGCAATTATTAATAAAAGACAGAGAACGAACGCGACCGTATCTTACGATTCCGTCGCCGCACTATCCGTGCTAATAGCAGCACCGCGGCAATGGCCACTCTTTTCCTGACCCAAAATCGGAGCATTTACGCTGCACATGCATTCTAATGCCCGTGTCGGTCGCGCACCACGTATCATTTATCTATTGAGAAAAAATGAACAACGCAGACCTCCGCGAACTGGCAAGACTGCGGGAGAGTAGGCGCGAGAAACAGCGTAATTCTGTCGCAGGAAATGTCGCAAACACGGCGGCGGCGGCGAGCAGCTCGGCCAGCATCGCTGGAGTCACAGCGAATGCATCGGCTTATATTACTTCGACCGACGGCAGCAGCAGTGCCAGTAACATCACCAGTATCAACAGCACCAGCAGCCGCGTCAATAGCCACAGCAGTATGAGGCGTGAATGGGGCAGCAACAGCAACGGCATGCCCGACAGCATCAGCGGTGCTGTCAGTGCTGGTGCCGCTAGTTCAACCATCCAGTCCGATGCCGACCTTGCCCGCGCATTGCAACAGGAGGAACTTTCGGGACTCGTTGCCATGGCGGGTGTCAGCGGTGGTGGCGGTATGGTGACGATGGCACCCCCCGTTGATGGAAAACACCACCGCATGTCTCCAATGCGGCATTTCACTAACCCCGCCGCTTTGTATCGCAACACACGTCACGACTCGTCTTCCTCTGCCGCTTCCGCTTCCGCCGGGTCGCACGATGTCTCGTTCTCTGACATCACCTCGGGACCGGTCCAGAGCGCACTGGTCACTGTTGGCATGGTTGATGGAGTCCGTTTCATCCGCGAAGCTCTTCCCCAAGGTACCCCTGTGACATATATAAGAGCCGCCACCCCGGGGCAGGATGATTACGCATTGCCGTGTTCGGCTGCCGACACTCGACATCAATGGGAGGCTGGTACATTCGTTTTCGCTTCCATGACTGTCAAGGCTGGCGATCTAAATAAACGTGGCACATTTCACCCGAAGCTACACTTATTAAGGTACGCCTCGCATCTTCGCGTGATGATTTGCTCGGCAAATCAGTGCCACACGGAGTGGGGAGGCGGGTTTGTGGGGCAGATAGTGTGGTGTTTCGATGTTCCAAAACACGGTGACCGCCTTGGAGGCGGGTCATCTTCGTCGTCGTCGAGCAGAAACAGCAGTAGGAGAAGTGCATTGCACCCATTCGCACAATCTTTGTCGTTGCTATTGCAAAAGCTGCTGGAGAGTGCTGCAAAGAGCCCGTTTCTTGCGCACCAGCGCTTGGCTCACAGTTGGATCGACGCCGTGGAAAAGGATTTTGATTTTTCGGTATGTGGTCCACACGTTCATTTGGTAACATCGAGACCGGGGGTGCATTATTTTTCTGACTACAGGAACAATGGCGGCAGCAGCAATGGTTCCAGCAGCAGCAGCAGTAGTTCCGGCGCCGGCGGCGGCAGCAGCAACGGCGATGATGATACGGGTAGGCAGGAAACCCTCGGTGTGTTTCGATTACTCGATGTAATCCGCAAGGAGCACCCAAGGGGCTATTTTCGTTCGCGCGATGGGGCACACCAGAATGGAAGTAACAGCAGTAACAGCGGTAATGGCAACAGCAACAGTAGTAACAAAAATAGCAGTCGAAAGAGAAGTGGTTGCCCAACAGCATTCGTCACCGCATCCTCCATGCATAGCAGTCACAAAAAACGTAAACTACAAAATGGAAAGCAAGGAAAAATTTCGGCGGGTACTCACCATGCAGTGGCGGATCGAGTTGAAATGCAAGTATCATCTGTGTCGTGCTACACTTTCGACTTTCATAACGCGATGCGGCATGCCACGAGTGGTGGTTATGGTCACGGTGAACTGTCTGTGGACGATGTCTGTCTCGTACACCCTTCCACACAGAGAGTTGAAGGACGAACGGAGTACAATGGAGAAATGCCAATGGCGTGCTATGCCTACACAGATGAGCAAAGTTGGAAAGGCAAGAGTCGTCCTGTAGGGCCACTGCGTGGCTGTCTCCAGGATTGTAGTGATGCTCATGATCGTCGCAAAAGAGAGGGACTGGTAAAGCACTGTCCTTGTCTTATTTTTGAACTAGCGCCGTCTGACCCGAATCGGGCATTAATGACACAGCATTCCAAAATCATGCTACGAGAGTCCACCGTGGTCGGACCAAATCACGGCCGTGGGTGGATCTACGCGGGCTCGCACAATCTGTCCATGAGTGCGTGGGGGGGTTGCAAAAAATCATTTTGGAAAGGTCTTCCTCGAGGAGAAGTGAGGCATAGGTGCAGGATAAATAGTTGGGAAGTTGGGGTTCTGTTGACCAATGTGCGGATATCCGATTTTCCGATTCCGTGGACCAGGCCCTTGTTGGAGGATATCCACCGATATAATCCAAATACAGATGCGCCGTATCCTATGAAACCTGGGAGCGAAAGCAAGAAGGTGGAGAAGGCGATGTGGCGACTGGGCGGCGGCGGCGGACCTTAAACGTGCAAGTGTAGATACGTAGATACACCTGATTTTTTATAACAATCCGATTTATAAAAGTCAGTCTCTGTTAACAACAACAAATAAGTCAAGCACTAGTACTAAAGTATGCATAATATTATATTATCTCCATAGTGTGTATAATATTATTTATAATAGCTCTATATTATTTATTATGGTCCATAATTATACGCTACAGGGTATAAATTAATAATACCAGGGGGGGGGGACCCCTCTGATAATACATGACATATAATATTCTAGAGGTATTCTAGAGGTATTAATGAAGTAACACAATAATAAATGGTACATACAATAATATATATACCCCCTGTATTAACTAATATTATAATATATGTGGCCACATATATAAACGCCATACACAGGTCTAGGATCAATTAATCATCACGCCATTCTTGTTGGTCATTACCCTGTATTAACTAATATTGTCCATAATATATGTGGCCACATATATATACGCCATACACAGGTCTAGGATCAATTAATCATCACGCCATTCTTGTTGGTCATTACGTCTCTCAGATGTTACATGTATGCATATTTCCCTCTCGCGCATATGAGCACAAATTATCAATCAGTATATATAAAATATAAAATATAAAATATATGTACGCCAAATGAATGAACGCATAAATCACCCGGGACAGAGAGTGAGGAGCAAGTTACGAGGCAGATTATGCATGCCGCAGCGTTTACTACTTTGTCTTGATCTTCTTCATTCCCCCGCCCTTTCCTTTCCCTTTCGCTCGTATGCCGTCTTCGCCGAAATCCGAGCACTCACCCCCATTATTCGTCGCCCACGGTGGACGTAACGAGTAATAGATATGATGATACACCCTATAGCTCGACGATGTGACCCAAGTGGAGTCCGTTCCGTGAAGCATGTCAAGCCATCCCATTATACCAAAGCATTCGTCGAATTTCTCGTGATGATAATCATGCGCGCGGGGAGAGAACAAACCTACATGGATAATGAATAATTATGGGATGAGTCAATGAAATGCGACGAGTTCGAACTTCGTATATTAGTATATTTAATTTATCCATTCAACATACAACATAATATTATAGCAGCTCATTACAAACGTTGTCTTTACAGATCGATAACAAAAATCTCTAAACACGATCAACACCGTGCTGTAACAAACCACAAACCTGGAAAATGATATCCACAGTGCGTATTGATGGTCGTACAAATCCCGAAATGGAACCATACCCATAATAGAGCGACGTGTGATCCACACAGCATGGGACCGAGTAAAACTGGGAATAAATTACTAACGACGTGTTCAAATGGATGGGCGTACAGAGACACGAGACCGATGGGGGCCTGCCATTCGTGATGAATCTTGTGGATATGTTTGTCTGATTGGTTACATAATTCAAGAGGAAAAGGGGGATAACAAGTTAAGTAATTACCATAGGCCATAGTATATGCAGATACACGTGTGTAACAACGCGAGTAAAATATGATACATATATCGATATATAAAATATTATTATATAACATATATATTAATATATATTTTTCAGTGTGGTATTGGATGCATGGTTATTATTATATCGTTAACGTACACAAACGCTTGTGGTGCAACAGACGATGGCCGTAATAAAAAGCCACTTCCTCCGCAATCAATCCCACAAGCCCATGAACCAACGCCTCAGATAAACCAGGAAGTGGCGCATCTATGGAATGTTCAAAAAATGGATAAACGATCACACTCACTGGCACAGAAATCACAATTTGATTAAAAAGCACGAGTCTTACGCCTTTCCAAAATTTCGCAGGGTCCAGAGGAACGTTCTTTGTCGGCTGGATTTTGTACGGACGGAGAAACTTTGGTCCCCAGAGATCGAGGAAGTGGAGCACTCCGCAGTAGGTCCAGAACAGGACGAGGTGGCCCAAATTGGTGCCCAAGACAAAGAACCAAAATGGATCCTTCGGTCCCCACGCTCTGATGTTAAACCAAAGGTGGGACCAATTCAAGTGGCAATTCGGGGTCGAGAGGGTACCGGCGTAGCACCACACGCACATGTTATTCACGAGCTCTTGTATCGCTGCAAATTCTGCACTTGACATAATCAACGCAAATAAGAGAGGCGCCATGGCGAAATTCAAGAAGCTTGAGGCAACGCGATGCCCTGGTGAAGGCTTGTTCGATGGCCCAAGCGTGGATTGCTGCGGCTGCGCGCGTGCGGCCTCTGAAGCAACATATTCCTTCCTTATCCGGTCGATGTCATCAATTGAAATGGTTCCGCACGCCAGGGCATGCTTGATGCTTTCCGTGGTGACAACAGACTTCCCAGCTTGGAGTAATTCGGCATCCGTGGGAACGAGGGCCATGTTGGTGTAGGAATCAGCAGGTTGGACTTTCGATAGTACGGTCGTAAACCCTTCAATTCAACAACTACTTGGTGTCGGTTTTCGATAGTACGTTATATTACGCTCAACAATCTGTAACAGCACTGCGGCAGCGCTCCAGGAATCAGCACCAACCAAGAAAGAGCTTCCAGGATCACGGGTCTGTACTTGAATCTTTCGAGGCCCACATATGGTGTCCATGGCAAGGCGGCGGAGGCGTGGCGGCCGTGAGGCGGCGACGCGGCGCGACCGCGCGCTGTCCGTCGTCGCAGCTGCTTTTTTCATCAGCTGCCGCGCTGTGCGTGAAGAATCGAAGTGAATCGTGAATCCGTGATCGCAGAGTATAGTCAGTATACAAGTCAGTCTAGACTAGCGAGTTGCGGCTGCGCAAAGAGCTCCTTTAGAAAATTATAGTCAACAAATGCTTTAGAAATTTTAAATTGTGAAACCATGGGCGGAGCGATCTGATTTTTCGCCACACACAGTTTTATTCTCCAACAACGAGCGCTGCAGCTGGTGGGAATTGATTGATGGAGAGAATATGTATGTGGCTAGTGTATTCTCCAATTCGAGCTTCAATTGTTGTGTTATCAGTGCATGAATTCCAAGGTAGACTCGCTCGTTCACTAACATTATCGATATATACCACAAAAGAGAAGGAAGGGGCACGAGGTGTGCAGAGGAGTAGACAAACTCCCACGTGTGTCATTTTCGACCACCACCACCACTGGTCCGCACTTTCCCCCGAGCTTTATTTTCAACACACACGTTTTCAGACTTAAGAGTATCCCTGTGATAGAAGTGCCAATGGAATGGAAGCGTCCAGAATCCTCTTTCAATACGATTACACTAATGCAAGCCGTTCGCCCTTGCAAAATGGATGTGAAGCACATGGACGAAGGATACGTCTCTAAAAATAGAAGCCGCAACCTTTTATCACGCCCATGGTATCCGTGTATATATTTGCCGCAGAATTTGTGCACTAGTCGATCAATAATTTACCGAAGAACAATATCCCACCGTGCATGGCTTTTTATATACACGAATTTAGCAACTCCGCACTCTAGAACAGTCGGAAACACCTTCATTGCCGCTGTTGCGAGGTATTCGAGCTTGTTTGGTACCAAAGATGAGTATTCAAGCAATGCAGTCCAAACTTTTGCAATACGAGTATGCAATCATTTTGGTGTCGCAAAGCATGCTTCAAAGCGTTGCTGCGTCCCACGGACAACTGCCGGGAGTGAAAAAATAGTTGCGCACGCAGCACATGTAGTTGCAAATGCGCACCATTATGTTGGACATTTGTGGTGCTTTCGACAGTTAGTGTGGCGCAGGGACGATGTGATGACGGCGGCGTGGACTAAAAATTATTGGAATTACACGCCAAAATTGGATACTAGGTGACTTGAACTTTTCTTTAACTTTTTACTATTTATAAGCATCAGGCGGATTTTAGGATAACGTGTTCTTGTCAAAATAAAAAAATATACGGCGCTGATTAAATAGATAAGTGCGCCGTAATTGGATACTAGGAGTCCAGAATTTTTCTATAATTTTTGATATTTTATAAAGCGTCAGCAGGGTTTTAAGACAAAGAGTTATTGTCGAAAATAAAAAATATATTTTTTGGTATTTACTTTTATATTTACCAGCTTGGAGAGTATGATATAATGTGCCACACAGGGTACCACGTAATTATATTAGGTCACAATATGAATATCAAGGACTCAACTAAGAAACCAATAAAGCACTGTGAACCTTTAATATTATAATAATATATATATTATGATAGTAGACTCTGCTATTATTTATTTATGCTTTAATGTAGTGCTATATTATACATGTATTTATAAATTGTATGGTCGAGTGTATGGTGGGGGGGCTACCAATATGGTACTCGTTGTATAATACCCTGTATATAATTATATACCCTAGTATTATTATTATAATGTATCTCCCCCACCGGACCCCCGTAGACTGGCATAATATGGCGCGCCGCGGAGGATGGATATTTTTCATACTCTATATAATATAAAATTATTATATTATTCCACACTCACCGGTGACTTATACTATTATAGCGAACGAAAAATACATTTATGCATTTTATGGCGTACGACTGTACGACTACTGTATAAGATCCTCACCGCCGCCGCGTTGAGTTATTTTATATTATATAAACCCTACATATAATATATAAATGCCTTACAAACTATATAGCCTACCGTGTATAATAAATATTGTAAATTGTAAAATATTCTCAAAAATCAATGTCGTCCAATACCGATAACATCAGTCATCTTATTTCCAGACGCGATATATTTTGCTACCATTTTTGCGTCTCCACTCCACATAGCACTCTCCAACGCGTATCTAGGTGCGCTTCTCTCGTATACCGCTATAAAATGGGCGATAAATTCAATATACCATTCCCAAAATGGAGCATGCATTTCTGGTCCAAGACCAACCTCTCTCGCGGCCCAGAAATGAAGCCTCATCCAAATGCGGGTATCATCTAGTTTGAATCGCTTGCCCCGCTCCGCTGGCGCTCTCTTGATACTATTCCAAGCTTTCACGTGGGAGGGCGTGCGCTGACCCTTGCGTCCCGATAACGTCCATGCGGGATTATCCGCGTCCATTTTTTCAATGATCCAATCCGCGAGCCTCTTCCCGTGGGCCTCGGCGCTATCGTCGTTGAACAAGAAAGGTTTAAGAGTATAATCTCCAAACTGCCGGGCATAAAATCGAGTACACATCTCGCGAATACGATCACCGCCTCCGATGTCGGCCAAAAGTCGAGCCGTTCCTTCGCTCGTTTGGTGCGTGAACCGATCCGCGCTCGATAATACTAAGGGAGGGGCTTCGGGCAAAGATGTTGGCCGAATTGGGTTGTGGGCGTGAAACGGGCATCGCGACTTGGCGCTGGCGTGGTCGGGAGGCTCGCGGAGATCTGCAAATGGGCAACCAGAAGATGCAGGCGTGTACCGGTCCGTTGCTACCACGGGTCCTTCAACGGCATTCGTGGCAGCCCCGCTGGTGGCAGTTGCCGCCTCGGTTGCCGTATCACCATCACCGACGATTGTCGTGACACGATGCCCGTCCGGTGTGGCGACCTTAATCTTTTTAGTAGAAGCCATTCCGCGTATGAACTTGAACATATACTAGTAGAGTAATTCGGGGCAGTTCGGGTCAAATATAATTACCAATTGCTTGGTAATGGGTGTAGTGTGGCGTTGTGGGGTTCGAAGTGTGCTAAATACTCACAAAACGGAGGGCATGCAGTTCATAAGTAACCACGTCGCGTTACGGGTAGGTCTAGTGCTGCCAGTTAGCGTTGTTGGTCACGTTTTGCAGTATCCTTTGCTGCTGTCTCTCACGTCACCATCGCATCGGCCCGATCGATAATATTCACGGCATCCAGTAATTTCCAGTCAAATTATAATATAATGCGCGCATTATGTTTTGATGCTACCAGCT
>JACLAC010016601.1_pt1 | contig 19369 bp, 17 predicted proteins | sample 8027881 | NCBI WGS metagenome assembly JACLAC01 (sample SAMN15725517, study PRJNA655200) | protist metagenome | isolation source: fluorescence activated cell sorting (FACS) single amplified genomes of... | place: Spain: Blaines Bay Microbial Observatory, Mediterranean Sea | collected 2016-01-19 | reverse complement strand
CTCTTGAAATAAAGAATCTCCAAGGTGGAAAAGGAATTAGTATCTCAGAAGCAAGTGGTGCTATCAGCAACCTTAACATGCCAGATTTTGACAACACCGGAACTGGTTGGAATCCAGCGATAGGTGTGTACGCAAACTCAAGTCTTTCACTGAGGAACGCAGTGATTTCCAGTTCCACTGATGGTGCGTTGGTATTTATCTCAGATGGTTCTATCACGGAGATTAGAGACTCTACCCTAACGGTCGGTAGCGCTGAAAAAGCGATAGAAGCTTACGGAAGTTCACGGCTTAAACTCGACAACTCTAACATTTCTGGTTCTGCAACATATGAATTAGTGAAAATTACTGATGGCTCCAGCGCACAGATCCGGGAATCCACGATCTCAGGGACTGTCACGGATGGCAGTCTGGTGATGGTGGAGGCAGGATCAAGCACGGAAATTCGGGATTCAACTGTCACCCTTAACAGTGGGGATCGAGCTGCGAGTGTTAAGAGCAATTCACACCTGAACATCCGTAGCTCAACAATCTCTGGCACAGCAACAAAGGAACTAGTTGATGTACGCAGAGTCTCACATGTGATCATCAATGGGAGCACTCTCAGCCAAACGAGCTCTAACACTCCAGATGTTCGTGTTTCCAAAATCAGTTTTTTGAGTGTCTTTGATGACTCTTCAATCAACTCAGTGGATTGCCACATGAAAGGAACCGTTGACACTGATGTCAGCATAACTGATCTTGACAGTAACTGCACCGAGTAATCATTCCATCCAAAGGAGGCCTCGTCCTGGGGCCTCTCCACTTGCTTGATTTCTAAACTTCAGCACTACCCTCGTTGGAAAACACATTACAGGTGTTATGTTGAAATTTTCACTTCACAACGGGTCAAATCCACTCCCGTTGCTGGGACTGCTCTTGGTTTCCCAGGTAGGGTTGATGACTGCCTGTACGTCTCAATTGCAACGCCTGAAGGACACCAAGCAATGCTCAGAGTGTGATCTACGCAAAGCAGATCTGCGTGGTTTGGATTTGCAGGGTGCGAACTTGCAAGCAGCTGATCTGAAGTTCGCCAATTTGGCAGGAACCAACTTACAGAAGGCGAATCTTTTGGAGGCGAATCTTCAGGCAGCCGACCTCTCTGAAGCCAATCTGGCAGAGGCTAATTTGCAAAAGGCTCGTTTGTTTCTGACCCAGCTAGAAAAGGCCAGCTTGGAAGGGGCCCAACTCGAAGGAGCCAACCTGGGTTTCGCTGACTTAACCGACGCAAAAATCAGTGAGGAACAGCTTCAACAAGCACAATTGTGCAGCACCACCTTCCCAGATGGCAGCAAATCCAAAAACTGTTGAACGGCAGACTTTTGCATCCGCTCCAACCGGAACTCCACCCTGTAGAACTTGCCAAAGCCCACCAATCCTTCAGAATATTCTCAGATTCCTCCATTCCACCGCCAACTACAGGACCTCAACGCATCCGTCAGGTGGTCCTTCCTTGCTGCTGAAGTATCCTCATGTCCCAGATCCAAGCTGCTGTTTGTCATCACTTTGCCAAACCTCTCCAGATAGAAACCGTTGAGCTGCGAGCACCTCTTTCCAACGAAGTAGGAGTTCAGTTGGGAGCGGTGGCGATCTGTCATTCGGATATTGCCTTTGCAGACGGCGCCTGGGGTGGTGACCTTCCAGCTGTCTATGGCCATGAAGCTTCAGGAGTGGTGACCAAAGTAGGAACTGCTGTCAGGGGAGTCACCGTAGGTGATCACGTAGTGGTGACCCTAATCCGCAGTTGTGGACACTGCCTCAGCTGTGCATCCGGTCATCCAACAATCTGTGAAGAACCTGGCCATTCACTCAGTCCATTGACGAATAGGAAGGGTCAGTCTCTGCAACAGGGGATGGCCTGTGGGGCCTTTGCTGAGAAGGTTGTAGTTGATCCCAGTCAGTTGGTCCAGATCCCCAAGATGCTCTCCTTTGAGGTCGCTTGTCTGCTGGCTTGTGGGGTGATTACGGGAGTCGGGGCAGTGGTGCATTCCGCTCAACTTCGAGCCGGACAGGATGTTGTGGTGATTGGCGCCGGAGGCGTTGGCCTGAACGCGATCCAGGGAGCGCTGATTGCCGGAGCCCGTCGCATCGTCTCGGTTGACCTGAATCCAGCCAAGCTGGTGATTGCCCGTGAATTTGGAGCGACTGACCTCGTGCTGGCAACTGAGAATGAACCCTGGTTACAAGCCAAACAAGCCCTGGGCAGGGGTGCCGATGCGGTCTTTGTTACGGTGGGCAACGCGAGGGCCTACGACAGCGCAGCACACTACCTCGCTCCAGGTGGTCAGGTCGTGCTGGTGGGTATGCCAAAAACTGGCGATCTCTCAACGTATGATCCGGGGACGATGGCTTCCATCAGCCAGGGCATGGTAGGTTCCAAGATGGGCAACGTCGTGATTCAGCGCGATATCCCCTGGATGGTTGATCTTTACCAGCAGGGACGGCTCAAGCTGGATGAATTGATCTCTGGACGCTGGCGGCTCGAGCAGATCAATGAGGCGATTGCCGATACCAAGTCGGGGAATGCTCGGCGCAACGTGATCCTTTTTGACAAAGGCTGAGGCGATGAAACTGATCGATCTGGACGTAATCGTCACGGCGCCACCTCCTCCTGCCTGGGGTGGTCGCTACTGGATCCTGACCAAGCTGACGACCGACAACGGAATCACGGGCTGGGGCGAGTGCTATGCTTCGAGCGTTGGGCCGAAGGCGATGGAAGCCGTCATTCGAGACGTCTTTGAGCGTTACTTCCTGAATGAAAATCCAGAGAACATTGAGAAGCTCTTTCGACGAGTGTACTCCTCTGGGTTTACCCAACGGCCCGATCTGACCGTGATGGGGGCTTTCTCAGGCTTGGAAATCGCCTGCTGGGATATTTTGGGGAAACACCGGGAGCGTCCAGTTTGGGCTCTGCTCGGTGGAATGTTGAATGAGCGGATTCGGGTTTACAGTTATCTCTACCCACTGCCGCATCATGATCCAGATGCTTTTTGGCATTCACCAGAGATGACTGCAGAGAGTGCGCTGGAATTGGTGAATCTAGGTTACACCGCCCTCAAGTTTGATCCAGCTGGGCCCTACACGATGCGGGGGGGACACATGCCGGCCTTGGCTGATATTTCTCGGTCCTTAGAATTCTGTAGAGTTTTGCGAGAAGCAGTTGGGAATCGAGCCGACCTGTTGTTTGGAACCCACGGCCAGTTCACAACCGCTGCTGCCATTCGTCTTGGAAAAGAATTGGAACCATATCGTCCCCTGTGGTTTGAAGAGCCGATTCCACCTGACAATCTGCTTGAGTTTGTGCAGGTCGCGAAGTTAATCAGGATTCCTGTAGCTACGGGAGAGCGACTCTGTACCAAGGCTGAGTTTGGGACTTTGCTGCGAACTGGAGGTGCTTCCATCCTGCAACCAGCTCTCGGTCGTGTCGGAGGAATTTGGGAAGCTAAGAAAATTGCTGCTATCGCGGAAGTCTTCAACGCCCAGCTCGCTCCGCATCTTTATGCCGGGCCTGTCGAGTGGGCGGCCAATCTGCAGTTGGCAGTCTCGATTCCAAACTTATTGTTGGTTGAGACAATTGAGACCAAGTTTCATGAGGGTTTGATTCGGAGTTCAGTTCAGGTCATTGAGGGCTTCGTCAGCGCTCCACAAGCTCCTGGCTTGGGTATCGAGGTCGATGAAGAGTTGGCTAGGGCAAATCCGTTTGAAGGGGAGGGTTTACATTTGCAGATGCAGGATAATCCTGTTACTTATTGATACGTTTAAACCTCAAATTGAGTGTCAAGCTGACAGTAGTTGAACTATTTCTGGAATAAAATTTTGGGTGGATATTTGTAGAGAACTAAGAGGGTTTTTGTTGCAACAAGATGCTGATACTTGGTGATTCCTAAAACTTAAATATAGAGTCAAAATCACTCAATCAGGCGATAACGATGTGTACGCATGCCGGCAGAATACTAATTAAACTTGAGACGAGCTTCTAATCTTTACTCTACAAGCGTCTTGTCCAATCATGCTTATCAACCAATCGCAAACATTCGCTAAAAGCACGTCCATCAAACCAGTGCTTTTCTGCGCAACTCTTTGTGCATCCGGCCTGTAATGTGAGTGTCAAAAGCACAGTGAAGAAAATAAATTTCATCAGCCACCAAGTCTCACACACTCGCTAAAAGCGCGTCCATCAAACCAATGCTTTTCAGTGCAGGTTTTAGTACAACCAGCTTGCATTCCCAAGATCAGCAAAGCGGCACAGAGCAATATCGTCTTCATAGCGTCCTCATTTCCTTGCTATTGATTCGACTAATATTTTTCAAAAGATAAATAAGATAAAACTGTATCAAGCAAAAACCCTTCCAAATCTATCTAAGTTGAATATTTTGGAAACATCTAAAAAAACTAGCTGCCACTAGGGGTCTCTGTTTTGGAATTTAGAAAAACTGCAGTTATTCCTCAAGCAAATCTTGTTTACGTCCAAAGTATACTTTTAGAGATGATAGATTCTGTTACATTCTATCAGAAGCAAGGGAGCAAATTTAGAAACAGATCCGTATCCATCAATTGAAATGGGTGTGGGCAGTAATCCATAAATCTTGTGATAAATTCTTTAATGGATCATCACTCACTTTTGAACCGATATACGTTCTAGTAATTAGATTCATTTACTTAGAATTCAGGGTTAAACCAAGATCTGAACTTACCTCCTAAATTTTAAATTTGAGTATGGTCTTTCTATCAGCAAAACAGCTGTCTGTTTGCTTTAATTCAGCAGTCCAAATCTTGTCATATCAATGAATTTGTCTTAGCTTGAGAAAGTTTCTAGTTCATCCTCACCTTTCCCCTTAGAGAAAAATGAAAATGTGGAAAAGACTGATTATAGGATTGATTACCGGTCTAATGCTGGTTGGCTGTTCCGGAAAAGTAGTGCGGACCTTGGCACCGGACACCGTCGATGAAAAACGCATCAACCTGGAAGCCAACAAGTCTTATAAGCAAGTCATCGCAGAATCGAAGCTTTCCAAGGACCAGCGCTTGGTAGAAATGGTCAAACGGGTAGGAATGCGGATTGCGCAAGCCTCTGGTGAGCCGTTTGACTGGGAAATCGAGCTAATCGAGAGTCCTGAGCTCAACGCTTGGTGCATGCCAGGGGGCAAGATGGCGGTTTACACGGGAATCATCCCAGTCCTCAAGACTGAAGGGGCTTTGGCGGCAGTGATCGGTCATGAAGTTGCTCACGCCACCCGGCGTCATGGAATGAAAGGCTATGCACAAGCTATCGAAAATCAGCTAGCGACTGCTGCAGTGGCTGGGATTGCTGTTCTAGCTGCTGAATTCTACTGTGAATCGCAGGAGTGCAAGGCTCTCGCGACGATTGGGGGAGCTGCCGGTGCGATGGGGTTGGCTTTCTTTGAGCGTAAGTTTAGTCGTGATGACGAGACCGATGCTGATCGGATAGGACAAATCTACATGGCTAAGGCCGGTTATGATCCAGCAGAGGCAATTGAGGTCTGGGAACGTATGGCCAAGGCGACGGGTGGGGAAGGTGGTCCAGAATTTATGTCTACCCACCCTAGCAATGAAAATCGCAAGCAACGACTCTCTCAATGGATCTCTGAAACCAAGCCACTTTATGAAAAAGTGCCTCAAAAGTATGGGATTGGAGAAACTATCTTTTGAATTAATTCTGAAAAGGGAGAGGACTTGAGAGGAGTCAGCTTGGAGCCAATGAATTGGTCTGGCCCAGCTGCTTTGAGAGATAGGATGTTGATTAGCTAACCGATTCTTGTCCTGCAGCATCGTGCTTCAGGCGTACTTTCTCTTGCACGGTTTGACGAAAATTTGCCAAGAATGAGTGGAATGTACTGAACTTTGGAACATGCTTTTTCTTTGTGGCCATTGGACCCTCCTAAAAGTGATTTAGTTTCAACGGCGAAGGACTGTGAGAATGTCGCTTCGTGCAATGACCAATGTTTTATCAGAGCCGATTTTGTTTGAGGAGGAGAACTGGGGGAGAGGTGCCCCTTCTTCGACACAGCTGAGAAATACGAAGACATCATTCTCTGCTTGCATCCCAATCCACCGCTGTCATACTGCTGATACTACTACAAGCCATCACGACTTTTAACAGGTTCGAATTATGAGCAAATCCATTTCTGGTGAGAATGCGCCTTCTCAATTCAAGTACATCGGCAAACCCCGGGGCACCATTGACGCTCCCGAAAAGCTCAAGGGGCAAGCCCGTTTTACCGCAGATCTTCAGCTACCCGGAATGTTGCATCTACGGCCAGTCCTCAGTCCGCATGCCCACGCACGTATCGTTTCAATTGACAAGGAAGCAGCGCTTGCGATGCCTGGGGTACGCGCTGTGCTCGATGCCAGTGACTTGACTCACTGGAGAAAAAAAGCGGCCTCTCGGGTGGGAGCACTGTTGGCGCGAGATGAAGTGATGTTTCAGGGTCATCCTGTAGTGGTGGTCGTTGGCGAGACCCCCCAGGCAGCTTGGGATGGAGCTTCTGCGGTTGATGTGGATTATGAAGAGTTGGACGTAGTCGCTGACATTCAAACCGCACTACAACCAGGTGCACCGCTTGTTTGGCCAAATGGGATTCCCCGTGACGAATCAGATGTCAGCGGAGATCATGGAGCTGTGGAAAAAGGCGATTCTGACGCAGCTAGCCTTCCCCCCAACGTCCACTCCATGAACTCGTATACACGGGGCAACGTAGACGAGGGATTTGCAGCAGCAGATGTGGTGCTGGAACGAAACTATCGCACAGGGATTGTTCATCAGGGCTACATGGAGCCTCAAGTCTGTGTAGCCAGTCCGGATCCAATGGGGATCATGACGATTTATACAAGTACTCAAGGCCCCAGGACGGTTCACAATGATGTGTCTCGATTGCTAGATTTACCTCATACGAAGGTAAAGGTTGTACCGATGGTGATTGGTGGAGGCTTTGGCGGAAAGCATGGGATGCTCGAACCCCTGGCTGCAGCGGTAGCGCTGGAGATGAAAGCTCCAGTAAAATTGGAGTTGACTCGAACGGAAGACTTCATGACCTCCATGCCGGCACCTGCTGCTGAGGTCTGGCTCAAAATGGGAGTCCAGCAGGATGGGACCATCTGCGCAATTCAAGCACGGATTGACGTAGACAACGGGGTCTTCGCTGCTGCCTGGTGGAGTGGGCTACTTGCCCAATTACTAGCTAGTGGGTATCGCTCACCTCACTTGAAAATTGATTGCCGTGAAGTGGTTACTCACAAACCAATGGCAGGAGCTTACCGGGCTCCAACTGCTCAGACTGCTAGTTTTGCCATGGAGTCTCACATGGATGAACTGGCCCGTAGCCTGAAGCTGGACCCACTGGAGTTTCGCTTACAAAACGCAGCTGGCTCCGGTGACTTGATGAGTAACGGAAATCCCTGGCCAAGCCTTGGACTGAAAGAATGCTTGAATACTCTCAAAGAGAGTGAGCTTTGGCAGAATCGTCAGACCAATGAAAACGAAGGTTGGGGCATTGCAGTTGGCTTGTGGCCGTGTGGAGTTTCACCGGCATCTGCAGTTTGCCGAATGTTGCCCAACGGGAATGTTCAGGTGCAGGTGGGATCTGTAGATATTTCTGGAATCAACAGTGGTTTCGTACAGATTGTTGCCGAAGTTCTCTCCATTGATCCCTCGAAAGTAGAGATCATCCAGGTTGATTCGCATGCAGGGCCGGTGGCTCCACCAAGTGGTGGTAGCCAGGTCAGCTATAGTCTAGCAGGAGCCATTTCAGGGGCTACGAGAAACGTCAAGGATCAGCTCGCCAAGCTGGCAGCTGAACACTTTGAGGCCTCCGAGCAAGATTTAGTGTTTGAGGATGGTTCCGTACACGTTAACGGTTTACCAAGCAAAGCTATCTCGTTAGCGAAACTGGCCAAGCAGGCTGAATCTCGCAAAGGTGGTGCAGGTCCAGTGATTGCGACATCCAGCAATTCCATCCAGGAAAACGCACCTGCTGTTGCTGTTCACGCGGTCAAGGTGGCTGTGGATACGGAAACTGGAAAGGTGTCGCCAAAAAACTACATTGCTGTCCAGGATGTGGGCTTTGCGATAAACCCGATGTTGATTGAAGGGCAAGTTCAAGGTGGTGTGTTGCAAGGGCTGGGTTGGGGGCTTTGGGAAGAAATGCCTTACGATGCCCAAGGCCAGTTGTTGGCTTCGAACTTTCTGGATTATGCTATGCCGCGGGCGGATGATTCTGTATTCGTTGACGCGGTACTGGTGGAAAATCCCTCTCCGCTGGGTCCTTTAGGAATCCGTGGTGTGGGAGAGCCGCCGATTGTTCCGGGTGGGGCTGCGGTCGCCAACGCTGTACGAGAGGTCACTGGGGTGCGCTTTGAGCAATTGCCCATTCGGCCACAAGCTCTTTGGAAGGCTATGAATTCCTGATCATCATTAATTTAGAAGCGGTGTCGACGATGAAAGAAATGTTCTGAGTCAAAAAGCAGAAAATGAAAGCGCTTTTTCTTGGAATCTATCTGATTCTAACTGCTACCCAGACAACGCTCGCAGCGAAAAGTGTGAGCATTGACTCTGTGAAAATAAAGGACTGCTTTATACTGGGATATTGTGACGTGCAGGTCATGAATCCCAGTGAACTTCCGAGAGGCTGGCGTGAAAGGCAACTTGACCAGCCCGTTCTCCGTATTCGTATTCTAGATATCAATGAAGCGGACCAATTCGCTTGTCGAGATGTTTCAAGGCAGAGCAAGTGGGAATTCGCCAAGACCCAGCTTCAAGGTGCTACCTCACTTCGCCTAGAAATCAATGGTAAATTTAAAGGCAACCATGCAACGAGAGTTTTCGTTGATGGCAAGTCTCTTACTGACTTAATTATACAGTTTCGCTGCTGAAAGCATCGTCCTAGAATAGCGACCATTGGGCTCCAACTCCCCTCTGCTGATCTTTCCTCACAATTAATTCTTCCAAGCAGCTTATCAAAATCACCCCAACCTAGTTTCAATTGAATATGCGTCTACGCACAGCAATAGTGCCATAAATGTTTCATTTTGGGTGCTTTACTCCTTGATTATTTACGACAAAAATCTAGTCTTCGATAATTCTAAATCATTAAATAACAACCACCATCGAACAAAGATTCAGCCATGACCAGAAACCGGGTAAAAAAACCATTGATCATACAATTGGTGGGCTGGGCGTTGATCTTGGCCCCAATTGGATACTATGTCACCACAGCTTTGCAATGGCAGCGCTGGTCCTTGGTCGTGCTGATCGAGCAATTGCTCGCTTTGCCGCATGGCCCACTCAAATTGGTAGTCATTCTCTCATCGCCACTGGTTGGGCTTGCGGTGCATTCAGTCAAGGCTATTGGCTGGATCAGCTTCATGCTCTATTGTGCAGCAACCATCTTCGTAAACTTTTACATTGCGTACTCTTCCGAAGTGGTGACCAATTTTTCAGCCAGTCTCTACTCACTGACAGGAGTCTTGGCCATTCTGGTATACGTAGTCAGAAAAGAAATCATGGCTCCATATTTCAATCCACAGATGCGCTGGTGGGAATCTGCAGAACGCTTTCCCTTCAAGCTGGATGTCCTGCTAAAAAGTCAGCGCGGTGAGGAAAAAATCAGTTCTAGAACCTTTGACATTTCTGTTTCAGGTTGCTTCTTGACTACGGATTTGGAGTACCAAACTGGTCAGAAAATTGATCTCAACATTAAGCTTATGGACCCAATTGATCTCCAAGCCGAAGTGGTCTGGGTCTGTCCTGGCAATGAGAATGTTCCAAAAGGAATTGGTATTCGCTTTATCAGTAATCTCAAGGAGATCACGACTCAAGTGAACCGATTCAAAGAGAAGTACAGCAAAGCGGAGCGCTTTCCATTCCAGCTGGATGCTCAAATTCAGCAAAGCGGTAGTACAGAGCAAACCAACGCCAAGACTTTTGATGTCTCTGTCTCCGGGTGCTTTTTGATCACGGATCATCCTTACGAGGCTGGACAGCAACTGGAACTGAATCTCAAGCTTCTCGAGCCAATCAATCTCACAGCTCAAGTTATCTGGGTCTCAGCAGGTGACGAAAAAATCCCCCAAGGAATCGGTGTCAAATTCACAAGTCATCTGGATGAAGTCAGCATGATGGTCACAAGATTCAGAAAAAATTACGGGCCCTCAGTTCCAGAGAAAAAGATGTCTGCTTCACCTGCATAATCATCACTACGAGCGCTTTTGAACCTGCACAGTGTGGACTCTTACAGCCTTTACCTCTCCAATGCTTTGAAACTTCACAGGTAGTCGTCAATTCCATCCATTGAAACTGGAATCACTCGCCAGGGTGGTCGATCTGGTTGGATCGCATGTGTTTGCAGTTGACCGATCACTTCCTCACGTAGGGTTTTATCGGTTTGCATTGTAGTGATGAACTGCTCAACTGACCAAACTTCAGTGAGGTTGGTAAGTTTGCAGACACGTTGAACTACTTCTCCCTGGCTGACCGTTTTGAATTGGCGAGCTTGAGCAGAAATGACTGCAAGAGCTGCAGGCTGCGAATCCTCCCAGGCCAATACTCCCGCACGGGCTGCATAGCCAAAAACAGGACCAACTGGTACTTCTAGTTGGTGTTCCACACCCTGCATTTCAACATAATCGTACGCAACCCCAATCCCCTCTGTCTTGTGCATTTGGAGGAGTTGATCTTCATCCAGCCAAACGACCTTCAATTCTGTGATCGTTCTGGATGAGGGAAAACCAGTGCAAGGTATTGCTCCGTAGTAACTGACCAAGGCCGTGTGCACCACATCACAATCACGCAACCGAGCTGATGTGACGGGTACGATTGCTTCCGGCCCAAACTTACGAAGCAGTTGATAAGGAGCGCGGTTTGAACCAACAGCTAGTACGGGCGTTCTTCCAAAAAGCATGGGTTCAGCCCGGACCAGGTTGCCCTCCTCCAAGTCACGTTGATTGAGTTGAAATAGCCTTCCCTTTGCTAGCAAATAGCTACCTTCAGGTGCCATGTAGGGATAAAGGCTCGCACGCTCATACTCACTCAATTCCCCAAGATATGCTCGTGAGCCTGCTAGCTCGAAATCATTTTTCAATTTCATGGCTCCATAGGAGAGGGGTAGCCACTCGGCATGCTGCGATTTTCCAACAAAAATTCGTCATACATGGTTTTCAGCAAAAAAATCACATCAAAGTAAAAAAGTTGTTTTGGTCAGACACTTGGCTGCATTCAACCTGAGGAGAGTTTCAAACAATATTTAAGGATTGACCTGGAAGGACCTATCAATGAAATTTCTAACAAATTTTTGAATCATTGAACCCATCATGTCTGGGATGTGGCTTACATCCGATTTGAGGGATCAAAAAAATATTTACTTGAAGAATTAACATGAATTCAAAGTACAAAATTCTGATTTACTTTTTATTTGCAATTATTGTTTTACTGTTCTTAGGGGGGGCAACATTTGATCTTAACACGTTGCTAATCACAGGTTTAGTGGCAGCTTTAGGAGTCCTTTTTGTTTTACCAATCAAAGAAGATGCTGAAGAGTAGATAGTTCAGCTTCAATTTGCATAAGTTAACGTTTCGCTTTCTTTTCTAACTGATCCAGATGCTTATAAGTCACTGGGGAATCGTTAAAATCAAAAGCAAACCAAAATTCAATCCTCACTCATCTGTGGTACGTCTGGCGTACAGAATTATCTTGAAAGTAATTCTTGTTTTCACGATCAACTGCCCGCTTCCATTCTAAAACTTCTTCATCCCCCATTGCTCGATTTGGGGGAGATTCCATGATGAATGAGCAGTTTTCTGGCTCGACCCCAGAAACCAGAATTGCAGATTCTTTCTCAGTGATGCGAGACCCGCGTTGTAGATCAGCCGCACAATAGCGGATGGCAAAGCCAATTCTTGGATAATCGGTTTGGTTCGGCCCACTAGCATGAATAGATCGAAAACTGTGCAAACTCATCTCACCAGGCTGCAATCTTAAATCAACCGCCTCATTTGTAAAATCAGTGATCTTCTCATCGACAACAATATGCTGCCCGCGACTTAGCATATTCTCATTTGAGGGCTTGAACTCGTGTGCAAGTTGACCCCATTTATGTGAGCTTGGAACTACACGTAAGCATCCTGATGCTGGTGTTGATGGTGTTAACGCCAGCCATACTGTGACTGCTTTCTCAGGCATCGCCATACCAGCGTAGGTCGAATCTTGATGCCAACTGTAGAATCCCGATGAGTGGGCATTCTTGATACACCAATCTGAGGACCAAACGAGAACATCTTCAGTTCCCAGAACACTACAAACCACATGAATGATGCCAGGATTTTTAACCACATCATCCAAGACGGGCAGTAGCAGGTGTGTTTTGAAACGCTTGGTACCACCTAGTTCCAAAGAGTTACTCACCTCTTCCCAAATTCCTTGCGCTTCATCCTGAGAAAAAATCGGGATGGCATCCAAGTACCCCTTTTCAAAAAATTTCTCTGAGACTGTGTTAGAAGATACGATGGGTTTAGTTCTCATGTGGATAAATACAGACTGAGGTCAAACCGGAACATGGTGAAGATGGAAGGTTGTGGACTAGCCTGGCCACTGAAGGGATCTTGAGATATTTGCTGTAGCCAAAGAAATTGAGCCAACTGAAACTTCAGATCAGTTAGAGATCCACCAAGCTCAATTGGGAAATTTTCCTAAGCACAAATAATCTGTTCTGTTCTCTTCAAGATATCAACTCCTTGCTGCTTGAGCCACCAGGGCAAATCAATCAGCACCCAGTTTTCAGCCAGCTTGTCTCCTTCTCTGCGGTAGATATCGACAACTCGCATATCTGCGGCTCGGTCGCTCGCTGGAAGCCCAAGGAATCCACCAACCGCTCTATTCGTCAGATTGGGCCAGCCAAAAAAACCGGCATAGGTTCCTTCAGCCAGTCGACAAAGGTGGCCATTGAAGCGCTTGCCTTGCAGTCCCGTACGAAACGGATATTGGTGCTGCTCTTGGTAGCGTGGAATCGTGTAGGTTGCTCCAATTCCAGTTGGGCCGTACCAAATCATATCTTCGTGCCAAGTTCTGGCCAGATACTCCGGTGGAGGTAGGTCATCTCCAGAAATATTCAGTTCCGTGAGATCTGCGATCATGCGATTGACCAGATCCAAGGTCTTCTTGGATTCTCCATTGTCTTGATCTTCAAACAACAACCCATCGTGGGTGCGTGGTCCTGGATACAAAAAAGAGGCTCCTGTCTGTAGAGGGAGTGGAGAAATTCCCAACTGGTGCATTACTCCGATCAGATCACAGAAAAAGGCTCCTCTGACCAACTGTCCCTCCTGAACACAGTAAAAGTCTGCATAGCGCAGGAAAGCCAACTTTCGTGTGGCTCGCATTCCCAGCCAGTCCTGATCCAGCAACCCCATCAGGTGCCCCATACTGATCACCCACTCTGTCTTGTCAATCTCACTGGTCCCAGCCAGAAAGATGTCCTGCCGACGCTGGACATTCTTCCAAGAATTCAGGAAGGGAATCCAGAATGCTTCTGCTAATGCTTCAGGCCCATGCTGTTCATCGAAAGGACAAACCCCATACCACTGAAAATCAGGAGTGAGCTGAGACTTTAAGATGGAGGTCACCGATGCTGGATCCGCCGTGTTGAGAGCAGCGTAGAAGTCCAGGACACGGCGCTTTGGAAGAGCATAGGAATGCATAGCTATGGGTCTACAGAAAGGTTGAAAAGCTAAGTGACACTAAATAACCTCCAAATCCATCAGAGAAATTAAGCAACTGCAGCACGTTGCTTGTTTTGAAAAAACTGGAAACTAAGGTGTCTGGACTGGTATCAACTATCTAAAGCATTTGATGTTCTAACCACCTCACTCGATTGAGCAAAAACGATGGGATCAGAAAATCAGGAAAATCTCAGTCTGGATTATCAATCCGTGATGTATGAAGGAGTTGTTTACCCTCCGTTCATCAAAGCAGAGGCTCTCACCGAGTTGAGAGAAAAGCACACCCTACGATCCAGCGACATTGTCATCGCAACGTTTCCAAAATGTGGAACTACTTGGATGCAACAGATTGTGCTCACTTTGCTAGCGGATGGGGATGGCTCGAAGGTGCGACAACCAATGGGTATGTCTCCTTGGCTGGAAGCATGGGTCTCAAACCAAGGATTAGCAGCTTTTGAAGCGTGGCATCCTGAGCAGACTGGTTGGAACGGTCTTGAGAATTCCTGTGACCTCGACCCTGGCTGGTGTCCATCCAGGCGAGTCCTGAAAACCCACGCACCTGCTCAACTGGCTCCTTGGGTGGGTGGAACCGAGCGTGATGGGATGAATGGTGCGCGGGTTATTGTTATTACACGCAACCCAAAAGATGCAGCTGTCAGCCACTACCACCACACTATCGACCTGCCTCACATTTTCAAGTACAACGGGAGTTGGGATCATTTTCTGAGAAAAATTTGGATTCCTGGCAAAGTGGAGTCTAGTTCGTTCTGGGAGTGGCACCAGTCCTGGTGGCAAGTCTATCAGTTGGGCTCAGTAGACTTACTTTGGATCAGTTACGAAGAATTGCTCAGTGACCCCGAAAAGAGCATCAGCCAAGTCGCTAAGTTCATCGGATTGGAACCGACTACCGAACTGGTAAAAGGAGCTTTGACAGCCAGCAATTTTCAAGCGATGAAGCAGGCTTTCGACGAGGAAGATACCAAGAAAATCGCAGATGGCCAAGAAGATCGCATCAAAAAGAATCACATCCGCCAAGGGAAAAGCGGGAGTTGGCCAGAGACTTTTACAAAAACTCAGAGTGAGTTGATGGATCGTTACCACATGGGTGAGTGCTCAAGGCTTTCCCTACCTCCAAAACTTTTTCCTCAAATGAGGCTCTAGAGGAAGTCATGGCATTGCACCGAAATCTCACCTGAAACCACTCAAAAGATTTTGTTTCCCGGCATTTCTGCATCCTCAAAGATAGTCCCAACTAGGAGAGTTCCTTCCAGATCAGCTTCACTCAGAATTGCCTCACTAAAATTCGTATTTGTCAGGTTGGCGTCCTGCAAATTAGCCCCTTCCAAGTTGGCTTCATTGAGCAAAGCGCCGGAGAGATTTGCTCCCTTTAGGTTAGCACCCCGTAAATTTGCTTCATGATAAATCCAATCAGCACAGAGTTCATCATCCATCATGTATTCATGGCGGAAGATACCGACTCGCAAATTCACCTCTGACAAGTTCGCCCCACTTAGATTGGCGTTGCGCAAGTTAGCGCCACTGAGGTTGGCATTTCGAAGATCTACTCCGCTGAGGTTGGCCCCGCTTAGATTGGCAGCCAATAAATTCACACCACGCAAATCTATTCCTCGTAGATCCGCATCCTGCAGGTCTCCCATGGCACAACTGCCGGTCACTTTAAGTTTTTTCAAGTCATCTGGATTCATTCCTGCCTCTGAAAGCTGATTGGTAAAGGAGTCGGCAGCCGAAAAAAAACCACTTGATTCCCCAGTAGCTTTCTTGAACCTACGATCCTATTGAATGCTTTGAGTATAGGTGACTAGGAAGGAAAATCAGAGGAGAGGCAGTGGAGCGTTGCCACAGAAAAATGTGTCGAAATTGACGTGTTGTCTAAGGGGAGATTTTGATGTGCTGGTTATCTGACAATCTTTCTCTTTTTAGAAATCTTTGATTCTCTGCTTATTCCTTGTAGAAGCCAATGGCATCTTCACCAAGCTGCACACCCAGGCCATTGAGAGTTCGATTGGAGTAACAAAAGTAGGCACAGACTTGGTTGACTTCCAGAATTTCTCCGTCAGAAGCTCCTGCTTCACGTGCATCCAACAGATCTTGCTCACTAATTTTGCCGGGGATAAGAGTCAACTTACCGGTGTAACGGATCAACGCCAACTCTTTGCCAGTGAAAGCTCTCTCTGGCACTTTGTCACGCAGTGCTTCTTCAATTACTTTGGAACGCTGAGGATCTTCCAATAGACGCTGCATGTTGGCAAAGTGGTGGGTGTAGCTGTAGACACATTCGTTGAGTAAGCTGGTGTATACGCCAACAGCCTCCAGAAACCAGAGGGGCAAACTGTTTTCAGGATGGTGCAAAACACTCCGATATAGTTTGAGATGTCCCACCATGGTGTGAGGACGCAGACTGTGAGCCCGCATCACGTTGTCAACAGTTCCACTGGGGGTCTTCGCAAGTTCGTAGGCATCCCTCACAGTCCCAGTAGCTTCCTCCAGAGGGACCATATGAATCCATGCACTCATCAGGATCTCTCAGTAGTGAATCTTGACACCCTTAGAAGGGCGAGTGAAGACCCGATAGACCATTGACTCGAAGAACTCCAAGGGAGCAGTTTCGTATTGGGTTTGGATAGCTGTCTGATCATAACGGGCAACCCATTCAGCGGTATACTCGAAATAGGGATGTCCTCGATAACTCTCTCGTGCGTTGGCATCCAGCTGCAGATTTCCACTAGCATGGTGGTCGAGAAACAGGGCATGGTGCCGAAGCATCCAGTGATTCTTTTCGGAAATGTAATTGGCTAGTAGCGTGGCCGAGAATTCACCATGGTTATCCGGACAGACGATGAAACCCAAATCATGGAACAACCCACAGACAATCGTTTCTTCGTCTGCTCCATCCTGATATAGCATCGTTGCACACTGCAGACAGTGGCGATAATTGTTTACACGAAATCCGTAACTCGGAGAATCTTTGGAGGCTGCAAGCATGTCCAAAGCCTGTCTTGCCTGCTGTTCTTGGTTGTAACGAGTTCGGTATAAATTCAGATCATTCCATTCCTCAGGGGTCAACTCTTCCATGGCAGCTCGGCTCTCTGGCAAATGCTCGTAAGCAGGCAAAACTGAAGAAGTTTGATGCAGGAGTCCATCTGATTGCAGAAAACTCACATCCTTAGGAATGCTTGAAGAATCTAGAAATTCATCGAAATTCGGTTGCATAGTCTCAGAAGAAAAATCGAATTGTGCAAAGTCCACTCAGTGTGAAAGAATCTGACTTAGAAACAGCTGAGTCCTCTTGTGCTCTGGCTCCGAAAAGAACTGTACTGGTGGTGAACGTTCAATAATGCGACCTTCGTCCATAAACACCATCTGATGCGCCACCGTACGAGCAAAACCCATCTCATGGGTGACACAGATCATCGTCATGCCACTCTCGGCAAGATCGATCATCACGTCGAGCACCTCCTTGATCATCTCTGGATCAAGAGCAGAGGTAGGCTCGTCAAAAAGCATAATCCGCGGCTGCATGCAGAGTGATCTGGCAATCGCCACCCTTTGTTGTTGTCCACCAGAGAGTGACCCCGGATATTTAGCAGCTTGCTCTGGAATTCGAACCCGCTGCAGATATTCCATCGCCAAGGCCTCAGCATCTTTTTTACTGAGTCCACGGACTTTCATGGGACCCAGCGTGCAGTTTTCCAGCACTGTTAAGTGAGGAAAGAGATTGAACTGCTGGAAGACCATGCCTACTTCGCTACGAACCTTGTTGATGTGCTGGGTATCCTGATCTAACTCAATACCATCAACAACGATCCGTCCTTCTTGGTGCTCCTCCAACCGATTGATGCAACGAATCAGTGTGGACTTGCCAGAGCCAGAAGGTCCACAGACCACAACTCGTTCTCCAGAGAAGACCTGTAGGTCTACTTCTTTAAGAACCTGGAAGTCACCAAACCACTTGCTGACTCCAGACATCTCAATGATTGGATTTGAAGTATGCTCATTCATGACGAGGCGAATCCCTAGTCCTAAATACGTGATGAGTCAAGTCGCATTTCAAGGCGACGGAAAATCAGTGCGCAGGAATAGCACAGAACAAAGTAAACCCCTGCAACGAAAACCCAGACTTCAAAGACACGTTGTGTGGAGTTGGCTACTTCCAGTGTCAAAAAAGTCAGCTCTTGGATGGAGATCAATGAGACAATCGAAGAATCCTTGATCAGGATAATGAATTGACCGGCCAAGGGAGGAATTACCCGTTGAACGGCCTGAGGCAAAACAACGTAGCGCATCTGTTGCCAGCGACTCAGGCCAATACTCATCGCCGCTTCTCGTTGACCAGTTGAGACAGATTGAATCCCGGAGCGCACAATCTCTGTGATGTAGGCCGCTTCAAAGAGGGCAAGACAGAAAATTCCTGAAAAGGTGTTTGAGAGTAAAGAAACAGGACCAAATAGAAACTCCACCACACTTTGACCAGTAGGACCCAGGCGTTGATCAAGGGTATCTAAGCCAAGTAGTGGGATGATCTGGCTGCTGATGAAGAAGTAAAAAACGAAGATGAAAACAATGGGAGGAACATTCCGAATCAACTCAACGTAGAGCCGACTGAAGGCCTGGGGAAAAAGCCGACGGCTGGTTCGCATCATGCCAGTGACGAAGCCGATTATTGTCGCCAGGATGATGCTCCAGAAGGCCAACCGAAGTGTCGTCAGCAGGCCCTTAACCAAGAGGTTTGGCAGCAGTGATTGAGTTTCTTCATCCCAGCGGAACAAGTAACCGGGCAGGAAGCCCCAGTCCCATTGGTAGACCAACACGGTGTTGACCCGGTAGCCGATGAAACCAAAAAACCCAATAATTCCCAACAGAACAACTGAGTCTACCCAAGACCAGCTATAGCGTGAGGTAGATCGAGACATGCGATCACATACACTGGCGGGAGAAGTTTCCTATAGGATCTTCCCCCACCGGAATTAGATCAATTACTGCTGATCGACTTGATCTGCCCAGTCCATTGTCTTGAACCAGTAGTGATGTCGCTTTTCGAGCCACCCGTTGCTGGTGTTGACCATGATCCAGTTGGAGAAAAAGTTCATCGCATCAGGATCTCCCTTGCGAATACCAAATGCTTCATCTCCACGGGACAGATTTTCTGTGGTCGGCATATAGAGCGCGTCAGGATAACGGTAAGTAAACTTTACTGGCTTTGGATGGCTGGAGAGTGTGGCGTGAGCGTTCCCGTTCACAACTTCCTGAAAGGCCATCGTATCGTCGTCAAACTGCCGAATTTTGGCTTTCGGCCATATTTTCTCAACTGCATCTGTACATGGCGTGACACCACGTCGACAAACAAAGATCACATCAGAGCGATTGAAACCTTCTGGCCAAGCAAAATCACCAGCTAGTTTCTTACTGGCAGCAATCCCCATACCCGAGTGAGCATAGGGAGCGGTGAAATTGATGGTGAGGTTACGCTGAGGAGTGACACTCATTCCGCCAATGATCACATCGAATTTTCCAGCGATCAGTGCGGGAATAATACCGGACCATTGTGTGGGTACAAACTCAATGTCAACACCCATGTCTTCAGCA
>JACLAC010021598.1_pt1 | contig 19373 bp, 19 predicted proteins | sample 8027881 | NCBI WGS metagenome assembly JACLAC01 (sample SAMN15725517, study PRJNA655200) | protist metagenome | isolation source: fluorescence activated cell sorting (FACS) single amplified genomes of... | place: Spain: Blaines Bay Microbial Observatory, Mediterranean Sea | collected 2016-01-19 | reverse complement strand
GATCCAGAATTGCCCACATATACTATGGCGATGGCACTACCATCTTTTTGACCCTACCTCGCCGGCCACAAGTCGATGGCGATGACCAAGCACTACGACCATGCGAACGAGGAGCGCTACGGAGGAGCTATTGAGGCGTTGGACGAGGCGGGCAAGACGGGCAAAGCTGAGGCGTTGGCGGCGGCAAGGTGAAAGCAGAGGCAGCGATTGAGAGGATCCAGCAGAACAAATATAAGTCCTGAGGTTTTATTTTTATTCCGCCTTTAAGCCCAGCCAAGCTACCATATCATCGAATTGTTCACGGTTCGCAATTTTTAATTGGCACCCATCTCTCCACAGACTAATGGAAGGTTGTACCCTGAATTGATCTTGGAAATATTCTTCAAGATCTTCCCGCTCCGTTTTCATATGAACTGCAATATATTGTACCCTCAATGAAATATTTATCGACCTAAATCCATCAAAAGATTTTTGTACTTTTTTTTCTATTCCTGTAAAGCGTTTCCACTTGGGATCTCCGAAGATGCCTTTCTCTTGACAAAGCTGAATAAGTTCTTTGCCGTAATCGGCGTATTCAACCTTCGCTAATACGTCGTCCCAATCCGAGCGCTGATTCGATTTTTTAGTATGGTTTTTGCTTTCCTTACTTGCAGAAGGTTCTTCTACCTGAGGCTGAGGAAGTGACGACTTGAAGCGCTCTTTCAGGTATGTCTGTGTTTCTGATGGCAGCATTTCAGAGGTTGCGGGACCCGTTCGCACATAAAACTTTTCCGAATTACCATCCTTTACAAACACCGGATCGGTCGATTCATCTACATCTATAACCAGTACTCTTCCATCATCATATTCTTCAAAGCGATGATTCATCCGGGTCAGAGCCCCCATCCCCATGCGATCTTTGACGATATTGATCAGATGCAGGCTCATTTTATCTTCGTTGGGAAACTTGTCGGCAGCAAGTCCAAGCGCATTCCCATCATCATCTATACCTATGATCAGCCTTCCCCCGGTTCCATTGAGAAAGCCGGCGATGGTTTTGAGCGCACTCAACTCGATCCGCGGATCGGTCTGGTTGGTATGCAAATTGACTCGGAGTGTTGATTTGAATTCAACCGTGTCAGATTCGCCTCCATGGATGGTATCGCCGACCGGGAGAGGAAGCTCTTCGAAACGTCTTCCACCGGCTGCAACCTGTTCATACGCTTCCCGTATGAGAACGGCTATGGCCTCGCGCCGTTTTTCCAGAAACTGATCATACTCAAGATTCTGCCAACCCTCCTGCAGCGCGTGCAGGCGATACATTTCTTCCAACTCACCTGGGTCGAAGCGCTTCTCAAGGACCGGAGCATATTCCGCCGGGGGAGTCTTTGATACTTTGAGGTTGTCGCCCCATTCGATAAAGGCCATGTTGGCGATCTGATTGACCTCACGCGTAGCGTTGATACCCAGCGAGGACAAATGAGCCTTTGGAAAGAGATGATGCCGCTCTGCCGGACCTCGGACCCCGCTGACATCGCCATCGATCAGATCGGCTATGGATTGTCTCGAGTAAAGCCCTGTTGCCCCTAACAAAACGAGCGCCGCCTGGTAAGCGAAAAGCGACGGGCTCCGAGGCGAAGAGGTCGCCAGTTGGGCCGGTAACGTGATCTGCCAGTAATCATCCGTCAGTGTGGTCTGACACACCCCCGCCAATAGCCCGAGAAAAGTTCTTCCTTCGCTTACGCCGCGAAATAGGGCCAGGTCAAATTCCATGGTTGATTCACCTGACCTGGTATACCGACCAGTAAGCATCGACATGAAAAGCCATTCAGCGATCGCCTTGCGCAGAGCCTGCTCTTCGATACCCAGTTCAATCCGCCCAATCTGGTACAATACGTAGGCGAAAATGACGGCATTTTGCGAACTGATCAGCCGTGCGTTGCGGAAGCCGGCGGCCCTCACGCAGGCCAGGAAGTCGTGCCAATATTGCACATTGAGGATATTGTCTTGCGCCTTCTTGAGAATGCCAAACTGCTCATCGCGACGGCTGCTGCTGACCTCTTCAGTCTCGAGATCCTTGCCCCGGAGGATCGAATAGACATGCCGAAGCCTCGAGCGTTTAAAAGCCACCCCAACGCTGGCTCTGAGTAATTGATACGGGTCGGGCTGAAAAATGGTGTTGTAGGGCGATGCCTGACCGCTGGACGGATCCCTCACCCGGCGACTGAATTCCTCCAATTCTTTACGGCCCTGGTCCCAGAAGACAGACATCAGGGTCAGGATGAAGTCGGCTTGATTAAGCGGCGTGCCGCGGCTATTGATCCGTACGAAGACCTCAGCAACTTCCTCTTCAGTGACCTCAGGAGAAAGCTCGAGGGCCGTGAAGGGAAAACTCAAGAGACCTTGCAAGCGCACTAAGGCATCCTTACTGTTTTTCTTCTCCTGTTCTTTTACTTCACGTATCCCTTCCAGCGCCTTTAAGTATCGTTCGGCAACTTCGAAAATATCAGTCTCTTTGCTCCATAACACCGATATGTCAGGGATATAGGTCTTGTCTCGAAGGATCGCAGCGTCGGTCACTTCAAAAGCTACACGCAACGGATTGAACGCTATGCGTATCGGCTCCGTCGTATAATTTTCTCTTACGACGGGAATACCTTTAACTACAGCATAGATCGAAGTAAGACGCTGCTGACCATCGACGACCAGCAATCGCGACGGCTTTTGTTTTTCTTCACCGCCGATACTCCGCACGTGGTCGGCAATCGTGTTCTGCCAAAACAATACATAGCCGACCGGAAAACCACGATACATCGAGTCAAATAGATCCCGGACCTTCACATTTTTCCAGACGAAGGGACGCTGCAAATCGGGCAGACCAATTTCCCCGAGTTCGATGTAATTTACCAGGGTGTTCAAATCATAACGAACTTCTTTAAAGACAGGACTACTCATCACTTCATCTCCGCTGTGTGATTTTGCTTCATTGCCATCGAAAAACCATACCCCCGACCCTGCGAGGGGTCTCAACTGCTGGTCGATTGGGCCTTTTTCATGTAGTTCATCACACTGGCCCAATCGGGAAAACGGGACGTCCTGAAATGAATGTGTTCCCCTGAAAAACGATCGGCTCCATTCTTAGTCCGATCGTCAATCAGGTAATGGCCTTGATTGAGGTTCTTGTGGTGCGTCAAGATCAACCGCTTATATGCTACGTCCCCCAGATGCTGCTTGACCCAGAGTAGCTTATCCGACCAGGCCGTCGGATTCTCCCAGGGGGCCGTAGACAATATATAAGTATCGAATAGCGAAGAGAGCTCTTTATAGGCGGCCACCGCACCCTCTATAGGATCCATGAGCGAAAATATGCCCGGAATCTCATCCTCTCGATTTCGGTATTCCTTAAGAACGGACTCATCCAAGCGGGCAAAAGCCGAAGGAAAATCGACGAGTACGTTATCCATATCCACGTAGACGACACGATTCATAAAGCTTCCCTAAAGAGTTAACCGACTTGAGAAGTGATCGACTTATTCTATTTTTTCGGCGAGAATCTCATGCGTTGTTGTCAACGTCGTGACATATGTCCAAGTATTAGTATAGAGAGTCAGGTCGATCGTCTCCTCCTTTTCCGAAGCAGACATCGCTCTTTCTTCATAGTCTTTCCTCATTGTGTCAGCTTCCTCGCTACCGATAATGCTCTCAAGCTTGTCCAACTCATCAAATTTGATCATGCTCTTTATAAAGACCGCCTCGGTATCCTCAGCATCATAATCATCTTGATCTATAACACAAACAATTAGATGGCCGGTGTATTGTTCAATGTCTGATGTGTCGTCTATCCGCCCGTCCATCAACTCATCTAAGGCATCTAACCAGATCTCCATCATATCGCTCCTATGCTGAGTAGTTACTCTTCGTCGTATTCTAAGTCATCTTCTTCTTCGGAGCTCGAATCCTCGGAGCTATAGAACCTGACATCGTCCCAGAAGATCCCCCCTTTTTTGAAAATCAATGTCGCGTAACCGGATCCTTCGATATTGGGCCAAAACAGGTTATCCAGTCACTATAGCTTATTATGAAGTACGTAAAGTCCACCTCCGATCGATTTTCAGGCTGGAACCAACTCAGTTGTCTACTCAGCAACCCTTTCGGTTTGCAATTTCCAGTTCATACTCAGTCCGAGATCTCTCCTTGGTTTAAGTAGATTCGCAGGCTACCAATTTATGGGTTAATACCCCCAGAATTTCTCTATATTCCATACCGACCAACTCGGCTTCTTCTATCGACAGCATGGGCCGATCCGATCGACCAACCAGGATCTTGCTCGCACAACGATAAAACCCGATCTTATCGGCTTCATGCGATATCTTACCTCGCGTTTTATCATTAAGCGAGCGTACCGATGACGTACTGACTATCACCTTTCGGCCCTTTCTCACCTGCCGTAAACTCGGTTCAAAATCGATCAAATTAATTCGGCAACCATCGTATATGATATTACCGCTGTGAATATCCCCGTGAACAAACCGTCTCTTGTGCAAAGCTTCCAGATCGTCAGCAAATCGCTCTAAAACCTGAATCTTTACTGCTACATCAATAAGACCTAAGCTCTTTCGCACTACGAGGTCCTGCTCGTAACGAAGCTCTCTGTCATCAATCGTAATGGTCGTCTCTGGTATGAAGGCAAACTCTCGAGATATGCTCTCGATACGCTCGCACCGCAACTTAATGGACTCGAACCGATCGAGCAGATTTTCGAGCGGATAAACCTTCAGCTTTTTAGGGCTCATGATGACACTGCTGTCGAAATTACCTGCACCGCACTTAGGTTATATTGAGCAACAATACATATGCATCGAATGGAAGTAGCCCATCAAAAAGTAAAACGCAAACCAAAACGCAGGGACTCCTTTACAGCAGTTCTCACGGTCTCTTCTTTCTTCTGCAGACGGTAGCTTACCCGCTCTTTCCAAAACGGAAACTTGTTGATCATCTCGACGTGACCCGAAGCCTCTTCCGCGAAAAAAGGACCATACCCCCGAAACTCCGACTCGACAAAGAATTTGACGCCCTTCAATGCCTGAACTTGCAAGCCAAGATTACCTACGGCACCCAACTGACTGTTGACATATCGGTCACCGTATTCGCTCCAATAAGAAGCAAGAATCGAAAGCCCTACTCGCCCGTAGATATGAAATAGATGAGGAATCAGGAAAAGACGCTTGCCCAACGCCGCATCAATAGCGTAAAAGTCCACTTGTCTTTCCAGACTTGCCGCATGGACGGTGAATCCGAGCGTGTATCCAGCACCCCGGTTTGGATTCAACCATCCTGGCAGAAACCCCAGTACCTTACCTTCGATATAGACCTTTCGCGGATAAACATGCCCCAATTGCCCGGCAAATTTGCTATTGCGCGTGTTAATTTCTTCGGCAGTGGCATCGCCGATATCGACCTCCCGCTCGATGACCCGACCTGCCGGATACTCTTTCGTAGGATCTTCCCAAATACGCATGTAATACTTGGTCACATAGCGACCCTTCGTCTTCTTATCGCGTCCACGAATAAAATCGTCTAAATAGACCCCAACAGAAAACGACTCAATGGTGCGATAGTGCGTAATATCGTCCGCACCGGTAACATAGGCTGGCATTGAACGATACGAGGCCGAGATACCGGTGTCTGCACCGCTTTGAGGAGCCCAATTCGTGATAATGACCAGTGCGATCCATATACTGGATGCCTTGATCATGGTATAAGCTCTTTCATGGCACTTTATCCGAGTTCATACCCCAAGAATACCAACGGTCTCTCCTACGCCTTAAGCCCCAGCCACGCGACCATTTCATCAAATTGTTCCCGATTCTCAATTTTCAATTGACACCCTTCTTTCCACCGACTCAACGCGGGTATTGGTGTAGAAGTGAACCGTTCCTGGAAATATTGCTCAAGATCTCCACGCTCCGTCTTTATATACACGGAAAGATAGCGTATCCTGAGCGAGATATTTACCCAGGCGAATCTATCAAAATTGGTGCGTACCCCTGTAAACCGCTTCCATTTCGGATCACCTTTAATATTGTTTTGCTGACATAGTTGTACACATTCCCTACCGTATAAATCGGCGTAGTCAACTTTAGCCAATACCTCTTCCCAATCCAAGGGTGCTTCATTACTTAGATTACGTCCCCTTGTCCTTCTTGTATTATATGTTTCTGCTAACTGGGTAAGCGGAAAAATCTGGTCTATTGCAAGTATTGTTCCATCTTCTGACCCATGTACCGACAATTTAAAGGCGGTTATATCGAGCTCGTGATCCTGTACGAGCCAATCGGCGGTAATGATCACTTCAGGTTCATAGGTCTCGGCGATCATGATAATTTTCACAGAGATTCTGGCCGAGGGAGTTCGCTCTAATTCCTTTAGCTTATCCTCCAACTCAGCCTTATCCCCACCGGCCTCCTGCCTGATTCGGTCTACATCCCATTGCCTGACCATGGCAGCGTAGCTTAATGACTGCAAGAGTTGCAGCTTGTCCTTGCCCCGTTTTAACTCAATGACAACCAGACACTTTTCTTCAAGATCGAAGGCCAGTAGGTCGATTGAATTTCCAACATCCTCATGCGGTCTGACCTCTTGACCGACAAGGTGCAGCTCTGGCAACTCAATCTCTGAGCAGAAGACCGGCCAAGAGTTTACAATGGCCTGCTGTAAATCGTACCGCTCTAAAAGCCCTTCGGCTTCCAAGTTAGTGCTGGTGAAGGGCTGTAGTTGGTGGGTATGGCGATCCAATGTAAGCATGATAAAGTCCTTGATGAGTCCATCCGTTACGCTACCTAACTAATTCGATCTTTGTTTAGTCCTCACCTGAATCACTACCGAAGTATTCGCGGAGCTCAGTAGCATCGAGGTGTTCGAAAGCCAGTTGGTCATTCTCAGCTTGCAGTGCGCGTTCAAAGGCCGCTGTAGACTCCGCTTCCCCAGCATCATCGGCCTTACCCCGGGCTTGCTGGTAGGCGGCCAAGATCTCCTGTGCGCGCTCTTCTACTTCAGCGGCTGACAGCCCTTTATTCTTGCGCGAGAGGTGTTTTTTTATTGCTTCGATCATCAAATTAGGTCCCTGAATGGCTACTCGTCGTCGTAGGAGTAGTCGTCATCCTCTTCGGAACTTGATTCCAATACGGAACTCGATTCCTCCTCCTCTTCGACCTTCCAGCTTATCTCACAATTGGGCAAGGCCTTCCTCAACGAATCAACACCAGACTCGGTCAATCCGGAGCACGAGTCCAAATTCAGCGACGTCAGGCTCGCCAGCTCCGACAGGTGCGACAGATCCACATCCGTCAAGCTGTAACAATCTTCCAAATCCAGCGACGTCAGGCTCGGCAGATCCGACAGCTGGACCGATTCCAAGTCTTCACACCCATTCAAATTCAGCTCTGTTAGGTTCGGCAGACCCGAAAGCTGGACCGATTCCAAGCCTCTTGACTCACTCAATTTCAGATCCGTCAGGCTCGAAAGACCCGACAACTGGACCGATTCCAAGCTCTCGCACTCACTCAAATCCAGTCTCTTCAGGCTCGGAAAATCCGACAGCTGGACCGATTCCAAGCTCTCGCAGAAACTCAAATCCAGCCTCTCCAAGCTCGGCAAACCCGACAGGTGCAATAGACCCGCATCCTCCAAGCTCTCGCACTCACTCAAATACAGCTCCGCCAGTTTCGTTAGCCCCGAAAGGTGCGACAGACCCGCATCCGTCAAGCCGGTACCTCCCAAAATCAGCGACGTCAGGCTGGTCAGACCCGACAAGCCCGACAGGCCCGCATCCGTTAAGGCCTTACAGCTCCACAAATTCAGCGACGTCAGGTTCGTAAGCCCCGTCAGGTGCGACAGACCCGGACCCGTTAAACTGACGCAACTTTCCAAACTCAGCGTCGTCAGGCTCGTCAGCCCCGACAGGTGCGACAAACCCGCATCCGTTATGCCTTTGCACCATGTCAAATCCAGCGCTGTCAGGTTCGTTAGCCCCGACAAGTGTGACAGACCCGCATCCGTTATGCCTTCGCACCCATACAAATTCAGCGACGTCAGGCTCGTGAGATCTGACAAGTGCGACAGACCCGTACCCGTCAAGCTCTTGGAAAGCCTCAAATCCAGCTCCGTCAGGCTCCCCAACCCCGACAGGTGCGACAGACCCGCATCCGTCAAGTCATCGGACGGCTCGAACTCCAGCTCCGTGACAAGCTCCGCCTGCAGCCGCTCACCGGCCTGCTGGCGGTCCGCTTCGTCCTCGCTACAGAGCAACGTCTTAATCTCTTCCAGTTAAAAGCTAGTCATCTTCACGAACATACTCCTCCATATCTTCATCCCAAGCATATAATGTGGCTTGCTTAACACTCCAACCCCCTGGAGATAAGGAATATGTACAGACTGTATATCCATCTCCGTAGCCGAGGACTGTAGCGTTGAAATATATATAGAGATCTGGTACAATCTGATGTAATTGTTTATAAAATTCGTTCGAAAAACCAGTTTCACCCAAACTAAATCCTGGAGATTCATCGGATTGTTCCAGATTTATTTTGGACAACAAATTTAAAATCCAAAATCCATCATCATGCCCATCCCCAGTCGATAGGTCTTTGCCACTTAGGTCTTTTAAAACAACTAACTGCGTGTCATCTTTTTGATAAAAATCTGATTCTAAATCCCACTCGGTCAAAAACGTTTTAATCTTGGGTTCCAACTCTAAATCACAGGTATTTCCCTCTATATCATTGATGACAATCTGAACTTCAGCCATTGAGATATCTCCGTTTTTTGATGGTTTAAATCCGCTTCCCCAGCATCACTTCTTAGCAGGTGCTTTCTTGGCAGCGGTCTTCTTGGCAGGTGCTTTCTTGGCAGCGGTCAAGGAAACTATCTCTCCTTCCAATATAAATAGCCTGGTAACACATATGGCCAGCGAAGAAATGAGTACTTTCAGCCAACATTATACTTAACTTGCGAGGTGTTTTTTATTGCTTCGATCATTAATGGTTACTCGTCGTTGTAGTCGTAGTAGCCCGAGTCCTCTTCCCGATCTTAAATCTCCCAGCTTATCTCACAATTGGGCAAGGCCTTCCTCAACGCATCAACACCAGACTCGGTCAATTCGGAGCACCCGTCCAAATCCAGCGTCGTTAGGTTCGTCAGACCCGACAAGTGCGACAAACCCGTATCCGTTATACCTTCGCACCAACCCAAATACAGCTCTGTCAAGCTGGTCAGCCCCGACAAGTCCGACAGACCCTCATCTGACAAGCCGGTGCCTCCCAAGTCCAACGTCGTCAGGCTCGGTAGATCAGAAAAGTTCGCTTCCAACAACATGCTGAACGTAGCCAAATCCAACTTCGTCAGGCTCAGCAAACCTAATAGTTCGACCGATTCTAAGCCGGAGCACCCTTCAAAATCAATCGTTGTCAGGTTCGGCAGTTCTGACAGGGTAACCCCTTCCAAGACTTTGCAATAATTCAAATCCAGCATCGTCAGGTTTGACAAACCCCGTAGATGGACCGATTCCAAGCTCTCGCACGAACTCAAGACTAACGTCGTCAGACTCTGTAGGTCCGGCAGGCTACGGACCGATTCCAAGCTCTCGCATGCACTCAAATCCAGCTCTGTCAGGTTGTTCAACCCCGACAAGTGCGACAGACCCGCATCCGTTAAGCCTTTACATCCAATCAAACCCAGCGTCGTCAAGCTCGTTAGCCCCGAAAGGTGCGACAGACCCACATCCGTCAAGTCTTCGCACCCTTCCAAGTTCAGCGTCGTCAGGCTGATCAGCCCCGAAAGGTGTGACAGACCCGCATCCGTCAAACCTTTGGAATAATTCAAATCCAGCTCCGTAACCCGCGCCGCCTTTAGCCGCTCACCGGCCTGCTGGCGGTCCGCTTCGTCCTCGCTACAGAGCAACGTCTTAATCTCTTCCAACTGTTCGTCACTAAGCACAACCGGTTCGGCCTCACCGCCCTCAATCATCTGCACAAACGCCGCCTCGTCGAGGATCTCCACGCCCAGCGTTTCGGCCTGCTTCTTCTTAGACCCGGCCTTCTCGCCGGCTATCAGCAGGTCCGTCGCCGCCGTCACCCGCGACGCCGTTGTACCGCCCAATTCGACGATCTTAGCTTCCGCTTCTTTGCGGGTCATCTCCGAGAGGGTGCCGGTGACGACTACTGTCTTGTCCGATAAGGGGTGTCTACTCTCGGGATCACGTTGACCAGTAACGGGCTCTGACATGTTATCACGGTCAGTTTCGGCTTCACTGCTATGCGACTTCTGTATCTGTTTTAGTTGTTCTATACGAAGGCTCTCCAGATATGCTAACGGGTCTTCTTGAACTACCTCCGAAATACCTTCGGAACCGTCCAACTCAAGAATCTCCAACTTTTTTAGACCTGCCAGATGCGACAGACCTGCATCAGTCAAGCCCTTGCAGCTATAAAAATGAAGCGACGTCAGGTTCGTCAGACCTGACAAGTGCGACAGACCCGATTCCGTCAAGCCTTTCCACTGACTCAAATCCAGCGACGTCAGGTTCGTCAACCCCGACAGGTGCGACAGACCCACTTCCGTTAAGGCGATACACCCTTCTAAATTCAGCGTCGTCAGATTCGTCAGCCCCGACAGATGCGATAGGCCCGCATCCGTTAAGGCGAAGCATCCTTCTAAATTCAGCGTCGTCAGGCTGGTCAGCCCCGACAGGTGCGACAGACCCGATTCCGTCAAGCCAGAGCAATAACTCAAATTCAGCTCTGTCAGGCTCGTCAACCCCGACAGGTGTACAAAGCCCTCACCTGCCAATTCGTTAGAGCCCAAATTCAGGGTCGTCAGGTTCGTCAGCCCCGACAGGTGCGATAAACCCGCATCCATTGAGCCTTCGCACCAACTCAAATTCAGCTCCGTAACCTGCGCCGCCTTTAGCCGCTCGCCGGCCTGCTGGCGGTCCGCTTCGTCCTCGCTGCAGAGCAACGTCTTGATTTCTGTCAGTTGCCCATCGCTTAATGTTGATTCACTCATTGAAATCCCCTTCCATCTCTAGAGAAAAAATCAGTATGGGCACTCTGCCAAACCGCTTCTCAATTATCCACCAAATAACCCGCTAACACTTGGCACTCATTCTTCCCAATAACCTGTTAACACATAGGTCCAGCGAAGCAACGGATACTTTCAGCCAGTATTATACTTAATTTGCGCGGTAAATCCTATAAAAACCAACAAAAAAAGATCGTAATTATTACTACAATTTACTGGGTACCCTTTTCTGCTTTTTTACGCCCGGATTGTTTCCTTTTTCTCTTTTAATCAATAGCCAAGAGCTACTATTTTATTTACCCTTTTGTCAGTTGCTACCCCTCGCTACCGAATCAATCGTATTCACTGTTTGTTGATTTCAAAGAGATGACCCGATGGCTACCTCGCTGGCTATATCCGCACTACATCGATTCATCCAGAAACCTACTCCCGATAATATCGCCCCACCAAAGCCCGGCGACGAAAAGATGGGCGATGGGCTCTTCAAGCCTGGTGTCCTCGATAACCAATCCGCTGTAGTGCAGTGGCTCTCTGAGGATTCGGGTATCGGCCTGGTTCCTGAAGAGGCACTGACCAAACCCGTTGAGTTTGAAGAAATCCTCGATTTTCTTCGGAAACACGAAGGCTACCAATTCGCAAAATCAATTAGTTCCGACTCCCCCACCCCAGCACAAGAGCACCAACTGCAATCTTTCTTGGACGATACGGACATCCGCATGGTACTTGGATTGTGCGAGCTGGAAGATCTAACCACCTTCATTTCGGATTTTGGTTGCGATCTGCAACGGGAGTTGTTGCTTAACGCCGGGTATTACGAGGAGGCTCAATCGCTTGACGGATGGGAATCGTTTGTAAATCAACCATATACGGGCTCAGACATTGACGGACCTGTCCCAATAAGTAATGGAGATGCCTACGAGCTCTGTCAGCGATTTAAACAAGAAGGACTCATTGGCAATTCACCGATAATAGTTCGCCGTTATCTCAATATCGCTCAGATAGCGCGTTCGGCTCTTTTACCACTGCCCGCCCCTATCGTTCTCATCCAAGGATCCCATGGGTCTGGTAAAGGAGTATTCGCCAAGACTCTCTATACCCTATCTAAGCGTCCTGGGCCGTTTCGGCAGATCAATGTTTCAGCTCTTTCCACCGAACTGGTTGGTTCCGAATTGTATGGCCATGTAAAGGGAGCCTTTACCGGGGCCTTATCTGAACGAAAAGGCTACTTTGAGGAATGCAAATCTGGTGGCATGGTCGTCTTGGACGACATCAATCATATGCAGCGAGACCAGCTATACAAGTTTTTGCAATGCTTTGAAGAAAGGACGATTACCAAAATTGGCAGCAACGATCCGATAGCGATACCTGATTGCATGACTGTAGTAACGGCTAATCAGGACCTACGAACACTCCCGGACTTCCCGCCCGATGTATTGGAGCGCATGTCTGGGCATGTAGTTCGGCTTCCTGATATTGTTGACCGCCAATCAGATTTACCGCTCTTGGTCCGACATTTTATGGGCAATATTAAGTCGAATCCAATGTCGCCCTTTCGTTTTCAGATTGCTCGAAAGATCCAGCGCTGGGCAAACGAGCTTCCTCAACTTTCGATTCGGTCCATACGAAATGAGATCGAGGGCCTTCAACGTGATTCTCAGAAAATTGACGTCGTCCTAACAGGTAAAGATCGCTATCAAATAGAATTAGAGGCTGTCATTAAAAAGCTTTACCCAAATGCCGAAATGCCAATTGAGGCAAAGAAGGCTAAGGTGGCTAATGAACTTGGCTTCAGCAGATCACGCTTGAGCGAAGCATCGGGGCCTTATGGGAAAGCCTGGCAGCGTTTAATCGAGGACGGTACTATAACCGAATAAACTCAACACATTGTTCCAAAAATTTGTTCCGGCAATTTTTCAAAATGGAACACACTGAAATGCGTCCTTTATTATCAATTACTTAGGACATAATTTCACTGTCGGCACAGTTCTTGCCACAAACCCGAGTAACGCTAAGCGGCGCTCGGGTTTATTCGTTCTAACCCTCTGGCTTACCGCTTCACCCAACATCATACAACGACGGACAACCGCGACTATTGGCGATACGTAGACGCCGACGATCTTTAACCGACGAGCCCAAGAAATGGCCTGCTTAGAAAACTCAGAACCGACCCAAGATATTGGCCGAGGAATCGGTAGTCCTAAGTCCACATCCGCAGAGATTAATAGTCCTAAGTCCACATCCGCAGAGATTAATAGTCCTAAGTCCACATCCGCAGAGATTAATAGTCCTAAGTCCACTGCAGACAAGATGAATAGTTCTGCGTCCGATCCCGCTGAGATCAATAGTCCCAAGTCCACATCCACTAAGGCCAATAGTCCCTCATCTACTAAGGCCAATAGTCCCTCATCCTCTAAGGCCAATAGTCCCTCATCCTCTAAGGCCAATAGTCCCTCATCCAGCCCCCAAGAGGCCTACCGACCCGATACGCCCCAACGATCAACTCCTCCACCCGTGGATGCTCCTCGCGTCGATCATGCTACGTTTCTCATCCGCTGCGGTTACAAGCTGACGCGCGTCCGTCCAGGATCGAAGACTCCTGCGGAAAAGGGGTGGAATAAGAAACCAATATCGACGGAAGAAGAGGCCGCGGCAGCCTTTCAAGATCGTCCCAATGACAATATCGGCGTCGTCCTCGATCAATCGGGCTTGGCCTCGCTCGACATCGATAACCTGGAGTTGGCGCGAACAGCATTGGGAGCGCTGGGGATCGACCTCGACACCTTGCTTAACGGCAGTTCCATCCCCCGCATCGAAGGTGATCCCGTCAAGGCGAGGCTACTCTTCAAACGGCCCGAAAACACACCGCTACCAACTCGAAAGCTCAGAATCCCTGAGGGCCCAAATAAAGGGATGGTATTCGAACTTCGCTCGGAAGGTGTCCAGGACATCTTTCCTCCTTCGATGCATCCCAGCGGTGTCCCCTATCATTGGATTAGAGCACCATGGGACCTCGACACCGTCCTTCCCGAGCCCCCGCCTCTGCTCTCCGATCTGTGGACGAACTGGGACAAGTCTCTTCCCCTTCTAATGGGGGCCATCGATCCGCTGGGATTCAAACATGAATTGGAAACTACCGCTGCCGAGTACCGACACCACGCCTCCGAAGATACTGACTGGGACGAGATCCGAGAGCAGATCCGTCAGCAGATAACACCCGCTGAGCTTCTCAGCCAACAGGGGCTGAATCCGGTTCGTCCCAACGCCTACAAGTGTCCGTTCCACCCCGAAAGCCGGCCCTCGTTTTGGCTTTTCGAAGACGTATGGATATGCGCCCATGGCGATGCCCCGGTAGGATTTCTAAGCCGCAAAGGGTTCTCCGTCGGCGATGTGATTGACTTGTACCAATACTACGAACGAGTAGACAGCCCGGGTAAAGCAACCAGCCTCCTCGCCCGCGAGCTTGGAATAACCCTCCCACCCGGCAACCATTCGCCTCCCCAAGCAACCCTAACCAGTACTTTTGGCAGTTTTGGCAGTGAAATTACAAAGGAAAATCAAGAAAATCAGTGGTCTGAGCCCAGACCCATAGCCAAATCCATCTTCAAAGCCACACCGTTCAAGTACGATCTGCTTCCCGACCTGTTTCGGCCCTGGATCGAGGACATCAGCGAACGCATGCAGTGCCCCCCGGATTACCCGGCAGTCTGTGCCCTTATCGCCCTGGCTGGCCTCGTTGGTCGCCAACTCGCCATCAGACCCAAGGAGCATGACGAATGGCAGGTTGTACCCAACCTCTGGGGAGGCATCGTAGGCCCACCGAGCCAGTTGAAAACCCCGTCCCTTAATGAAGCTCTGCGCCCCCTGATCCCTCTTGAAAGGGTCGCTCGAGAAGAGCACAAACGGGCGTTGATAGACTACGAAGCCCAAAAAATGATCGCTGAAATCGAGCAAGACAACATGACCAAAACCCTTAAGACCCAGGTCAAGAATAAGCAAAATGCTCTTACCATAGCGCGGGACTTTTTGGCCCAGGAGGAAGAGCCTCCTACCGAACGCCGCTACAAAACCAACGACACCACCGTTGAGAAATTAGGGGTTTTACTCAATCAAAACCCCAACGGCCTTCTGGTAGTACGAGACGAGTTGCAAGGGTTTTTCCGGACTCTCGACAAACCAGGCCACGAATCGGACCGCGCCTTCTTTATGGAAGGCTGGAGCGGCAACTCCAGCTTTACCTTTGACCGGATAAAGCGTGGAACCATCCATATTGATGCCATTTGCATTTCGATATTGGGCACAATACAACCCGGGCCCCTCGCCGCCTATATGGATGATGCCCGAAAGCAGGGAGCAGCCGATGATGGCCTCATTCAGCGCTTCCAGGTGCTGGTGTGGCCAGAGACGCCGACCACCTGGCAAAAAGTAGACCGCGCCCCGGATCTTGGAGCCCGCGAGGCCGTCGTCGAAGCCTTTCGCAGACTGGATAGGCTACCACCTACCGACCTTGGCGCCGAACAGCCCGATGATGTCGAAGATCTTCCATTTCTCCGCTTTGCCGAAGAGGCACAGGAGCACTTCGACCACTGGCATCGAAACCTCGAGCACCGCTTACTTCGGCGGGATCTTGAACCTGTGATGGAAGCCCATCTGGCCAAATACCGCTCCTTAGTACCCAGCATCGCCCTGCTCCTACACCTCGTTGATGGCTCAGGGGGCCCGGTGGAAGCTAAGTCTATGGTCCGCGCTGCGGCCTGGAGTGAGTACCTGGAAACCCATGCCCTGAAGATGTATTCGTATCGGCCTGACGCCACGATTGCCTGCGCTCAAGTGCTGGCTGCTCGCATCAGAGGAGGCGACCTCTCGAATCAGTTCAACCCCCGGGACTTGAACCGCAAGAAATGGAGCGGCCTGACCGATCCAGCGACAGTGAAGGATGCGCTGGCCCTATTGGAGGAATTGGGGTGGCTAAAAGGCATCTCGCAGGAAACAGGAGGCCGCCCACAGAAGCTATATAACATTAATCCCCTCCTCACCCAATCAAAGAGGGATTAACGCCATGTCCTACTGGGCCCAGAAACTCGAGGAACTCCTAACCATAGAACGAGAAAAATCACTGCCAAAACTGCCAAAAGGGTCTTCTGTCAGTTTTGGCAGTGAAAATCCGAATCAAAAACGCCAGCCAACCCCCTATCGGACGCAAGAAAACAACGAGACCCCGCGTCGCGGGCCAGCCAATGACGGTCCTTCCAACGATGTCCAAGATCTCGCCCCAGTGAAAGACCCGGATCTCATCATCGAAGCAGATCCATCTCAACCAGCCAAGAAGAGAAGCTCTGTAGCCTACTACAAGGCCAGCGACTGCTGGTCCTGTAGGCGGTCTCTTTGGTGGAAAGACCGGTTGGGCAATAAGAAGTGTGGTATTTGCCATCCGCCCGGTAATCCAAACGAAGTCGAGTGGTACGACGACCAAGCTGAACGTGCCGCCACTATCGACCATGAAGCCGGTTTACCAAGGACCGTAGCTGAGGACCTCGCCCGTAGCCCCTCTCAATAAAGGAAAAATACCATGGACCGAACCTTCAGTCGCTTTCCAGCTCCAAGCACCGAGTCTATCGACTTCGCCATCGAAGATATCTGCGACCAGTGCGGCTCCAACGGCTGGCATCGCCTCGACAATGATCGTTGGCTTTGCCACCAATGCGGATCAGAAAGCAGCGGAGACCCCCTGGAAGGGCTCTTTTTCGATCCAAAGGACCGGAGTGGTCGTGCACTACGTCGTGTCCGACGACAGAAAGCTCGCAAAGCCAAGAAGAGGAGGTCAACGACAGAAAGACGAGAGTAGGCACTGCGTCGTATCCAACGATAGAAAGACGAGAGTAAGCACTGCGTCGTATCCAATGATAGAAAGCTCGCAAAGCCAAAAAGAGGAGGTCACCGACCTAAGCCCTCCAAACACCAAACTCAACAACCCAAGCCCCCCGGGGGCGGAAAGCGGAAAGAAACACAACGATGAGCTGGGAATATCGAGGAAAACAGGGGCCTTACTACACGCGCTCACGCTCTATTAACGGACGCGTCGTACGCGAGTATATAGGCGCAGGTCAAGCCGGCAGACGCGCAGCCGCAGAAGATGAGGAACGACGCAAAAAACGCGAAGACCGTAGAAAGGCCATCCGCGCTACGATTGAAGAGATCGATCAATTGGAATCAAGCAGCAAGGCCCTCGAAGGCCTCTGCAAGTCCGCTGTCGAGTTGGAGCTCTACCAACGCGGGTTTCACCTATGGCACCGTGGTTGGCGTAGAAGACGAAATGGCTGAATTACTACCGCGCTCTGAGGCGCCCTCAACCGGCCAAACGAAGCCAGAGCACCCTGAAGCCTATGCTGTAGAGGAGGTAGTCCAAGGCGACCTCAATCCTCCCTCAGGGCACCTTACGGACCAGCAACAGGCCAATGGCGAGGTCTTAACAGACCAACAACGGGCCAATGGCGAGGTCTTAACAGACCAACAACAGACCAAACTCGGAGCCCTCACAGGCCAGCAGCAACCCCAGGCCGAGGCCCTCACAAACCCAATACAGGCCAATGCCAGAACCCTCACAGGCCAACAGCGCGCCCAGGCCGAGGCCCTGGCAGACCGTGCCCTAAACGGCGACCTGGAGGCCCTCAAGACCTTCGAGGCGAAAGTGCCCCAAGCTCGCCAGTACCTAATCGAAGTCTTCGGCAACCTCGCCCGCGATACCCGTCACCAGATCATCGAGAGCTACTTCTCATCTGAAGACGCCGTCCGCAAGCGAGGCATCAACCTGGCCGCCGACCAACTGCGGTTAGCGCTCAGCCGCGAAGAGGGCGACCCACTGGAGCGACTACTGATCGAGCGCATCGCCTGCAACTGGATAGAGGTCCACCTCGTCGAACAACTGACCAACCAGATGAGGGCCGATGACAAGGTCGATCTAAGCCAAGTCGAGTACTACCAGAAGTTTCTGGATCGTACGCAGAAGCGATTTCTCAATGGGTGCAAGGCGCTGGCGCAGGTGCGGAAGTTGATGGGAGTCGAGAGCAACAGTAAGAGTAATTGAGAGGCACCAAAAGCAACACCAAAAGAAAGGCGAGGCCTCAACCTTTGAGGTGCTCTCGTAATGAGAGCCGGTAAGTTGGTACAACATGGAACAATTGCTATTAACACCCAATGAAGCAGCAAATACATTGCGAATCAGTCGAACAAAGCTCTACGAACTCAAGAGTCAAAATCAAATTAAATTCGTAAAAATCGGTCATGCGCTACGGTTTAGACCGAAGGATCTGGAGGACTTTGTTGCTAACCTCGCGGAAGAAGCCCAAAAAGAGGCCCATAAACACAAGTTCGAACTGCCGTGATCCCTATGTGATCCTCAGCCCTCCAGAACCCAAAACAACCACCTACGAATTAACGTAAGTGGTTGTTTTTAATGGTGAGCCCACTGGGGATCGAACCCAGGACCTACGGATTAAAAGTCCGGTGCTCTACCAGCTGAGCTATAGGCTCAATTGCGTTTTTCCAAGCCAGAAAAAGTACGCTTCATTTTTCAGATAGTCAACACTCCCACACCTATCCCACGCGGTACTTCTCCACCGCCGCCATATCCATTTCGATACCCAAACCGGGTGCCTCCGGCACGGTTACATGACCATCCACTGGAGTCAGCGCCCCACCAATCAAATCGTTCTCACGAGTAAAATGCAGACTGTCCGAGGGTATCGTGGCATTTGGAATCGTCGCGTGGACATGCGTGCCATACGCGCCCGAAATTCCCAACCCCAAACCAACAACCTGCAACCACACCGGCATACCCGCCGCAGCCGCCATCCCGGCCATGATTTGGGCAGACTCGACGCCCCCACCCACATTGAAGCAATCCGCCGCCTCTGCCCGAATAGCACTCATCATCATTTTCGGATCCCCCAGATGCGGCGCCAGCGGGATTCGGCTATGCCGGCGAAAATCCCGGTACTGATGCCAGCCCGGCAGATACTGGAAAGGATCCTCGAAAGCCTCGATATTGTACGGCTCCAACTCCTCGGCCAAGCGCAAACTGGTACTCAAATCACCAAAACTAAAATTGGGGTCCACGATGATCCCAAAGTCGGGCCCAGCGGCCTTGGTCATCAACTTCACCGTCTCGACAATATTCCAGGGTCGAGCTTTGAGTTTGTGAGTCTTATAGCCCAGTTTGGCCCCTTCTTCGGCCATCGCAGCGAATTCGCGCGGCTCCAGCGGCGGCGACCACCACCCCACCGGCACCCGATCCCAGTGCTTCGACCCCATCAACTTCCAGG